>WBZU01000785.1_pt1 | contig 13092 bp, 11 predicted proteins | sample 5204311 | NCBI WGS metagenome assembly WBZU01 (sample SAMN12344359, study PRJNA552823) | activated sludge metagenome | biome: Activated sludge suspended growth; feature: Nitrification reactor; material: Wastewater; isolation source: activated sludge from nitrification reactor of wastewater...
GCCGGTGTCGATGACGCCTGTATCGATGACGTGCACGGGTGCACGATGTGCAACCGCGAGCGCTACTTCTCGTTTCGTCGCGACGCCAAGAACAGCGGCCGCTTGCTTGCAGCCATCGTCGCGCGACGAGTTTTGTAAGAAGTTTTCAACCTGATCTCTCGGGGGGTTTGGGGAGCGCAGCTCCCATCGAAAACCAAACTCTTCGCGAAGCGCGCTTGTTAGCGCGCGTAGCGAACGTGCAGATCAAGGCGAGCGTGATCAATTCCGCCGGCCAACAAATCCCGACGTATGTACGCATTACGCAGACAAACGGGGGGTATGGGGGGCGAAGCGACCGTCGCCGTCTGGCCGCAGGCCAGCCGGCGGTCAGGGAGCGGAGCCCCCCATCGAAAACAAAACTCTTCGCGAAGCGCGCTTGTTAGCGCGCGTAGCGAACGTTCAAATCAAGGCGAGCGCTCTCAGTCCCCGCGCGTGCAACTCAGCCGTTTTTCCCGACGAGCAGGATCTTGCCCTTGCGTCCTTCACGCTCGGCGTGCTCGACGGCTTCTTTGATCCGTTCGAGCGGGTAGGTGGCTTCGACCGGAATGGTCACTTCGCCGCCCGAGATCTTCCCGAGCACGAGGCTCGTCGCTTCGGTCAACCAATCCGCCGGCAACTGCGCGCGCATCGACGCAAACCAAAAGCCCCGCACGTGGATGTCGCGGAAGATCAGATCGTTCGTCCCGACATATCCCGCATCGCCGCCCATCGTTCCAAGACAAACCACCGTGCCGCCGTGATCGACGCAGCTCGTCATGCGTGTCGTCGCTCCTCCGCCCACGGCATCGAGCGCGAGACGAATCGATGCGCCACGTGTCGCGGCTTTGACGCGTTTGCCAAGCTCCGGACCGTCGGCGATCGCGACATCCGCCCCGAGCTTGCGGAGAGGCATGCACTGTGCGGCGCGACGAACCACGTTCACCGTTCGAATTCCACGCGCTTTCGCGTGTTCGATGACCCAACGCCCGAACGCCGAGTTCGCGCCGTTCTGCACGATCCATTCGCCCGGCTCGAGCTTGTGAATCGTTTGGAGCACAAAGTATGCGGCGAGCGGATTCAACGTCGCCATCGCCAGCTGTTCGATGGGTGCGTCTTCCGGAGCGGCCACGAGGTCTTTCGCGGCAACCTTCAATCGTTCGCGCCATGTCCCCGAGTTCAGCGGCAAGAGCACGCGTTGCCCGACCTCGAATCCGGAAACATCCGGCCCGACCTTCAGCACGCGTCCCACGCCTTCTTTTCCGGGAATCGTCGGCAAACTCGGCAACGCACCGTAAACGCCGTGCAGGATCAACAGGTCGGATGGATTGATTGGAGCAGCAATCATCTCGACCAGAACTTCTCCGGCGCTCGGAGCTTCCGGCTCTGGCACATCGAGGTACCGGACCACCTCGGCCGGTGAACCGAACCCGTCGACTCGAATCGCTTTCATGGCTCGTTTATGAAGGTCGCTTCTTCCCGTCTTTACGCATCGGTTCCGGCGGGATCGTTTGATGTTGGGTCATCGCGCGAAGTACGTCCCGGATGTCCTGTTCCCCGGACGGTTCTTTCTTCGCGCGAGTACCAAACACGTCGTGCTCGTCTTTCTCGTCCAACCTCGGCACGTTGTCCACACCTGCCGTCGTGTCTTTCGGTGCGTCTTGGGAAGCCGACATCGACTTTTCCAGCAGCACCTGCGCGATCTTCCGGTGATACAGCTGCCGCGTGTTTTGCATCAGCGACTCGTACGCCGTCGCGTGCATCAGGACGTACTTGAACGAAAACGTCGCGCGCGGCATTCGGCCGCGTTGCAGCAAGATCTCCGCTTCGACCAGCTTCTCCAGACCACGCTGAAGCGTCTCGGGATCCATCGGAGCGACGGCTTCGATGAGGTCATACGTGAACTCGCGTCCCAAGATGGCTGCGAGCTGGGCGACGCGTTTGGCCGAGCCCAACCGATCGAGTCGCGCGGCGAGGGCATCGCGCAGCGTCGAAGGAACCGTCAGTTCCGGACTTGGTCCGGTCAAGACAAACTTGGCTCCTTCTTTTCGTAACGCCTTCGATTCGAGCAGCGATTTCGTCATCTCTTCGATGAACAGCGGCACGCCGTCGGTCATGTCGACGAGCTGCTCGAAGAGCTCTTTCGGAAGATCCACGCCCTTCGTCAACTCGTCGACCATCAGCTTCACCCGCTTGGTCGTCAGTCTTCCCAACGTCACCGTGCTGATGTGCGCTCGAGGTGTCCACGGCGCCCCGAACGACGGTCGCGCGGTGCAGAGCAACATCGTGTTGAGCGTCGCGATGTCTTGCGAGAAGGAACCCAAGAAATCGATCGTCGCCTGATCGGCATAATGCAGATCCGACATCATCAAGACGACCGGTTGCCGTTTGCCCAAGGCCTCGAGCGTCGCGACCAACACCTCGGAGAGTTTGTCTCGTTGCTCCTCGGCCGTCTGCTCCACCGGGGAATACTTGTCCCATACGGGCAAACCCATGAGCTCGCCGAACAGCGGCATGGCTTCATCCAGCGGGAAGCCGAAGTGCGTCATGGCCCGTTCGAGCTTGCTGACCTTCTCGAGCGGCGCGTCGTTGTCGGTGATCACGAGCAGCTGGCAGAAGAGCGCGGCGATCGGACGCATCGTTCGTTCGCGCTGATCTTGCAGACACCGCGTCTCGATCCATTTGTGCGCGACGTTGTCGAGTCTGTCCCGAAAAACTCGGACCAGACGTGACTTCCCCATACCCGCCTCGCCCACGACCATGGCGACTTGGCCGGAGCCTTCTTCCACGCGGGCCCAACGATCGAGCAGCAAACCGAGCTCGAGCTCCCGACCGACCATCGGCGTCAAACGGCCCGTAGGCATGCCTTGGAGACGACTTTGGGCGCCGCTTTCGTCCGCCACGAGGAACGTCTCGAGCTGATGCGCCGAGCCTTTGATCACGCGCAGCCCTTGGCTTTGGCACTGATAAAAACTGCGCACCAGTCGCTGCGTCGCTCCACTGATGAGCACGCCGTTACGCCGCGCCAAACTCGACAGACGCCAAGCGATCGTCGGTGTGGCGCCCACGATGGCCGCCGGTTGCGTCCCTACGTCTTCGGAGATCTCGTACGTCAAGACCAACCCCGTGTGGACGCCGACGCGAACGTCGAGGTGCAAGCTCGTGCGGCGCGTGTTCAGCTTCTCCGCCGTCTCGACGAGCTCGAGCGCCGCGGCGACCGCCCGTCGCGCGTCGTGCTCATGCGCGACCGGGTATCCGAAATACGCGATCTGCCCATCGCCCAGCGGCACGGCCAAGTGCCCGCGATGCGACGTGATCACCTGCGCAAACATCTCTCGGTATTCACTCGTCACCCGAGCAAGTTTGTCTTGGTCGACGTTCGTCGGATCGTCGGCAGCGGACAAAACATCCCACGCCACGATCGTCACTTGCCGGCGTTCGGCTTCGGGCAAAAGCGACTCCGTGACGCCGCGTAAAACCGTACCTCCCGCTGTTTCCGCACGATCGGAGGAGTGCGGTGGAGGCACCGGCACGGCGGATGGAACTTTGGAATCGCGTTCTTGAAGCTTGATGTTGTGCCGTTGTCGCGATGACGGGCGCGTATGAGTGCGCTCACGCTCCGAACGCGGGATCGCGTGCGAAGGCATCGTCGCGGGCGGAATGCTCTCCGGGGCGTGTTCGACGATGGTGTTGTCGGATTCCGGAATGACCTCGGCGGTCTCCGCGGTTTGTCCCGGAAAGAGCATGCGCGGAACGTTTGTCTCGTCCGGCGGAGGACCTACGTTCAAACAACGCGCCAACGCCTTGACCATGTCCCAGATCGACGCGAAACGTTGGGCCGGATCGCGATCGCACGCTTGGAGAAACCACGCATCGAAATCGGTCGTGGCCCGTGGATGCCGCGTCGACGGCGGATCGATGGGCTTCGACATGATCTCGACGAGCAGCTCGGCCATCGTGTGCGACTTCCAATAAATCTCGCCTGTCAGCAGCCGATACGCGATGAGGCCCAAAGCCCACAAATCCGAGGCCGGACCGATGAGCGCCGTGTTTCCCGTCGCTTGTTCGGGCGGCATGTAGAGCGGCGTTCCCAGCACCGCACCTGTACGAGTCAAACCCGCTTCGGCGATGTTTCCAAGCCCGTCCCCGGTCATCTTGGAGATGCCGAAATCCAGCAGTTTGACGATCACGCGCCCGTCGAAGTGTTCGTGCAGAAAAATGTTCTCGGGCTTGAGGTCGCGATGCACGATTCCGAGCGCGTGCGCTTTGCTCAACGCATCCGCGATTTGCCAGAAAATGCCGACAATATCGCTCTGAGGTAGGGCTCCACGCGCCTGGACGTACATCTCGAGGTTTGTCCCGCGAAGCAGCTCCATCACCAGAAACGGCGCGTTTCCAAGCTCGGGACAAACATCGGCGTCGATGACGCGAACGACGTGGTCGCTGCGGATCTTCGCGGGTAACCAGGCTTCTCGTTTGAAGCGTTTGACGAGCTTCGGATTGGCGCCCGCGTGCGCTTGCAGCACCTTCATCGCCAGGTCCTCGCCCGTGTAGACGTGTTGGACGAGGTACACCGTGCCCATGTTTCCCTCGCCAATCGGCCGGATCACGCGATAACGCGAAGCGATGAGCGCAGGGATTTTCTCGGGGAGCATTGGGCGCAGCGTCTGGGCTCGGCCGAACGAAAGGACCTGATCTCTCGGCTCGGACAAACTCCGCGCGAGGGCACGAATCGACGGCAAAGCAGCGTCGCCATCGTAGGTTGCGCGGCTTTTTTACGCCAGATGCTTCGCGGACGTAACCCGCCGTTCGCTCATCCCAAGCGCCCTCGCCGGCATCCAAAATTCCCCGCGCAAATTTGTTGACCTACGTTATGCGCTTAGGTAGTCTCATGTCGGACGAGAGCGGAGGAACACCTACATGATGCAAGAACGACGCAAGAGGCGCAGTGAGATGGTTTCGGAAGCCGCGAGTTTGTATCTCGAGGCGGTGATCGAGCGTAGCCGATTGAAGGCGATGACGTTGTCGACGGAGGACGGGCTTCTCGTTTCCGGCGCGGGCAATGGGTACGATCACGAGTGGCTGGCGGCGCTTGGGGCATTCGACAATACCGAGCGGCTTGCGCCGATGATTGATGAATTCACGCACGGCCAGGGGTTGATGGCGTTCGACGTGCCGATTCACGGTCGTACGTTGCGTTTGGCGGTGGTGGGTGACGAAGCGCCTTCGGTGGAAGCTGCGGGGATTGCGCTTTCGCGTATTTTCGCGCCGATGTTCACGGATCGCGAACCGACGCTCGCCAAGAGCTGACCTACGTCGGTTTGTCAAATTGCATCTCGGAGATGACCGCACTTCCGTGATAGCGTCACGGACGTGACTGCTCGCCTCTTTTTGACCAGCCTCCCGCTCTTCGCACTTTTCTCTTTGGGTTGCGCTCCTGCGCTTTCGAGCATGCAGCCGGCCCATGTCGCCAAAAAACATCACGCGCAAGCTGAATTTGGCATGGACGTGTCGGTTCCGACCGGCACGATTTCCGAGGCCATTACGGCGGCGGAAACGCTCGTCAAATACTCCAAGGAGCGCGATTTGACGGACGCCGAAGTGCAGCAGTTGTACAAGGCGGGCGAGTCGGCGCTGCTGAATCCGCCGGGAACCACGACGCACGTGGGCGTGGGTTTTACCGTCGTCGATAACCTCGAAGTTTCCTTGCGTTATGCGACGAGCTCATTGCGTCTCGGCGGGCGATATCAATTTTTGAACAAGGAAAAGCACAAAGTCGATGCATCGGTGGGGCTCGGCTTTGGTTATTACGTCCTTTCCATTCCTCTCGGCGATATTTTCGATCCCATCCTGAAACTCGAAGATTTCACTCGTTTTCAAGTCGACGTGCCGCTCGTATTCGGCACGCGGGGCAGTTGGTATCGCGTTTGGGGCGGACCGCGATTCATGTACACGCGTTTTGGAACCGAACTGAATCTCGATATTCTTCCCATTCCGGGAGTTTCCGCCGGTCGTAAAGAATTGGCTTCTTTTGGGGGCAATGGGTTTTACGTGGGAGCTCAGGGGGGCGTGGCTGTCGGATACAAATACGTTTTTCTCGCCTTCGAGCTGACGGTCGTTCGGCTGCTCATGAACGGCGATCTGAATGTGCTCAACAAACCGGTGGCGTCCTTGAATTTGGGGAGCAACATTATTTATCCGGCATTGGGCCTGATGGGCGAATTCTGACGAGCGAACGGAGAGAGTCATGATTGATTTGTATTATTGGCCGACGCCGAATGGGCGAAAAATTGCGATCATGCTCGAAGAGATCGAGATGCCTTATCGGGTGGTGCCGGTCGACATCGGCCGAGGGGCGCAATTTACGAAGGAGTTTTTGGCGATCAGCCCCAACAACCGCATGCCCGCGATCGTCGATGACGAACCGATGGGCGGGGGCGAGCCGATCAGCGTGTTCGAATCCGGGGCGATTTTGCAGTATCTCGCGGAGAAATCGGGAAAACTGATGCCTTTGGATCCGCGTGGAAAATACGAAGTCATTCAATGGCTTTTTTGGCAAATGGGTGGTCTTGGGCCCATGGCCGGACAAACGCATCACTTTCGCGAATATGCGCCGGAGAAAATCCAGTACGCCATCGATCGCTACACCAACGAAATGAATCGCCTGTATGCGGTCATGGATCGCCGCTTGCGTGATCGCGATTATTTGGCCGGCGATTATTCGATCGCGGACATCGCCTGTTTTCCGTGGGTCATTCCGTACAAACTGCAAGGTCAATCCTTGGATGACTTCCCGAACGTCAAGCGCTGGTTCGATGCCATTACGGCGCGTCCCGCCGTGCAGCGGGGGCGGGCTGTCGGGCGTGAATTGCCACGACAAACTCCGATGGACGACGAAGCGCGCAAAGTTCTCTTCGGCCAAACGGCCGCGACATTGCGCGGCCTTTGACTTGCGTTTCGGTTTGACATTTGGGGCTTCGAGTCGCCGTTGGCGCTCTTCGCCCCAAACCCCGTCTCAGGGCGTCACGTAGCTCGCCGTCACGTTGAATTGTCCGGTGTTGTAACCACGGACCATCACGTACATGGTCGTTTCCCCCGCGGGAACCGTCATGTCGCATTGCTCGTTCGGTCCGGTTTTGTACGGCCGGCAAAACCACGAATTCCTCGTCGGTTGCGTCCCGAAACGTACGTAGAGGTCGGGATCGCCTTTGCCCGTCATGACGACGTGCACGTCGGTGCCCTCCAGGACTTGGACGGAAGGGAGCTGCACTTGTTGGTTTGGCTTAACAAAACCATTCCAAGTGGCCGTCTTCGGCATCCCCGGTGGTTGGTCCGGACCACCTCCGCCTCCTCCACTGCCGCCACCCCCGCCGCCGCCACCATTACCGCCGCCTCCTCCACCCGGTTCACCGTACAAACTCACGGCGCCTTGAATGTCTTTGGGCGTCAAGCTCAAGGTTCGGTCTCCCGTACCATTGCATTGCGGATAATGCATGACGGACGCCGAATCGTACGGCGTGAGCGGTCTCCAGTTGTTGTCCTCGAAGCACGTCCCCGCTTCGGGACGTGTGTGTTCATGCCGAAAGCCCAGTGTATGACCGAGTTCGTGGCGTAAAACGCCGGTCACCGTCGGATTGCCGTTCGCTTGAAATGCGCTCGTATCGATGAGGATGTTGCGGCTCGATCGGGAGTCGTTCGGGAAAAACGCTCGCGCCATGTAGTCGGCGTTGCTGATGGGTCGGACGTCGAAGAGTACCTGCGAATTGCTCGCATTGCAATTGCCGTCTTGATCGCTCAGGTGCGTGTATTTCACGTCCGTGACTTGTTCCCAAGCCGCCGTCGCGTCGGCCATTGCCGTCACCGCCGTTTGATACCGCGAACCGAACGTCGTGCTCACGCAATACGTCAATTGCTTCTTTTGCGTGTCGTTCCATATCGCATCCTTGCCTCCTTCCCGATGCACGATGAGTGCTCCCGACTGCACGTATTTTTCGTAAAACTCCTCGAGCTTCTTGATGTCGTCCACCGGAGTATCGCCGTCGACGATATAAATTCCGGTATCCGGTTCTCGGTACGTACGAGCTTCGAATTCGGTAAAGCTCATTGAAGTTTGCCCTACCTGTTCGTCCTCAATGCCCGATCCTACGCATCCGACGAAAAGCGTGATGAACAAGCAAGGGGCTATTTTACCAAGTTGGCTTCCGCGTCCCATCATCTTCGAGGAAACATCGCTCATTCTTCAACCTCCCAGGCACGCACCCGGCGTGCATTCGAACCGTCGTTTGTCGGTGAAGGTTTGGCGCGTCCAATCCACCGCTCGACGAACGACCGCTCGAACCATGCCGCATCATAAAGACAAACAGATTTCGTTTCGTCAATCCCTCAAAGCAGAATTTGTCTGTCAAGCGAGCGAGCAAACGCCGGGACCAACCCTTCTCGCAATGCAATGTTCCACCCGGAAGAACCATTCTTCAAATATGTGAAGTTCATTGAAATCGCCGTAGGTTTGTCAGGTGTATCTGTGGTTTGGATTGGAAAATGGTCGACCATTCCCGTGTGCGAAGGACCGTTTCTTACAGCCGAGGTTCGAAGTTCAAGTCTTTCGTTCGACGGGCGCGACGTGTATGTTTTGCCAAACCGCCCGGTTTCCTCAACGTGCGTACGCGGAGCCGGCACTGTCCATGGATCGCGCGGGATCTTCCGATGTCGCCACGAGATCGTTCGTACACTCTTCCGGCCAGTCGCGAAACGTGCGAAGGTGCCCCCCGCGATGTTTCGACTCACGCCGTATTCGACCTTTGCCGCCTCTTTTGCTTTCCTCTGCGTGTCCGCGTCCGCGCATGCGCAACAACCCGCGCCTGGTGCGGCGGCTCCCGCGCCCGTGCCGACGGTGCAGGCGCCTGCGGACCCTTCGCCGCCATCCAATGGAACGCTCGTGCCTGTGGCTCCGCCGCCTGCGCCGACGTCCGAGTTTCCCCCGCCGGCGCTTCCTGCCGCGAACTCGTCCCCGCCGGCGCCTCCTGCGGCAAACCCGCCATGGATGTCGCAGCCGGCCAATCCAATGCCGATTTTACCGCCGCCATTACCGCCAAAACCCGCCGCCCCGAAGGCGCCGAAATTCCCCACGCGTTCATTGCGTATTGGTCCAAGTCTTCAGACGTTTTTGTACAATCCTTTCCCGTATGAGAATCTCTCGCGCGTCGGGACGGGCGTGTTCGGCGTGTATGAATTCTTCTTGAAGCGTTCGGCGGTGATCGGGATCAATTTGTCGTATCGGTATTTTCCGGGCGATGCGACGCTCCATCAAGTCGGTTACGGCTTGATCCTCAAGCATTACCTTGCGGGCATGAATTCACTCGATTCGACATTCATGCCGTTCGCCGAATACGGATTGCTCTTGCAGATCAACAAACTCTCGACGCGCAAAGGCACGGGGACCGCGCACGATACGCGTTTGTCGGTGGGCACGGACATTCGCATTGCGAAGAAAATCTTCTTCGTGGAAGGATCGTGGCATTACAGCCGCTTGAGTCTCTTCGAGCAACCGGCCGAACACCTTGATAACCTCGAATTCGACGTCGGTTATCGATTTGCGTGGTAATCGTCAGCGGTCGTTTTGGGCCGGTTTGTGTAATCGCTTCAATTCGCTCAATACCCACCGCGCCGTCTCTTCCGCTCCGCCGCCGTCGAAATGCAATCCGTCGGGCCGGATGGGTTTGCCGTCGCTTTCCATGTTGCATTCGCGCGTGGGACACACGTGACTCATCAAATCCACCATGGGGAATTCGTATTTGTCGGCGATGTTCACGAGCATTTTGTTGAAACAATCGACGCGTTCGAGGACATTCGAATGGCGCCACGCTTTGATGGGGTAGGGGACGCGAGCGATGACGATTTGCCCCGCCGCCGTGCCCATCATCCGCGCCAATTTGAAGACGCGTTTGTCGTAATCCTCGGCAAAGTCTTTCTTGCACGCATTCGAACTGAAATACCCTCCGCCCATGACGATGAACGTGACGTCGGGTTCGAGTTCTTTGGCGTCCGTCGCCCAAGCCATGGAACAGCTCGAGCTCATTTTCGTTTCTCCATCTTCGACGTAAGGCGCGGGTTCAAAAATCGAACAATTCCCGACGCCTCGTTCCGCGACGAACGTTTGTCGCTCGTCTTGCCTGTACCGCATGGCCAAACCCAAAAACTTGGCGACGGAATCACCCACGACCAAAATGCGCAATGTTCCCGGGGGCAATTCTTCTTTTCGCGGTAGGTCGCGGAGTTTTACCGAGAACGGCGTGGGCCAAACGCGCGGCGCTGAGGTGCCGGGGGCGGCCGGAGCCGATTGAATCGTCGAAGCACCTGCGGAGTTTTGGACAAACGATTTGTGCTGCAACGAGTTGCGCCGCACGACAAACACCGTGGTGGCGGCTGCTGAAAGCAACACGAGGGCAATCAGGCCGAAGGCGTAACGTCGGGGCATCTTCGAATGATGGCATCATCGTTGAAAACGCGGCGGGAAGCAATGGACAAATCGTGTGTCATACGCCACGCCGCGTTGCCGGAGTAGACGTGATTTCTCTTGTTCGTTGTCTTGTCGCCGGTGTAGACTGTTTGTTTGCGGAGTGCAATCGATGTTGCATGGGTCGTTCTACTTGTTTTCTGTTTTTGCGTTGTGTCTCGTTCTTGCGGCCTATTTTTTTGCGTGGATATTGCGGAAGAGCCGGCAGGCGAGGGAGGAACTCGATAGCGAAATCAAAAAAATCCGCGACATCGAAACGAAGGTCAACCTCTCCCTGAAATGCGGCAAAGTTACGCCCATTCAGGAAGCGCCGACGGGGCAAGTCGTCAAAATCGGCGGTCAAATTGAAGCGGCCGACAAAACGTTGTATGCGCCGCTGTCGGGTCGCGGATGTGTGTTTTACGACGTGGTGGTGGAGCAATACTCGAAAAATGGTCCGCAAGAGTGGCTCCCGCTGTTTCGGGACACGAATGCCGTCGATTTCTATATCGTCGACGACACCGATCGCGCATTGGTTCAACTCGCCAAACTCCGCACCGAATTACGAGCGGCGGCCGAACGTGATCATTACGCATCCTCGGGTACGTTCAACGATGCAACCCCGGAGCTCGAAGCTTATCTGAGTCGGCATGGACAATCGAGCACCGTTGTCGGAATGAACCGACAACTTCGTTATCGGGAAGGCGTCTTTGAACCGGGCGAACACGTTGTCGCCATGGGCACCGCCATTCGTGAACAATCCACCGAACCAAGAAATGCGGGGAGTGGTTATCGCGGTGCAGCCCGGCGTTTTGTCCTCGGACCTTTGCCCGGCGGCTCGATCTTGATCAGTGACGATTCGGAGTTGGCTGAATCGACAGCGTCGAGCTGATAACGCCACGGGTTTGGCATCTCGTCGACGTCAAAGTTCGCCGGGCGGAGTGTAATGGCGTTTCACGTCAAACGAGCCGGTTTTTGTGTTTTTCATGAGCGGACATTGTTTGTCCTATGCGACCCTCGATGGATGCATCATGCTTGGCCCGCGCCCGTCCATGGCGCCCTACGAGGAGTTGCCGCATGAAAGAAATGATTCGACGTGGTTTGTTGTTGGCATTTGCGTTGCCCCTTTTTGCTTGTGGTGGGGGCGCAGGTACGGACGAGCAGACGCAGGAAGAAGACATCGCGCAATACGAAAATTTGCAAAAAGAATTGGAAACGTCGCGCCTGGAGTTCATTAAAACGGCGGCGCAAGATTTTTATGCGGCGGGAAATACGCTTTATTGGGTCGAGGTCGCCGGCGCCAATCCGATGTTGCGCAGTTTCGACGATGGAACGAAGACGCGGACCGATTACACGTTCAAAGTTTTTCTCACCGGGGTTGGCGCGCCGAATCCCGTCGATACGATCAACTATCACGCATCGAGCACGCTGATCGCCTCGATGAATGTGCTCGATGGGGCGAGTACGTATGCCGCGGGGGCGCCGGAACAATCTTTGGGCAAATGGGCTTTACCCGCGCCCAATTTTGGTCAACGCTGGTGGGCATATTCGGTGAGCGGCCAAGACGTGTATGCCGTCGTCGTCGACGATTCGGGCCGATACGTTTTGCAAAAGTGGACGCCGGGGCAGGCGCAAGCGACGCCTATTCTGGCGCTCGATGATCTGATCGCGCCCAATACGATGGGTGAATTCTTGGATTTCGCCATCGATGGCACGACGCTCATTTTTGCGGAGAGCGGACGTATTTGGCTCGCGGACTTGAGCGATACCAAGGCCAAGTGGGTGCAAAACGACAAGGAAATCGGCAGTGCGAACTTTTATCCGGGCGGCGTGGTGTATTCGCAAGGCACCGAGTTTTACCGGTACGATAAAGCCTCGGATACACGCGAAAACCTGACGGATAAAATGAAGGCGGGTTATTCGATGAACAAGACGTTTGGCCAGGTACATCATCCGGATGCCAACGGAAGCTGGTGCAAGTACAAAAACAAAATTGTCTACCACGGCAGTTATGGAATTTTTGCGTACGATCTGAATACGGAGAAGGTCATTCCGCTTCTGCTCGACGCTCGGGACAACAGCGTGGTGTATCGCAATCCAACGGCGGTGGACACGGGGACGTTGTTCATCAAGGGATTGGTCAGCGAAAGTGGGGCGATTGGTGCGGACGGACCGACGTATTCGATCGATGCGTCGAATTTGTTGTAATGGAACGAAAAACGGCCCGCGGACGACGAACGCTCGCGGGCCGTTTTTTATGACGAACCGGCAGGGGTCAAGGAATCACTTGCCGCCCTTGCCGCCGCCACCGCCGGCCGAGCCATACAAAGCCGCGGCGCCGGACTTGTCTTTCGTGGTCAAATTGAGCGACCAGGTGTTTGTCCCGTTGCATTGCGGATAATGCATGACCGAGCCCGAATCATACGTCGTGAGCGCCCGCCAGTTATTATCCTCGAAGCATGCGCCGGCTTCGGGACGCGTGTGCTCGTGCCGGAATCCGATGGTATGGCCCAGTTCATGGCGCAGAATCCCGTCAAGGCCCGGTGCGCCCGGGGCGAACGAGCTGTTGTCGATGAGCACATTGC
>WBZU01000757.1_pt3 | contig 13090 bp, 9 predicted proteins | sample 5204311 | NCBI WGS metagenome assembly WBZU01 (sample SAMN12344359, study PRJNA552823) | activated sludge metagenome | biome: Activated sludge suspended growth; feature: Nitrification reactor; material: Wastewater; isolation source: activated sludge from nitrification reactor of wastewater treatment...
CCAGCAAGCGCCGCCCGCCATCAAACTGCGAGCCGGCACGATCGTACCGGGCGTGCAGGAAACCATTCCCGGCACCGAGGCATTGACGACCGACGGCTATGCGCCGGGCGAGCAGGGCTACTACATCGTCCAGTTCCGCGGCGCGGTGCAGGATGTGTGGCGGGCGCAGTTGGAGGCAGCCGGCGTCACGGTGTTGGAATACCTGCCCGATTACGCATTCAAGGTGCGCATGACGCCGGAACTGGCCGCCTCGCTCCAATTCTTGCCGAACATCAACTGGGTCGGTCTCTTTCAGCCGGCCTTCAAGATTGCACCGGATCTCACGGTGAACGGCCAGCGCCTCTACCGCGTGCGCATCGAGGATGGCGCCGATGCTGTGGCGGCCACGCAGGCTATCCTGGCGACCGGCGCACAGGTGTCGTCCGCCGACGGCGCGCTGCTCACGATCCAGGCCGATGCCACCCAGGTCGCCGCTGTGGCCCGCGTCCTCGACGTGGCCTGGATCGACAACTTTTTCCTCTATGAGAAGCACAACGACGTCGGCGCAGGCGTGATCGTCGGCGCCAATATTGCCAATGCCAACGGATACGATGGCTCCACCCAGATCGCAGCGGTCGCTGATACCGGCCTCGGCGGCGGCACCGCGGCCACGGCGCATGTCGACGTGCCGGCCGGCCGCATCGCCGGCATCTTCAACTGGCCGGGTGTCACCGACTCCTGTTTCCAGACGATCACGAATGATGGCGCCATCGACGTCGACAGCGGCCATGGCACGCATGTGGCCCTCTCGGTGGTGGGCGACGGCGACGCAACCGGGATTGGCAAAGGTGGCGCGCCGGCCGCCGGTCTTGTCTTCCAGGCCACCGAGAACTACGTCACCATCTCCAATATCTGCCGGATTCTCTATGGATATACCAACGGCTACTACCTGACCGGGTTGCCGGCCGATCTCAGCGGTCTCTACGGGCAGGCCTACAACGCCGGCGCACGCATCCATTCCAACTCGTGGGGCTCGTCGCAGGCGGGCGTCTACACGGCCAACAGCGCGCAGACCGACCAGTTCGTCTGGAACAACCGTGACATGGTCATCACCTTCTCGGCGGGCAATGCCGGCGCCGACGCCAACAACAACGGCGTCGTCGACAACGACTCCATCGGCTCGCCCGCCACGGCCAAGAATGTCATCACGATTGGCGCCAGCGAAAACGCGCGGCCCGACAACTTCCCGTGCGACACGAGCCTCACCTACACGTCGAGCGATTCCTACCAGGCCGGGCAGACCTGTGCCAGCATGGGCGGTACGAACTTCCTGGGCACGGCCGGCCAGCGCTGGGGTTTCACCACGGAGCCGCTGAACAGCGACGTCACCGCAGGCAACGCCCAGCAGATGGCGCCCTTCTCCAGCCGCGGCCCCACCGACGACGGCCGCATCAAGCCTGACGTCGTTGCGCCCGGCACGTGGATCCTCTCGGGCTATTCCGATCTCTACCAGCAGGGCTACGACGCCGGCACCAACCCGCGCAACAACAGCTTCCAGTCCGACGGCTGGGGCATGCCGCGCAACGCCCAGTACAAGTACTTCGGCGGCACGTCCATGTCCAACCCCATCGCGGCGGGCGCGGCGACGGTCGTGCGTGACTTCTACCAGAAGGCCTACACGCACAACGCCAGCGCGGCGCTGGTCAAGGCGACGCTCATCAACACGGCGGTCGACCTGCTCGACGAGAACAACGACGGCGCCAATGACAACGACTTCCCCATCCCGAACGTGCACGAAGGGTGGGGCCGGATCAATGTGGCCGAAGCGACCGACGGCACGCAGCAGTATGTCGACAACGCGGCCGGTATCGGCACGGGCGGCAGCTATTCAGCCCAGTATGCCGTCGTCGCCGGCGCATCGTTCAAGGTGACGCTGGTGTGGAGCGACTACCCGTCCACCGAGACCGCGGCCACGAACCTGGTCAACGATCTCGATCTCGTTGTCACCGCGCCGGGCGGCACGCAATATCGCGGCAACGTCTTTAGCGGCGGCTGGTCGCAGAGCGGCGGTACGGCCGATCGCACGAACAACGTGGAAAATGTCTACGTCTCGTCGGCTGCAGCCGGCACGTGGACGGTTCAGGTCAGCGGCTTCAATGTGCCCAACGGCCCGCAGCCCTTTGCCCTGGTCGTGAATGCAGCCTTTGACACAGGCCCGACACCGACCGCGACGAATACAGCCGTTCCCCCGACGCCGACCAACACACCGACGCCCGGACCGGCCGCGACGAATACACCCGTTCCCCCGACGCCGACGAGCACGCCGACCGCGACCCCGACGGCAACGCCCACCAATACGCCGCTGCCGGGAACGGCAAACGCCATTTACGTCAGTTCTACCACCGATGGCAACGTGGGCTTTGCGTTCAGCGACGAAGACATTCTGCGCTTTGATCCCAACACCAATTCGTGGACGATGTACTTCGATGGCTCCGATGTGGGGCTTGGATCCAATAGCAGCCAGGATGTCGACGCCTTTGATCTGCTCGACGATGGCAGTATCTTGCTCAGCATCACGGGCAGCGCCACGGTTCCCAACGTCGGCAGCATCACCGACGCCGACATCGTGCGCTTCACGCCGACATCGCTTGGCCAGATGACCGCCGGCACCTACACGTGGTACTTCGATGGCTCCGATGTGGGCTTGACGACGACCGGCGAGGATATCGATGCCATCGACGTGCTGGCCGACGGGCGCATCGTGATCAGCACGCTCGACAGTGTCAGCGTCACCGGCGCCACGGGCCTCGACGAAGATCTGCTCGTCTTCTCGCCGACGGCGCTCGGTGCGACGACGGCCGGCACCTGGGCTGTTTACTTCGACGGCTCGGACGTCGGCCTGGCCGACACCAACAACGAGGATGTCAATGGCGTGTGGATCGACCCGAACACCGGCCACGTCTATCTCTCCACGCTGGGGGCGTTCGCGGTACCCGGCGTCAGCGGTGACGGCGCGGATATCTTCCGCTGCGCGCCCGGCAGCCTTGGCGCAACAACGAGTTGCACCTACACCATGCATTGGGATGGTTCCGTCAACGGCTTCGCCGGCGAAGTTGTCGACGGCATCGGCATGACGGCGGTATCCGTCGGGGCCAACGTCGTACTGATGAACGCCTCGCAGCAGCAGGATGACCCGACGGCCGGCAATACCTTCGACGACTACGACGACATGGCGGATCAGGCTGGCGCCGCACTGGCGCCGCAGCTCTACCTGCCGGCCATCCAGAACTGAAACAGCACCGTTGAGGATGACCACCATTCCAGGAAGCTTGGCACCTCCTGGAATGGTGGTATCATAGGGCTGCAAATGGGCCGTCACGCACCTGCCCGGTGCGTGGCGGCGACGATCTACGCCCAACAAGGCAACGGAGGAACATCATGGCGCCAGCTCACTTCTTGGCTCGTTTCATGGCCTGGCTGTTCGATGGCCTTATTACCGGCTTTGTCGCGCTGATCATGGCGCTGGCGACGGCCAGTCTCGTCGGCATCATCCTGTCCTTGGATCCCGGTATCTTCAACATGCTGGCGCTCATCGTCGGTATCGTGACGGGCGCGCTGCTCCTGCTCCTGAACTTTCTCTACTACGGCTACTTCTGGAGCACCAGCGGAGCGTCGCTGGGCATGAAAGCCTTCGACATCAAGGTAGTGCGCCGCAAACCCGGCGAGCGCATCTCTTTCTGGCGCGCCGGGTTCCGCGGCACGATCGGCTACTGGATCAGCGCCATCCCGCTTTATCTTGGCTACATCTGGGCCGGCTTTGACGGAAACAAAGAGGGCTGGCACGACAAGATTTTCGACACGCACGTGGTCAAGGTGCCGTGGGAAGAGCAGCCCCTGCGCACAGGGCCGGACCCGTCCAAGGTGAAACAGCCGGTCTGACGGCTGGCGCGTACCGCACTGTCTGCCTGTCGGGAAACGTGATTTTTCTCAGGGAGACGGGCGCCACGACGCGACAAACGCCTGCAACTCCCGGTTGCCGGGTCGCGTTTTGCGCGCGCCTTGCACCAGATCTGCCAGCCGATTGGTGCGCTCGGCCCAACTGATCAATGCCTCGGTGATCGCGCTCAGGCTGCCCGTGCTCACAATTGTATCCAGGTTCTCGCCCAACTCAATGCGCACCATCATGCGCAGTTCGTCCAGGCTGAAGGCGCTTAGCAGCGCCTGCTGGAGCGCGCCAAACTGCTGCCCGGAGAGCCTGGCGGAACCGGCAGTTGCCGGCGCTGGGGACGGCGTTGCTGCTGGCGATGGCTGCGCCGTCGCGGCTGCCATGCTGAACAGCACACCGTCCGGCGCGCGCAGATAGGCCACCGGCGCGGCCCAGTCCAGGCCGGGATCCATGCTGGCGGCAATGCGCGCCTCGGTCAGCGCACCCTCCAGCGCCATGCCGTCGGCCAGCGCTTCATAGAAGGTGCGGCTCCACTCGCGCGCTGAACCCACCGACACGGCAAACTGCATGGCGATGACGGCGGGCACACCGCGGCGCACCAGTGTGCCTGCTGCGCCGGCATAGAGATCGCGCGCGGTCGTCGCCGCGCTGTGGCAGGCGTTGAGCACCACCAGGCGCAGCGCCGGCTGGGCAGCCAGCAACCTTCCCAGCCGGCTCGCATCAAGCAGCTCGGGGCCGCCATTTTCGTTCGCCAGCAACAGGGCGCCCTCGCCAGCCGTGTCGTCGAAATAACCGTGGCCGATGAAGTGAAAGACATGCCACGCTCCCTGGCTGCCGCGCAGCGCCCGCTGGATGTCGCGCCACGTGCCCCCGGTGAGCCACGTCAGTTCGGCCTGCCCGCGCTGCACCAGCCCGGCCAGCGCATTCTCCACCGCCGCACGCTCTGCCGCCAGGTCGAGCTCGCCCGTCGGGTCCACGGCCAGCCCCAGGATGCGCAGCGGCGGCGTCACGGCCAGCGGCTGCATGGGCTGTGCCGCCTCGGCCATGCGCAGCAGCGGCGTCTCGTGCGACAGCGCCATGAACTCGCCGAAGCGCTGCTCGTAGATCAGCTCCCACGGCACGATCGCCAGCGCCGGGTCGACGATGCGCAGTCGCACGCGCAGCCCCTTGCCCAGCGCGTTTGCCACGCCCAGGCTCTCCGTGTATGAGTTGCCGACCAGGGAATGGCCCAACAGCGCGTCAAACAACGCCTGGCCAAAGCGGCGGGCGCCGGCTCCGTCCAACTCCTGCGCGTCCAGGGCCAGTTGGTCGGGGGCGGCGGGCAGGTGCAGCACCTCACGCGCGTTGCCCGCCGGCGACTGCACGACGGAGACAGGCCAGCCGGTGCTGGGGTCGCCTGGGCCAAGTTCCAGTTCGAAATCGACGTAGTCGGTGATCATGGTGCGGGCAGTCTTCTGTGGTGTGGAAATGCGTAGGCATGCGCCGGCGAACCTGCACGGCTGGCGCAATCATACCAGAAGTACCGAACGCTGTTAAGCTGCCGACCGGCGGCGGTGTGATCCGGGACACTGCCGCCGCGTTATGGACACGACGGGCGGGAAGGCAACGATGCGCGATACTATGGATGGCATCCCTCGACGTGTCGATTGTTTGGCGAAAATCAGGAGTTCATCTATGCCTCTGCGCGCACTGTGTCTGTTTCTGGCGACGCTTTTCCTTGCGGCGTGCTCGGCTGTGCCGATCCCCATCAACCACCGCGCCATGCGGGCCGAGCTGGGCGAAGCGTTCACCGTGCGGCGCGGAGTGCCGGTCGAGATCGCTGGCGAGGATCTCGTCGTCACCTTTGACGAGGTTCTGTCCGACGGCCGCTGCCCTGTGCCTATGAGTTGCACGGCCACGCTGCCGGTCGAGGTCGCCGTGCGCGTGCGCAGCGGCGACGGCGAGCCGGCCACGCCCACGCTCAGCGCGCACACGACGGACGATGGCAACGTAATTCTACAGGCGCCGGGTGTCACGCCAGCGTATCGCTTCGGCCCCTACACGATTGCGCTGGAGCGAGTCCTGCCCTATCCCGACGCCGATTCCAAGTTCATCGGCAGACCCTACGCGATCACGCTGCTTGTGACCCGCGACCGGACGGTCGAAGTTTCGACGGATAGGCAGACACCCGTGCTGGCCCGTCTTGGCGCGCCGGTGACGCTTGCCATCGGCCAGCGTGCCATCTTTGCGCCGGCGCCACTGCAGGTGACCGTCGCTCATGTTGAAGACAATCGCTGCCCGAAGATGGTCATCTGCGAGTTGCCGACGATTGTGATTGTCGAGTTGAACACGCAGTTGGATGGCGCGTTGCAGAAAGCCACGGTGGGCGGCGTTACGGACGAAGACGGCCTCGTGACCGGTCCGCTGATGGAGACACGCGGTATCCCCTGGGCGCAGGTCGGCCCGTACACGATCGAGTTGAAGAGCGTGACCCCGTACCCGGAGTGGAATGTCGAGACCGCGCTGGAGGAGTATGCGGTGACCCTCGTCGTTACCGAGACAGAGCAGCACCCGGAAACACCGGAGCCAACCGTCACGCCCGAACCCACTGTCACGCCGGAAGCGCCCACCACGCCCGAGCCGCCGTTGGTCATCACGACGAGCGACGATGTCCCCGTCCTCTCCATCGACAGCGCGGGGCAGCCGGTTTTGTGCGTGAGTTATCGCGCCCTGACGCTCTTCGCCGCCGGCGCCAGCACCGAACCGCCCTACACCGGCACACCACTACCGATCGGCGCCATCTCGCTCTCGACGGAGGCGGCCGGCGACGCCATCTGCGCCATGTTCTTTGACGACGAGTGGCAGATGGCCGACACCCTCGCCATTGATGTCGCCTATGCCCCGGCCTTGCCGGAAACAGGCGCGTACTGGGTGTGGGATCCGGCAACGGCCGCTGCCGTTATCTGGGAGCCAGGCCAATAGCAGGTCGGCCTATGCAACTGCGGGTCGATCGCCTTGGCGCAAGATGTTTTGCGCACGCGCTGCCGCGTGCTCCGTCCAGTAATGATGCGTCTTGGCCACGACGGTGATGACATTCTTGATCTCGTACCCGAGGCGAAAGTCGGGCCCGGCGGGCAGGTAGAGGATGGCGCCGCTGCGCCGCACACTCACGTTCTCGACGATGATGGCGCGCAGCATCCACAGCGCCATCTCTTCATTGGTACATACCACGCCGATCCAGCCCGGCTCGGCGTCGCGCTTCACCGCCAGCCCGGTGATCAATTCGATGCCGCGCGCCAGCTCGGCAACCACCGCGGCATAGCCATCCGGATTCGCCCGCACCGCCTCCGGCGCAACGGGCTCCAGCAGCGTGTCACGATGGGCTGGCCCGCCCGCCAGTGCCAGGTCGCAGAAGTCCGTCCACATCGCATCCCAGGCCACCGTGCCGTCGCCGGCATAGCGCAGCGGCGCCGCACCGGGCATGGGCGTTGGCGACGCCGGCTGCTGGCGGTAGCGGTCGGGCAGCAACTGGGCGAGCCTACGCTCGAATTGCGTGCTATGCAGGTGGCCGTGCGAGAGATATTCCACGGGGCCAGTGAACTCCAGCCGGCCATCCCACAGCCGCGGGCGGCGCGGGGCATCGGGCCGTAGTTGCGGCTCCAGCCAGGCAATCACATCGTCAAGCCCCTCCCCGGCGTGCAGGTTGCAGAAGACGAACGGGCGATCGCCGCGCACCATGCGCGCATCGCGCGCCATCACTTCGAGCGAGGCGCCCACCAGCGGGGCGAGATCGATCTTGTTGATGATGAGCAGGTCGGAGCGCATGTTGCCCGGCCCGCCTTTGCGCGGAATCTTGTCCCCCGCCGACACGTCGATGACGTAGACCCACACGTCGACCAGTTCCGGGCTGAATGCGGCGGCCAGGTTGTCGCCGCCGCTCTCCAGCAGGATGAGATGAAGGCCGGGGAACTCCTCCTCCAGCGCCATGACCGCCTCCAGGTTCATGGAGGCATCGTCGCGGATCGCCGAGTGCGGGCAGCCGCCCGTTTCCACGCCGCGCACGCGTGCCTCCGGCAGCACACCGCGGCGGCGCAGGAACTCGGCGTCTTCGTGCGTGTAGATGTCATTGGTGACGACGGCCACCTCGTAACGGGCCGACAGCGAGCGGCTCAGCCGCTCGACCAGGGTGGTCTTGCCGCTGCCCACCGGGCCGGCAACGCCGAGCCGCAGCGGTCGCTGGGTCGATTCGGTCAGCATCCTCTCATCGCTTCCTGTGCATGCGCACACTGCAAGGGCCGGTCAAAACAGAAAATAGCGCTGGGCCATGGGCAACACGGCCGCCGGCGCGCAGGTGAGCAACTCGCCGTCGGCGCGCACCTCGTAGCTCTCGGGGTCGACCTCGATGACGGGCATGGCATCGTTGAGCACCATGTCGGCCTTGCCCACGCGCCGGCAACCGCGCACGGCAACCACCTGCTTCGCCAGCCCCAGCCGGGCGGCGATATCGCCATCGTGAGCCGCCTGTGACGTGAAGGTGAGGCTGGTGGCGGCGACGGCCTTGCCGAACGCGCCAAACATGGGCCGGTAGAGCACCGGCTGCGGCGTCGGGATCGATGCGTTGGCATCGCCCATGACGCTCCACGCAATAAAGCCGCCCTTGATCACCATCTCCGGCTTGACACCAAACATGGCCGGCTTCCACAGCACCAGGTCCGCCAGCTTGCCCGCTTCCACCGAACCAACCTCGTGGGCGATGCCGTGAGCCAGCGCCGGGTTGATCGTGTACTTGGCCACGTAGCGGCGGGCGCGCAGGTTGTCGTTGCGTGCCCCATCGCCGGACAGCGGGCCGCGCTGCACCTTCATCTTGTGCGCCGTCTGCCACGTGCGCAGGATCACCTCGCCGACGCGACCCATGGCCTGCGAGTCGCTGGAGATCATGCTGAGCACGCCCATGTCATGCAGGATATCCTCGGCGGCGATCGTCTCGGCGCGGATGCGGCTTTCGGCGAAGGCCACGTCCTCCGGCACCTGGGGATTCAAATGGTGGCAGACCATCAGCATGTCCAGGTGCTCGGCGATGGTGTTGACGGTGTAGGGGCGCGTCGGGTTGGTCGACGACGGCAGGATGTACGGGTAGCCGGCGATGCGGATGATGTCCGGGGCGTGGCCGCCGCCGGCGCCTTCGGTGTGATAGGTGTGGATCGTGCGCCCGGCGATGGCGGCGATGGTGTCCTCGACGAAACCGGCGTCGTTCAGCGTGTCCGTGTGGATTGCCACCTGCACGTCGTACTCATCGGCGACGCGCAGGCACGTATCGATGGCCGCGGGCGTCGTGCCCCAATCCTCGTGCAGCTTGAGCCCGCACGCGCCCGCCGCCAGTTGTTCGGCCAGCGGTTCCGGCGTGGCCGCGTTGCCCTTGCCGAGCAGCCCGAAGTTGACGGGGAAGGCCTCCAGCGCCTGCAACATGCGCGCCAGGTTCCACGCGCCCGGCGTGCAGGTCGTGGCATTGGTGCCGGTGGCCGGCCCCGTGCCCCCGCCAAGCATAGTTGTCACGCCGCTGTTGAGCGCCTCGTAGATCTGTTGCGGCGCGATGAAATGAATGTGGGCATCCACCCCGCCGGCGGTTACGATGAGATGCTCGCCCGCCACGACCTCCGTCGCCGGCCCGACGACCAGCGCGGGATCGACGCCGGCCATGGTCGCCGGGTTGCCCGCCTTGCCGACCTTGACGATGCGCCCAGCCTTGATGCCGATGTCGCCCTTAACGATGCCCCAGTGGTCGAGGATGACCGCATTGGTGATAACCAGATCCAAGGCGCCGTGGTCGGCTTCGCGCAGGGCCGTGCTGCTCTGCCCCATGCCGTCGCGGATCACTTTGCCGCCGCCAAACGGAATCTCGTCGCCATAGGTGGCGAAGTCATGTTCAATCTCGATAATGAGTTCAGTGTCGGCCAGCCGCACACGGTCGCCCACCGTGGGGCCGTAGAGGCTGGCATAGGTGTGTCGATCGATGGAAAGTGCCATCGTCATGCCTCCGTTTCGCCGCTGAGGAACCCGCGTTCGGCGACTGCGGCCAGCGCGTTGGCCTGGATCGCAGCATCGTCCAGCGCGCCCATGACCAGCCCGTTGCCGCCATACATCTGCCGCGACCCGGCCAGCGCGACGAGCGCCACTTCCTTGGCCTCGCCCGGCTCAAAGCGTACGGCCGTACCCGCCGCAATGTTGAGGCGCATGCCGTAGGCCGCGGCGCGGTCAAAGCGTAGGGCGCGATTTGCCTCGAAGAAATGGAAATGGCTGCCGACCTGGATCGGCCGGTCGCCCGTATTCTGCACAAGTATGGTCGCCACGCGTCGCCCCGCGTTCGCCTCAATGGGTGGCGCGTCCGCCACGATGATTTCCCCTGGTTTCATGCGTTCTCTCCTCTCGAACAATGCCGCGCGCCCGTGTCAGCGGATGGGATCGTGCACCGTGACCAGCTTGGTGCCGTCCGGAAACGTTGCCTCAACCTGCACTTCATGAATCATCTCGGCGATGCCCTCCATGACATCCTCGCGGCGCAGAATCGTGCCGCCAAAGGTCATGATCTCGGCGACGCTCTTGCCATCACGCGCCGCCTCCATGATCTCAGCCGTCAGTACGGCCATCGCCTCCGGATAGTTGAGCTTGAGCCCGCGCGCCTGGCGCTTGCGGGCCAACTCGGCGGCAACGAAAATCAACAGTTTCTCGCGTTCGCGATCGGTCAGGTGCATGGCTCCTCGTTTCCCTCAACCATTTCAATAGACTTTACGCGGCAGGATCGCCTCCAGCCCGTAGAGCGCGTACTTGCCGGCGCGCCAGAACGCCGGCAGCGTTGCCGTGAGCCGGCGCGCGTCACGGGCCAGCCCGCGTACCACGACGCCATCGGCTACCAGCGTGCTGGCGCCCCAGACGACTTCGCCTGCAACCGTCAACTCATCCGCCAGCGCAGCAAGCGACTTTTCCAGCGCCAGCCAGGCCGCCGGCGCCTGGCCGCCCCGGCACATGAGCAGCGTGGCAAAGCTTCGATAGCCGCCGAGCGCTGCCGGCGTCGCAAGCGATGCGGCTGCCGGCGGTAAGGCGATCTTTTCCCAGGCCACCGGTACGCCGTCGACGGTCACTACGCTTTCCAGTGCCAGCGCGGCATAGGCAAAGCGTTCGCCGCTCGCCTCGCGCCCCGGCGTCACCACATCCCACGCAAAGAGGCCGCCGTCGCCTGCCAGATCGAAGCGCGTGATCTGGCGATAGCGCGCGCCGGCGTAGGGAATCAGCGGGTCGGGCAGATATTCGAGCAGCCCGCCGGCGCCCACGCTGAATGTCGTCTGCTGCACGGCGTCGGGCAGGCCCGGCCGGTGGCGATAGACGCGCGTCGCGCCCGTTGTCGTGACCTGGGCGCGGGCACCGGCGCCGACCTCCACGCGCACGCGCAGGTCGTCCCCACCCAGCACACCGCCCGAGACATTGTGTAGATGGACCAGAGCGCCGCCATCGGCCAGGGCAAAGGCACGGATCATGCGCAGCGGCGGCGTCTGCGCGACGGTGTCGACGACGGTGTGGCGCATGCCCTCACTGTCGTCGGCCCGACAGCGCAGTGCCAGGGTACCCTGTGCCCCTGCCACGTGGGCGGCGCCAGTTGCACCGCCGGCCGGTTCGGTCGCAACATGGCGCACTGCCGTAGGCGCGGTGCTCGAAAGGATTCGCGTTGCGCCCATGGTCAACTGACAAAGAGGCGAACGGGCAGCGTCGGGTGGCGCATGCTGGCGACTTCGAGCAGGGGCGTGAACGCGGGCGGATCACCGTCTTCTGTCGCGGCGACGCGCTGGGCGGTCGCAGCCAGGACGGGTTGCAGCCCCCACAGGATCGACTGGGCACGCTGCTGTCCCAGCGGCATGAGGCGCTGGCAGGCGGAGATGAGCCCCGTCATCATCTGTTGCAGGAAGGCCAGCACGGTGGCTTCCTCGCCCAGCCGCCAGTGCCCGCCGAGCAGGCCAAAAACGGGCGCGTGGTGCAGATCGATGGAGCCACCGGCGTCGAGTGCCTGGCGCAGCGTGGCGTCATCCTCCAGCGAGAGCGCAAGGCGCAGCAGGCGCCGGCCGAGCGTGGCACTCGCCTGCCGGCTTTCGCGTGCGGGCTTGCGCGCCGAGAGGTCGCGGTTGATCGCTTGCCACGTCTGCCAGCGCGCTGCATCGCCGTCCGCGTCCAGGCCTGCCGGCGTGGCGCCGAGCGCATAGGCGCGGCGGCAGTAGGCGGCCTCGACCGCGCCGGCTTCCGCCAGAAAGTGGGCAGAGCAGGCGTCCAGTTGGTCGACGGTCAGGTCGGTGTCGTGGATCAAGGTTTCCAGCCCATAGGAATGGGCCGTCGAGCCGATGGGCAGGGCGCTATCGGCCAGGTGGAGCAATCGCAGCAGTGGTAAAGGGTATGAAGCCATGACAGACCGTCATGGTACCACGCGCGCGAGACGCTGTCTTTGGTCATTCGGCGCCAGATGCCGGCGCGCTTTCTTGTGCAGATTGCATAGAGAATGTGATGTCGGCGCCGGGCGCAAGCGCTTTGGCCATGACCAGCACGGGCAGGCCGCGGTTTTCGATCTGCACCAGAGGCTCGAAGCCCTCCCGTGCATAGAGCCCGCCATCCAGCCGCTCCGTCTGCAAGTGCAGCACGGCGATGCCGTGGTCGACGGCCAATTGCTCCACATATCGCACGAGCGCGCCGGCGATACCATGCCCGCGCGCCGCCGGGCTCACGTAGACGCTGCCCAGCCAGTAGCGCAACGCCGGGAAGCGCGCACGCAGTTCGTGCAGCTTGAGCGCGGCCGTGCCGGCGACCGTTCCATCCAGCACGGCGACGACCTGGATCGGCAACGTATCTCTGCTCAACTCCTCCGCCAGTCCCGCCGCAACCGTTGCCGGTGAATTGGCGGGATCAGGCCGGCCCCACTCGTTGTAGATCCAGCCGGCGACCAGCGGGATCGCCTCGGGCCGGTCGGCGAGGTAGTGAATCTCAAGTTGGGCCATGGCAGATACCTCCTGTGCGGCTGGGTAGCGCGGTATAAGGCCAAAAAGGAAACCACGCCGATCCCGGCCGAGCACCGGGCGCTGCGGGACGCCGCGTCGGACGATCCCGAGCTGGCCAAGCTCCACGACGCCGCGCTCGAGAAGCAGCTCGAGCGCC
>WBZU01002362.1_pt1 | contig 13083 bp, 14 predicted proteins | sample 5204311 | NCBI WGS metagenome assembly WBZU01 (sample SAMN12344359, study PRJNA552823) | activated sludge metagenome | biome: Activated sludge suspended growth; feature: Nitrification reactor; material: Wastewater; isolation source: activated sludge from nitrification reactor of wastewater...
GACCCGACCTTCGCCGACGCGATCCTCGATCGCATCGTGCACGCCGCGCACAAGCTCGCCCTCAAGGGCGAGTCGATGCGAAAAAAGGCCACGGCATGATGCCGCGCGTGCTCTACGGCTTACCCACAGCCGGCCGCCCGCCAGCGTGTGAGGCGCGCTGGCGGCCGCCTGTGGATAAGCCTATGCCATGCCCTGAAATGACCGTGATCGTGACCGACACGGTTAAACTCTGAACCCCACGCTGGCGCGCACAGAACACCGGTCACGTTCGTCGGTATGAGTGGTCACGATCGTCGGAATGCGCACGCCGATTTCCTGCGCCGACGCTGAAACACATCCAACAACACAAGACAGGAGGAGACAACATGGCCACGGCCAGGGATCTGATCGGACGATGGGACATCGTCTCGTGGGAGCAGGTGTTCGACGACGGCCGCCGCGAGCTGCCGATGGGCGACGCGCTGCACGGCTTCATCCGCTACACCGAGGACGGCGACATGATGTGCATGCTCGCGCGCGCCGAGCGCCCGAACTTCACCACCGGCGGGCAATGGAACGCCAGCAACGAGGAGAAGGCGCGCGCCTACACTTCGATGCTGGCCTACGGCGGGCGCTTCAGCGTGGACGGCGACATCGTCAGCCACAAGGTGAACATCAGCATGTTCCCCAACTGGGTGGGCGGCGAGCAGAAGCGTCGGCTGGTGAAGAACGACGACGGCACCATCGCGCTCACCGCGCGCATGGAAGAGGGCACGCCGCAGGCGCGTACGGTGCGTCTGGTGTGGCGCAAGGCTGGAGGGCAAGCATGAACGCGCCCGCCACCAACCCCGAGATCGGCCGGCAGATCCAGTGCGGCCCCATCCTCACCAACTACCACGACCTGGGAAGCGGCGAGCCGGTGCTGCTGCTGCACGGCTCCGGCCCGGGGGTGAGCGCGTGGGCGAACTGGCGGTTGCCGCTGCAGGCGCTCAAGAACGACTTCCGCCTGCTCGCGCCCGACCTGGCCGGCTTCGGCTTCAGCGAATTTCCCGCCGACATGCAGTTCAGCCGCCAGGCCTGGCTTGCGCAGATCGTCGCCTTCCTCGATGCGCTCGGGCTCGACAAGGTGCATGTGATCGGCAACTCCTTCGGCGGCTCGATGGCGCTCGCGCTGGCGATCGCCCACCCCGAGCGGGTGAACAGGCTGGTGCTGATGGGCAGCGTCGGCGTGCCCTTCGAGCTCACCGAGGGCCTGGACCGGGTGTGGGGCTATACGCCCTCGTTCGAGAACATGCAGTCGATCATGAAGATCTTCGCCTGGAACCAGGGCCTGATCGGCGACGAGCTGGTGCAGATGCGCTACGAGGCCAGCCTGCGCCCGCTCACCTGTGCCGCCTACGAGCGCATGTTCCCGGCGCCGCGCCAGCGCTGGGTCGATGCGATGGCGCATGCCGAGGCCGACGTGCGTGCGATCCAGCACCCGACGCTGATGGTGCATGGTCGCGACGACAAGGTGATCCCGCTCTCCACCTCGATGACCCTGCTGGAGTGGATCGAGGACAGCCAGCTCCACATCTTCGGCCGCTGCGGTCACTGGACGCAGATCGAGCATGCCGTGGCGTTCTCCCGGCTCGTCGCCAACTTCCTCGCCGCCGGCAACGCTTCCGCTGCCTGAGCGTCTCGCCCGCAAAGGACATTCCACCATGGCAAACGCATTCATCCCCAAGGGCCAGAAGGCCCTGATCGTCGGCGCCGGCACCGCCGGCATGTCGAGCGGCATCACCCTGTCGCAGCTCGGCGTCGAGGTCGATCTGATCGACATCAACCCCCATTGGGGCGCGCTCGGCGCGGGCATCACCATCACCGGCCCCACGCTGCGCGCGCTCAAGCACCTCGGCGTGTATGACGAGGTCGCCGCCCAGGCCTACGTCGGCGAGGGCATCCAGGTCTGCGACACGCAGGGCAATCCGCTCCGCACCCTGCCCACGCCGATGCCGCCGGAAGAAGGCATCGGCAGCTCGGGCGGCATCATGCGTCCGGCGCTGCACGCGATCATCGAGAACAAGGCGCGCGCGCTCGGGCTCGACATCCGCCTCGGGCTCACCGTCAGCGCGCTCGATCAGGACGAGGACGGCGTCGACGTCACCTTCAGCGACGGCAGCCGCGGCCGCTACGACTTCGTGATCGGCGCCGACGGCGTGTTCTCGGGCGTGCGCGGCCTGATCTTCCCCGACGCCCCCAAGCCGGAATACACCGGGCAGAGCGCCTGGCGCCTGTTCGTCGAGCGCCCGCCCGAGGTCGAGCGCCGCACCTACTTCCTGGGCGGCCCGGCCAAGGTCGGCCTCACGCCGGTGTCCGACACCCACATGTACATGTTCCTGCTCGAGCGCACCCCCAAGGTGTTCCTGAAGGACGAGGAACTGGCGGCGGAGCTGGCGAAGAAGCTGGTCGGCTACGGCGGCATCATCCAGCGCCTGGCCGATGCGCTCGACAAGGCCTCGCTGATCAACTTCCGCCCGCTCGAGGCCTTCGTGCTGCCCTTGCCCTGGTACAAGGGCCGCGTGCTGCTGATCGGCGACGCCTCGCACCCGACCACGCCGCAGCTCGCCTCGGGCGCCGGGATGGGCATCGAGGATGCGCTGGTGCTGGCCGAGGAGCTGGCCCGCTCGGAGAGCATCGAGGAGACCTACGCCCGCTTCATGGGGCGGCGCATCGGGCGCTGCCGGCTGGTCACCGAGTGCTCGATGGAGCTCGGGCGGCTGGAGCAGGCGCGGGCGCCGGTGGAATCGCAGACCGCGGTGGTGGAGAGGGCGCTGGCCAGGCTGGCCGAGCCGATCTGAACGGGCAGGGGCGACCCGGCGGGTCGCCCCTGCATTGCGCTCGACCACCGCCACCTGCCCGCAGCTTGCCGCTGCAGGTTTGCGGTGTCGTCACCGGTCCACCATCCGCAGGGTTCCATGCACATGGTTCGGTATCGTCACGAACTCGTCGGTATGCAATACGACGTGCTCGCGGACTTGAACGGTCTTGAAACATTTGTCGACCATGACGCCACCTGCCTCATGCCCCCGGATCGCCCCGTTCTCCGGTAAATCCTGTCAGGCCACCGACTCCCGACTGCTGCAAGCAGATTTCCGTCCATCGATCATGAATAGCTCTTGTAGAAAGCCTCGGCCGTGAACTTCACGAACTCTTCGGTCTTGTCCTGACTGCCCGCGATAACCTGCCAGGGTTCCAGACGAGCGATTTCCGTTTGAAGATCCTTGGCGGTCTTGGCACTGCAACCCAGGATGTCCTGTACCGATCCCGCGGCCACCCCATCGCATTGGAAGATGTAGGCGAACTCGAGCAGTTCCTGGAAGTTGAAGAACTTTTGCTGATAATCGTTTGGCGACTGGCTGGCAAAGAACACCACCACGCCCTTGGAGCGTCCTTCTCGAATGATTCGCTGAAGGAAGATGTTCTTTTGTCCCAGGTCGTTGTGTGCCTCGTCGATCACCAGAATTGTCCGGATGGTCCGCTTGCCTTCGGTCACCGGGCTATCCGGGAGTGCTGCCATCTCCTTGTAGAGCCGCTCGATGACAAGATAGGCCATGCGTCTCCTCGGTGCCGGCGTCGATCTCGTCGATCACCTCGCGGCACAGTTCCACCAGGAAGCCGGGGTCCTTGACCAAGCGTTCGATCTCGCCCGCGTCGCTCATGATTGCCTGTCCGCCTCACGGGCCGGTCCGCTCTTCAAGATCTCCCGAAGCGCGTCATATACGCGGTGCGCCACTCCTTGAACTCGTGCTCGCGCACGGCGTCGAGCAGCCTCAGCACCTTGCCGGCGCTGACGCCGTGCTGCTCGCACAGCTCCGCCAGCAGTTGGCTGTCTTCCGGTGACAGGTTCATGGTTTCTTGCCTCGTTTGCCGTCGGTCAATTGCTTCGTCAGCCGGTCGAAGTCGCTGTCGACCCGCGTCTGCTCCTCGATCCGTCGCAGGTGGAACTGCTCGTACTCGCGCTCGGCCCGCTGCAGCGCCATGTCGTGCGAGATCTTGCCGGCATGGGTGAGGATGTCGCGATCATTGATGTTCAGGAAGGCGTCGAGTTTCTTGATCCAGTCGCTCATGTACATCGGAATGCGGCGCATCGCCTGGCCTTCGGCAAAGATCAGATACTGCTCGGCCAGGTTGTTCAAGGCCCGCAGTTCGTCTTCCGTGAGGTAGTTCTTGGCAATGCCGACATCCTGCTTGCGGACCTTGGCGTCGCGCCAGCTCGTGAGCCCCATGTTGGGCTTCTCGGCATCCGCGCGCGCATGGACGATCTCGGCGGCAGTCTGGCCGGTGATCGCCCAGTGCATCTTGTTCTGTACCGTCTTGAAGAAGGTCAGGCTGATCTCCAGCGTGGGGTCGTAGTCGATGCTGGTGGCGTAGATGTCGGTGATCTTCTGGTAGAACCGCCGCTCCGAGGTGCGAATGTCCTGGATGCGGCGGGTCAGCTCTTCGAAGTAGTCGAAGGGCTGCTGCGGGTTCTTCAGCCGCTCGTCATCGAGCATGAAACCCTTGACGATGTACTCCTTGAGCCGCTGCGTGGCCCAGATGCGGAAGCGCGTCGCGACATGGCTCTTCACCCGGTAGCCGACCGAGATGATCATGTCGAGGTTGTAGTGGTCGACCAGGCGCTTGACCTCGCGTCCGCCCTCGCTACGAACCAACAAGTATTTCTTGTGAGTTGCCTCCGGCAGCAGCTCGCCTTCCTCGTAGATGTGCTGGATGTGCAGGCTGATGTTCTGCTGGCTGGTCTGGAACAGCGTGGCCATTTGCGCCTGCGGCAACCACAGGGTTTCCTCGTCCAGGCGCACGTCGATCTTGATGCGGCCGTCCTCGGCCTCATAGACCAGGAACTGGCCTCTGCCGGGCATGGCCGGCTCGGGAATCAACTCGCTCATGGCTGGACGGCGGCTTCGATGAGCGGCTCGACGCGAGTCTTGGCTTGGTCGAGCAATCGCTTGGACTCTTGCGCCGCCGCGGCAGCCTTGTCATGAAGATCGCGGATCTCTCGCTGAAATTCCGCCCGGTCCTTGGCGTTGGCCATTGTCTTGTCTCGTCACGGCGCTTGTACTGCGGAAGTGCGTAAATGTAAGGGAATACACAGGAAATCCAAAATGAATCGGATCCGCGCCCGTCGGTGCCGTATCGTGGCCCTGGAGAACGGGATGGGCTGATCATCCATGCGCTCGCGCAGGCCTTGCAGGATCGTGTGGCTCGTCGTGGTGGCGAGCTCCCAGCGCGTGGTGCAGCCTGAACCCAGCTCCTCCTCCGCCCGTCCCGCAAGCGGGCCTATCATTGCGGTTTCTTCTCGACATGCGCTCGTCGCCAGACCGGCGCTGGAGCAGCAGGCGATGAAGCTTCTCGAATATTCCGGCCTCGACACCACGCGTGTGCGCGCGGCCTACGCCAAGGTGTGCGAGGCGCTGGTGCGCGGGGATTTTCGCGCGGCGCAGGTGAAGAAGCTGGTCGGCCCCACCGGCGTGGCTTATTACCGCGCCCGCCTCAACGATGCCGACCGCCTGCTGTTTACGCTGCTGCGCCACGGTGACGAGACCTGCGTTCTGGTGCTGGAGGTGATCTCCCACCACGCCTACGACAAGTCGCGCTTCCTGCGTGGTGCGCAGATCGACGAGGCGCGGATCGCGGAGGCTGACATCGACCTCCCCGCGGGGGAGCGCGAGGCGCAGCCGCTGCGCTACCTCCACCCCGAACACACCACGATCCACCTGCTCGACAAGCCGCTGTCCTTCGACGACGCCCAGCAGGCGATCTACCGCCGGCCGCCGCCCTTGATCCTGGTCGGCAGCGCCGGCAGCGGGAAGACCGCGCTGACCCTGGAAAAGCTCAAGCACGCCGAGGGCGAGGTGCTCTACGTCACGCATTCGGCCTATCTGGCGCAGAGCGCGCGCGACCTGTACTACGCCCACGGCTTCGAGCACGCGGGACAGGACGCGAGCTTCCTGTCCTTCCGCGAGTTCGTCGAGTCGATCCGCGTGCCGGCCGGGCGCGAGGCGGGCTGGCGCGACTTCGCGGCGTGGTTCGCGCGCATGCGGCAGGCCTTTCGCGACATCGACGCGCATCAGGCCTTCGAGGAGATCCGCGGCGTCATCGCCGCGCGCGCCGGCGGCGTGCTGAGCCGCACGGATTATCTGGCGCTGGGCGTGCGCCAGTCGATTTTCCCGGCCGAGGCGCGCGAGCGCCTGTACGACCTGTTCGACAAGTATCGCGCCTGGCTCGCCGAGGCCGGCCTCTTCGACCTCGGCCTGGTTGCGCAGGACTCGCGCGCGCTGGCGGCGCCGCGCTACGACTTCGTCGTCGTTGATGAGGTGCAGGACCTCACCCCGGCGCAGCTCGACCTGGTGCTGGCGACGCTGAAGAAGCCCGGCCACTTCCTGCTGTGCGGCGATTCGAACCAGATCGTGCATCCCAACTTCTTCTCCTGGAGCCAGGTGAAGAGCCTGTTCTGGCGCGATCCCGAGCTGGCGAAGCGGCAGGAGCTGGCGGTGCTGACCGCGAACTTCCGCAACGGCCGCGAGGCCACGCGGGTGGCCAACATGCTGCTGAAGATCAAGCACCGGCGCTTCGGCTCGATCGACCGCGAGAGCAACTTCCTGGTCGATGCGACTGGCGGCGAAGCGGGCGAGGTGGTGCTGATGGCGGACAAGGACGCCGCGCTGCGCGAGCTCGACAAGCGCGTGCGCCAGTCCACCCGCTTCGCGGTGCTGGTGATGCGTGACGAGGACAAGGTCGAAGCGAGGAAGCGCTTTTCCACGCCGCTGTTGTTCTCGATCCACGAGGCGAAGGGGCTGGAGTACGACAACATCGTGCTGTACCGCTTCGTCTCCGACCACCGCAGCGATTTCGCCGAGATCGTCGACGGCGTCGAGGCGGCCGACCTGGCAGTCGAGAACCTCGAATACCGCCGCGCGCGCGACAAGGAAGACAAGTCGCTGGAGGTGTACAAGTTCTTCGTCAACGCGTTGTACGTGGCGCTTACGCGCGCGATCCGCAACCTGTACGTGGTCGAGTCCGACATCGGCCACCCCTTGTTCGGCCTGCTCGGCGTGGCCGAGGGCGGCGCGGTGAAGCTGGAGGCGGCGAAATCGACGCTGGAGGACTGGCAGAAGGAAGCGCGCAAGCTCGAGCTGCAGGGCAAGCAGGAGCAGGCCGACGCGATCCGCCGCGACATCCTGCGGCAGAGCCCGGTGCCGTGGCCGGTGACCGACGAGGCGCGCCTGCGCGAGCTGCTGGTGAAGACCTTCCGCGAGCGTGCGCCTGGCAGCAAGCATCGCCAGCAGTTGTACGACTACGCCACCTGCCACGACGAACCTGAGCTCGCCCGCCTGCTCGCCGAGGAAGGCGACTTCGCCGCCGCGCGCGCCTTCGAGCGCCAGTTTGCGACCCATGGGCGCAAGACCTGGATGCCGTACTTCGGCCGCAGCTTCAAGGACGTGCTGCGCCAGTGCGACCAGCACGGCGTCGATCATCGCCTGCCGATGAACCAGACGCCGCTGATGGCCGCGGCCGCCGCGGGCAACCTTGCCCTGGTCGATGCACTGCTCGAGCGCGGCGCCGACCCCGAGGCCACCGACCACTACGGCTGGAATGCGCTGCATTGGGCGCTGCGGGAATCCTTCCGCGATCCCACCCATGCGCGTGGGCCGCTGGCCGCGGTGTTCGAGCGCGTCGCGCCGGCGCACATCGACTTCAACACCGGCGAGCGCCTGGTGCGCGTCGACCGCCATCATGCCGAGTACTTCCTGGTGCAGACGCTGTGGGTGCTGTTCCGCAGCCGCTTCACCCGCCCGCAGCGCCGTTTCCTCGCGGCGTTCGAGGCGCAGGCGATTCTTGAGGCGTGGCAGCACCTGCCCACCAGCGTGCTGCGCGCCGAGCGCAACAAGCGCCAGCACCTGTCGAGCGTGCTGGCGCGCAACGAGGTGGCGCGCGACTACGCCTACAACCGCCAGCTCTTCCGGCGCGTGGAGCAAGGCTGGTACCAGTTCAACGCGCAGCTCGCGGTGCGGCGCCGGGTGCGCGGCGCAGGGCTTGAAGGTGGTGAGGTGGAGTGCTGGCTGCCGCTGTTCCGGGCGCTGAACCTGCCGCTGGTGGCCGAGTTCTCCCGTCGCGAGACCTGGCGCAGGGTCGATGAGTACGCTGCGGCGGCGAAGCTGCCGCCATGCCCGACACCGATCATGATAGAGCGGACGATCGCGCGCGAAGAGGAGGCCGAGCGCGCACGGGCCGAAACCCTGCGGCAGATGGAAGAACTGAAAAGCAAGGCTGTGGCCGCGCGTGACAAGGCCAAAGTCGATGCGCGCGCGCGGCGATCGCCATGGGACCCGCCGCAGGCGGACGCACGGCCACCGGCATGGGGAACGCCGCAGGCAAAGGCGCGCGAGATCGAGCGCATCCGCCGCGAAATCGAGGCCCGCCACGCGGCCGAGAAGGACGGCAAATAGAATCGCCCGACACGGAAACCCGCACTCGCCGCATCCGCCGCACGCTCGCAGTAGTGGCGACCCGGCGGGTCGCCACTACTGCACGGCGGCAGCGCGCGCCTCGCCGACCAGCCATTCGCGGAAGTTCGTCAGCGCCGGCCGTTCCGCCTTGCCCTCGGGCACGATCAGGTAGTACGCCCGCGTGCTCGGGAAGCTGCGCAGGCAGGGGCTGATCAGGCTGCCGACGGCGAGCTCCTGCTGGATCAGGAAGGGCGGGATCAGCGCCACGCCCATGCGCTCGATCGCCGCCTGCGCGAGCATCGAGAAGAGCTCCAGGCGCATGCCGCCCATGTCGTTCGCGGGGCGCACGCCGGCCGAGGCGAACCACTGCCGCCAGGCGTAGGGGCGGGTGGTCTGCTGCAGCAGCGGCAGCTCGGCGACCTCGTCCGGGCTCATCTGCTCGCGCACGCCGGGCAGGGCCGGGCTGCATACCGGCACCGGATATTCCCGCATCAGGAAGTGCGCCTCGGTGCCCGGCCAGCCGGTGTCGCCGAAGTAGATCGCGGCGTCGAACTCGGTCTGGTCGAAGAGGAAAGGCCGCGTCTGGGTGTGCATGTTCACCACCACGTCCGGGTTCCGCGCCTGGAAGCCGGCCAGGCGGGGCAGCAGCCAGCGCGTGGCGAAGGTCGGCACCACCGCAAGTTCGAGCACGCTGCCGGCGCCGTGGTGTGCCATCACCGCGAGCGTGTCGTGCTCGATCGCATCCAGCCGCGGGGCGATCTGGCGGCTGTAGCTCAGTCCCGCCTCGGTGAGCTGCACGCCGCGCCGGGTGCGGCGGAACAGCGGCACGCCGAGGAAGTCCTCGAGGGCGCCGATCTGCCGGCAGATCGCGCTCTGCGTGAGCGCGAGCTCCTCGGCGGCGCGGGTGAAGCTCTCGTGGCGCGCGGCAGCCTCGAAGGCGAGCAGCGCGGCGGTGCTGGGGATCTTCTTGCGCATGGGGGTCGGCGCTATCGCTCGGAGTTCCGGAAGCGCACAGATTACTGCAGAAATATCGCTTGAGCTGCGCTTCCGGAGTTCATAGGATGCGAATCACACACAGGCAGCCGCCTGCACGACCGATCGCACGAGGAGACACGACATGGCTTCGAACAAGGCTAGCTTCAACTGGGAAGACCCGCTGCTGCTCGACCTGCAGCTGACCGAGACCGAGCGCATGGTGCGCGACACGGCGCGCGCCTACAGCCAGGACAAGCTGCTGCCGCGCGTGCAGGAGGCCTTCCGCCACGAGAAGACCGATGCCGCGATCTTCCGCGAGATGGGCGAACTCGGTCTGCTCGGCGCCACCATCCCCGAGCAGTACGGCGGCTCCGGCCTCAACTACGTGTGCTACGGCCTGATCGCCCGCGAGGTCGAGCGTGTCGACTCCGGCTACCGCTCGATGATGAGCGTGCAGAGCTCGCTGGTGATGGTGCCGATCAACGAATTCGGTACCGAGGCGCAGAAGCAGAAGTACCTGCCCAAGCTCGCCACCGGTGAATGGATCGGCTGCTTTGGCCTCACCGAGCCGAACCACGGCTCCGACCCGGGCTCCATGATCACCCGTGCGCGCAAGGTTGATGGTGGCTTCAGCCTCTCCGGCAGCAAGATGTGGATCACCAACAGCCCGATCGCCGACGTGTTCGTGGTGTGGGCCAAGGACGACGAAGGCCAGATCCGCGGCTTCATCCTCGAGAAGGGCTGGAAGGGCCTCTCCGCGCCCGCCATCCACGGCAAGGTCGGCCTGCGTGCCTCGATCACCGGCGAGATCGTCATGGACGAGGTCTTCGTGCCGGAAGAGAACGCCTTCCCGACCGTGCGCGGGCTCAAGGGCCCCTTCACCTGCCTCAACTCGGCGCGCTTCGGCATCGCCTGGGGTGCGCTCGGCGCCGCCGAGGCCTGCTACGAGACCGCCCGCCAGTACACGATGGACCGTAACCAGTTCGGCCGTCCGCTCGCCGCCAACCAGCTCATCCAGAAGAAGCTCGCCGACATGCTGACCGAGATCACCCTCGGCCTGCAGGCGGTGCTGCGCGTGGGCCGCATGAAGGACGAGGGCATCGCCCCGGTCGAGATCACCTCGATCATCAAGCGCAACTCCTGCGGCAAGGCGCTCGATATCGCCCGCACGGCGCGCGACATGCTCGGCGGCAACGGCATCTCGGACGAGTACCCGGTGGCCCGCCACCTGGTGAACCTCGAGGTGGTCAACACCTACGAGGGCACCCACGACGTGCATGCGCTGATCCTCGGCCGCGCCATCACCGGCCTCGCAGCGTTCAGCAACTGAGTCCCCGGAGACCCCCGATGCCCGGCGCCCTGTCGCACATCCGCGTCCTCGACCTGTCCCGCATCCTGGCCGGCCCCTGGGCCGGGCAGATGCTCGCCGATCTCGGCGCGGACGTGATCAAGGTCGAGCGTCCGGGTGCCGGCGACGACACCCGCGGCTGGGGGCCGCCCTGGCTCAAGGACGAGCAGGGCGCCGACACCGACGTGGCGGCGTATTACCTGTGCGCCAACCGCAACAAGCGCTCGATCACCATCGACATCACCCAGGCCGAGGGCCAGGCGCTGGTGCGCCGGCTCGCCGCCGAGTCCGACGTGGTGCTGGAGAACTTCAAGGTCGGCGGCCTGGCGCAGTACGGCCTCGACTACGACAGCCTGAAGGCGGTCAATCCGCGCCTGGTCTACTGCTCGATCACCGGCTTCGGCCAGGACGGGCCGTATGCGCCGCGCGCCGGCTACGACTTCCTGATCCAGGGCCTGGGCGGGCTGATGAGCATCACCGGCCGGCCCGACGGCGAGGAGGGCGGTGGCCCGATGAAGGTGGGCGTGGCGCTCACCGACATCCTCACCGGCCTGTACGCCACCAACGCCGTGCTCGCCGCGCTGGCCTGGCGCGAGCGCAGCGGCGAAGGCCAGTACATCGACATGGCGCTGCTCGACGTGCAGGTGGCCTGCCTCGCCAACCAGGCGGGCAACTACCTCGCCACCGGGCAGAGCCCGAAGCGGCTGGGCAATGCGCACCCCAACATCGTGCCCTACCAGGATTTTCCGACCGCCGACGGCTACATGATCCTCGCCATCGGCAACGACGGACAGTTCGCGCGCTTCTGCGCGGCCGCCGGTGCGCCGCAGCTCGCGACCGACGAACGCTTCGCCACCAACCGCGCGCGCGTGGTCAATCGCGCCACGCTGATCCCGCTGCTGAAGAAGCTCACCGTCGAGCGCGGCACCGCGGAGTGGATCGCGAAGCTCGAGGCGCTCGCCGTGCCCTGCGGCCCGATCAACACCCTGGCCGACGTCTTCGCCGACCCGCAGGTGCAGGCGCGCGAGATGAAGGTGACGATGCCGCATCCGGTCGCCGGCCAGGTGCCGCTGGTGGCCAGCCCGATGAAGCTCTCGGCCACGCCGGTGGACTACCGCCTGCCGCCGCCGATGCTCGGCGAGCACACCGACGAGATCCTCGCCGCAACGCTCGGTCTCGATGCCGGGGCGATCGCCCGCCTGCGTGCGGACGGCGTGGTCTGAGCCGGAACAAGAACACAGAAGACGAACACAAGGGAACAGCATGAAGATCCTCGTACCCGTAAAGCGCGTGGTGGATTACAACGTCAAGGTTCGCGTGAAGGCCGACGGCAGCGGCGTGGACCTGGCCAACGTCAAGATGAGCATGAACCCCTTCGACGAGATCTCGGTCGAGGAGGCGGTGCGCCTGAAGGAAGCGGGCGTGGCCACCGAGGTGGTGGCGGTGTCCTGCGGCGTGGGCGCCTGCCAGGAGACCCTGCGTGCGGCGATGGCGATCGGTGCCGACCGCGGCATCCTGGTCGAGACCGATGTCGAGCTGCAGCCGCTGGCGGTCGCCAAGCTCCTGAAGGCGGTGTGCGACAAGGAGCAGCCGCAGCTGGTGATCTGCGGCAAGCAGGCGATCGACGACGACGCCAACCAGACCGGCCAGATGCTGGCGGCGCTGGCGGGCTGGCCGCAGGCGACCTTCGCCTCCAAGGTGACGCTGGCCGACGGGAAAGCCGCGGTGACGCGCGAGATCGACGGCGGCCTCGAGACCCTGTCGGTGAAGCTGCCGGCGGTGGTGACCACCGACCTGCGCCTGAACGAGCCGCGCTACGCGACGCTGCCCAACATCATGAAGGCCAAGAAGAAGCCGCTCGACACCGTGAAGCCGGCCGACCTGGGCGTCGATGTCGCGCCGCGTCTGGCCACGCTGAAGGTCGCCGAGCCGCCCAAGCGCAGCGCCGGCGAGCGCGTGGCCGACGTGGCCCAGCTGATCGACAAACTCAAGAACGTTGCGAAGGTGATCTGAACATGGCCATTCTCGTCATTGCTGAACACGACAATCAATCGATCAAGGCGGCCACGCTCAACACCGTGAGCGCGGCCGCGAAGCTGGGCGGCGACGTCCATGTGCTGGTGGCCGGCGCCGGTTGCGCAGCCGCGGCCGAAGCGGCGGCGAAGGTCGCCGGCGTGGCCAGGGTGCTGGTGTGCGACGCGCCGCAGTACGAGGCGCAGACCGCGGAGAACGTCGCCGAGCTGGTCAAGGGCCTGGCGGGCGGCTACAGCCACGTGCTGGCGCCGGCGACAC
>WBZU01002363.1_pt1 | contig 13083 bp, 13 predicted proteins | sample 5204311 | NCBI WGS metagenome assembly WBZU01 (sample SAMN12344359, study PRJNA552823) | activated sludge metagenome | biome: Activated sludge suspended growth; feature: Nitrification reactor; material: Wastewater; isolation source: activated sludge from nitrification reactor of wastewater...
TCAGCGTGTTCGACGCCGAGAGCGGGTGGTGCCGCAAGGACGCCGCCGGCGCCGAGCCCGGCGGGATCAAGGGCGTGGCCTGCGACGTCATCCCCGACGGCGAGGACCTCGTCGCCTGGCTCGCCGTCGCCTGGATCGGCGTGCTGTTCTCCGGCTTCTACCTCTGGTACTGGCCCGGCGTGCGCCGGTGGGCCACCGCCTTCGTCGTGCGCCGGGGCCGGGGCCGCTTCGCCCTCCACCTCTCGCTGCACAAGGTGATCGGCCTGGTCGTGTGGGTGCCGCTCACGGTCGTGGCCTTCACGGGGATCGCCTTCGCCTTCCCGAACCTCGAGAGCTGGTACCAGAACGCCACCCCGGCAGGGCGCGGGGCCGAGCTCTGGACCCCGCCCGACACCGCGTACACCTCCGAGGAGGCCGACGGCCGCCAGCCGCTCGACCTCGACGACGTCCGCGCCATCATCCACCGCCGCTACCCGGACCGGGCGATCGACTCGATCGCCCCGCCGGCCGACGAGACCGGCACCTACACGTTGTGGGTCACCCGCGGCTTCGATCCGTGGACCCGCGAGGGCGGCGCCGGCAACACGTGGGTGATCGTCGACCAGTACTCCGGGAAGATCGTCTACGACGGCAGCCCCGAGGACGGCAACGTGTTCGAGCAGGCCTGGGACGACTGGTCCTTCCCGCTGCACACCGGCGACGCCTTCGGCACCCCCGGCCGGGTGCTCTGGAGCGGCCTGGCCCTGGCCCCGCTCGTGCTCGGCGGCACCGGCCTGGTCATGAACCGCGTGCGGGTCCGCAAGCGCAAGAACGCCAAGGCCCGCCGTGACGCCGCCGGCGACGGGCCGGGCCCGTCGCCCGACCCGAGCACCGACGCCCTCGAGCCCACGCCGGCCACCGCCACCCCGCCGGCCTGATCCGCACCGGAGGTCGGCCGCCGGCGACGCCCGGCGGCCGACCCGCCGCTGCGGGTTCCGGTCCGCCTGCGGCGCCTCGACGGCACCCCGCCGGTCAGCAGGTGGGCAAGACCTCCGAGGAGAACGCCCGGTACGAGGTCACGTAGCGGATGAGCGCTTCGTCGGTCACCGAGCCGTCGGCCGCATCGTCCACGCCGTCGATGGCGGTGGACAGGGCGGTCCACACCGTCGACGGCGCGTCCACCAGCAGGTCTCGCGAGTACCAGCGCTGGAGCAGCGCCAGCGCCTCGCTCGCCGGCAGGTCCGCTCGGACCTGGGACCCCGCCGCGACGCCGAGCAGCTCGGGATAGTCGGTGGACGCCGCCTGGCACAGGTCCGACCACCCGCCGACCGTGGTGGGCGACCCGGCGTGGCCGAACGGGTCCGTCGAGCTCCCCGACGTCAGCGCCGTGATCGTCACCCGCTCGCCCTGGCCCGACGGATCGAGCGTGCTCAACCCCCACCCGAGCACCCCCACCACCGCCACCAGTCCGACCACCCACCGCATCACGACGCCTTCTCCACTCGCTCGACCACCACCCGATGCTGGCACGCGATGCCGAGGCCCGGACGCTCGCCAGGGCACCCGTACCCGGGCTCGTCGCCGGACGCCGCCGTGCCGGCGCCGGTCTGCCGGCTCACGGCGCGCCCTCGATCGACCGGAGGAACCGTTCGATCACCTGCTCGACCGCGGCGCCGTCCACGCCCACCCCGCCGAAGAGCACGCGATCGAGCACCAGGCCGTCGACCAGCGCCAGCACCGGCCCGGCGTGGTCGAGCGGGGCGGCGATCCCGGCGCCGGCGAGGAGGTCGCCCACCAGCACGAGGAACGCTCGACGGGCGTCGCTGCGCTCGGCGGCAAACAGCCCGCGCCGGCGGGACTCGAGGACCAGCTCCATGCGGACCAGGTAGCGGTCGAGGTCGGCGCCCCCGAGGTGGACGACGGTCGCCGCCAGCAGCCGGGCGACGCCCGCCAGGTCGAGGTCGGGCGGCGTCCCCCGGCCATCGATGACCGCCCGATCGAGGTCCAGCATCCGCTCGGCGGTGGCCGCCAGCAACGCCTCCCGCGTGGAGAAGTAGTTCCCGGTGGTGCCGAGCGGGGCGTCGAGCCGACGATCGATCGCCCGATGGGTCAGGCCCCGTAACCCTTCCTCGGCGATCAGCGCGAGGGCGGCGTCGGCGATCTCGGGGCGGCGGTCCCTCGGACCGTTCGGCGGGGCGATGGCGACGACAGTAGGGGACCGATCCGGCCGATCAGCTCGCCACGACCGGGAGCTGGAGGTACGACGCGGTGGCGCCCCCGACGTGGACGGTGGTGGCGCCGCGGTTGATCGTCGCCAGGTCGTCGGAGATGGCATCGTCCCGGATCGGTCGGCCCGCGATCGTGAACCGAAGCTGCTGGCCGGCGTGCCAGCGCATCGAGATCGGCAGGATGGCCACGTCGACCGCCACCACCTCCCCCGGCTCGATCGGCTCGGCCTTCGAGAGGGCGTACACCGGGTTGAAGTCGGTCGACAGCTCGGGGTCGGTGGCCCGCATCGAGACCCGGAGCCGGCCGGGCGATCCGGGCGGCGGCGCCGGGAAGTAGGCCTGGGCGGCGATGTCGGACGGCACGAGCGGCGTGCCGTCGGCGTCGAGCTTCTCGACCAGGACGAACAGGTCGATGTCGTCGGCCTCCTCCGCCGAGGCGTACAACCGGGCCTTCGGGTAGCCGACGAGGGTGGTGTCCTCGTCGAAGGTGATCGTGAACGTGGTCGACCCGGCAGCCGAGTCGTAGGAAACGCTCGAGGTCGACGCCGGCGCCGTCGACCCCAGGGTGGCGTCGTCGCCGAGGTAGAGCTTCCGGTACTCGGTGCCCGGCACCGGGTAGTCCGCATACGGCGTGTTGGTGGTGTCGGTCCGGCCCGAGCCGTTCGGGTCCATGATCGACACCCGGACCTTCGGGGTGTCCTCCCACCCGTTGTCGATCCCCTTGAGGTACCGGTCGAAGAACCTCAGGAGGTCCTCCTCGTTCTCGGGGAGGTACTGGTCGTGCCACTCGTCGGTGTCGTTGACCCGCAGCCACGTGTCGTCCGATCCGAGCCGGCGGAAGGCGTCGAAGGTGCCCATCTTGTGCAGGGTGGTGGCGCCGTCGGCCACCACGTAGGCGGGGACCTCGACGGCGGCGAGATCGGCCCGCTTGTCCTCCCAGTAGTCGCTGCGCAACGGGTCGCGCTCCATGACCGCCACCGGATCCTCGACCTTCGTGCGGGACTTGATCAGGCTCTTCGTGGTCCCCCGGGCGAAGGCGAGGTCAGGGATCCCGCCCTGGAAGAGCAGGTCGCGGTGGAAGTCGTCGAAGCCGTTCCAGGGGGCGATCGCCGCGAGGTGGGGCGGCCGGGCGGCGGCGATGCTCCACTGGGAGATGGCCAGCCACGAGTTGCCGGCCAGACCCACCTTGCCGTTGCTCCAGTCCTGGGCAGCGGCCCACTCGACCACCTCGGCGCCGTCGCCGGCGTCGATCGAGCCGAACGCCATCAGGTCACCGTCAGAGGCGAACGAGCCCCGGGAGTCGGGGTTGACCAGGGCGTAGCCGTGGCACACCCAGAAGGCGGCGTCGGGCCCCTCGAGTTTGCCGAGCCCCGAGAAGCGATCGGCGGCGACGCTCGGCGGGGCGCCGGTCGGCAGGTCCTTGCCGTAGGGGCTCCACGAGACGATGGCCGGGAGCCGCTCGGTCGAGCCGGTGGGCACCACCACGTCGGTGCGCAGGATCGTCCCGTCCCGCAGGATCACCTCCAGGTTCCGCTCGACGGTCACGTCGCACGGCAGCGGCCGGGTCTGGGGCGGGAAGGTCGTGCCCGCCGGGTAGTCGACCGTGCCGCGCTCCAGATCGACCTCCGGGACCGTGAGCGTCCGGAACGGAACGTCCCAGGCGGCGGGGTAGGTCGCCGGCGCCTCGCCGGTATCGGCGGGTCGGATGGTCGTCGACGACGAGCTCGTCGACGACGACGCTGCGGTGCTCCCCTCGCTGCCGGTCGAGCCCGAGCACGACGCCCCGGCCACCAGCGCGACGGCCACCAGGCACGACCTCACCACACGACGCATCCGGGTCCCCTCGTCCCTCGGGCAGCACCACCGGGTGTGGGGCGCCTGCTACAACAACAGACGTTGTAGCAGGGTGGCCCCCCGTCACACAACATCCGTTGTGACGGTTGGGACTCGGCCCCATCCGACGCGGCGAGCCAGGCGCGCGTGGGATCCTCGCGGCCCGTCCCCACGACGTCCGGAGGCCGACCATGCGATCGCTGCGCTACGCCATCAACATCACCCTCGACGGCTGCTGCCACCACGAGGCGGTCACCCCCGACGACGAGAGCCACGAGTTCTGGGGCCGGCGGCTGGCCGAGGCCGACGGCATCATCCTCGGCCGCACGACCTACGAGATGATGGAGTCGGCGTGGCGGCGGCCGGCGTCCGGCGAGTGGCCCGAGTGGATGACCGAGTCCGACATCGCCTTCGCCGGGGTGATGGACGCCATGGAGAAGTACGTCGTGTCGAGCACCCTCGACTCGGTCGATTGGAACTCGCGCCTGCTCCCGGCCGACTTCGCCTCGGCGATCCGCGAGCTCAAGGCCCAGCCCGGTGGTGTCCTGGCCGTCGGCGGCGTGACGCTCCCCCTGGCCCTGGCCGACCTCGGCCTGATCGACGAGTACGAGTTCGTGGTGCACCCCGTCGTCGCCGGCCACGGCCCCACCCTCTTCGCCGGCCTGGCCGCGCCGCTCGACCTCGTCCAAGTCGGCCGCACCGACTTCGCCGGCGGCGCCGTCGCCCTCCGCTACCGGCCCCGCCCCGCGCCGGCCTGACGGCGGCACCGGCCCGACGGCGGCACCGGCCCGACGGCGGCGATTGCCCGGCGGCGGCGGGGTCCGGCGGCGGTCCCGGCCCGACCATGGCACCGGCTTGACGGTGGTCGGGGCCCGACCGCGGCAGGGCCGGCCCGCGCACGGTGCCGCCACCAACTCGGTGGTGGTCCTGCACGTCGGAGTCGTCTACTCTCTCACTATGCGATTCGACATCACCGGCGGTGACCAAGCCGTCGACCGCACCCTCGCCGCCATCGTCCTCGACGATCCCGCCGCCGCCCGGGTCCTCGAGGGCCACCGCCTCGACTACTGCTGCGGCGGCCAACGCACCCTGGCCGACGCCTGCGCCGAGCTCGACCTCGATCCGGCCCTCGTGCTCGCGGACCTCGACGCCGTCGACCATGCCTCCCCCGCCGACTGGGCCTCGCTCGGGCCCGCTGCGCTGGTCGACCACCTCGAGGCCACCCACCACCGCTGCCTCCACGATGAGCTGCCCCGCCTGGCCGTGCTCGTCGCGAAGGTCGCCGGCGTCCACGGGGCCCGCCACCCCGAGCTGCACGAGGTGCAGGCCGCCTTCACCGCCCTGCGCCTCGACCTCGAGCCCCACCTGATGAAGGAGGAGCGGATCCTGTTCCCGATGGTCCGGGAGCTGGCGGCGGCGGCGGAGGCCCCGACCTTCCACTGCGGCACCCTCGCCAACCCGATCCGGATGATGCTGCTCGAACACGACCGGGCCGGCGAGCTGCTGGCCGCGCTGCGGGGCTTCACGGGCGACTACGAACCGCCGGCCGATGGCTGCGCCAGCTACGAGGCCCTCTACCGCGGCCTGGCCGAGCTGGAGGCCGACACCCACCTCCACGTCCACAAGGAGAACAACGTGCTGTTCCCCGCGGTCCTCGCCCTCGAAGCGGCGCTCGCCGCCCGATGAGCGCCGGCCCGGTCCGTCCGGCCCCCACCCGCGACCTCGACGATCCGGCCGAGGTCGCCGAGATGGTCCGCCGCTTCTACCAAGACGTCGCCCAGGACGACCTCCTCGGCCCGATCTTCAACGACGTGGCCGCCGTCGACTGGGCCGAGCACCTCCCCAAGCTCACCCGCTTCTGGTGCCGCGCCCTGCTCGGGATCGACGGCTACCAGGGCAACCCGTTCCGCGCCCACGCCGAGGTCCACGCCCGCTCCCCCTTCACCGCCGCCCACTTCGCCCGCTGGCTCCAGCTCTTCACCGACACCGTCGAGCTCGGCTGGACCGGCCCCACCGCCACCCAAGCCCTCGCCCTCGCCACCAACGTCGCCCACGTCCACGCCACCCACCTGATCGGCCGAGGGGACCCCGCCCTCCGCAGCGGCACCCTCGTCACGTGACGAGCTGGACCGTCAGGCCGACGATGAGGAGAGCGATGCCGAGCATGACCGCCGCTGTCGCCGCCGGTCCCGCATCCACAGTCTGCCGGCAGACCTCGGCGTCCCGCCGGTCGAACCACTTCGCTCGCGGATCTGGAGGTCCCGGGTCATCCGTGAATCGAATCAGGAGCTGGCGAATCGCGTGAAGCAACAGGCCGAAGACCAACGAGGTCACCCCCAGTTTCACGAGCACCGAACGCAGCCCGATCTTGAACTCCGCTACGAACTGCACGAGGTCAAGCTCGAGGGCCGCGTGAATCTGGTCGAGTTCGATGAGGTCGATCCGCCGCTCCCCGTTCTCGCAGTTCGAGACGAGGGTTCGGCTGACCCCGAGCCATTCAGCAAGGTCGGCCTGCTTGAACCCAAGGAAGACCCGCCGTGCGTTGAGCATCCGGCACAGTCGTCGGTAGTCGGCGCTGTAGATCGTCTTCTCCACCTGGGGAGCAATGACCTCCGCATCCCGGTCACAAGAGCGGGTGTGGCATTCATATTCAGGGTTCAGGATCCGACAGGTGCGGGAGTCGATCAAGGAGACCCCCGGTGAGCCACCTGCCGCCACCTCCCGCGCCGTCAGACCTGAAAGCCCAGGTCGGGGCGTTGACGGCGAACGCCAAAGCCCAGCGCCCTTGGTACAAGAAGAAGCGCTTCATCCTCGGTGGGCCTCTCGGACTTCTCGTCGTCGCTGCCGCCCTGAGCCCGCCCGTCGAGAAGAAGGCTGAGGTCGGGGCCTCGGAAGTGACTACGACCTCCGAGGCGATCTCGACACCCACGACCCAGGAGGAGCCGGAGCGCAGCGAGGCCGATGACCTTCCGGTTCTGGATCAGATGTCGATCGGGTTCGAGGGATCACCAAGCCGCAACGAGGTCCAGTCCGCCATTGACCCGGTGATGAGCGCCTACGGCCTGGAGATCACCGACGAGAACTACGAGCGAGCCGGAAGTTCCCTCGTCACGTTGCACGACAAGCTCGGGATCCCAGAGATGGAGATCCTTGAGTGCATGTCTCGGAGCCGTGGGCGATGGGCGAGCCAGGGGTTCGCCACCGGAGCCGCCTACGCCGCCTTCACCATCTCCGAAGTCGGAGAGTGCAACCCGCAGGCAGCCGGAACCTGAGCGGACCGGAAACCGATCAGCGACGAGGCGAGCTTCGTCAGGATCGTGAGATCGGCGCGCAACCGCACCTGCTCGACGCCACGAGCTCGAAGGGGGAGAGGCCGCTCGCGCTTGAGGCGTCCGAACTCCCGCTCCCCTGCTACCCGCTCGGCGTAGAGCTTCTTGCAGCGCCCGGTGGTGCGAGGCACCAGCGGGTGAGACCCTACGATTGCACGCTACCTCGCGCACTCAGTCGTCGCCGTTGTCCCGCTCGTCCGAAATCCTGCCAGAATCCCGCGCGCCGAGGAAACAATAGACCTAAGAGGCTGTCGCGAATGTTGTCCCAGTGCGGTCAGGCGGGGGCGGGTTCGGTGAGGCGGCGCAGGAGCATGCGGGTCTGGGCAGCCCATATGAACCCTTCGTGCACGACCGGGTCGCGTTCATAGTCGATCTGGAGGCGCCGGTGATTCATGAGCCAGGACCAGGTGCGCTCGACGACCCAGCGCCGGGGCAGGACCTCGAAGCGGGCCGGCGCGATCTTGGTGACGACCTCGACGGCGACGTGGTGGTGACGGCAGTGGTCGATGAAGGTGCGCTTGAAGCCGGCGTCGCACCAGAGCTTCCGGAACCGGCTCGAGCGCTGTCGGGCAAGGTCCGCGACCACGATCCCGCCGGTGTTGTCCGACGCGGATGCGGCCATGACCGCGCTGGCGATGAGCAGCCCGTTGGTGTCGACGATCCCGAAGGTCTTGCGGCCCTTGATCTTCTTGCCGGCGTCGTAACCCTTGGTTTCGTTGCCCACGGTGGGCGCGGCGCGGACGCTTCGGGCGTCGACGATCCCCGCCGAGGGCTCGGCGTCGCGGCCTTCGGCCTCGCGGACCGCTGTCGCGAGGCGCTCACCGATGCGTTCCCAGGTGCCGTTGCGCGACCAGGTCAGGTGGTAGCGGTGGACCGTGTTCCAGTTCGGATACTCCGCCGGCAGCGCCCGCCACTGACAACCGGTCGCGGTCACGTAGAAGATGGCGTCCACCACTCGGCGCCTGTCGACCTTCACCGGCCGCCCCATCTTTCCAGGCGACCAATACGGGGCGACCAGATCAGCGATGAGTTCCCACTCGGCGTCGGTCATGTCACCGTGGGTCGATCTCCAGGTCTGCGCCAATGAAACCTGCTCGGACTCCATGCCCAAGACACTATGCCAATCGAACACCCGCGCGACGCCAATCAAGCCATCCAACTGCACAAACTAACCGAACAGCCTCTAAGACGCAGATGCCAGCCCGTGCCTAGATGGTTGTTGTACAGGGTAGTCAATCCATCGAGATCAACCAGCTCTATCCGCGGCTCGCTTCTAGCCGTTTCTGTGGCTGCACGCCTTTCCCCGCTAGTAAATCCGCTCGGAGCCATGATGACTCCCCGTGTTGCGGGCTCACGAGTTGCAACTCCCAACATCCGGTCAACCTCGTCCACGCTTACACGATTCTCACCGAGCTTGCACGAGACAAGTATCCGCTCCTTGGCACCCACATCATCGCGCGTCGCTATCACGTCTCGACCACCGTCCTTCGTCGGGGCGGTCAGAACTACGTCGTACCCCATCTCACTGTACAGATGAGCCGAAAGCCATTCGAACTCTCTAGATCCAAGCGCCAACAGGGCAGCGAACCGGGATTCCCGATCCGTCCTGTCTCCGACAATATAGAACGCCGTGATCAAGTCCATTGCGTCCGAAAGGCCGTGGATTCTCCCGTCGGGCAGATACATGAGATGCGCATGAATGTAGGCGTCGATCACCCCGACCGCAGCCGACGGGCGATCGGCGACAAGATCAAGGACCCATGTCAGCCCCTCTCACGGAGGATCTACCTCAGCCTGGTCCCCCGCGAGATACCAGGTAAGGCGGCGGCCAATGAACTCGGGAAGCGTGCCATCGTCCGCCGCCCTCTGGATCTCATCACGCCGGTGCTTCAGATCAGTCTGCGCATGGACCTTGTCGATACCGAATGCACCAGAACGAGGAAGGAATCTACGCAAAATCGCACGGATCTCCGCTTCCGGGCGTCGAGCAGCTACCGCGGAGGTACAATTTGGCAATCTTGTCGGTTGGGAACATGAATGAATCGGGCGCAGATAGGCTTGCAATCCAATCCTCGATGCCCTCGTTAGCTGCCACAGGCCAACATTACGTGATCTAGTTGGCTCGGCCCGCGGAGGTCTTTCGCAAGATCACGCACGACGCGGGCCTGACTGACCTCACTACTCGCCTCCGACCACGCCACCATCAAGGTGTCCGCCGGCAGATGCACGGACACCGGCCCCCCGACCCCGAACTCGTACTCGCCGCATCAGCCCAGCGACAGTGCAGGCAGTGCAGGGTTTGAAAGAGAGGACGATCGTGGGCGCAGAGGGACTCGAACCCCCGACATCTGCCTTGTAAGGGCAGCGCTCTAGCCAGCTGAGCTATGCGCCCCAGCGGGGCGTCAGCCTGCCACGCGGGGTCGGCGCCGCCCGGCTCAGTAGAGGTTGGTCTCGTAGTCGTGGTCGATGGCCTTGCCCATCAGCTTCTCGTTGAGCAGCTTGCGGGCGGCCTTGGCAGCGAGGCCGGGGTCCTGGTTGCGCTTGACGTGGTCGACCCAGATCTTGGTGGCCTTCGGCAGGTCGCCCGGGGCGACGTGGCCGGCGGGGTCCCACAGGCGGGCGGCGACGAGGGCCGGCTCGGGGCGGAGGTCGACGTGGATCACGTCGACCACGACTGCGGCCTTGGGGACCTTGCCGTGGACCTCCATGGCGGCGAGGACGCCCGGGTCGTCGGTGATGCGGGTGGTGCCCCGGAGCTCCAACGCGCGGTGGTCGCCGGGGACGAGGGCGAGCAGGGCGATCTCGGGGCGGTCGAGCAGGTTGTGGAGGGTGTCGGTGCGGTGTTTGCCGGGGCGGTCGGGCACGGCGAGGGTGCGGTCGTCGAGCACCTGCACGAAGCCCGGCGGATCGCCCTTGGGGCTGACGTCGGCGGCGCCGTCCGCGTCGACCGTGGCGAGGAGCACGAACGGCGAGGCGGCCAGGAAGGCGGCCACCTCGGGATCAACCAGGGCGCCACCGTCTGATCCCGCTGGTGGCAGCTCGCTCGGGTCCTCGACGGGGGACGAGACGGCAGGGCCATCGGTACGCCAGAGCTTCGAGCGGATCACCGCCTTGGCGCAGTGCAGGAACGCCTCTTCGACCTCCACCTCCCGGGCTCCGGACCGCCATCGACCGTTGACCCGCAGCGTCTCGCCGTAGCCGGGGACGAGGGTGAGCAGGGCGGCGGGAGCGCCGTCGGGCACGTCGGGCACGGGAGCGGCCTGGAGGTCGACGTGGGTGGCGTCGGCCCTGGCCAGGACACCCGGATCGCCGCCGACGAGCGCCAGCCCGATCGAACCGTCGCCGGCGACGGTCGCCACTGCCGAGATGGGCGACGCGGCCAGGATCGCCTCGCAGTGCGGATCGAGGTCGGCGATCGACTTGAGGTGGTGCGTCGGCGGCCGGCGCCCCACCACGCCCTCGAGCCCCGCCACCGTGGTGATCGGTTCGGTTATTCGCTTCGCCCTCCGACGCTCGCCTGCACCCCGATGGTAGGCGGGCCTAACGCACGGGGCGACGTCGAGGGTCCGACGAGGGACGAAGTCGCGGAATCGCCGACCATCCGGTGCCGACCGATGCATGCAGCACCACCTTCATCACCTCCGACCTGCTCGAACACATTTTCTTGCCTTTGGTGTTGACGACCGAACGTGTGTTCGATACCGTTCCACCCATGCCCACCGCCTCCCACCTCCGCACCGAGCTGATCGGGTTCGTGCGCGGCCTGGATGCGGAGACGCTGGCGCCCGAGGCGGCGATGGCCCTCGTGCAGGAGCTCGCCGCCATCGAGAAGGCCGCCGCCACCGGCCGGATGTTCGCCGCGGCGCGGGTCGCCCGGAGCGATGCCTGGCGCGGCCAGGGCCACGCCACCGCCGCCGATTGGCTGGCCGCCCAGGCGGGGATCTCGGTCCGGGAGGCCGCCACGCAGCTCGGCACGGCCAAGCGGGCGGCCAAGCTGCCGGACACCGAGCGGGCGATGCGAGACGGGCGCCTCTCCCCCACCCAGGCCGATGCGGTCACTGACGGGGCCACCGCCGATCCGTCCGCAGAGCGCTCGTTGCTGGACTCCGCGGCGAACGACACCACGGCCGCGCTGCGGGACAAGGCGGCCAAGGCCCGAGCCGCAGCGACCGATTCGGCCACCCGCGAGCGCCGCATCCACGCCCGCCGGTCGGTCCGCACCCGCACTGACCGCGAGGGTGCGTTCCACCTCCACCTCGAGGGGCCCGCGGCAGATGGCGCTCGACTGCTGGCTCGCCTCCGACCCTTCGAGGAGCAGGCGTTCCGGACCGCCCGAGCCGCCCGGGCCGACGGTGTGCGGGACACCTTCGACAACCGCACCTACGATGCCTTCCTCGCCCTGCTCGGGCTTCGTCCCACCGATCCGTCCACGGCCGGTTCCGCATCTGAGCCGCCGTCGCCCGCCCAGGCGGACTCGGACGGCGACGGTTCGCCGTCCGGTGCGGAGGCCGCCGCCGCTCCCGACGCCGGGGCGGCGCCGGTCGCCCCGGTGCCCACCGCTGGGGGCGACAACGTGAAGGTGATCGTGCGGATCGACCACACGGCGCTCCTGCGCGGCCACACCGTCGCCGGCGAGACGTGCGACATCCCGGGCCTCGGCCCGATCTCGGTCACCGCGGCGCGAGACCTGATGCAAGACGCCTTCCTCGCCGCCGTGATCACCCGCGGCCGGGACGTGTGCACGGTGGCCCACCTCGGTCGGAGCCTGAGCGCGTTCCAGCGCACGGCGATCGAGGCGCTGGGGCTCCGCTGCACCAACCGGGCCTGCAACCGCACGGTGGCGATCCAGATCGACCACCGCACGCCGTGGGCCGAGGTCCACGAGACCAAGCTGGACAACCAAGATCCCCTCTGTCCCAACTGCCACCGGCTCAAGACCCACCACGGCTGGACGCTCGAACCCGGGAGCGGACCTCGGCGGTTCGTTCCGCCTGGCGGTCCTCCCGGTCCGGACGAGCCGCCTCGCGGAACATCGGGCGCGGACCGGCAGACCCGCGCGCCGGCGAGCGCGCCTGCACCGTCCGGTGGCACCGCCACCGGCGGGCGGCTCGGCGATCGACGGCGTCCGAACGGGGCCGCTCCTGGCACCCGTCGTCCTCCGCCGGGGCCCCGCCCGACCCGATCGTCCGGCCGGGCGCCTGTCGACGCGGGCGGAACCGCCTCGGCCCGACCCACCCCGGCGGACCGACCGTGAGCGCCGAGGCTGCCGTGACCACGATCCGGTCCGCCGGCCGGTCGCCCGCCGACGCGGTGGGGCGCGGTCCGGTCCGGCGCACTCCGGGCGGACCGACCACGAGCCCCGTGGCCGCCGTGGCCTCGGTTCGATCCTCGGCGGGTGGATGGTCCCCGATCGACGGGGCGACGGGCGGTACCGTCGGCCTGCGCAGCTGGCGTCCGGTACCGGCCGGACCTGACCCCTCGGAGGGTGCGACGTGGGCACCCGCTCGGGTGGTGGCGACGGCACGGACACGCTCCATCGAACCGCGACGGGCGTCGAGCCCGACGCGGGCGAGGGCGTCGGGCGCTGCGTCAACGCGGGCGACGGCGAGGGCGACGATCGCTCAGTCGACGGAGCCGGCGGGCTCGTCGATGGGGACCTCGGCGCGGCCGACCTCGAGGTCGATCCCGGCCTGGTGGCGGAGCTGGAGGCGGCG
>WBZU01002364.1_pt1 | contig 13082 bp, 13 predicted proteins | sample 5204311 | NCBI WGS metagenome assembly WBZU01 (sample SAMN12344359, study PRJNA552823) | activated sludge metagenome | biome: Activated sludge suspended growth; feature: Nitrification reactor; material: Wastewater; isolation source: activated sludge from nitrification reactor of wastewater...
GGCGGCCATGACGGCCCGGCGACTTGCCGGCACGCCCGCCAAGCTGTTCGAAGCCAGCCTGGAAGAGCTTAAGCGCGATCAGCTGCGAGCCGAGGTCAGCGGCAAAAGTCAGTCGCCATGAACCGCCGCCTCCATGAACTGGCGTTGAAGAAGCAGCGCCTGCAGTTTCAAAGCGCCCAGCTGCGGGATCGCTGGATAGCCCAAGCGCACGGCGTTCGGCCATTGTTGGCGGGCATCGATCGCGTCGGCCGAGGGGTGCAGTGGGTGCAGCGACATCCCACTGCCGTCCTGGCGGTCGGGATTGCGCTGCTGGTCGCCCGGCCGCGCACCGCCTTGCGCTGGACGCGGCGCGCGTTCGTCGCCTGGCAGGCGTGGCACAAGGGACGTTCCTGGCTGTCGCCTCGCTAGACGGCGAGGCAGACGTATTTCATCTCAAGATATTCGTCGATGCCGTAGCGCGAGCCTTCCCGGCCGATCCCTGACTGTTTGACGCCGCCGAACGGCGCGACCTCGTTCGAGAACACGCCGGTATTGATGCCGACCATGCCGTATTCGAGCGCTTCGGCCACGCGCCAGGTGCGCGCCACGTCCCGGGCGTAGAAGTAGCTGGCCAGGCCGTACTCCGTGGCGTTGGCAAGCGCGATGGCCTCGGCTTCGTCCTTGAAGCGCAACAGCGGCGCCACCGGACCGAAGGTTTCCTCGCGCGCGCAGCGCATGTCGGTCGTGACGTCGGCCAGCACGGTCGGTTCGAAGAAGGTGCCGCCCCTGGCATGGCGCTTGCCGCCGGTGACGATGCGCGCGCCCTTGGCGACGGCGTCGGCGATCAGCGCCTCGACCTTGCTCAGCGCCGCCCGGTCGATCAGCGGTCCCTGGGTGACGCCGGCCTCCATGCCGGCGCCGACCTGCAGTTGCGCGACCTTCTCGCCGAAACGGGCGGCGAAGGCGTCGTAAATCCCCTCCTGCACCAGCAATCGATTGGCGCAGACGCAGGTTTGGCCGGCATTGCGATACTTCGAGGTGATGGCGCCCTCGACGGCGGCATCGACGTCGGCGTCGTCGAAGACGATGAACGGGGCGTTGCCGCCGAGTTCCAGGGAAAGCTTCTTGACGGTCGGCGCGCACTGTGCCATCAGCAGCCTGCCGATTTCCGTCGAGCCTGTGAAAGAGAGCTTGCGAACGACGGGGTTGGCGGTCAGTTCGCCGCCGATGATCGGCGCGGCCGCCGCCGAGCCGGTGACGACGTTGATCACGCCCGGCGGAAAACCGGCCCGGAACGCAAGTTCGGCCAAGGCCAGCGCGGTCAGGGGCGTTTGCTCGGCAGGCTTGATCACTACCGTGCAGCCGGCGGCGAGGGCGGGCGCCACCTTGCGGGTGACCATGGCCGCCGGGAAGTTCCAGGGCGTGATGGCGGCGCAGACGCCGATCGGCTGCTTCATGACCAGGATGCGCCGGTCGCCGCTCGGCGCGGGGATGATGTCGCCATAGACGCGCTTGCCTTCCTCGGCGAACCATTCGACGAAACTGGCCGCGTAGGCCGTTTCGCCACGCGCCTCGGCGAGCGGCTTGCCTTGCTCGCGGGTGATCAGCTGGGCCAGGTCGTCGATGTTGGCCAGAATCAGTTCGAACCAGGCGCGCAATACCGCCGATCGTCGCGCCGCCGTCAATGCGCGCCAGGCCGGCCAGGCGGCGTTGGCGGCATCGATGGCGCGGCGCGTTTCGGCCGCGCCGAGATCGGGGACATGCGCGAGAACTTCGCCCGAGGCCGGGTCGGCCACCGCGAAAGTCGCTGCGCCTTCCACCCAGGCACCATCGATGAAAGCGCCCTGGCGCAGCAGTTCGGGGTCGCGCAATTGCATTCGCTTTGCTCCTCTTATCAGAACGATGCCGGCAAGTCTATCCGACTACCATGAACCCATGCCCCGTCATTCCTTGCCCTTGGCGGCTGTTTGCGCGACGCTCGTGCTGGGCGCCTGCGGCATGCTGACCAGCGTTCCGGACGACAGCCGGCCAAAGTCAGGCGTGGCGACACGCCAGGCCGGCCCGGCCGAGGATGTCGTGCTGTTTGCGCTGGGCCTGATCGAGACCCACTATCGCTTCGGCGGCAAGAATCCGGAGGCCGGGCTCGATTGCAGCGGCATGGTCAGTTACGTCTTCAGCCAGGCGGCGGGCTTGCGGCTCGCCGGTTCGGCGGCCGACATGGCCAAGCGCGGTCGGCCGGTGGAAATCGCCGACATGAAGCCGGGCGATCTGGTGTTCTTCAATACGCTCGACCGCCCGCGCTCGCACGTCGGCATCTACATCGGCGACGGTCGCTTCGTCCATGCGCCCAGCAGCAAGGGCGAGGCGCGGGTTCGCACCGACAGCCTCCGGCAAGGCTGGTTTGCCAGCCGCTTCGAGGAAGCGCGCACCTACTTCGACTGAGCGCGCCGCTAGACGCCGTTGGCCTTGAACCAGGCCAGCATGCGCTGCCAGCCGTCCTCGGCCGGTTCCTTGCGGTAGGTCGGGCGGTAATCGGCGTGGAAGGCGTGTGGCGCATCCGGATATACGTGGATTTGCGACTTGCCGCCGGCTTTCGCCAAGGCTTGGCGCATGCCTTCGACGTCGTCGAGCGCAATGCCCTGGTCCTTGCCGCCGTAGAGCCCGAGGACCGGCGCCTTCATCTCGGCGGCGAGGTCGAGCGGCCACTTGGGTTGCCGGGCCGACGGCGCGCCATCGAGCTGACCGTACCAGGACACCGCCGCCCGCAGCTTCGGATTGTGGGCGGCATAAAGCCAGGCCGTGCGGCCGCCGCGGCAAAAGCCGGTGATGGCCAGCCGGCCCGGGTCGCCGCCGTTGGCCGCCGCCCAGGCCGCGCAGGCGTCGAGGTCGCTCATGTGCTCCGCGTCGGAAGCCGCCGCCACCGGTCCGTCGAGGATGTCGCGGATATTGGTCATTTTGGACACGTCGCCGTGGCGCGCATACATCTCGGCGGCGATGGCGAGGTAACCTGCCTTGGCCAGCCGCCGGCAGGTGTCCTTGATGTACTCGTGCACGCCGAAGATCTCGTGCACAACCAGCACCGTCGGCAGTTTCGTGCCGCCCGCCGGCATGGCGCGGTAGGCCGCCAGCGGGCCATCGGCGGTGGGCACCGATATTTCGCCGGCGGTCAAGCCTTCCGCATCGGTCTTGATGGCGGTCTGGGCCATGATCGGCTGCGTGGCCAGCGCAAAGCCGGCGCCCAGCGAAGTGACGATGAAACCCCGCCGGGACAGGCGAAGTTCGGGATGGAGGCTGTCGAATTCTTGTCGGTTCATGGCACTCGACCCTCTTGGGTTGAAAACCGGGAAGTTACGCCCCGTGCCGGCAATGATCAATGCGGCGTGCCGCCACGACTGACTTTAGAGCAGCACGATGTCGAATTGTTCCTGGGAGTAGCCCGGCTCGGCATGCAAGGAGACCGGACGACCGATGAAATCCGACAGCATGGCCATCGATTGCGATTCCTCGTCGAGGAAAAGATCGATCACCGAGGGCGCAGCCAGCAGGCGGAATTCACGGGCGCTGAACTGCCGGGCCTCGCGCAGCAGCTCGCGCAGGATTTCGTAGGCGACCGTCTGGGCGGTTTTCACCTCGCCGCGGCCACCGCAGGTCGGGCAGGTTTCGCACAGCACATGGGCGAGCGATTCACGGGTGCGCTTGCGCGTCATTTCGACCAGGCCGAGCGCGGTGAAGCCATTGACCGTGATGCGCGTGTGGTCGCGCGCCAGCGCCTTGTCGAACTCGGCGAGCACGGCGGCGCGATGCTCGGTCGATTCCATGTCGATGAAGTCGACGATGATGATGCCGCCGAGGTTGCGCAGGCGCAACTGGCGGGCGATGGTCTGCGCCGCCTCGAGGTTGGTCTTGAAAATGGTGTCGTCGAAATTGCGCAGGCCGACGAAGCCGCCGGTATTGACGTCGATGGTGGTCATCGCCTCGGTCTGGTCGATGATCAGGTAGCCGCCCGACTTGAGGTCGACGCGCCGGGCCAGCGCCCGCTGGATCTCGTCCTCGACGCCATGCAGGTCGAACAGCGGCCGCTCGCCGTTGTAGTGCATCAGCAGTGGCGCCAGTTGCGGCATGAACTCCTCGGCGAACGCCGACAGCTTCTGGAAGTTTTCCCGCGAATCGATGGTGATGCGCTGGGTATCGAGGCTGACCAGGTCGCGCAGCACGCGCTGCGCCAGCGTCAAGTCGTGGTGCAGGGTCACCGGCGCCTTGGCCTGCTCGCCGCGATGGCGGATTTCCGACCACAGGCGCCGCAGGTAGGCGATGTCGGAGGCCAGTTCCGCCTCGGTGGCGTTTTCGGCCACCGTCCGGGCAATGTAGCCGCCGGCCTCGTCGGCGGGCAATTGCGCCTGGATGCGCGCGCGCAACTGCTCGCGGGCGGCTTCGTCCTCGATGCGCTGCGAAATGCCGATGTGTTTTTCCTGCGGCAGATAAACGAGCAGGCGGCCGGCGAGCGACACCTGGGTCGACAACCGTGCGCCCTTGGTGCCGATGGGGTCCTTGAGCACCTGCACCGTCACCTGCTGGCCTTCGCTGAGAATGCGCTCGATCGGACGCGGCCCCTCGCCGGCGGTGCCGTTGTTCTTCTGGCTCCAGATGTCGGCGACATGGAGAAAGGCGGTGCGTTCGAGGCCGATATCGACGAAGGCCGACTGCATGCCCGGCAGCACTCGCGCCACCCGGCCGAGATAGACGTTGCCGACGATGCCGCGACCGTTGGTGCGTTCGATGTGCAATTCCTGGACGACGCCCTGCTGCAGGATCGCCACGCGGGTCTCCTGCGGCGTGAAATTGATCAGGAATTCTTCCATCGTCGCCTCGTGTCGTGCCGGCGCGTCAGACCGGATAGCCGAATTGTCTCAAGAGCAGCGCGGTTTCGCACAGCGGCAGGCCGACGATGCCGGAATGGGAGCCGGCGATCGATGCGACGAAGATCGCCGCATGGCCCTGGATGCCATAAGCGCCGGCCTTGTCGAGCGGCTCGCCACTCCTGACGTAGCGCCGGATCTCGTCGTCGCCCAGGACGCGAAAGCGGACTTCGCTGATCGACAACGCGTGCTCGATGGTATCGCCCCGGGCGATCGCCACGGCCGTCAGCACCCGGTGCGCGCGCCCGGACAGGTGCTTCAGGATGGCGGCGGCCTCGGCCTCGTCGGCGGGCTTGCCGACGATCACGCCATCGACGTCGAGCGTGGTGTCGGCCGAGAGCACCGGCCGTGGCGCCAAGCCGCGCAGCCGGGACAGCCGGACGCCGTGCGCGGCCTTGGCGCGCGCCACCCGGACCACGTAGTCCTCGGGCCGCTCGTCGGGCAAGGCCGATTCGAGGATTTCCTCGTCGTGGCGGTTGCCGCTGCGGAACAGCAGCAATTCGTAATGAACGCCGATCTGCGTCAGCAACTCGCGCCGGCGGGGACTGCGCGACGCGAGATAGATCGGGGCGGGCGGGATCGGGCTCATGTCATTCCCGATGGTAGGGATGGCCCTTGAGCAGGCTGGCGGCGCGATACAGCGCCTCGGCGAGCATGACCCGGACCAGGCCATGCGGCAGCGTCAGGCCGGACAAGCGCAGCGCTTCGCTTGCCTCGCCTTTCAAGCCGGGATCGAGACCGTCCGGGCCGCCGATCAGGAAGGCCACGTCGTCGCCCTCGCCGGCCCAGGTCTTCAGGCGGTCGGCCAGCATCCGGGTGGTGATCTCGCCGCCGCGTTCATCGAGGACGATGCGCTTGCAGCGCGGCGGCAGCGCGGACCGCAAACGCCCGGCCTCGGCGGCCATCAGCGCCGCCACGGGCTTGCCGGACGTCCTCGGCTCGGCTTTCACGGCCAGCAGCGCCAGCGGCGTCTCGCTCGGCATGCGCTTGGCGTAATCGGCGTAGGCGGTGTCCACCCACGCCGGCATGCGCTGGCCGACGGCCGCGATCATCAACTTCACTCAGGCTTCACCCGGGCATCACTCCGCCGGCGCGGCGTCGGCTTTGGCCGGCTTGGCCGACCGCGACTTCGGCCGCGCTTGCCAGAGCTCCTCGAGGTTGTAGTAGCTGCGCACGCTTGGCTGCATGACGTGGACGACGATGCTGCCGAGGTCGACCAGCACCCACTCGCCGCCGTCCTCGCCCTCGAGGCCGATGACGTCGCCGCCGGCTGCCTCGACCTTCTCGCGCACGTTGCGGGCGAGCGCCTTCACCTGCCGGGTGGAATCGGCGCTGGCGATGATGATGCGGTCGAATAGCGACGTCAGCTTGGTGGTGTTGATGACTTCGATGTCGCGGCCCTTGACGTCTTCGAGGGCGGCGACGGCGATTTTCTGTAGCTTGGCGGTCTGCATAGTCAGTTCGAGTAGAGCCGGTGCCGGCGAATATAGTCGAGAACGGCGGGCGGCAGCAACGCGTCCGCCGGTTCGCCCTGGCGCAGCCGCTGGCGTACCTCGGTCGATGACACCGTGCCGGCCTCCATGCGGAACGTGGCGATTGCGCCGGCCGGGGCGGCGGCCAGGCCGCCGGCTGCGGCGACAAACCGGCGGCGGAACGCCTCGGCCAGCGCAGGCGGCATGCGTTCGGGCGACAGATCGAAAGTCGGCCGCGACGCCACGCCGACGTGAGCGAGCTCGAACAGGTCGCGCCAGCGATGCCAGGTCGGCAAGCCGAGAAAGGCGTCGGCGCCCATCAGCAGCATCAGGGGCCGGCGCGGGCCATGAATCCGGCGCAGGCGTTCCAGCGTCGGCACCGTGTAGCTCGGCGTGTCCGACAGGATTTCGGCATCGTCGATCGTGTACTCGGGATGGGCGGCGGTGGCGAGGCGGACCATCGCCAGGCGATGCTCGCCGGACGCGACGGGCGGATGGCGATGCCATGGGTTGCCCGCGGGAATCCAGACCACGCCGCCCAGCGCCAATTGCCGGGTGGCCTCCTCGGCCAGCCGCAGGTGGGCGACGTGAACCGGATCGAATGTGCCGCCGAGAACGCCCAGGACGGCGGGAAGGCGCTCACTCACGCTCGGCGTCGGAGCCGTGGAAGACATCCTGGTAGCTGACGTAGACGCTGGCCATCAAAATCGGCGCCATGACGAAGATCAGCACCATCTTGAGCGCCACCGAGAGCACGTTCAGCAGCGCTGCCGAGATGGCGCCGGCAACGATCAGCAGCAGGCCGGGTATCGCCATGGCGAAAATCGCGATGGTCAGGCCGTAGGCGACAAAGGCGCGCCAATTGCGCCAACTGGCCACAAAACTGAAGAACACCGACTTCAGCGGCGGCACGTCGTCCCAGGCCGTGAGCAGCGGCGCGAACCAGAAGGCGGTGATGACCGGCAGGGCGACGATCATCAGCCGCCCCATGGCGGCGAGCGTTTCGTCGTCGTTGGTCGACTTGTCGGCGCCGATCAGCGCGATGGAACTGCCTTCGACGATCGTGCCGGTCGCGAGGATGAATATCGAGCCGAGCAGATGCAGGCCGCCCAGGCGCACCAGTTGAACACGACGTTGCTGGATGCCTTGCGTGAGCGCGACGCCGCCCACCGTGCCGCCGCGCTCGATGGCCCGGCAGCCGTTGGCAAGCACGACGATCAGCGCCGGCAGCGCCAGCGGCACGAGGAACGGCCCGATCAGCGGCAGCAGGTTGATGACGATGATCACGAACAGGTAGGCCATCGTCATGACCGTCAGCAGGGGCGGGTTCGTCCTGAACAGCCGCAGGCTGGCGACGACCCAAAGGAAGCCGTGACGGGCAGGGAGGCGGCGGGCCTGCATCGGGTCCGGTCCGTTGCGTGAAACCGGCTGCCGTCAGAACCGCTTGATGACCCACATCGGCACGCGCACGCGCGATTCGATGCCGCTCTGCCTGACCCAGTTGCCTTCGCCCTGATCGTCGATCAGGTAGTAGGGAACGCCATGCGACGGCGTTACTTTCATCATGTAGAGCTTGCCATTCACCCGGTATTCCTCGACTTGGTCCTCGCCGCGCTTGACGATGGTCACTTGCGGTTCGTCCGACGACTCGACGAGTCCCGGTGGCGGAGGGGGTATGGCCGGCAGCGGCTGCAGATCGGCGGGCCGTTGCTGGCTGCTGGCCGGCATTGCCAGCGTCAGCAGCAGGACGGCAAGTCCGGCGGGGATGCCGATGATCGGCGGGCGGTGCGTGGCCATGGTCTGGATTCCTTGTTTTCTCGATTTCCTGTTGGGCGCTTCGATTCTAGCAGTTGGCAGAATCCCGGCCTCACAGGTTGAGCAGCAGCTCATGCTCGTGCGCCAGCCTGCCGAAACCGCGGTTCTGGTAGTAGTCGAAGATGGATGCCACCACGCATTCCGGATCGTCGATCACGGAGATCAGGTCCACGTCCTCCGGATGGATCATCTTTTCGGCCACCAGCCGCGCGCGAAACCAGTCGAGCAGGCCTTGCCAGAACTCGCTGCCGACCAGGATCAGCGGAATCTGCGGCGATTTTCTCGTCTGGATCAGGGTCAGCGCTTCCAGCAGCTCGTCGAGGGTGCCGAAGCCGCCGGGCATCACCACATAAGCCGTGGCGATCTTGACGAACATGTACTTGCGGGCGAAGAAGTGGCGAAACGTCTGCGAGATGTCCTGGTAGTGGTTGGCCTGCTGCTCCATCGGCAACTGGATGTTGAGGCCGACCGAGATGCCCTTGCCCTCGAAGGCGCCCTTGTTGGCCGCTTCCATGACGCCCGGGCCGCCGCCCGACACCACCGAGAAGCCGGCGTCCGAGAGCAACCGGGCGATGCGCTCGGTCAATTGGTAATAACGCGATTCGGGGCCGATGCGGGCGCTGCCGAAGATCGACACCGCCGGCTGGATGCCGGCCAGCCGCTCGGTGGCCTCGACGAACTCTGACATAATGCCGAACACCCGCCACGCCTCGCGGGCCGCCGATTGGGCTTTTTGCGCCGGCGTGACCGTCCAGGGGTCGGGGATGTTCGGCAGCTTGTCCTTCGCGCTCATATGCCTCTTCTGCTCCTCGTCGACGGATCGTCGTATCTCTATCGCGCCTTTCATGCGCTGCCCGACTTGCGCACCGCGTCCGGGCAGCCCACCGGCGCCATCAAGGGCGTGGTGTCGATGCTGCGCAAGCTCGAGTCCGACTATAAGGCAGATTACCGGGCGGTGGTGTTCGATGCCAAGGGCAAGACCTTCCGCGACGACTGGTTTCCCGATTACAAAGCGCACCGGCCGCCGATGCCGGACGAGCTGGCCGCCCAGATCGAACCTTTGCACGAGTGCGTGCGCGCCGAGGGCTGGCCGCTCTTGATGATCGACGGCGTCGAGGCCGACGACGTCATCGGCACGCTGGCGCGCGAGGCTGCCGAGCAGCGCGTCGACTGCGTCGTCTCGACCGGCGACAAGGATTTGGCCCAACTGGTCAATGCGCACGTCAAGCTGGTCAACACCATGAGCAACGAAGTGCTCGACGAGGCCGGCGTCGTCGAGAAGTTCGGCGTGCCGCCCAGCCGCATCGTCGACTACCTGGCGCTGGTCGGCGATGCGGTGGACAACGTACCGGGCGTCGCCAAGGTCGGCCCGAAGACCGCGGCGAAGTGGCTGGCGCAGTACGGCTCGCTCGACGAGATCGTCGCCCATGCCGGCGAGATCGGCGGCGCGGTCGGCGAGAACCTGCGCGCCCATCTCGATTTCCTGCCGCTCGGCCGTCGGCTCGTCACCGTCGCCTGCGACCTCGCGCTGCCGTTGCAGCTGGCCGATCTTGCGCCGCGGCCGCACGACGGCGCCAAGCTGGCCGAGCTCTACGATCGGCTCGGTTTCAAGAGCTGGCTGCAAAGTGTACGTGGGGCGCAGGCCGCCGCGCCTGCTGTGCCGAAGTCGGCAGCCGTGAAGAATGCCACCGACGGCTACGAGGCCATTCTCGACGAAGCCGCGCTGGTGCGCTGGCTGGCGAAAATCGAGGCTGCGCCCCTGACGTCGCTGGACACGGAAACCACCGGCCTCGACCCGATGCAGGCGCAACTGGTCGGCATCTCCTTCGCCACTGAAACCGGCGCCGCCGCCTATCTGCCGCTGGCGCACCGCTACGCCGGCGTGCCGCCACAACTGACTTTCGACGGGACCCTGGCGAAGCTCAAGCCCTGGCTCGAGTCGCCGGACCGCAAGAAGGTCGGCCAGCACCTCAAGTACGACCGCCACGTCTTCGCCAATCACGGCGTCGAATTGCGCGGCATCCAAGACGATACCCTGCTCGAATCCTACGTGCTGGAGTCGGACAAGCCGCACGATCTGGGCAGCCTGGCCGAGCGCCACCTGGGGCTGAAGTCGATCAGCTACGACGACGTCACCGGCAAGGGCGCCAAGCGCATTTCGTTTGCCGAAGTGCCGATCGAGAAGGCCGCCGAATACGCGGCCGAAGACGCCGATCTCACCTTGCGCGTGCACGAGGCGCTGGCGCCGCGACTGGCCGAGGCGCCGCAACTCGACGCGCTCTATCGCGAACTGGAGTTGCCGGTCGCCGAAGTGCTCTACCGCATGGAACGCAACGGTGTGCTGATCGACGTCTTCTCGCTGGCGCAGCAAAGCGAGGAACTGGGCCGCAAGATGCTGGCGCTGGAAGCCGAGGCTCAGCAGCTCGCCGGCCAGCCCTTCAACCTGAGCTCGCCGAAGCAACTCGGCGAGATCCTGTTCGGCCAGCTCGGCCTGCCGGTCGTCAAGAAGACGCCCGGCGGCGCGCCATCGACCGACGAGGAAGTGTTGGAGAAGCTGGCCGAGGATTTCCCCTTGCCGAGGAAGATCCTCGACTATCGCGGCGTGGCCAAGCTGAAGAACACCTATACCGACAAGCTGCCGCTGATGGTGAACCGGCAGACCGGCCGCGTGCATACCAGCTACGGACAGGCCGTGGCAGTGACCGGCCGCCTCTCCAGCAACGATCCCAACCTGCAGAACATTCCGATCCGCACCGCCGAGGGGCGGCGCATCCGCTCCGCCTTCATCGCCCCGGCCGGCCACGCGCTCGTTTCCGCCGACTACTCGCAGATCGAGCTGCGCATCATGGCGCATCTCTCCGGCGACGCCCGGCTGCTCGACGCCTTCGCGCGCGGCGAAGACATCCACCGCGCCACGGCCGCCGAGGTGTTCGGCGTCACGCCGCTGGAGGTCGCTCCCGAGCAGCGTCGCGCCGCCAAGGCCATCAACTTCGGCCTCATCTACGGCATGAGCGCTTTCGGCCTGGCCAAGCAGATCAACGTCGAGCGCAGCGCCGCCCAGGCCTACATGGACCGCTACTTCGCGCGCTATCCCGGCGTCGCCCGCTACATGGAAGAGACTCGCGCCCAAGCGCGCGACAAGGGCTATGTCGAAACCGCGTTCGGCCGGCGCCTGTGGCTGCCCGAGATCAAGTCAGGCGTGGCGGCACGCCGGCAGGGCGCCGAGCGCGCCGCCATCAATGCGCCCATGCAGGGCACCGCCGCCGACCTGATCAAGCGCGCCATGCTCGCCGTCCAGGCCTGGCTGGATCAGCGGCAACTGGCGACGAAACTGATCCTGCAGGTGCACGACGAACTGGTGCTGGAAGTGCCGGATGGCGAGATCGCCGGCGTGCGCGAACAACTGCCCAAGCTGATGGGCGGTGTCGCGACGCTGGCCGTGCCGCTGATCGTCGAGGTCGGCGTCGGGCCGAACTGGGACAGCGCGCATTGAGCGAGTCAATGTGCGCCAATATTGGCAGTAGTGGTGATGAATGCTGACAATTATGGCGTGACGCTTGGGTATCCCGCTGTGTCACGTCGTCGCAAAGTCGATCCGGAACAAGCGCTTGCGAGAAGTCTCGCCAGTTGGCACGGCAATTGTATATAGGTGGACAGAAGCCGCCGTAGACCGGGTGTTAATCCTCCCCCGACATTAACGACTTTTCCGGTCGTCGGCAGTTGGCGCAAGACTCTTGTGAGATAGGCGGATTCGTTCGCAAGAGGCCGGCGCGGGACCGTCTCCTTCCTCATGTCCCGTCGCCGACGCGGTGGTTAGCCCACCGGCGGCGGCTTCGTCTTCTTGCTCAGGTTTCCTCATTCCGCGCGCAGGGCTTCGACGGCATCGAGCAAGGCCGCGCGCCGCGCCGGCAGTACGCCGGCCGCCAGGCCGATGACGATGGCGACGAACTCGGCGAGCACGACGAAGGACCAGGGGGTGTGCACGGGCAGTGCCGGGACCAGGAAACTGGCGAGCCGGGCGATACCCACGCCGAGCGTCAGTCCCGCCAGACCGCCGACGGCGGCCAGCACCACCGCCTCGCCGAGGAAGATGCCGAGAATGGTGCGGGAAGGCGCGCCGAGCGCCTTCAGCAGCCCGATTTCGTTGGTGCGCTCGGTCACCGCGATGGTCATGATGGTGACGATGCCGACGCCGCCGACCAGCAGCGAAATGCCGCCCAGGGCGCCGACCGCCGCCGTGAGGATGTCGAGGATCTTCGACAGCGTGCGCAGCATGTCTTCCTGCGTGGTGACCGTGAAATCCTCGCGGCCATGGCGGGCCTTGAGCACCGCCTTGAGGGCTTCGGCCACTCGGCCGGCCGGCACGCCTTCTTCATAGGAGACGTCGATTTCGGCCAGGCCTTCGCGGTTGTAAAGCTCGAGCGCCCGCGCGGCGGGAACGTAGGCCGTATCGTCGAGGTCGATGCCGAGAAACTGCCCTTTCGTCTCGAGCACGCCGACGACGCGGAACTGCAGGCTGCCGATGCGCAGCCGCGCGCCCAGCGGATTCTCGGGACCGAACAGCTCGTTCTTCAGCTTGGCGCCGAGCACGACGAAGCCTCGCGCCGACTCGTCCTCGCCGGCCGGCAGGAACTGGCCGCTTCTTACCCGTAGCGTGAATACTTTCACCATGGCGGCATTGACGCCGTAGATGGTGGTGCGGCGCAGGCGGCCGTTGGCCTCGACTTCCGAATTGCCCCAGATCACCGGCGTGACGGCGGTGACGTGGGCGACGCGTTCCAGCGCTCGGGCATCGTCGAGCGTCAGCGGCCGCACCGAGGTGGGAATGCCCGAGGGCGGCGCACCGCCGGTCTTGGTCTTGCCGGGGGCGATGCCGATGACGTTGGTGTCGAACTGGGAG
>WBZU01002366.1_pt1 | contig 13079 bp, 19 predicted proteins | sample 5204311 | NCBI WGS metagenome assembly WBZU01 (sample SAMN12344359, study PRJNA552823) | activated sludge metagenome | biome: Activated sludge suspended growth; feature: Nitrification reactor; material: Wastewater; isolation source: activated sludge from nitrification reactor of wastewater...
CTGCGTAGGCTGGAGCCGCCTGCGCCGGAGCGCCGGAGGTGCCTCCACCAGGATTTGCCGTCGGCTGCACGCCCTTCAACTTGGTGTAGTCGGGGTGGTCGGGCTCGACTGCCAGCTTGACGACGTTGCGGTCTTGGCCCTTGGCGTCCTTCTCGATGTCCACGCGGGCCAGGAACTCCAGGCCGTCCAGCTCGGCGAAGCCGTGGATGCGTCGCGCGGCGGCGGCTTGCGGACTGTTGTCCTGCGGGTGGACATTGCGGGCGCTGTTGAGCGCGGCGCGGATGAAGCTGCGCCCCATCTGGCCCCAGGTCGGCCCCTTCTTCGAATGCAGGCCGACGTTGCTCCACATCTTGCGTTTGGCATGGTCGCCAGCGGTGACCACGAATTCGGCGGCCAGATAGATGGAACCGGTCTCGAAGGACTCGGTGGCGTAGCCGCCACCCCAGCCTTGTTCGGGGTCGTCATAACCACCGGGTTTGATGGTCATGCGCACCGGCACGACGGTGCCCTTGGGGATCAGATCGAAGCCGGATTGCTGAGAATCGGCGTCATTGAAGTCATTCCATGCGGTCATTGCGATTACTCCTGAGATTCGATGTGTGTGGGGGTGGTGGCGCTGGCGGGCGCGGTAGCTGAGCCCGCGCACTTGGCGATCAGCGCGCCGAGATGCGGCGGCTCCAGCAGGTCGAGGCGACCGCTGCGGTCTTTGGCCGGGAAGCCGTAGGGATTGACGGTGTGCGTGACGAAGGCGCGGTAGGAACTGCCGTCCTCGGCCTTGATCTCGGCCAGCGTCACGACCTCATCGACGATGCCGGGCAGTTCCAGACTGGTCTTGCTGCCTTCGATCTGCGGGACGAACACCTTTCGGTTGTAGTCATCGAGGCGTTCGTCGAGGATGGCCACGAACACCACGTTCTTGCCCCGGGCGTGCTGCAGGTGAGTCAAGGCGCTGACCATCTCTTGGCCGAGCAGCCCGTAGGCACCGCGCATGTCGGGCTTGCCGGTACGGTCGCTGACCGCGCCTGGCTGCGTCTTGCACCACGCGAAGCACTGGCGGGACAACTGCGTGATCGAGTCGAGGAAGAAGGTCTGGTAGCGGTCGAGCTGCGTCGGATCGCCAAACTTCTCGACGACATGGTCGTAGTGCGCCTGCGAGAACGCGCTCTCCGGCGGCAGCGACTTGTCCGGGCCTGCGAGGAACACGAAGAAGTCGCGGCTCTCGGGCCAAGACGCCGGGCGGATGGTGTCGCCCGGCCAGTCAGCCACAGCGAGATCACCGGCCTCGATGTCGAGGAACAGCGTGGTGGCAGGGTCGAGGTCTTTGAGCCGGGAGGTCTTGCCAATGCCGGACTTGCCCAGCATCAGCAGCTTCACGCCCTTGCGCTCGGCCATGCGCTGCTGCGCGGAGATGATGGGGAGGCTCATCACGCGGCCTCCTTCAACTGCTCGGCGACAGCAGGGTTCCAGAGGATCTGGTAGCCGCTATGGCCGTTGCGCGAGTACGGCATGGCCTCGGCCCAGGCTTCGCCGGCCTCGGTCAGTTCCCATTCGTCGCGGTCGTTACGGAATTGGAAGCCGTGCGATGCCAGCGACTGGTTGGTGGCCTTGGCCGAGCGGTTCAGCAGCTTGCCAAGCTGGGTGGCGTTCAGGGCGCAGATCGGTTCGTTGGCCGACGGCAGTGCGCGGCGCAGCACCTCGGTGGTGATGCCCGTGTTCTCCTGAATACAGGTCAGCGTCGCCGCCGCCGCGATGCCCGGCTTCACGCCAGGTACCTTCGCCACGGCCTCGCCGATCAGCAAAATCGCAGATACACGGTCGTGGGTCGGTGCGGGCAAAGCCGCCAGCGCACCGGGAACGGTGTAGCTGCCGGTCTTGCGGATGGCAGGCAGCACCTCACTGGTCACCCAGCGCTTGAACCGCTTGGCGGCATCCTTTGTACTACCGAGGATCAGGGCATAGAGGCCCGATTCGTTGACGTGGTTGGCGCGCTGCGTGCGTCCGAGGTTGTCGATGACCTCCAATTTCTGGAGGTCATCACCGTCGACGTGGGACTTGATCGCCTGAGACGGATTACCCATCTCCAAGGCATCGCAAACATCGGTGGCATTGAACCAAGGCTGCCCGAGATCATCGACCTGGACGCGCACGGCGTGCGCTTCGAACTGGAAGGGAATGATCGCGCTCATGATCAGCCCTCCCACGAAACGTCGGCAACGCGGTCGGCTCCACGCGCAGCGCGCTTGCGAACCTCGGTGTGGAGCTCTTCGAGCGCAGTGCGGCGGCGACCGAGCGCCAGCGATTCCGCGTTGGCCGTCTGGATGGCGAAGGCCAGCTCGTCCACCGTGGCGGCATCGAGCGGGACGACAACTTCCTGGCCGTCAGCGCGGCGATACCGGATTTCGTCGGGAAGGTGTTCGCCGTAGATGGACGGCAGTTGCTGGCGCAGTGAAGCGACGAGATTGGTGCTCATGGTGATTACTCCGAATCGAGGGAAAGGGTGAAAGACGGCTTGCCGGAATCCACGGTGCGGGCGGCGGCGAACTGCTCTTGCAGAGCCGGGGGCCAATTCGTGAAGCGGGATTCGGAGACGGACAACTTGATATCGAGGTAGCCCTCGACCTTTTCGCCCGAAGCCACGATGCGCTCGGCGATTTCGGCCAGTTGCTTCTGATCCCAGCTGACCTTCTTGGGCAGCTCGAACTTGAGATGCAGCGGGCCGTCGCTGATGTGGGCGGTGCCGAAGTCGCGGCCGGATTCACGCAGCGCCGCGCGGGCCTGTTCGCCGTAGCTCTGATCCAGCGCGGCGTCGAACTTGACGCGGGCCTTCTTGAGCCAGTCGATGGCCGCGTCGAGGTTTTTGTCGACCTCGCACTTGACCTCGGGCGGCAGCGTGGCCAGTTGGCTGACGGACATCTCGGCGATGTCGGCGGGAAAGACGGTGATGTCGTTCATCGTGTCTCTCCTCAAACTGCCGCGCGCTCGGACGTCGAGTCGTGCAGCGCCTCGCGCTCGAACTCGATGACCGCGTCCACGGGGTAGCTCACGCGTTTGGACAGCTTCAGGTAGCGCGGGCCGCGACCTTCGCTGCGCCAGCGTTGCAAAGTCTTGGGGCTGACGCCCCAACGCTGCGCGAGTTCGTTTTCATTGAGAACCCGACGATCGCCGGGTGACAGGCTGTTGATCGCCTGCTGTGGCGACCGGGGGATGGTGCTGGCTGGTGTCTGCATGGAATGCTCCTGTGACGTTGTTGCGGAACAGGTGTCATTCCAGTCTTCGGGTGGCGAACCTTGAAGGGACGCAATGGCGAACCAAGTGGAAACTTCGGGTTCGCCAATACGTGCGGAGACGGCGCAAAAAAGGCGAGCACGTGGCTCGCCTCAGTCAGGGGCTGGATCTGGCGCGCGGCTACGCTTGATGAATTGCCTCGATCAGAGGGCAGTGCACCCGTCCTTCCGTCGCCGAACATCGCCGAACAAGATCGGCCAGCGCAGCCTCGATGCGCTGCAGATCAGAAATCTTGGCGCGAACATCTTCGAGTTTCTTGCGCCCCTGCTCGCGCGCTTGCTCGCAATGTGCACCGTCCTCGAGCTTGAGTAGATCGGCCACCTCGTCGAGGCTGAAGCCCAGCCTCTGTGCCGATTTGATGAAGTGAATGCGGCCGAGATCTTGTGCACCGTAGCGGCGGATGCTGCCCAAAGGACGATCCGGTTCGGGTATCAGCCCCTTGCGCTGGTAGAAGCGGATGGTTTCGACATTGACGCCGACCGCGCGCGCCAGGGTGCCGACCGTCATGGTGTCGTTCTCGGACGTCTTGTTCATGGCCTTGACTCCGTACTTAAGTACGGAAGTAAGCTTAAGCCATGAAACCAGATTCCCCAAACCCGCAAGCCGACACCGTAGTCGGCCGCACCGCGCTCGTAACCGGGTTCGTCTCCGCCATACTGGCCTCGACCTGCTGTCTCGGGCCACTGGTGCTGATCACCTTGGGCTTCTCAGGTGCGTGGATCGGCAATCTGACTGCCCTCGAACCATACCGCCCGATCTTCATCGGCGCCGCGGTCGTCGCGTTGTTTCTCGCCGGGCAGCGCATCTGGGCGAAACCCCCGGTATGCGAGCCCGGGCAGGTGTGCGCGGTGCCGCCGGTGCGGCGGGGCTACAAGCTGCTGTTCGGGATCGTTGTCGCCCTGGTGATCGTGGCATTCGGCTTCCCGCTGATAGCTCCCTGGTTTTATTGAATGGAGATCGTCATGAAGAAACTGCTTACCCTACCGATGCTGGCGTTCGCCCTTGGTGTGAGTGCTCCGGCCATAGCCGCGAGCAAGACCGTCACCCTGTCGGTGCCGGGCATGAATTGCGCCGCCTGTCCCATCACGGTCAAAAAGGCGATTGGCAAGGTGCCAGGTGTGGCCAAGACGGAGGTCAACCTCGACAAGCGCGAGGCTATCGTGACCTTCGACGACACGCGCACCAACGTCGAGGCGTTGATGCGGGCGACCCAGGACGCGGGCTACCCTTCGACCATGGCCGGGAGCACGAAATGAGTGCGGTCGTGCTGGAGTCCACTCTGACCTGTCCAGCGTGCGGCCACGCCAAGACCGAGGTTATGCCCACCGACGCCTGCCAGTGGTTTTACGAGTGCGAGGCCTGCCACACCGTTCTCAAGCCCAAGCCTGGCGATTGTTGCGTGTACTGCTCCTACGGCACGGTGCCGTGTCCGCCGATCCAACAGCGCGGCCGGAGCAGTTGTTGCGCTGGCTGAGCGTCAGCATCACACGGACGGAAACCCTAGAAGTACGCGCTGCTCGGCCCAATCGCGCGGCAGCACGTCTTGGCGACCACGCAGCGTGTGCAAATTCATATGCCGGGGCTGTCGCCCCTCGAAGATCGCCTCGACGATGTCCGGAGCCAGCATGGTCATGCGCAGCACCTCGGCCACCCAGCCCGGCTCCAGTTTCAGCGCGTGGGCCAGATGGCTGGCCGTCGAATAGACACCTTCGTCGATCAGCCGTTTCCAGTAGAACGCCTTGCCAAGCGTCTTGATCATCGGCACGTCGAAGCCGCCCGCCACAGAAGTGACTCCAGGCACGGGTGGGATCAGCAGTTTTCGGTTCTGTCGACGCTTGATCGTCAAGGGCACCAGCGTGACCCGCTGCCCGCTGCTGACGTAGCTTCGGGCATTGGCCCCGATCTCGATGTGGATGGTGTGCTTGCGCGGGTTCGTCGTGGTGTTCATGCCAGTGCCTCTTCGGCATGTTCGCGGGATTCCTCCACCAGCGGATGCACGCCGATGTCGGCACCGAAGCCAATCCAGCCGTCCTCGCGCCAGACGATGTCCAATCCGTGCTCGTGCAGTTGCACCCGCTCGATCAGTAGCCGCGTGATGCGTTGCTGCTCGCCGGGAAACAATTGCGACCACACGTCGCCGATGCGCTGCATCGCCACCACCACCTGCGCTTCGTCGAGCGTGCTACCTGCGGGATGCTGCTGGCAGGCCCGCCAGACGGCGATCAGTACTTGAGGGGTCGAGAGCGCCGCGTGGATTTGCGCCAGCACCGCGTTTTCGAGTTCGGCGGCGGGCAAGTGCCCCACGTCCGGCGTGCCGGGCGACAGGCTCGCGCCCGCGTTGCGCCGCTTGTGCAGGTAGGGAACGTAGTAGCGGTACTGCCGTCCGTTCTTCTTTTTGACGAAGGAGTGCAGCATGCGCTGCCCGTCGGGCGCGAACATCAGGCCAGCCAGCAGCGCCGGATGCTTGGCGGCGTGCTCGCGCGGGGCTTGTTTGCGCCGTTCGATGAAAGCATGCACCCCGTCCCACAGGGCTGAGGTGACGATGGCTTCGTGCTGGCCTGCGTACCACTGTCCGTTGTGGGAGATCTCGCCCAGATAGATTCGGTTGCGCAGCAACGTGAAGAGGTACTGCTGATCGATGGTGCGCCCCGGTCGCTGCTTTCCGGTCTGCGTCAGCCACGCCTTGGTGGTGTGGCCTTCGACGTCCAGCTCGCGTACCAACCGCGCCGCCGAGCCATGCTCGGCATAGCGCCGGAAGATGTCGCGCACCAGTACCGCTTCACGTTCGTTGACGACGAGCTTGCGCTCGACCACGTCATAGCCCAAGGGCGGAACGCCGCCCATCCACATGCCCTTGGCCTTGCTGGCGGCGATCTTGTCGCGGATGCGCTCGCCGGTCACTTCACGCTCGAACTGCGCGAAAGACAGCAGGATGTTGAGCGTCAGTCGCCCCATCGAAGTCGTGGTGTTGAACTGCTGCGTGACGGAGACGAAGGACACGCCGTTGCGATCGAACACCTCGACCAGCTTGGCGAAATCCGGCAGGCTGCGCGTGAGGCGGTCGATCTTGTAGACGACCACGGTGTCGATCTTCCCGGCCTCGATGTCGACCATCAGGCGGCGCAACCCGGGTCGATCCATGTTGCCGCCAGAGTAACCGCCATCGTCGTAGCCATCGCCGAGGGCGATCCAGCCCTCGTGCCGTTGGCTCGCGATGAAGGCGAGACCCGCGTCGCGCTGGGCTTCGAGGCTGTTGTATTCCTGATCCAGCCCCTCGTCGGTGGACTTGCGGGTGTAGACGGCGCATCGCTTCTTCGGCGTGACCGGCGGCAGTGGCTTGGCGCGCGGCGAACTCATGCCATCACCTTCTTGGATGCGGGCGACTTTAGGCCGAAGAACACCGGGCCCGACCAGTGGCTGCCCGTGATGTGGCCTGCAATCGCGGACAGGCTCTTGAAGCGCTGCCCCTGGTACTCGAAGTCGTTCGAGCCGCGCACCAGCACGCGATGCTCGACGTCGTCGTAGATGCGGGTGAGGATGGTGCCGGGCAGCAGGCGCTGACTGTCGCCGCGCAGTTGCTTCGGCAGGACGCCGGTTTCGCCAACCTCCTCGAGCTTCTTGCGCAGAGATGGCTTCAGGCCGCCGAAGGCGCGTTCCTGAATCCGATGGGCCAGTCGACTCTCCAGCCAGCCGCGATGATGGTGGGCGGGACGCTCGTCGAAATGCTCGTCCCACAGCGCCCATAGATCGCCCATCGAGAGATGGGGAAGCGCGGCGACGCGGGCAGCGATTGAGGATGTGGAAGGTGCGTGTGCCGTCATGGGTGAACTCCGTTGTAGTGATCGGGGTTCGCATTCACGCGCTGTTGGCCGGGAAAGCCAAGGCGAACGCACTCGCTGTTTTCGATGGCGTTGCGCACCGGACGCGCACGCAGCCGCAGTAGCGCAGCGGCCAGCAGGTCGGCGATTTCTTGATGCGCGTGCCGGGGACGGTCAGGCGGCGGGGAAATGGAGATGGGTTCGAGTTCTGTCATGGCAAGCGTTCCGATGGAAAACGCTGCTCATGGTAGGAACCGAAGGCACTTCGCGTAACGCGTTTTGGCGGAAGTGCGCGGGTTTGGCGCTATGTCTGTTTAGCCCGGTACCAAGCCGCGCGCTGGCCATTCACCTCACGATACCGAAGCTCGAACAGACGGGATTCGTGCACGACCTGCCGCCAGCTGCTGCACCCATACTTGGCCGGAAGTTGATCGGGATGTCTCTCGGCAATCCACCGTCCAGCCGAGGCGACGGGTGTCCATCCCTCGATAGCCAACTCGGCATCCGCCTCCCGCAGCACACGAACAATCCCGGCTGCAGGCCAGTCCACTGAGCCATCCGGCGCAATGCCATTGATCACCAGATCGCGGAAGGCATCAGACTGGGCAAATTCCGCCGCCAAGCGCCGGGCTTGATCCATGTGCTCGGCCCAGCCTCGCAGTTGCTCGAAATGTTGATCGATACGACTGTAGGCTGACACCAGGGAATCATGCGCATCACTGCATCCATCCAGACTCCAGAGGTCGTGCTGGTCGATGAAATGGTGCACCAAGTTGTTCCGTAGCAGCACCAATTCCTTCAAGTCGTTCTGCGTTCTGTCGTAATCGTCGACCGACATGCGCAGGCTCATCTTTACCTTGAACGAGATGATGTCGTCGGGCGCATCGGGCTCGGAAGCATCTTCCACCTCATCGGTGGTGACATACGCCCCGAGGAGCGTGCCGACCAAAGTGCCCAGCGTTTTGCTGGCGGCATCCGCGATGCGCTCCGCCTGATTCGATTCCAGGGGTGATCCAGATGCTGAGATTTCGTGGTGGGCCACGATGGCCTTCATCAATTTCTCGTACTGCTGCAGGCGCAGGAGGCAACGGCCCAGCATTCGCTGCACATCTCGCTGCAGCGTCTGCAGTTCTTCTTCCATGGGTTGTGTCGCCAAGCCCGTCATCTCGCGCCGCCTACCGTACTGGCAACTGCCCGTTCGAAACGAACTGGTCGTAGCTGTCGAAGCTCTCGTCGTCCTGCCACGACCGATCCCATGAGCGCGGCTCGGCGCTTTCGAGCAGGAGCAGCGTGAGGATGCGATCACGGGCACCGTAGCTGTGCTTGAACTCGCGCAGATTCATGTGCGGCGCCTCCTCTGGACACCAGATCGCGGCTGACATCCCAGTGCCATCCCACTCCTGCTCGATGCTGGCGTCGGCGGCCAACGTGCCTGGCAATGGTTCCTGCGGATCACCATTGCGCCGGATGCGTGCTCGCGTCTTGACGGCGCTGCTGCTGCGCCATTCGTACTTCACGTAGCCGTTGTCCCAATAGACGAGGATCGCCCGCTGCGGCGTGAACTTGATGAAACGGATGCACAGTGCCTCGAACGAGACCTGGAACCGCTTGGCGATGGCGCTGAGGACATGCAGGTCGATGCGCTGGTTCGAAATCCAGTCGCGCAGCAGATCACCGGGCATCAGCAGGTTGCTGGCGAAGTCGTCGGCTTCGCGCTCGATGACGCGGATAGTGTCGATGCCGGAATAGACGCTTTCCTTGTCGCAGTTGAAGCTCTGCCGCTGGCCGCGATGGAGGACGAAGTGGCCCAGTTCATGGGCGATGGTGAAGCGTCGGCGCTCGGGGCTGGCCTTGCGGTTGTAGAAAATGCCCCACTCGGCGGTGTCCTTCGGGTTGCGCACCAACATGCCTTCGCAGCTGTCGATGTCGAGCACCATCGGGGCTTTGATCTCCCGAACGCCCGCGCCGTAGGGCGTGGACGGCAACATCTGCCGGACGATCTCCAGATCGACGGCATCGGGCACGCCTTCGTTGTGCCACGCCCGTAACCACTTCTGGACGGTGTTGGCGGCGATGGAACCTGTGAGTGCCTGTGCTGCGCTCAATCCTCAGCCCCCGCTTTCGCCCTTGTCGGGGAACATGATCTTGAGAGCCTGCCGGTAGCGATCCTTTTCCTCGTCCGTCATCCCCGCGTACTCGCGGAAGAACGACACGTCCTCGGGGCTGGCTTGGGGAACCTGCGCAATGGGCTCGCCCATCACGTCCTCCATCGTCACGCCCAGCACCTTGGCGATGGCCTGAATCCGTTCGGCAGACGGGCGCTGCCCGTCCTTCATTTCCAGTTCCCAGATGTAGGCCTTGGTACAGCCGACCGCGTCGGCGACCTGCTGCAGGGTCAACTTCTTCGCCTCACGCAAGCGTCGCAGGCGTGCTCCAAACGCCGAAGCCATGGCGATGCTCCTGTAGTTGGAAAACAGTCAGTGAATCAAATCAAGACCGCAAGTATAGCCGTGAGATACATAAAAGGTCTATATGTGCCCCGTTGATTGACAAGCGGAAATCCGAGGTTCAGAATCGCGCTTGTATCTCGCAGCTTTACTTGCGTGAGATTCGTGTTCAGTAACTCTGTCGCTGGCCCGTGCAGCCCGTACATCGGTCGCAGACCTTCGACGCCGATCCAGAAAGGACAAACAAGATGAAGAAGACCTTTGTCGACGTGATGCTTGAGCTGCCGGTGGACGCCACGCTGCGCGACTTCCTGACCTCGCACGGCCTCCCGGTACCCGACGGATTCGTCTGGGACGACACACCGCAGACCAGCCAGTTCTTGGTGGAGGCGGTCAAAGTTTGGCCCGACATCGCCGCCCGCGACCGGATGACTGCCAACCTCATGGCCAGCGTCCAGTTGGGCGACGCGGCGGGCAAGCAGGCGATGTTCGAGGCCGTGGTGGCGGACGGTGCCGCGCTGGCTGGCCTGACGCTGTGCGGCAGTGACATCCACCGCTCGTTCTGGCTTTACGTCCACCATCCGGCGCTGTTCGACCGCGCCTATGACTTCAGCTTCTGGGAACACCATGGGCCCCAGACCCAGCAATACGATCTGGGCCTGAAACGTCCGCCAAGCTCGGCGGACAGCGCGCTGGCTGCGCTGCGCCATGCGATCTCGGCCTTCTACAAGCGCGAACTGCAATGCGGCGACGGCAGCGAGGCCTACTTGGTCGAGCGCAGCCCCGGCGTGTTCCTTCTGTCCGTCCACATCAAGGACATGGCCACGCTGCGATTGGAGTTCGAAGGTTCGACCCTGAAGCGCCGCGTCGGCAATCCCAACATCCACATGGTGCTGGAGTACGCCAAGTCCACCGGCGTAGTGCGCACGCTCGTGCGCGGCGGCGCGAAGTACCAGCAGATGCTGGTCGAGGCCTTCGCCGAGCATGTGCTGGGTGTGAAGGCGAACGCGCACCGGATCAAGTCGCCCACCCTGGATTTGTCGATGCTGCGTACCGGCTTCGATGCGCCGGAGGCGTTCGAGGACGGCTTCTCGATGGTGCAGCTCAAGGCGCTCACGCTCCTCAGCCCCGACACCGCGCTGAAGATCGAATGCACCGCGATGCAGTCCAGCCAGCAACGCTCCGTCCATGAGCTGCTGAAGGAGAAGCTGCCCGGCCCGCTGGAAGGTCAGTGGGCGGTGACGGCGGCGCAGGTCAATCTCTACTACCCGCCCGAGCCGGGCCGGACGCGTCCCAAGGTGGTCACCATCGAAGTGACCAGCAAGGGGCGGCTGAACCTGCACAAGTTCGACGCCAAGATGCAGGCGCAACTGGAGGGCTATCTGGTCGCAGTGGGCATCCTGCAGAAGGGCCAGACCCTGAGCGCACAGGAGCTTCCGCCGGAAGCGGATGAGGTCAGTTCGTCATCGGCATTTGAGGACTGATCGATGGCGGCGCACGATGCCTGGGCCTTGGTCTGCCGCCTGTTCGCGGGCGGCACGCCCGTGCTGCGCACCATGCTGTCGCCGAACGAAATCGCCTCACTCCCCGTGCTCGGCAAGGCAGTCAAGCCAACGACGGTGGATCAGTCGTTCGTGCTCTGCCCCCATTGCCAGCAACATCGGGCGCAGGTGTGGGGCGATGGTCGCGGCGGTCGGATGTGCCGCTGCCCGGACTGTGGGCCCGTGGCCGTCGAAGTAAACGACGGCGCGGCGTTGGCATTGGACGAGGATTGGCTGCGACAGAAGATGCGCCTCGCGCTCGGCATCGAAAGCCGCGATGGCATCGATGATCTTGGTGACGGCGTGTGGCGGCTGGGCGATGCACGGCGGTCGCCCGTCCTGTTGGCCCGGAACCTGGCTCGGGTGCTGCACGAACCTGCGTTACTGGATCGGGTGCGGGTGGCGAGCGGCGGCATCCGGGTGATCACGCCGAAGCCGAGCACGTCGCGCGGATCGCCCTTTGGCGCAGGCGTGGAGTGGATGGCTCTGGAGGAGCGCTTCACGTTCTACGGCGGTGGGATCACGTTCATCGGCACCCCGCCGTCCGCGACGCCAGTGACCATCGATCCGGCCACGCCGGTGAACGGGCCGTTCTCGACGGACTTCAGGTGGGCGACGCTGCCGGACGTGCAGACCATACCGATCCAGTTCACCGATGGTCAATCGAAGGTACTGGGCGCGCTGTGGTCGTTCGAGGGCGAGGCGACGACGGCGGAGCGGATCATGCAGCGCGCGGGCCTGGACAGCGCCAAGCCGAGCGACCTGTTCAAGATCAAGGCGAAGGACAAGGGCAAGCCGGGGCCTGCGGCACAGCACGCGGCCTACGGCGCGCTCGTGGTCACGCAGCAACGCGCGGGGTTGTACGCGATGCCGTGCGCGGCAGCGGGAAAGGAGGTCTCCATGACGTGATCTCCCCAACCGATGCGCCCAGGCTCGCGCCGACTTCAGGAGCCTGACCTTTGCAATTTTTGGAGTGCATGAAATGAGCGGAAAGAACCAATGGGTCGTACCCATCAACGGCGGTGATCAGTGGGGTGTGCGGGGAGAAGGCAACGACCGTCTCACCTCCATCCATGACACGCAGCAACAGGCGATTGACCGTGCGCGGGACATCGCCATCAACCAGCAGAGCGAGATGCTCATCCAAGGGCGGAATGGCCAGATCCGTGAGCGCAACAGCTACGGTGACGACCCGTTCCCGCCCAAGGGCTGACGTGGAGGCTGGCCTCGCGGGTTTGCCGTTCTGCTTTGCTCGTGCAAACCCGCGAGCCAACCATTCCCGTCGGCGCACGCATAAGTGGTTGACGAACAACGCCGTCTGCGTGTGCCACGGCGAAGAAGTTGGCGCAGGTTTCGAGAGAAGATAGGGCGGAACAGGGGCGAACTGGGCACGGTGTCGCCCCTTGCCCGACGACTGGCGGCACACGCAGAACGGCCCGGAAGCCCGCGTGGTGTGCGGAATCCGCAAATGAAAACGCCCAACCGAGAACGGTTGGGCGCTGAATAGTGGTGGTGGAGTTCCCCGCTAGAGGAAACCAGCCTGCCACACGGGCATTGCCACCGTAGGCGCAATTGTAACCCATGGGCGCTTCCAAGGGGGATGCGGAGACCTCCGCTCATTTCCCCACATCCGTGGGTGCTCAAGCGCACAGCCTCCACGGCGCTCGCGCGCGGGCGTTGGCCAGTGTTCGTCCGCGTTGACAGTCAACGAGCAGCCTCACCGCCAAGGATTTCTGTCGAACGGCACCAAAAGAGTGCAAACCTGAAAATTTTGCACTATGCTACACACATTTGCTCACGTTTGGCCACAACCATGACATCCAGTGCTGACGAGGGGGAAATCCTCACCCTCAAGCAGGTCGCGGACTTCCTGAAGGTCACGGAACGGACGATCTATCGGTTGGCGGCAGCCGGGAAGATTCCTGCGTTCAAGGTCGGTGGAACGTGGCGATTCTCCAGGGCGGAGATCAATCAATGGATTCAACGGC
>WBZU01002372.1_pt1 | contig 13055 bp, 9 predicted proteins | sample 5204311 | NCBI WGS metagenome assembly WBZU01 (sample SAMN12344359, study PRJNA552823) | activated sludge metagenome | biome: Activated sludge suspended growth; feature: Nitrification reactor; material: Wastewater; isolation source: activated sludge from nitrification reactor of wastewater treatment...
GGCCGCGGAGAGGGCGAAGGCCTGGAGCTTGAGGGTGGTGAGGTCGAGCCCGAGGGTGGCGCAGGCCGCCGGCGAGTCCTTCATCGCCTGCAACTGACGCCCCATCGTGCCCTTGCGCAGGTAGGCCACGACGGCGCCGAGCACCACGAAGACCACCGCCAGCAGCACGAGGCTGGCCCGGTCCGAGTCGGCCCGGAGGTGGCCGATGCCGAGACGGCGATAGGAGGCGGAGCCGTCGGAGAAGTCGTCCACCTCGGAGAAGACCGCCTTCTCGCAGAACAGGGCGAAGGCGAAGGTGGACAGGGCGAGGTACAGCCCCTTGAGCCGGAGGGTGGGCAATGCCACCAGCGCGCCGAGGGCCGCGCACACGAGGGCCACGACCACCAGCACCAACGGGTTGCCGTCGGCGCCGTACCAGTACATGACCACCGCACCGATGCCGGCGAAGGCGAGCGGGGCGAGGGAGATCTGGCCGGCGTAGCCGGTGAGCGGCACGAGGCTGAGGGCGATGATGCCGAGGGCGAAGCCATACCCGATCGACGCGGTGTCGGCCCGTTCGAACACGCTGGGCCCCGCGGCGGCCACCCCGATGAGGACGACCGAGGCGATCCCGATCGTGCGCCACGAGGGATTCGGCACCCGGCTGCGGTCCCGGCGCTGGCCGAACACCTCGGCCTTGTCCTGGGGGACCAGCACCAGCACCGCGAAGAGCATCAGCGCCGGGACGGTGTCCACGCTGATCCACGACGGCAGCCGGTCGTCGTAGCGGTTGGCCGCCTCCCGGGCGATGCCGAGGATCGCCGCCCCCACCGCGGTGAGCGGAAGGCTGCGCAGGCGGCCGACCATCGCCGCGGCGTAGGCGTTGATCACCAGCAGCGTGAGCTGGGTCTGGTCGAGGTTGAGGATCGGCGCGATCAGGATCCCGGCCAGCCCGGCCAGCGAGCAGCCGAGGGCCCACGACAGGGCCGACACGCGGTCGGGCGAGACGCCGTTGAGGGCGGCGAGGTCCCGGCTGTCGACCACGGCCCGCATCGCCACGCCGAGGCGCGTGCGGTACAGCACGATCCGCAGGCCCACCGCCACCGCGATCGCCGTGGCGAAGATGACGAGGTAGTGGTAGTCGACCACCACGCCGCCGATCTCCACGGTGCGGCCGACGAAGAAGCGGGGCAGGCGGGCGTTGATCTCGCCCGGCGGCCAGATGACCGTGGCGATCTGGATCAGCGCCACCAGCAGGCCGATCGGCACCACGATCCGGGTGATCGGGGTGGCGTCGTGCAGCCGCCGCATCAGCAACCGATCGATGGCGAAGCCGAGGGCGGGCGCGAACACCAGCAACGTGAGGGCGAGCGCCAGCGGTACCGGCAGGCCCCAGGCGTCGGGCGAGGAGAGCTGCCAGTAGACGAACGCGCAGATCATCGCCACCGCGCCGTGGGCGAAGTTGAAGATGCCCGAGGTGGTGTAGGTGACCACCAGCCCGCTCGCCGCCACCGCGTAGATGGACGCGCTGGCCAGGCCGAAGATCAGCAGGGTGAGGAGGTCGTTCACCGGAGGACGCCGTCCCCGCTCGATGAGGCGATCATCAGCCCGCCGCCGAGGCGCCCTTGCCGTAATCGCCGGTCAGCTCGATCGGGTAGTCGGGATCGCACTCGAAGGTGGCGGTCTCGGCGGGGAACTCGCGGACGAACTTGCCGTCCTTCACCCGGTCGTACATGAAGCAGTCGCTCCCCGCGTTGTCGCCGGGGTCGGTGGTGTAGTGCAGGCCGCCGCCGTCCCACTCCTTGATCTTCTTGAGCTCCGCCAAGACGTTGTCCCGGGTGAGGTCGTCGCCGGCGGCCTTGAGGGCGGTGGCGAACAGCAACCCGGCCGAGAACGACTGGACCCCGAGGGAGGTGGGATCGGGCTTGTTCGGCGCGCTCGACCCCTCGTAGGCGTCGAGGAAGGCCTGGAGGGCCGGGCTGTCGGACGCCTCCTCGAACGGCACGGTGTTGAGGAGCACGTAGGCGCCCTCGGCTCCCGGCTCGGCGAGGAGATCGGTGTCGTAGAACTGCTGGCCGAGGTCGATCACCTTGGGCTCGAAGCCCTGGGTCTTCATGTCCCGGAGCATCTTCGCCGTCTCGGAGGTGGCCGAGATCATCGTGAAGTACTCGACGCCGGCGTCCTTCATCGCCTTGGCCTCCGACGCGTAGCTCTCCTGGATCACGTCGGTCTGCTTGTCGTAGATGAAGGTGTAGCCCATCTTCTCGTAGGCCTCCTTCACCCGGGCGGCCTGGATGTTGACCGCCTCGATGTTCCCGTGGACGATCGCCGCCTTCTTGATGGCGTCCGGGAACTGCTTCTTCATGTAGCGGGCGGGGCCGCTGTTGTAGGAGTAGGTGGGGTTGGGCAGGGGGGCCACGAGCCGGTCGCTCAGGCCCTTGTCGGGGGTGACCGTGTAGGCGGGCACCTCGATCAGCTTGCAGTCGACCATCGCCTGGGCGCCCTGGTTGTCGGTCACCGAACCGGACCCGACGATGGCGAAGACCTTGTCGTCGCACGCCTCGCGGGTGGCCTCCAGCTGGCTGAACAACTTCGAGTCGATCTTGGTGAGCTCGAGCTTGCGACCGTTGACGCCGCCGAAGCCGTTGCACCACTCGGTGAAGGCCACCATCGATTCCTCGATCGAGATGGTGGGCACCTTCACCGTGCCGGCCCGATCGGAGATCACCGCGATCTTGATCGCGTCCTTGCTGACCCCGTCGTCCTTGGCGGTGGGCTCCGCCGGCGTCCCGCCCTCGGCCGGGCCGCAGGGGTTGGCCAGGGTGCCGAACCCGTTGGCGTCGGTGGCGTAGCCGCCACCATCGCCGCCCGCGGTGGTGGGCGTGGCCCCCGAGCCGCCACCGGACGACGATCCCGCGCCGTCGGCAGCGCCGAGGTCGTCCTTCACCCGGCTCCCGCACGCGGCGGCCAGCAGGGCCAGCACGCAGCACAGCGCGATCAATCGGATCTTCACCAGCGGTCCCCTTTGGCTGTTTCGACGGCGGAGCGTAGCCCACCGTCCTCCCGTGTTCTGATGGCCCGTCAGGTCCCCGATGACGCCGTTCGGCGCGGCCGTTCGACGCCGCCGCCCGAGGTCAGCCGGCCAGCAGCGCACCGAGGCGGCGCAGGTGGGCGGTGCCGCCGCCGAGGGTCAGCTCGAGGTGCTTGGCCCAGCGGAAGGTGCGATGCACCGGGTAGTCGGTGTCGACCCCGATCCCGCCGTGGAGGTGCTGGGCGGCGTGGACCACTCGGTGGGCGCCGTCGGCCGCCCAGAACTTGGCGATGGCCACCTGCTCGGCGGCCGGCAGGCCCTCGGCCAGGCGCCAGGCGGCCTGGCGGGCGGTGAGGCGGACCGCCTCCGTATCGATGTAGGCATCGGCGGCGCGGTGGGCCACCGCCTGGAAGGTGGCGATCGGCGTGTCGAACTGGCGGCGTTCGCTCGTGTAGGTGGCGGTGAGCCGGGTGGCGGCCTCGCAGACGCCGGCCTGGAGGGCGGCGGTGGCGGCGATGGCGCGCGGCTCGATCCAGGCCACCACGTCCGCGCCCCCGTCGACCGTGCCCAGCACGTCGGCGGCGCCCACCACGACCCCGTCGAACACGAGCGTGGTCAGGGGCTCGAGGTTCGTCGAGCGGCTGACCTCGCGGGTGACGCCGTCCGCCTCGGGATCGACCAGGAAGACCGTGCTCGTGCCGTCGCCGGTGCGGGCGGGGACGAGCACCCGGTGGGCCAGGTGGGCGGCGGGGACGAGCGCCTTGGTGCCCGTGAGGCGCCACCCGTCGCCGTCCGCGGTGGCCACGGTGGCCGGCACCGCCGGGGCGAGCCCGTCGCCGCCCTCGGACAGCGCGGCGGTGAGGATCGTCTCGCCGGCGATCACCCCGGGGAGGAGCGCGGCCTGCTGGTCGGCCGAGCCGAACTCGGCGATCGGCAGGGCACCGAGCACGAGCGTCGGCAGGAACGGCAGCGGCGCCACCGCCTGGCCGACCCGCTCCAACAGGAGGGCCAGCTCGAACAAGCCGTAGCCGCCCCCGCCCTGGGCCTCGGGCAGGGCGATGCCGAGCAGGTCGGCCTTGGCCAGTTCGGCCCACGTGTCGGCGGCGAACCAGGCGTCGGTCTGCTCGATCTCGGAGAGGCGCTCGGCGGTGAGCTGCTCGGTGAGGATCCGCCCGGCCAGGTCGGCCATCGCGGTCTGGTCGTCGGAGAGGGAGAGGTCCACGGTGGGCTCCTACATGCGGGGCATGCGGGGCATGCCGAGGCCGAACATCGCGATCAGGTCGCGCTGGATCTCGTTGACGCCGCCGCCGAAGGTGAGGATCAGGGTCCCCTGCATCCCGCGGTTGAGCCGCGAGGCGAGGGCGGCGGCGGGCGAGCCGGCGTGGAGGAAGCCGGGCTGGCCGACGATCTCGCCGAGCAGCTGGTAGGCGTCGGTGAAGAACTCGGTGCCGAACACCTTGATCGAGCTGGCGTCGGCGGGGTTGACCGCCTGGCCGGCGGCCTCGAGCGAGGCGACTTTCCAGTTGAGCAGCGTCAGGTACTCGATGCCGGCGCGGACCCGGGCCAGGTTGAGCTGCACCCACTCCTGGTCGATCACCCGCCCGCCGCCGGGCGCCCCGGTCTCGCGGGCCCAGGCCAGCACGTCCTCGTAGTTGCGCTCCATCATCCCCGGCGGCGCCAGGCCCACCCGCTCGTAGTTGAGCTGGTTGACGATGAGGTTCCAGCCGCCGTGGAGCTCGCCGACGATGGCGGAGTCGGGCACCCGCACGTCGTCGTAGAACGTGTGGAAGGTGCTGGCGTTCACCATCGTCGAGATCTTGGTGAACGAGTACCCGGGGTCGGTGGTGGGCACCGCGAAGACGGTGATGCCCTTGTGCTTGGGGGCATCTGGGTCGGTGCGGACGGCGAGCCAGAGGTAGTCGGCGTAGTTGGCCAACGAGGTGAAGGTCTTCTGGCCGTTGATCACCCACTCGTCGCCGTCCTTCACCGCCTTGGTGGTGAGGCTGGCGAGGTCGGTGCCGGCGCCGGGCTCGGTGTAGCCGATCGAGAAGTGGAGCTCGCCGGCGAGGATCTTGGGGAGGAAGAAGTCCTTCTGCTCCTGGCTGCCGAACTGCATGATCGTCTGGCCGACCGTGTTGATCGACAGGAACGGCGTGGGCGCCCCCGCCCGCCACGACTCGTTCATGAAGATGAACTGCTCCACCGGCCCGAAGCCCCGCCCGCCGTACTCCTCGGGCCACCCCGCGCCGAGCCAGCGGTCCCGGCCCATCTGGCGGACCGCCTCGAGGCAGGCCGGGCTCCCGGTCTCGCCGGCGGCGGCGTCCGCGGTGACCTCGGGGGTCATCAGCTCGGCGAAGTAGGACCGCAGCTCCTGGCGGAGCGCCTCCTGCTCGGGCGTGAAGGCGATGTGCACGACGACTCCTGGCGCGCGGGCGATTCGAAAACGAGAACACGTTCTAGCGCGTGACGCCTCGTCGCCCGTCGCCGGCCGTGAACGTGGAGGCCCACGCCACGCCGGCGGTGACACCCGCCTCCAGGTTGCCGGCGGGTCGGGCGGTCAGGGCGGCGGCGCGGTGGTGGCGACCGTGCGGCAGGCGGCGGTCACCGCCGTGCCGAAGCTGGGCTTGGCGCACCAGGTGTGGCCCTCGGGGACGATCGTGACCTCGGCGTGGGGGGCGGCGAGCAGGAGGCGGAGCTGCTCGGGGGCGGGGATGGCCCGGTCGTCGCGGGTGACGACGATCGCGGTGGGCACGTCGACGGCGTGCAGCCAGCGTCGGCTGTCGAAGCTGGTGGTGGCGGCCAGGGCCTCGGTGACCATGCGGGCGTCGTGGCGGCGCATCTCGGCGCCGGCCCAGCGGGTGAGGTTGTCGGGGCGGGAACGCACGGCCTTGGGGATCCGGCTCTGGACGAAACCCACCGGCACCCGGGTCGCGAGCTGGCCGAGCCGGGTCGAGCCGGCCAGCGCCGACACCGCGGTCACGAAGGTGAGCCGCTCCCGCACCCCCGGGACGAAGCGGTTGCTGGTGGCGATGAACACCAGGCCCCGCACCCGCTCGGGGCGGCGGTGCCACAGGAGCTGGGCGATCGGCCCACCCATCGAATAGCCGACGACGATCGCCTGCTCGATGCCGAGATCGTCGAGCAGGGCGGCGGCGTCGTCCGCGCAGTCGGCCAGGCGGAAGCGCTTCCACGAGCGGATGCCCCGCCCGTGGCCCCGGTGGTCGATGGCCAGGACCCGGAAGTGCCGGCCGAGCGGCTCGAAGGCCTGGAACCAGTTGAGCCCGCCGCTGGCGATCAGCCCGTGGAGCAGGAGCACCGTCGGCGCGCCCGGGGGGCCCGGGACCTCGCGGACGAAGGTGGTGCCCCGGCCGGGAAGCTCGACCCGGCGGCCGAGCGGGATCGGCGGTCCGGGGATCGCCTCGGGCTCGGCCGCTTCCGTCAGGTCGGTCACCGCGCCAGGATATGACGACCCGTCAGATTTCTGAGAGGACCCCGAGCCGCCGTGGCCGACCGCTCCGCCCCCGACCATCCCACCCGCCCCGACATCGACCTGATCGGCGGCGCGTTCTGGGGCTCGAACCCCCACGACGCGTTCACGTGGATGCGGGCCGAGGCGCCGGTCTACTGGGACGGCCACGCCTGGGGCCTCACCCGCCACGCCGACGTCAAGGCCGCCTCCAAGGACCCCGCCACCTTCTCGAGCGCCCAGGGCATCCGGGCCGACGCCGATCGCCTGAACATGATGATCGACTTCGACGACCCGGAGCACTTCCGCCGCCGCAAGCTCGTCAACCGGGGCTTCACCCCCCGGCGGGTGCGCGATCGCGAGGCCGAGGTCCGCCGGGCCACCGACGAGATCCTCGACGCGGTGTGCGAGCGCGGCGAGTGCGACTTCGTCAACGACATCGCCGCCTGGCTCCCGCTCACCCTGATCGCCAACGACCTCGGCGTCGCCCCCGAGGACCGGGCGCAGCTCCTCGAGTGGAGCGACGTCATGCTCTCGGCCCTGACCGGCGACCCGGCGTCGCTCGAGCCGGCCACCCTCGCCTTCGTCGGGTACACCGAGTACGCCACCCGGGTCATCGCCGATCGCACCGAGACCCCGCAGGACGACCTGATGAGCGTGCTGTGCCACGCCGAGATCGACGGCGACCGGCTCGACCACCAGTCGATCCTCGACGAGTCCCTCCTGATCCTGATCGGCGGCGACGAGACCACCCGCCACGTCATCTCCGGCGGCGCCTACCAGCTCCTGGTCGACCACGACCGGTGGGATCGGCTGCGGGCGGATCCGTCCACCCTGGAGCTCGCCACCGAGGAGATGCTCCGCTGGGTCACGCCGATCAAGAACATGAACCGCACCGCCACCCGAGATGTCGAGGTGCGAGGCCAGATGATCCGCGAGGGCGACAACGTCCTGCTCCTCTACCCCTCGGCCAACCGCGACGAGGACGTGTTCGACGATCCGTTCACGTTCCGGCCCGACCGCACGCCGAACGACCACGTCGCCTTCGGCTTCGGCACCCACTTCTGCCTGGGCAACTCGCTGGCTCGCCTCGAGCTGAAGGTGATGTTCGAGCACCTGCTGCGCCGGCTGCCCGACCTCGAACTGGTCTCCTCCGAGGAGCCGACCCACCGGGCCGCCAACTTCGTGTCCGGCTACGAGTCGATGCCTGTCCGGTTCACGCCCACGGCCCCCGTCGGCGGCTGACGGCGGTCGATCACCACCCCCGACCGCCCGCCGTCGCGCTGGTAGGAAGGCCCGATGACCGAGGCCTCCTCGCCCCCTGCCGACGCCGGACGTCCGACGGTGACGATCGACGACCGCGGCCCGGTGCGGGTCGTCACGATCGATCGGCCCGAGGTCCGCAACGCCGTCGACCGGCCGACCGCCGACGCGCTGGAGGCGGCCTTCGCCGCTTTCGAGGCCGACGACTCGGTGGCGGTCGCCGTGCTCACCGGAGCCGGCGGCTCGTTCTGCGCCGGCGCCGATCTCAAGGGCATCGGCGAGGACCGCGGCAACCGGGTGACCGAGGACGGCCCCGGCCCGATGGGCCCGACCCGCATGCTGCTCTCCAAGCCGGTGATCGCCGCCGTGGAGGGCCACGCGGTGGCCGGCGGCCTGGAGCTGGCGGCGTGGTGCGACCTGCGGGTGGCGGCGGCCGACGCCACCTTCGGCGTCTTCTGTCGCCGCTGGGGCGTGCCCCTGGTCGACGGCGGCACGATCCGCCTGCCCCGCCTGATCGGCCACTCCCACGCGCTCGACCTGATCCTGACCGGCAGGGGCGTCTCCGGCGACGAAGCCCAGCGCATGGGCCTGGCCAACCGACTGGTCGAGCCCGGCACCGCGCTCGATGCGGCGGTGGAGCTGGCCACGGCGATCGCCGCCCACCCCCAGGTCTGCGCCCGCAACGACCGCCGTTCCTCCTACGACCAGTGGGGCCTCGACCTCGACGCCGCCCTCCACCGCGAGTACGTCCTCGGCCTGGCCACGCTCCAGAGCGGCGAGGCGGTCGAGGGCGCCCAGCGGTTCAGCGCGGGGGCAGGCCGCCACGGCGCCGCCACCTGACCGGCGGCCGCAACCCTCGACCGGGGGTCAGCGGTCGGCGCGGGTCCATGTCGTGGCGGAGGGCCACCAGCTGCTCCGCGCCCTCGAGGTCTCGAGGGGCAACAGCGCTCAAGGAGCGGGGGTGAGCGCCGCCTCGGCGGTGGCCTTGGCCCAGCGGTAGTCGGCCTTGCCGGCCGGCGAGCGCTCGACCCGGTGGACGAGGACCAGGTGCTTGGGGAGCTTGTAGCCGGCCAGCCCGCCGCGCAGGTGGTCCTTGAGCTCGTCGAGGACCGGCGGGGCGGCCGGGTCCGCCGGCGCCACCACCGCGGCCACCGCGCTCCCCCAGCGCTCGTCGGCCACGCCGACCACCAGCACGTCGGCCACCGCCGGGTGGTCGACCAGCGCCGCCTCCACCTCCTCGGGGAAGACCTTCTCGCCGCCGGTGTTGATGCACTGCGAGCCGCGGCCGAGGAGCTGGATCGTGCCGTCGGCCTCGACGGTGGCCATGTCGCCGGTGAAGCAGTACCGCTGCCCGTCGACCTCGACGAAGGTCTCGGCCGTCTTGGCCGGATCGTTCAAGTAGCCCAGCGGCAGCCGGCCGGCGTTGGCCACCTTGCCGATGGCGCCCGAGCCCGGCTCGACGGGGCGGAGGTCCTCGTCGAACACCCCCGTGTCGGGGCCGGGGGTGAACCGGGCGAGGCCGCTGACCGCCTCGCCGGCCTGGATCCGCTGCGAGCCCTGCACGCCCGACTCCGAGGAGCCGAACCCGTCGACGATGGCCCGCCCGGGGAACAGCTCGGCCAGCCGAGCCTTCAGGGTGGGCGACATCGGCGCGCCGCCGTTGGAGATGGCGAACAGCGACGACACGTCCCACCGATCGGGCTCGGCCTCCCACGCCGCCACCAGCGGTCGCCCGACCGCGTCGCCGATCAGGGTCAGCGTGTTGACGGCCTCGTCCTCCACCGCCTGCCACACCGCCTCGGGCACGAGCCGTCCCGGCATCAGCACCGTCTTGCCGCCGGCCAGCAGCCACGACCAGGTGGTCCACTGGGCGGCGGCGTGCATCAACGGGGCCACCGGCAGGTAGGCGAAGGCCGGCACGATGCGGTCGAGCAGCTCGGCGGTGGAGGTCACCGGGCCGGTCAGGCGCATCGGGTCGCCGCCGCCGAAGAGCGCGAAGAACGCGTCCTCCTGGCGCCACACCACGCCCTTGGGGCGGCCGGTGGTGCCGCCGGTGTACATCAGGTACTCGTCGTCGCCGCTGCGGCCCTCGGTCACGACGCGGTCGGGCGACGCCGAGGCCAGCGCCTCCTCGTAGGCCACCGCTCCCGGCAGGTCGACGGCCTCGCCCTCCACCACCGACGGATCGGGGTCTTCCACCACCAGCACGTGGCGCACCGCTCCCAGCCCGCCCGGCACCGAGGCCACCGCCCCGGTCAGGGTGCGGTGGGCCAGCAGGGCCACGCACCCGGCGTCGGCCAACAGGTAGCCGAGCTCCTCGCCGGTGTAGCGGTGGTTGATGTTCACCGGCGTGGCCCGCAACGAGAAGGCGGCGATCATCGCCTCCAGGTAGGCGGCGTCGTTGCGGAGGAACAGCCCGATCCGATCGCCGGCGCCCACGCCCTCGGCCCGCAGGTGGTGGGCCAGCCGGTTGGCCCGCTCGGCCAGGTCCCGGTAGGTCGGCCGCTGCGGCCCGCACACCAGCACGGTCCGATCGGCCACCAGCGGCCACACCGACTCCCACAGGTCGGCGAACTGGTAGGTCGGCGCTGCGGTCCCCTCGGCCATGGGACCTGACGCTACGTCAGATGTGGTCAGCGACGGCCGTAGCGAACCGGGGCGCGGTAGGAGCCGCCGACGAACGGGCGACCGACCTTCTTGGCGAACCGCCACTGGATCGAGACCCTGGGGCCCACCACCCGCCCCGGCAGGTACGGCACCGAGTGCTCCCAGTCGGCCTGGCAGCGGCCGCCCATCACGAGGAGGTCGCCCGACGCGGGGGCGAGGTCGTGGGTGGCGCCCTTGCCCGGCTCGGCGACGTGGCGGTTGGCCCGGGGCCGCAGCAGCCACGGTCGGGTGGCGCCGAAGGTCAGGACGGCGATGATCGTGTCGTCGAGCCACTTCATGTCGGTGTCGCGGTGGAAGGCCTGGCCGTCGCCCCCGTCTCGGTACTGGATCATCCCGAACCCGACGAACTCGGCTCGGTACCGGTGCTGGAGCACCCGGGTGGCCTCGGCCAGCGCGGGGTGCGGGAGCGGGTTGCCCCTCGCCCAGAACGACCCGAGCCGCCGCTCCTCGACCTCGTGGTCGTACCGGAACAGCCGGCTGGTCGCCCACGGCACCTCGGCCAACAGGTGGGCACCGACCTCGTCGGCCTCGGGCATCCACCCCCGAGCCACGTCGACCCACGCCCCGTCGCCCAGGTCGATCCGCTCGACCTCAGCCCCCCGGTCGATCCAGCTCCGCTCGTCACTCACGCCCCGCAGTCTGCCGCCCACCGACCGCAGCCGCCTCCCCCAACCTTTGCGCCGAAACCCGACGTGGAGGTGTGTTTCGGCGCAAAGTTCGTGGGAGGGGGCGGGCGCGGAACCCCGTCAGGCCGGGGGGCGGCTGAGGGCGAGGGCGTTGTCGCGCATGATGAGGCGGACCTCGCCGTCGGAGAAGCCGGCGAGGTCGTCGACGAACGAGGACGGTTCGGCGAGGCCTTCTGCGTGGGGCCAATCGGAACCGAACAGGACCCGGTCGGCGCCGATGGCGTCGGCCAGGCCGCGGATGTCGTCCTCGTAGTAGGGCGCCACCCACACGTGGTCGCGCAGCGCCTGGACGGGATCGGCGGCGAAGGCGCCGGGGGTCATCGACCACGCCTTGGCCAGCTTCTTCACGAGGGGACGGACCCACTCCGAGCCGCTCTCGATGGTGGCGACCCGCACGCCGGGGTGGCGGTCGAACACGCCGTGGCAGATGAGGGCGGCGATCGTGTCGCTGATGGCGCGGTCGGAGGTGAGCAGGCCGTAGAGCGGGGTGCGGCGGAACGCCTCGAACTCGGCCGACTCGCCCCAGTCGACGACGTAGCGGCCGTAGCCCGCCTCGCCCGAGTGGTAGGCGACGGTCACGCCGGCGTCCGCCAGCACGCGCCACATCGGGTCGTACAAGGGGTCGCCCGGCGAGCGCCCGCCGGTCGGCGCCATGATCGGGCCGGCCCGCATCACCACCACCCGTGCGCCGCCGGCCACCGCCCAGCGGGCCTCGTCGGCGGCCTGGTCGGGGTCGAGCAGGGTGAGGTACGGGGCCCCGAAGATGCGGTCCTCGTAGTGGAGGCCCCAGTCGTCGGCCACCCAGCGGTTGAAGGCCCGGAAGGCGGCGTGGGCCGCGTCGGGGTCTCCGAGCAGCGCCTCCTCCATGCCGACCCCGAGGGTGGGGAACAGGAAGCAGCCGCCGATGCCCTGGCGGTCGAGCACCGCGAGGCGGGCCGCCGGGTCGCGGTACTCGGGCCGGATCGGTTCGAGGTCGCCGAACGCCCCGCGGATGTCGTCGGCCGGCGAGCGACCGCGGAAGTACTCGTCGAGGCACCCGGGCTTGGCCACCGGGTCGAACCGCGGGTTGGGGATGAAGCGGTTGACCTTGCCGCCCACCAGCAGGCGGGTCCGGCCATCGACCTCGGCCCACTGCATCGCCCGCTTGGCGTAGCCCGGTTCGAGGTGGCGGGTGAAGGCGTCCGGCGCCTCGTAGTAGTGGTTGTCGGCGTCGAAGATCTCGTAGTCGAGCGTGGCCATCGTGGTTCCCTCACGGTCCGGCTAATCTGACGACCCGTCAGAAACGAGCCGACGACGAAACGAGAACACGTTCTCGTTTTGGCCACGGTACCCCCGGCGTCGCCCCAGCACACGAGGACCACCCATGAGCGCCCCCACCGCCCCCCTCGCCGGCGTCCGCGTCGTCGAGAGCTCGATGCTCGGCCCCGCCGCCATCACCACCCACCTCGCCGATCTCGGCGCCGAGGTGATCAAGATCGAGTCCCCGCAGGGCGACTACGTCCGCCAGATGACCTGGCCGATCGTGGAGGGGGTCTCGCTGATGCACCTCCACGTCAACCGGGGCAAGCGCTCGCTCGTGCTCGACCTGCGCACCCCCGAGGGCGTCGAGACCTACCTCGATCTCGTGCGGGACGCCGACGTGGTGATCGAGGCCATGCGGCCCGGCGGGCTCGAGCGTCGAGGCCTCGGCTACGACCGTCTCCGCGAGGTGAACCCGGCCATCGTGTTCTGCACGATCTCGGGCTACGGCATGACCGGCCCGTACGCCGAGCTGCCCAGCCACGGCGTCGCCTACGACGTCTGGGCCGGGCTGGTGAAGCCGGAGATCACCGAGGAGGGCTTCGCCGCCATCCCCGAACACCCCTCGGTGGGCATCCACGCCGGCCCGCTCTTCGGCGCCCTCGGCGTCCTGGCCGGCGTGATCCGGGCCCGGGCCACCGGCGAGGGGTGCCGCCTCGAGATC
>WBZU01002373.1_pt1 | contig 13052 bp, 18 predicted proteins | sample 5204311 | NCBI WGS metagenome assembly WBZU01 (sample SAMN12344359, study PRJNA552823) | activated sludge metagenome | biome: Activated sludge suspended growth; feature: Nitrification reactor; material: Wastewater; isolation source: activated sludge from nitrification reactor of wastewater...
CTCGCCAGTTACCGGCGTGAACTGAAGCCGAATCCGATTCTCTGGCGCGCAGTTATCGATGATCGACTGCACGCAAACGTGGTAGGCGACCGCCTCCCTCGGGTCATAACCGACGAACACCCTAAGCGGTTCCATGCTGCCGCCTAGAGTTTTTGTAGTCGAGGTTCAGCACGAGGTCAACGCCGTCGCCCTCGGCCATATCCACGCCGACGGCATCCTCGTACCGCTTGCGCCGGTCAACCATCTTGGTTGGGTAGAGCTTCGACCCGACGACGAGCGTGCGGCCCTTGACGGGCGCAACGCACGCCTTCTCGAACAAATGCAGCATTACTGCCCCGGAACGACGAGGCGCGATTCAGGCTCGGGCTTGAACCCGACAATCCGCATATCGCGGATCGGGTGATGGAACTGTGCCGGCTCGGGACGGATGCCAACAAGCCCAGCCTTCGCCATGATCTTGGCTAGCTGCCGGTCGCTGTAGCACCAGCGGTGCATCATCTCCGGCGACTTGTGCCGGGGATCGCCGTAGAGCGCCCAAAACGTCATGTTGGGCGGGCAGTTGGGCACCTGTGCCAGCGCCAACACCTTGTTAATGTCAGGGCACTCAATCGCCAGTTGACAGCCCGGCTTCAACACCCGCACCCACTCTGCCACGATGCCATCAACGTCCCACGGCCAGAAATGTTCGATGACATGAATCGCCCGCATCTCGTCGGCGTAGTTGTCGGGGAACGGCAGAGGCTTCGTAATGTCGGCCTCAATGTCCGGCTTGATCTTCCACGCGCCGTCGGGGTGATGCGGGTCCTCGCAGCGAATGTCTACGCCTAGCCAGCCTTGCTGCTTCTTGTCGCCGCACCCGAGGTCGAGGCGAATGCTTCCATCCACCGGCCGGTTATCGAGCTCGGGGTGAATCTCTCCGACGTGTACGCTTGCCCAGCGGCTATCTTGAGACACGCTTCCTCGCGGTTGTTTAGCGCCCAACGGACGCCCTCGTTAACGTCGCCGATCCAACAGAAGTCCCGGAACTGCTCCCACGATGGGACGCCGCCCGGCGTTACCACGAACCGGCCAGCACGGAGCGCCTTCACCATGCGATTGGTGGACGCGCCGGGGTTGTTGCCCGTCAGCAGCACCACCGCGGCGCTGTAGAGGCAATCGGCCTCGGATTGCGGCGTCCACGGAATCGCGCCGGGGACGTTGCTACAGATCACCAGGTTAGGCAGGTCAGCATACGGCTTGAGGCTCGAAATGTTCGCCCCATGCCCGAACCACAGCACCACGTTGCCGCTCACTTCCGGCGGCGAACACTCGTTTTCGTATGGGTCGTCGATGACGACCGCATCGCGGCCCGTCGCGCGCCACACAACCTCGCGCATGACCTCGGAACAGGTCGTCAGCACGTCGGCCGCAGCCGCCATGCCGTGATAGTTGGCCGCCCGCGACCCCGAAAAATGGTCATTCACTACGTCGTAAATGACGCCCGTCCTGAGCGAGCGCGCGAGCGTGGGATTGCCGTCCTTGTAGAAGAACGTCGGACTGCCGGTAACGCCGAATCGGTGGGGGACAGGCAGATGCGCCGCCGGAATGGCGACGCGCAGGCGGAAACTGGCTAGCGCCGGGTTGGGATCGACGCAATAGCCGACCCTTATCCCGGCCGATATACCCATGAGCGGCCGGCGTTCAGCCAAATATCACGATTTAGCGTTTCGTTTGATTCTTTCTGAAACACAATCTCGGAGCATCCGGTCGCCAGCAACAGTAAGGTGCAAGACGTGCAGGGAGCCTTTGTCGAGTAGCACGAGGCAATATCGGCCGGTTTCGCGCCGGCCTCAAATGCCGCCATCAGCGCCCTAACTTCGGCGTGAATGCCGTAGCACGCAGCGTTTCCAGCGCCGGCCGGAACATCGCGCCCAGGACACGAACACTCGCCATTCGTCCCGTTGTGTCCAACACCAAGAATGTTGCCGTCCCTATCACACACCACAGCGCCTATCTTGCGGCGCTGGCATGTCCCATTATTAGACGCTTGTTGCGCGTCCCGCATTGCTCCGTCGATCTTCAAGCAATCTCCTATTTTCTATCTTCGACCAGCCGCCCAACGCACTCCCGCCACGACTCGCCAGTCCTCTTTTTGTGCAGCTTCGTCGTAGGCGGATACCACAGCAATTCGTCAGGCCCGTAGCGCCAGCCGCTACCACGATGGGTCAGGATCGTCGTAGGAACGCCCAGCGCCGACGAGATATGTAATGTCGTCGTGTGCACGCCGATAACCTCGTCCAACGCGGCAATCATACCGGCGCGCAAGTCCATGTCGTCATCCATCGCAACCCACGGCAGCCGAATCAGGCTGATTCCGTGCGCCTTCGCGAATTCCTCGACTTCGCGCGAGTCGTCCTTGTATTGCAAGCTCACGAACTGCGCCTGCTCGCGCCGCAGGAGCGGCAGGAACGCATTCAGGCCCGCCGTGCGAGGCTCAAGGCCCGTTCGCGGGAACCCGCCCGACCACGCCAGCCCAATCGTCCGCTTGCCATCGAACAGGCCGCGGAACATCCGCACGTAGTCGGGATTCGGGACCAGGAACGGCTTGCGCGGGAAGTCCGCATCCTCGCGCCGGAACAGCTCGGACAGGCCAAACAGGCTCTTGTGGTGCGTCGGGGCCGAGGTTTTCTCGGGGTCCAGATACACCGTATCGCTTCGCCTCGTGGGCGTCACGACCACATTGGGGAACGACCGCTGAAACAGCGCGCCGAGCCGGTGGTCGCAATCGAGGATGAACCGCTTGCACGCATTGGCAGCGTCCGGCACCACCGACGCAGCCATGATCTCGTCACCAAGCCCCTGCTCACCCGTGACCATCACCACCGCGTCAGGCTCGCCCTGCCACTCCTGGCTGTCGCCGTACGTCCACTCCTTGCGCCACTTCGTCCGCATCGTGAGCCGGTAGCCCTCGAAGCCGGACTTCCAATTCTTCGTCGCCAGTTGGCAGTAGACGAGGTGGATTAGCGAGTCCCGCGCGGCCTCCCTCGCCCGCTGCGAGTCGTCGCCCTTCGCCAGTTTCAGGGCCTCCTGCGCGTACCCGGCCCCGATCTCCCAGTTGCCGGCGTTCACGTGGGCATAGCCCATGTCAGCCAGCGTCTTGGCGTCCCTGCGACACGCAAGGGCCTTCTCCGCGTACCGGATGGACTCGTCGTATCGGTGGAGCTCGCAATACAAGGCCGTCAGCAGGGACCAGCCTAGCGGCCCCTTCGGACGAATCTCCGTCAGCCTCTTGGCGATCTGGATCGCCTGCGCGTGCCGCGCCGAGTGCAGGAGGACCGTCCCGACCACATACAGCGCGCCGGGGTTATCCGGCTCGTCCAACAGCACCTTGTTGCAGATTTCCATTGCGGCATCGGGTTCGCCGCCGTCAGCGAGCTTTCCGGCCCGCTCAACTTCCTCTCGATATTGGCTCACGGTCCTCGATCTGGCCGAAAAACACTTTGCGATAGACGATCTCGCCGTCAACCTCGACGACAACGAGCACATTGCCGCCGGTGTATTCGGACGGCTTGACTATCTGCTCAACAACGACGCGGACGCTCACTTGCCGAAGTCGTTGCCTTTGAGTGAGTGCTTCTTATCCGTCGTCTTGAAGCGCGGATAATCCTTGTTGATCGCGTCCACAACCGCGCCGGTATGGTTGGGGTCCATGAAGTTGATGCCGCGCTTGTAGAGCATCCCCTGAAGAATCGGCGGGATGATCGCGTAAACGCTCGCCCCATACTTCTGCCAGCCGTCATCAGCGGTCCTGCTGTTACGCAACTCGGCCGCGTAATCAAGGAACGGCGCAACGTCCTGATAGGTGTGGATCGCCACCTTCCCGTCGCCCAGGTCCTCGTACTGCTCGCGCAGGCCGGTCAGCGGGTCGTAATCGAAGAACTCGCCGCGAAAGTCCATTAGTCGCCAGTAACCTTGATCGCGTTGGCGAACGTCGCATAGTTCGCCGCAATGTCAGCGACGATATCGTTCACCACGTTCTGCTGCTGCGGCGTCAACGGACCATTCTTGCAAATCTCGAACACCACGGCCTTGATGAGCGGATTGAGCAGCGCCGTCACCTTCGCGGTCGTGGTATTGGCGGCCGATGTCGTCGCCGTCGCAACGGTGGAAATGCTCGTTGTGGCAAGCGCCATGATTGCTCCCAAGAAAAACGGGCCGAGGTTGCCCCCGGCCCGCTTAGTGGCTGCTACTGTTACTCCTTAAAGCCCTGGATCTTCGCCGAGCTGTGCGGGTTCCGCGCAATGAGCGTGTATTCGCCGACGATCATCTTCTTGTCGGCGTCACCCGTCTTTGCGAGGTCCACAACCTTCGGCGCGCTCAGTTGCCCCAGCGCCCACTTGTCCATCTGCACGATGAGCGTCGTGGTGCGGTTGAGGTAGCGCGAGAGCACGACCTTGAACGTGCCGAACGAAGTGACGATCAGGTTCGCCGACCCCTGAATCGACAGCATGTCGGCTCGCCCAATGTCTGCCGTCCGCGTCGCCAGCGAGCTGAGCTGGTCGATGTACTTCTTCTGCGCGCTCGAAGCGATGATCACGTCCGGCTCACCGCCGTCCGTCCACGCCAGTTCCGCCGCCGAAGTGATATCGGCGAGGACAACGGACGAGGTCGAGGTCGTGCCGTCAACCTGACCGGAGCAGACCGACGAGGCGTAGCTCGGGGTCGTGCCGGTCGTGTTGCCGCCCGTGCCGCCGGTGGACGGGTACACGGTGTTGCCCGGAACGTCCGCGCCCGTACCCCAAATCCACGCGCAAACGCCGGCCGAGGCCGCCGCCGTGTTCGTCGCACCGGCCGAGCAACCCTGACGGCCGAGAACGTCGAACTCAACGTCGCGCTTGTACTCCTTCATTTTCTTCATCATTTCCCGGCCCAGCGCATTGCCACCAACGGTGTTGGCGTCTTGCGCCGTGCGGGACATGACGACGACCTTGCGCGCGATCTGCGTATAGTTGCTGACGCGCGTGGTCGTGCCCTGGGTCGAAGCGGTAACGTCGTCGCCCTGAATCTGCTTGTTGTTGGCGGCGGCGTTCAGCGTGTCGAACACCCACTGGTGCTGCGTGTTCGTGACGTTCACCTTGTCGATATTCGACGTAAAGTAGGTGTCCATCGGGAACAGGTTCCACACGACCGGATCAAGGGACTCCTTGAGGGTCGCGAGGTCGAACGTGTCGGTAGTGCCAGCGAATTGAGTCATTTTGGTAGCCTCAGCTACTTGAAGGCGCGCCCGAGCATCTTTTCTAGCAGTTGCTCTTGCGTCCTGTGTTCACCTTTGCGGCCGGCCTCGCGGAACTGTTTCAGGTCCGAACGAGCCTCGACCTTCCCTTTGTCCTGCTGCGCGCCCGGCTTGATCACAGGCGGAGCTGTGCGGACTTGCTGCACCTTAGCGGTTTTGTTCGCCTGCAGCATTCGGTACTTCATAGCGTCCCGCGCGACCAGCACCATGCGATGATCGACAATCCCCGCAACCTCGGCCTCGTTGAAGCCGTAGTGCTGCGTCAGGTTGTTGGCGATCTCGCGCTGCTCTTTGGTCGCCTGCTCACTGTTGGCCCGCCATTCGGGCAACTTGGTGAGCAAGGCCGCTTGCTCGGCGGCGAGTCTCTGCTGCGCTGCTTGCGCTTGGCCAGCTTCGAACTGATGCCGCTTCGCTTGGAACTCCGCGACCTTCGCGTTGCGCTGTTCGCGAAGCTGATCGCGCTGTTCCTTCAACTTCAGTGCGTTGAACGGGTCGGTATCGAACGCCGTCGCCCAGTCAACCTTGTTGTATTCGTCCAAACGGGAGTCAAGGGCGCGGATCGCTGTAATGTCCTCCCACGCCTGCCCCTGAAACTGCGCCGCCATAGCCTGCTGCTGCGCCTGCGCGATCAGTGAGTCACGGGCGGTGGCAACGGCCTGCGCCTTGTACGTGTAGTCCCGCCCCTTCTGCAGCAGCTCGCGGATTTGATCCTTGCCGCGAACCATCTCACGCGCGCCGTTTACCTCAATCTCGAACTCGGGTTCCGGCTCGGGCGCAGGCTCGGCCTCGGCGGCCTCTACCGGCTCGGCTTCGGCTTCCTCAACCGGCGCAGCCTCAGCCGCAGGCTCATCCACCGGAGCGTCTTGTGCGGGAGCAGCCTCCTTCGCCGGCACCTTCTGAGGCGCGGGAGCGTTACCAAAGGCGCTTTCCAGCGCGGACTCGACGGACTGCTCACTGATCGGCTCAGCCACTTAACCTCCGGGCAATAAAAAAGCCGCCCGAAGGCGGCTTCTCAGTAGGCGATGGGCCTCAGGCGACCCGCTGCCACCAGCTACGTTTGTCCTGCTCCAGCTTGATGCTCTCCGCGGCTAGCTTGCCGTCGGTCATCACGCGCACCAGGTGCTGTCGAATGTCGTTCAGGAGGCCCAAGCACGTTTTCGCGTGCAGCGTGGCCTCGTCCGTCTTGGCGGTTTCCATGATCGACAGCAGCCGGCCGCGGACGGCCTCCACAGCCTCCACGAACAGCGGGTCGTTCACGATCCGCCCGGCGTTGTGGCCGCGCCGGATTTCCTCGTCCTTGTTCACCAGAACAGAATCTCCGTCGTGAGGCCGGTCTGCGTCGCCGCTGAATTGAGGATGAACGACGTAGGCTTGTTCGCCGTCTCCCAGTTCAGCACCGCAAAACCCGTCTTGCCGATGGCCACGCCGGTATCGCCGGCATTGCCCTTGAGCGTGGTAAGCGCGGTATTCGACGACGGCAGGATGATGATGCAGCCGCTGGGCGTGATGTTCGTCGGTAGCGTGATCGTGTTATCGCCGCTCTGCAAAACCGTCTGCTGCACCACGCCCGACGCCGCCGCGCTCGTGAGCGTCAGAGGGCCAATCGTGCGACTGCCGCCGGGCAGGCTGCCAATCGTGCCCGTTACCACAATGGATGCCGCAGCCGCCATGTCTCCCCCTACATGTAGAACAGGTCGATCACCAGATCGCCCGCGCCGACAGCGGCGGAGTCGTTATCCGCCGAGCCGGTCGTCGTAGTGAACGCAATCCCCGTCGTGAACGCGATTCCGCCCGGCATGTTGAACTCGCGGCAGTTATTCGGCGGAACGGCAATCGTCTGCACCACACCCGAGCCGGCCGTCGGCGACGTGGTTTGATTGTGGAGCTTCACATAGCGAACAGCCGCGTTAGTGTTGTAGACCGACCAGCCCAGCAGCCGGCCCGCCGACGCCTTCACAACCGTAGCGTTCGTCGTGTTCGCGCTAATCAGGTGCGACCTCGATGCGGCCCCCGTGGCATTCGCCCGGTACTGCGTCCCAACGTCCCCAATCAGCGCCGTCCCGGCCAGATTGTTCACCGGCAGCCCATTGGAGGTCGAAACGTCCGACGCCGAGTTGTCGGCCCCGAAAGCGACCTTGACGCGCGGCCACAGGACGCCGGAAATCTCGTCGGCCGCCATCGGGCGGGGATCGAAATCGCTGCGGTTGAAGTTGTCAGCCATGGATTTAGTGGAGGAATGTCGCCAGCATCAGCAGCTCTTCCTCTTCCTCTCGTCGCCTGCGAATCATTTGCTCGATGGCGCTAACAATCTCGTCCTGACCAAACTTCACCGACTGCGCGATTAGCGCATCGGCGGTCGCCATATTCACCCGCGGCAACTCGATGACGTCCCATGCTTGGATTGGCTCATGGTCCGGCTCGTACACACGCACCGGCTCGGCCTTGATCTTGACCTTCTTGGCGACCGGGACGTTCTCCTTCTGCAACAACTCTGCCAGCAGCAGGCGCAGCCCGTTGTCGTCATAGACGACATAATGCTTGTCGCCTATCGTGTAATGACGAGGGCTGCGATAGCGTCGGCCATGCGCCGAACCAACCGATACTGCCCCGTCCCCCTCCGCATAGCCGTCAACCCAGTAGCCAGTGGCGACGTAGAGCGCCGAACCAACCGATACTGCCCCGTCCCCCTCCGCATAGCCGTCAACCCAGTAGCCAGTGGCGACGTAGAGCGCCATTACAGCCCGAGCAGCGCCTTGACCTGGTTCTGCACGTTGTTCGTCGCCGCGTCATAGGCCGCGCCGACCGTCGCCGAGTCCTCGGCCTTGCGCGCCCGGTTGAACTCCAGCAGCGCGGCCCGCACAAGCATATGGTCAACGTATTCTGCATTCGACAGCGGCGGCTTGGGCGGGATCATCGCCGCGCGCTCGTTGTTGAGCTTGCCCACGACGTAGGACAGCCCACGTTCTTCGGCCGCGCTCGTGTCAATCGTGTACGTTGCCATTGTTATCCAATCAGCCAGTTTGTGCCGTCGCTCACCACCGGCACCTTGTTAGCGCCGCCGCCCGCGACGGTCGATAGGAACGTCGTCGCGGTCGCATCGGTGACGAACGCCCGCGCGCCCGATCCTGCGGTCGCTGCGCTCATCAGGGACGCAACAGTCGTGCTCTGCGTCTTGATCGGCGATCCGCTCGCCACGACGCCGGTCCCGGCAGGCGTCAGCGTAACGTCGATATTGTCCGCCCCCGTTCCCGCAGTCTCGGCCGCGAGCGTTACCGTCGTGCTCGTCGCGGCGAGCGACGCGCGGACATAGTTGCTGCTGTCGGTGTAGGTGCCGACAACGTAAAAGGTTTGCGCGTCAGTACTATTTCCCAATGACAGCGTGTTATTTCCAGCCTCAACACTTAATATAGTTGATTTGGTCCATAAATGATTACGGATCATAAGTGCGCCGGACAATGCGCCGGACCCATGTCCAGACAAACCTGTTTGATGCAAAAACAATACAGAGGCATCGCCGATCTGGATCTTCGTCGCATCGTTGCCGACAAATGTTAGAACGCCACTCTTGTTTAAATATGCCTTACTCGCCCCCCCGACCTGCCAATCCGCCAGCAGCGACCCCGCCGCGCTCGCGGTGTCGGTGACGTTGAGCTTCCAGCCGGTGAACGTGACGCCCGCCGCGTTCCACGTTTGCGTGGCGTCGATCAGCGGCGTGCTCGTCGTGACCGTCCCGCCGGTCATCGTGACCGGCCCGGTCAGCGTCCCGCCGGCCAGCGGCAACGCAGCGTCCGCCGTCGTCTGCAAATTCGTAAAGTTGGCGTCTACCTCGTTATGCGTCAGCGGCGAACCCTTGCCCGCGCGAGTAGTGATCGAGGTCGTCATTTAGTCTCCAAGCAGCGCCTGAATAGCGCACCAAACTCCGCGAACGGCACCCTGTCCGCCCGCGTCACGATGTAGCAGTTATCGGCCCCAATCCGCTCCGAGTACGGCGCTCGGGCGTCGTCCTTGACCCACACGACATGCATGACGCGCGCGGCCGGGGCCGCACAGCCCGCCAGCAGCAGCGCCAGCACGATCACTCGCACGGCAGCGTCACCATTGGCAGCATCGGCGGGTGGAACTCGCGCGGCGCGAACGAGTGCCGCAGCTCATGGCCCAGCACCTCGTCAGCGCCCTCGCTCGGTACACCCAGCTTGAACACGATCCGCGACCGCTCGCCGCCCTCCGCATAGCGGTTGCACGAGCCCATGACGGCCGTCAGCGTCACCAGACCCAGCGCGGCCAGCAACCCATGCGCCGGATTCGCCTCCCACGCCTCCACAACGCATTGAGTCGGCGGGAAGGCGTCTACCAACTCGATCCGCGCATATTGGGCGCGCTTCTCGCATACCGGGAACTCGCCGGCCCACGCCGGGAGCGCGAACAGCAGCAGGACTAGCGCCCGCATCAGTTGATGGCCGGCTGCTTCCTGCGCACCGACCGCACGCCAACGGCGCGCCCGTCGGGGCCACGCACAATCTCACCCTCGCGCGGGGCCTCCAGCTCAGCCATGACCCGCTGCACCATCTGCACAATCGGCGTCATGTCGATCTTCTGCCCGACGATTTGCTCGATGCTCTTGCTAAACGCCGCGGCCTGCTGCTCCATCATCGTGTTTTGCTGATCCAGCCTCAATCGCGCCTCATCCACCGCAGCGTGCTGGCTCTCGATCAGGAGCTTCGCCTGATTGGCGAGCAACTGCTTCTGCAGATCGGTCGTCGCTTCCTTCTCGATCTTGTGAATGGCGATGCGCTCGTCGCTCTGGATCTTCTGTTGCGCCGTCTGCGCCTTGATTTGCTCGGCCTGCACAACGGCCTTGCCCTGCTCCTGCGCGGCCAGCACCGCCGGGTCGGGCTTGGGCTGCGGCTGCTGCGGCTGGCCCGTCTGCGGGTCCACGGCCGGCGGGTGGATGAACTTGTCCGGGTTCTTGAAGCCGGCCGCCTTCCACAACTCGGCCCCGAGGTTGTAAGCCTCCTGCGGCCCGGCAAGGCCCATTGCCTGCGCCTGCTGCATCAACGGCACCATTGTCATGAGCTTGCCGAACATCTGGTCGGAGTTGCCCGACCCCAGCCCGACCGAGATTTGCAGGTCGGTACGCCGCGCCCACGTCCGGGGATCGACCTCGACCCACTTGTTCCGCAGCCGCACCTTCTCGGCCTTGTTCGCGTGCTTGAGCGTCAGGGCGTGGATGATGCGGAACAGGTCGCGGATGCCCGTCTCGGCAATCGTCCTGCTCACCATCTCCAGCCGCATTTGCGACTGGTTGGACGCCTGCATCAGCCCCGTGGCCGTCTTGTTGATCAGCGAGTCCGACCCCATCCCCTGCGCGTACCGCGTGTAGCCGGTGCGGTTCTCGCGGATGCTGTCGATGTACTCCAGCGCCTGCAGGGCCGACGCCCCGGTATCCGGCGTCACCAGCGGCACCACGGCAGTAGCGGGGTCGCCATTCGCCCGCACGATGCCGCCGGGGCGCGACTCCAACAGGTCGTCGAGGTTGACCCGATCAACGTCCACAACTGTCCGCGTGTTGTTGATGAGGTACTTGTTGTCCATGAACTGCCGCAGGACCGCCGTCTTGAGTTCGGCAACGTCCTTCACCTGGTCGTACAGGCTGACGCCCAAGTGCTGGTGCGACATGATCGTGCCGGTGAAGGCGGCGATAGGAATCAGGTCGGTTTCCTCGTTCGACAGCACTTCCTGACCGACGCTGCACACCCGCCGCAGCTCGGCAATGCCGTCGCCGTCGTAATCGAACCTGATCCAGCTTTCCTTGAACATCACCTCGCGCCGGGACGGGTCGTTGACGTGCTCGTCCTCGTCGTCGCCGGTGAACGAGAAGCGGTCGCGGGCGTAGCCCTCCTGCGTCTCGCCCTTGTCATCGTCGGCAATGTCGTCGGGTACGTCGTAGCCCAACTGCCGCAGCTCCGAGAGCGTCTTGTGCGTCCGGTGCTGTATGAACGGCGTGTCCTGCACGCTCGGCGTGCGCGTCCGCTCAGAGATTACGATCTCGTCCGGCGGGACGGGGACCGTCTCGACATACTCGGTGCTCGACTTCCGGCGGATCACTACGTCATGCAACATCTGTTGCGGCGGCATGTCGGGCGTCATGCCCATCTGCATCGCCTGCGGGGCCGGCATCGGCGGCGGGACGAACGACGGGTCGGGATACTCCGAGTGCTGAACCACCTCGATTTCGGGGTCGGACAGCAGGATGGCCAACTGGTCGTCAGACTGGCCCTCGTACCGCTCCACCATCACGTCTTCGCGCTTCGTCCAGCCACACTTGATGTAGCCATTGCGCAGCAACAGAGCGTCCTTGAACGACGACGCCAGCACCACGAAGCCGTTATTGCGCTCCAGAGCGACGAAGTTAACGTAGTCCGTCTCCTGCTGGGCCGCGTTCTCGTCCTCCGGCCCGCGGGGGTTGAACTGCACCACCTGATCGCCGGCCACGAAGGGCTTGATGACGTTAGCCAGCACGCCCTCGACCACATCCGCCACGTCGCGGGAGACGACCGCAGACCGGCCCGGCCGCTCGTTGCCATACGTCTTGCCATTGAATCGATCAATGGCGTCCGCGCGGTCGGTCGCAAGTTGCCCCCCCGACATGCTCACGGACGCCTGTTCAGCGGCCGAGATCGCGGCTAGCAACTGCTCGTCGGTGGCGGCGGATTTGGCCAATTAGACGATTCCAATGTCGTTGTACTTGAGCGGTGCCCACTTGCGCTTGCTGCCGCCCATAGCGAAGGTCAGGCAGAAGGCGTCGGCAAGGTCGGGCGACCTGTTGCCGCCGGCCCGTTTCTTGATCTCGTCCTTGCTCTCGACCTGAATCTTCCCGGTTGAGAGCACCTTGTAGTTAGGCATGGTCAGCTCGGCGGTCAGCTCGTCATCCTTGACGATCTTCACGTCCCGCCCCGCGAACCATTCGCGCGCCTTGAACCACAACTCGTCGCGCAGCCGGTTGTATCGCTCGCTCGCGCTCGGGGACTCGGCCACGTTCACCGCGACCACCGGTAGGCCCAACTCCCGCATACGGTCGGCCACGCCAGCGCCCAGCCCAATCACATCCACACAGATAGCCTCGGGCTTGCGCTGCGCGTTGTCGTACTCGATCTTGACCAGCCCGGCGGTCTGCATCAGATCCTTGCCGCGCCAGGACTTGACCGGCACCAGCATCGAATTGCCGTGCCGCTTGGCGAGCGCCGTGCGGTCCTCGCCGAAGCGGGCAACGTCCAGCCCCCAACGCTCGGGGCCGTATGCGTTCACCTCGCGGCTGATGGCCCCCTCGATCAGGTCCAGCGGGATCACGCCGTCGGGGTTGCCGGCGAACTCACCGCGCACCCGGATGCGGTAGATCGCGGACTCGCGGCCGTACTTCGCCGCCATGTCCTCGATGTAGTCCCGGCTGACTAGCGGGCTATCCTCGGCGTTCCAATGCAGCGCCGCCCACCGACCCCGCTGCTTGTGGTGGCTGTCGTAGAAATAGCCGTCCATCCGCGTCGGGTTGGCCGCCATCACGACGAACGCGCCGTCGGTGGACAACGCGCCCTCGGCCACCTGGAACACCTCGTCCGGTATCCCCGATGCCTCGTCGATCACGAATACGACGTTCTCGGCGTGGAAGCCCTGCAGGGCCTCAGGCTTCTCCGGCCTCGATGTGCGGGCCGCGGCGAAGGCTTCCTGCTGCACATCCTTGCGATAGAACCGCTCAGCAGCCCACTCGAACTCGGCCATGAGGTCG
>WBZU01002374.1_pt1 | contig 13051 bp, 9 predicted proteins | sample 5204311 | NCBI WGS metagenome assembly WBZU01 (sample SAMN12344359, study PRJNA552823) | activated sludge metagenome | biome: Activated sludge suspended growth; feature: Nitrification reactor; material: Wastewater; isolation source: activated sludge from nitrification reactor of wastewater treatment...
ACGGTGGTCTTCAAATCACGAAGCAACCGGCGCACTGTATTCCGGAGTTTGCCTCCGGAAATGAGATCAATGATCAGGGTTTGAACCCCGCGCGTGCGTGCGTAGGTCTTTAAGTTAGCGCTTATGCCCCAAACCCCTGATCACATGTGGGAAATTCGTGCAGCACCCCTTCGTATCGCCAAGACAGGGCCGAACGAAAGAGTTGAGCGCGGTACATCGAATGGCCGCCTCGCGTGAGGAGCAAATGATAAGCGTCTTTATCCAAGGGCGGGAGCTACCATCCGGGCGGGACCGATAGCTCGTCGTCCGCGTCCATGACGAGCGTGTAATCGGCTTTTCCACGAGCGAGCTGCATGGCTTCGCTGCGGTTTTCGCTGAAGTTTTTCCACGATTTTTCGTGAAGCTCGCCGGGTAGGTCGGCAAAGAACCGGCGAATGATGTCTTGCGTGCCATCCGTGGATCCCGTGTCGACGATGACCCACGTCGAAAGGAGAGGTCGAACCGATCGGAGGCAGCGTTCAATGATGGCGGCCTCGTTTTTCACGATCATGCAGAGACAGAGCGTGGTTGTCATGGCGGAGCGACCTCGGGACAGGAAAAACGGACGAAAGTGTGGCGGAGCGGTGAATTGGTTTGGCCGGGATGATTCGGCAATCACCCCAGCCAAACCTGTCTGGTCGGGTTACGTATTACAGAAAGCCGAGCGATTCAGTTGCAAGTGGCGGGCTGGTCGAGCCGCGAATCGCATTGGCCGCTGGCGCACTGCGAGGCAAATTCGTCCCCGCATGCCGCACACAGCCCGTTGCTCGCCGCGTCGCGGGCGCGAAGGACGTCCAAACACGCTTGGGCCTGCGTGCTCGTGACATAAGAGAACGTGCCGTCGTCCGCCATGCAATACGCATCACCGACGCCGTCGTAAAAAACATACGCGCCACCGCCTGCTGCGGGGAAGAGAGCGATCATATAAGTGGGACTCCCGCCGTTCCCTGTCACGCACTCACCATAGGGCGCCCGGCTCCAGTCGGGTGATTCTTGGCACGGGCAAGCGGGTTCGTCGCAGATGGCTCCAAGCCAGAACGGATCGCACACGCATTCGTACGCGTTGACGTGATCCACGCATTGTCCATGCACGCACGGATTCGATGCGCATTCGTCGATGTCGATCTCGCAGTTCGTCCCGGTCCAGCCCGGTGCACACGCGCACGTGTAACCGTTGACTTGGTCGTTGCAAAGGCCCCCGTTTTGGCACGGCTCCGGCCCGCATTCGTCAATCTCGATCTCGCAGTTTGTCCCGGTATAACCCGGATGGCATGCACATTCGTACGCATTGATCGCATCGAGACAGTCGCCATGGATGCAAGGACTCGATGCGCATTCGTCAATCTCGATCTCACAGTTCGTCCCGGTATACCCCGCGGGGCACGAACACGTGTACCCACTCGAATTGTTCACGCACGAGCCACCATTCTGGCAGGGACTCGGATTGCAATGATCCGATACGTTGGGCGTACACGTGCCGTTAGTACAGGAAAAACCCTCGCAACACGGTACGGTCGGATCGCAAGGAGCGCCTTGCGGCAAGCACCCGACGCCCTGACAATTCGGATCGTTCACCGCCACGTAATCGCCCGCGTGAAGGGCGTGCGCGTTGACACATGCCGCTTCGCTGACCTTGAGAATCGTATACGGCTTCGTCTGCGATGCCGTCCGATGGCAGATCTGCACCTTGCCATCCTGCGCGAAGTAGTTGCATTGCTGTGCGGTGAGCGCCTCGTCCGCAACGCCCACGTGTTCGTCATCTTGCGGCACCTCCGTCGTCGCACAGCCCGCGCTCAGCGGACCAAGCGCAGCCAACATCGGAATCACGGCGCAAATAAGCTTTTTCAAGTCCAACATGGTTCGTCTCCTTCTTCCTGCCTCGGCAAGGGCTCGGGCTCCACTTGGCAGCTCGAGCGGGTCTCGCGGCAAGGTGTGCCGTGCTGAAAGGAATGTGGCAATCGTGGCTTTTCACGTCTTGACAGGAGGTCGGAGTCGTGTCTGGACCGTCGGAGATAGCGCCCCATTGAAAAATATGCGTAGCATTGACGATTGACGCAAAGAAACGCGGCGCGTCGTCATGGACGGCGGAAACACGTGGTCAAGAAGAGAAGATGTGGCGGCTATTTGGAGGAACGGTCCCAGAGCTTGGCCAGCTCTGCCGTTGAATCGACCCCGAGCTTTTTCAGGGCATGAGCGCGATGGTCTTGAACCGTTCGTTCGGAGATGCCCAATTCATCCGCAATTTGCTTGTTGAGGCGTCCCTGGGCGACGAGCGCGCAGACTTGCCGTTCGCGTTCGGACAAGAGGGACAAACGGGCCTCAGGTGTGGGCAAAAGAGTAGCCTGCGACGAACGGGGCGATGCGGTTGGTCCCAAGAAACCGAGGCGTCGCGTTTCTGCCGGGCTCTCTTTGAACGTCTTGAAGTATGCGGCCAAAAATGGCTCGACCCGCAGATAACCCGCCATTTGGGCGATCTGGGCGATGGGTATGAACGAATCTCCGAGCAGCAGTTGGCGTGCGCGTTCCAGGCGCCTTTGCCGCAAAAAAGCGAGCGGCGTCGTTTGTCGGTGTTGCCGAAATGCCGCCTCGATCGATTGCACACTCGCGCCCGTCAGTCGCGCCAAGTCATCCGCGAGAATCGGTCCTCCCGCGTGCGCGTCAACGTACTCCTCAACCAACCGCACGACCGTGCGACTCGAAGGCGGGGCAGGTTTGTCGAGCAAATACGAGTGATTATGTGGCACGCCGCAGAGCAGCGTGCGTGAAAGCGTCTCGCATAGACTCCCCGCGAGAGCAGCGGGCACCGTGGAGGTCCCTGCACGGATTTGCGCGGCGAGGTATTGACAGATTTGATCCGCGAGGCTGCCAATTGGACTGCTGAGATCGAGTTCCGCGGCGAAGTGGATCCCCTGAACGGTTTGCCTTGTGAGCGCAGCGAATTGCGTTTCGAGAAACTCCGGCGCGAACGTGAAGTTGCTTGCGCTGTAGCCGGGAATAACTTGCAAAGACAAGCGGTTACCCGGCGAAGCCAGGATGGAGCGCGTCCCATGAATCGTGGTGGGTGGCCCCGACCAACCGTGCAAATGCATAGAACTCGCGCGGCTGATGAGCAACGCGTGCCGCGCAATCGTCACGTCCAACTGAACATGAGTGTCGATGACATCTTGAATGAGGGTGACGGGACCAAACGTGGCGGCTTCCGCCTGCCACACGAAGTCGTCATCGACGATCCCCACCGCGTCCCCGTAGATCTGTCGAAAAGCCCCGATTGCGGCATCGAAGTCGGACGTTTGGATTTGCGCAATGGAAGTGGTCCATGCTGGGGTCATGTCGGTATTGGCTCTGGTCAAGCCTCGTGAGGGTCGGCGTTGGAATGATGCTTCTCGTCGGACGATTGGCTAACGTCCCAAATGAATCACAAATCACCGTGCACGGGCAAGAGCATTGTGACTCAAAACAAGGGTAGAGCGTATAGGTGGATCGATGAAGTCGATGAAGTCGTTAAAGATGTAACATCCAACCCATGGTCGTGAAGCGCCACAATGGACCATATACCGTCGGTGCATCATCATGCGCATTCGACGTCTCGCCCTTGGCACCGCGGCAATTGCCGCGATCCGGAGATCGAAGGCCGTCGGGAAAAACGTTTAACCTGACGTGTTACCGACGATCCCGGTTGCACAAGCCCTTGAAACTTGCGTAAGTTGGCCCTTTTTATGCCGCCATTGCGAAAAAAAGGCTGTACCGCGGTTGCATGCGGTGTATCATCGCCGTCACCATGACCGAGCAAGAATCAGATCCGCGTCGCGAGGCAGAGCCCAGTCTGTTTACGCTGGCCCTCTCACTGGTTGGTCCCGCCCCCGAAGATACGCCTGCAACGCTGCAGCTCAAACCCGGCCAGACGGTCGTCGCCATTGGTGACTCGATCACCGCCTACGGCAACTTCAATGGGTACCTGACGATGTGGGACACGTTTTTGGCCCAGCATTACCCCGACTTGAAGATCCCGAACATCATCAACGCCGGCATTGGAGGACAAACGTCGCAAGATCTGGTCGCTCGATTCCAGAGCGATGTTGTCGACAAGAAGCCGGACATGGTGACGATCAGCATTGGGATCAACGACGTCTGGTCTCGGCTCGGCGCCCCGCACGACGAGGAAATCCTGGCCGCTTACAAGCAAAATATCACCAAGATGATCGATATGGCCCAGGGGGCCGGGATTGAGGTCCTTTTGCTCACGCCCACCATCATCGTCGAAGATCTCAACAGCGAGGGAAATCGAAGGCTCGCGATGTATGTGGAAGCCGAGCAGCAGATCGCCAAAGAAAAAAAGTGTGCATTGGTGGATCTGCATCGGCTGTTCCTTGCCGCGCTCCACAAAAAGCCGGCCGACGGGGAACCCACCTGGCTGACGGCCGACGGCGTCCACATGAAACCGCTCGGGTATGCGATCATGGCGGTCGGCCTTTTGCGAGGGTTTGGCGTCAGCGACGCGCTGCTCGCCGCCCACCGTGGATAACGTCGGATCGTTCGATTACCTTTGGCACAATAGGACGATGGTCCCTGGCCGTGGGCATGACGACCACCGACACGAGGCGCTTTCGGCTCTTTCTGGAAAGCACGCCCGACGCTCGACTGCTTGTGAGTCTATGTTCTTGCTCGGCGCAAACCGGATGCAATGAACAGCGCGAGCTTGTCTCATGGATACAACTTCAGGTATTGGAGAATATCCGCCATTTCGTCGTCCGAGAGTTTCTCCGTGGAAAATGGCGGCATATTGCCCGAATACGTGACGAACGCGCCGTGACGTGTCTTTTCGACGAATACAAGACGCTGCTCTTTCGCCGTGTACTTTTCGAGCGGATGCTCTTGCAGCGTTTGCTCGGGAAGGATCGGCGCACGGGCCACGAGACGCCCTTCGCCGGTATGCGCCGGACCGTGGCAGGTCTTGCACGCCTGCCCATAAGCCACCCCTCCGCGCGTCGCATCTCCGGCCGGAAGATCCGCGATGTTTACCACCACGCTGAAGGGCGCCGCGGACGTCCCATCGGCGCCCTGGGAAATCGAATCCAGGTATGCGTACAGGGCACGTGCCTCTTCATCCTCCGCCGTAAATGGTATGTCTTTCAGCATGAAGTAATAAAGACACGCATTGACGGCGCGAAGCAAATCAAGCTCTTGGCCTCCCCAATACGACGGTCGCTTCGTAACGCCCGCGAGTGATCCTCCCGGACGAACCACCGCCGTATCTTCCGCGCCAACCTCATGACACGTGGCGCAGGAATACGAGTTGAGGTCCGTTCCCGAAATACCGGGATCGTTGAAAATGGCCGCACCGTGATCGATTGCCGTTCCGTGCTTGATGACCGGAGCTACCGTTTCTTCGGAACAACCCGCCAGGAGAATGGCCGTTGCCGTCATTGCCACGATTTTGCGCGTCATGGTGCACCTTTGCGGTAAAGGGCGAGGGCGTCGGGGTATGTCCCTACGTCGGTCGAACGAAGGGTCGCCAATGTGGTTGCATCCAGCCAAACCACTTTCCCGGGCCCCTTGTGATCGCCTTCGCAAGCAATGGCGTACGATCCATCATCCATACGCGCGGCAACATGCGGAAGTTTGCATTCGCCGTTGGCGAAACTCCGATAGTTGAGTTCGGTTTTCGTCGCGATATCGATGACGACGACGGCATCGGGTGCTTGCATCGGCAATACGAGCAGCTTGCCGTCGGCCGACCACGCCGGAAAGTAAGGGGCGCCAAGCGTCGGCAACGTCATGGTCGACAACATTTGCCCCGTTTTCGTATCGAGAAAACGAACATCTTTGGATACCGTATTTCCAAACGCGATCATCGCCCCATCGGGCGACATGGACGCCGAATACGGTCCATATTGAGGATTGCCAAAACCCGAAACCCCCGCAGCGACGGGAACTCGATTGACCGTACCGCTCTCGACGTCGACAATGGCCACGACGTCTTCGCCATAACAAGCAACATACGCCGTCGCGCCGTCGGGTTTGGAGAGAACCATTCCATGCGGAGCCACGCACGTTGTAATGCGCTTCGGCGCCGGCGAATCGACGAGGACCATGGTGCTCGTATCAACGACCGCGATCGTTGCTCGCGCCGCTTCGATATCGTTCGGGTTTTTCTGGGCGCGGATCAAATCGAAATGTGACGTCATGGCGCGCTTGCCATCGTCCGATAAAACAATTTCGCCCGGATTGTTGTCGACCCGTGTTTGCCCGATAACACGGAAATCGTGCATATCGAGCTTCTGAGCATACCCCGACTTGACGCTCGATCCGTGCGAGGCATGCGGTCCCTCACCGGTATTTTCCGGCGGATACGACAAGGCGATGTACACCGCATCTCCCGCTTTGGACGGGACGACGTGATGTGGCCCGTCCAAACTCACCGGATCACGCCCGACAGGATAAGTACCCAGGGTATCACCATTGACGGCATCGACGACGCTCACCGAATCGGCGTGACTATTCGTGATGAACAGCGCTCCACTATCAGGAATGACGAGCGGCGTTCGGCGATTTGGATAAGCATCGCCCTGAAAGGCGTCGTATTCATAAATGACCGTCGGATCGCCGGGCGAACATGCTCCGCCCATGAACGGAAGGACGACCACGGCAACGCCAACGAGTGCGGTTTTCATCGTTGATGACCTATTTTCCGTGAACTGTTTGTCTTGGAATAACGCCGCCGCATGCGCAGCAGCGAAGCAACACCGGCAAGCGCCGGCACGATACCGCCGACAGGCCTGCCGTTCGTCGAGCCAACCTCGCAAGCCCCGCAGCTTCCTTTGCCATCCGTTGTTCCCGGGCCGCCACCGGCTCCGGATGTCGACGCGCCACTCGAGCTCGAACTGGAGCTTTCTCCCGAACCTGCGGAACCACCTGCGCCGACTCCACCGCCACCTCCGGCACCTCCGGCACCTCCCGTGCCCATCGCGCACGAGGCCGTGTCAATGAGCTCCGCAGTCGCAGGCCAAACGGCGGGACACGCCATGCCCACATCGGTCGCCGCGTCGCAAGCGAGCGGTCCGCGGACGCAAGCGAGCAAATTCAAGGGCATGAAGGTTTTACCGCCATCAACCGACTTCCCCACGGTAAAACCGTCTTTGGCTTCCGGACCACAAGCGAATATCGCGTTATCCGTCCACACGAGGCATTGCGCATGAACGGTGGATATTTGCGTTTCCGTGAAATCGGCCGTGGAGATTTGATGGATGCCGTCGGTTTCACCCCCGGCGAGAATCGACGAACCATCGGGAGACAAAGCGAATCCCTTGAGAATGCCTTGCCCGGTGAAGACGTTCGTCCAGGAAATACCGCCATTCGAGGTCGCGAGGAGCACACCTTGCGGACCCGTGAGGCGCACGTAAATCTTCATTGGGTCCGTGGGGTCGATGGCGGCGATGTACGGCACGTGATCGATATCCGTGCCCGGAATGTCGCGTTTTACCCACGTCATCCCGTCATCGGTACTGACCTGAAGCACGCCGGGACCTCCTTTTCCAATTTGACCCGACGTTATGATGAATTTCGGATCCGATGGGGCAACATCGAGCGTGGTGCCCACGAAATCGGTGGGTAGGTCCATCCCGACTTTTGCCCAATTGGCTCCATTGTCCGACGAACGCCAGACCTGCGTGACGAACATGCTGCCCGCCATGGCATTGGACGTCAAAGCAACGGCGACTTGCGGATCGTTTTTCTGGGTCGAAACATCGATGACGTTCTTCGTTTCGAGCGGCGGCGGCCGATCCCACGCGCAGCCGCCTTGGGTCCCCACACCCAGGTGATCATAAACGCCCGCAATCAGCGTCCCGTCTTTCGTGAGCGTTACGGGCGGGTCATATTGTCCCGTCCATTCGACGGCTTGTTCGCAAACCCAATCCCAGGCTTTGCCCGCGTCGCTCGATACGAGAATTCCGTACGTCGTTCGAACGACGATATGGTTTGCATTCGTCGGATCCACGACGATTTGATTGGCCGCTGGAAATCGTCCATTGGCCGAAGCGGTCGTGGATACGAGACCGACAACCGCAAACGCCAACAATGAACCCCATGTTCGCGACTTCATTGTGCCTCGCATCAGTGCACCGGCCCCACGGGTTGGCTTGGACCTTCAACCGAACCGAATGTCGCCACTTGCCATGGATTGGCCATCACCGTGTACGTCTTGACGACGTTCAGCGTCTTGACATCGATCGCCGTCACGGTGCCATCCACGCTATCGGCCACATACAAGATTTTGCCGTCGCCGCTGATGGCCGATCCCCGCTGATTCGTCGATTGCCCCACGGGAATACCCTTCGTCTGCACGGGCATTGCCGGATTGGAAAGATCGACGCCGATATGCCAACGCACGCGCGACATCGGATCGCTCGAGGGCGACGACAAGGCAACGAAAAGCGTTTTACCGTCGTCGGTCAAGCGCAGATGATTGGGACCAACCGCAGCTTCATCCGTCCCCGTGAGTTTGTCCGTGCAACCGGCTCCTTTATAAAGCAGCGGCAATTCGTGCACAACTTTATCCGTCGCTGCGTCGATGGTCACGAGCTGTCCGATTTGACAATCCGCACCTCCGGTCGCTTCGCTTGGCGTGGCTTGCAGCGTGTAAATATACGTTCCCCCCTCGCCCGCTTTGACATAGCCACCGCCGGTTCCCTTCAGTTGCAAGGTCGTGAACGTCGGCGGATCCGCATCGATATCGATGATCGCGATCAATCCCGCCCCGGCCATGTTGCAATACGTTTTTCCATTCGCCTTCGATGTCGAACACCCGTGCGGCTTGAGCGAGATGCCGGCCGCCAGCGTCGGATCGCAGGTCTTTTGCATCGTGGAACCATCGAATCCGAGTTCCATGGCCGTAATCGTGCGCAGCTTGGTGAGCGCCTTGGGATCCGAGAAGTCGAACACGGAAAACACATTGTCGCAATCGTTGAAGCTCGACGCGACGAACCGTGGTTTCTTGCCGCTGAATGCCGCCGCATGATGACCATTGCCCAGCGGCACTTCGCTCAGCTTTTGAAAACGCGTCGGACTGCCCTCGGTAATATCGATCAACGAAGCCGACCAGGTCGTCGACATCGCCGCATTCCCATCGTTCAACAAAAGCCAATAACGCCCATTGCCCAAATCCGTATTGATGTACGAATCATTCGGTCGCGTGCCGCCGAGACTCGACGCCGCAATGCGTGGGAGCTCGACGGACTTGATTCCATCGTACACCATGACGTCATTGCTGGTTTGCATGTTCGTCATGATGTTCCCGTCCGCAAGCGCCTGCATGCTCTTCGGTCCCATGCTGTTGGTGATTGTCGTGCCAACCTGATTTCCTGTGGCCAGGTCATACGCGGCAAACGCTCCTTCGTGCGCAACGAAGAGCGTGTGCGGAACGGCTGCCATGGCTCCTCCCGCACCCCCGGCTCCGCCCATTCCCGCCATTCCAGCCATTCCACCCGTACCGCCATTGCCGCCGGTTTCAGCCCCGCCCATACCGCCGTTACCACTGCTGCTGCTCGAATTGCTCGTCGAGCTGCTGCTGCTCGAGCTCGTCGATGCATTGGATGTCGTATCGGAGCAGCTCGATGCTCCGAGCGATCCCGTCAAAACAAGAGACGAATAAGCAACAATTTTCAACGTGGAAAGTTTCATTTCAACCTCGTCAAGGTTATCCCCTGCTCCAGGGGCCGAGGCGCAACAGCACGTTTTATGCCATCTCCTAACGTAGTGTGATTCGCGGGATCTTCGCGCGAAGCTTTGTCACGGCTTCAATCCAGTGACCGAATGGGTCACACGGAGTAACCCTTTGGGTTCATGGCCCGGTCACGAGGAGAGCGCCCATCATTGTGCGCGGCGTATTCGGGGATTTGGCAATGCTCCATCCTCGCTCCGGGTTCATCATAACGAACCGCGAACCGCAGGGTCGCCTCCGTGCCCCGCGCCGCCGCTCGTCCCGTCACCACTGCAACCAACCGCCGCGGCCATCATCCCCAAGACAGCGCTCCGCCAAACGCTTTCAAAATGGCAAACCTCCTCAACCTCGATCCAACGACAAGCCGGGAGCACGCCCTATGCCGGCAATGCAGGACGCCATCGCCGCCGTGGGGACGTCGAACGCTGAGGAACCTCGAACATCAACGGAGACCCACGAGTAACCGATTCGGTCACAGAATGTGCTAACGATGTTTTTCAACGTTGCTTCGAGGAATGAACAATGAGCGAATCGACACGTACGTATCGCCTCCGGATGAGGCTCCTGTTGGTCGTGAGCTTGCTGGTTGGCTTGGTACTTGCGGGAGGAGCGAGCGCGGTCTTCACCGCATTGACGTCGCGCCGCGCCATTCTGCACGCGCACGATATGGAGATCGCCTCACGTCGCGCGGCCCTGCTCAGCGTATTCGCCCGGGAACAATACATTCACGAGGCGCATACGATCATTTTACGCGACCACTCGCACGTCGAGCACCACGACAAATGGGTTGACAAACTCAGCGACGAATTGAGCAAACTACGTCCGATTGTCAATGAGGACGGCGCCAAACGTCTCGATGCGATTGCCGATGCGAGCTGCGATTTGAAATGCGCTTTTGCCGAAGAGATCTTGCCGGCGATCGATCGGAAGGATTGGGCCGGCGTGCGTCGTGCACACAATCAGGCGAACGTGCTGGTCGATCGGATGACCGAACATGCGGACGCTCTTGCGGGCTATTTCGATGACCAGGCTGTTCGAGCTGAAGACGAAGCTGTAGGTACCGTCTTGTTTGCCTTGGTTCTCGCCATTGTCACGGGTGTTCTTGCCGGAGCGATTGCGCTATTTTCCGGACGAACGCTTTGGCATTCCTTTTCAAGGCCGTTGACGTTGCTCGAGCGTGTGGCCGAAAGGGTCACCGCCGGAGATCGGACCGCTCGTGTCGAACCGATTGCGGCGCGAGAATTTGCCGTCGTGGCGCAGGCATTCAATCGTATGCTCGATGCATTGAGCAACGCCGAAGGAAAACTCGTCGCCACCGAACGCCTTGCGGCCATTGGTCGAATCGCCGCCGGTGTCGCGCACGAAATCAACAATCCCATCGCCGTCATTCGCGGATATCTCGGCGCGATGCGTGAGGAAGACCATTCTGCCGAGCTCAAGGAAGAATTGCGCATTTTGGATGAAGAAGCGACGCTTTGTCAGCGTATTGCCGAAGAATTGCTCATGTACGCACGTACGCCGGCCCTATCGCCCATTCCGGTCGATATGGCGGAGCTTTTACGCGATGTTGCCGAACGCACAGAAAGTGTGCCGGTGCGTTCATCGAGGTCGCCGGGAACATCACCGATCATCGTCGACGCCGAATCTGCCGAAATGACGGTCGATCCTTTGCGTATTCGACAAGTCGTCGTCAATCTCGTGACCAACGCCCGCGAAGCGGTGACCGATGGAACGCCCATCATCGTGCTGGGCCGAGTCTACGACGATGGTTATCGCATTGAAGTGCAGGATCGCGGCGTGGGTATTTCCGCCGAAGCGCTCGACCATATTTTCGAGCCGTTTTTTACGACGAAACGTAATGGGACGGGTCTTGGTTTGGCCGTTTGTTATGGCCTGACGGCAGCGCACGGCGGCCGTATTCATGCCGAACCCCGCGACGGAGGCGGCTTGCGCTTCGTGATCGATTTGCCAACCTCGACCGCTGCTTCGACGCAATGAGGATGCCTGATGAAAGCGACAATTTTGGTCGTTGACGACAAACCCAACATGGCGGCCATGCTCACCAAGGTGCTCGGCAAAATCGCCCGGGTCGTGACCGCGCGCGGTGTGCGGTCCGCCATGGAGATCCTCGACCGACAGCCCATTGCGGTCGTATTGTGTGATCTGCGCATGAACGATGGCAGCGGGCTCGACGTATTGGGCGCCGTGCGCGCCAGATGGTCGGGCGTGCCTTTCATTCTCATGACGGCGTATGCCTCGGTGCCGACGGCGGTGCAGGCCATGCGCGAAGGTGCCTACGATTATGTCACGAAACCCTTCGAAACGGAGGCGCTCAAAGCCCTCGTCGAACGCGCATTGACCCGAGCCGCGGTGCTTCAAGGTGCCCATCAAGCGACGGATGAAGAAGGATTCGGCTCGATGATTGGTCGCTCGCCGGCCATGCTCGGCATTTATCGCCTCATCGAACGAGTTGCTCCGACGGATGCAACGACGTTGATTCTCGGCGAAACGGGCACGGGAAAAGAGCTTGTCGCGCGCGCGATTCACGATCGTTCGCCGCGGGCCCAATCGCGGTTTGTCGCCGTCAATTGCGCCGCCATTCCTCGTTCGCTCATTGAAAGCGAATTGTTCGGCCACGTGCGCGGAGCATTCACCGGCGCAACGTCCGACCGCCCGGGGCTTTTCGAAGAGGCGCACGGAGGCACGCTGCTGCTCGATGAAATTGGTGAATTGAGGCCAACCCTTCAGGCCAAACTCACGCGCGTGCTCGAAGAACGCACCGTGCGTCGCATCGGCGATTCGCGCGAGCGGAAAGTCGATGTACGCGTTATCGCCGCGACGCACCGAGATCTTCGCGCAATGGTCAAAGCCGGGTCATTTCGTGAGGATCTATGGTTTCGCCTCAATGTGTGCGTGCTCGAATTACCGCCTTTACGCGATCGACCTGGAGACATTCCACTTTTGGCGCAGCGTTTCCTTGCCGAACGTGCGCCCCACGCGCGTGCGAGCGCGACGCGTTTTTCCCAAGCCGCGCTCGATGCGTTGTGCGCATATCGATGGCCCGGAAACGTACGCGAATTGCGCAGTGCGGTCGAACGGGCAGCCATTCTCGAAACGACGCCTGAAATTACCCTCGGCTCTTTACCCGTCGAAGTCCAAAACGTCGATCATCCGCGGGAACGCCTCGAGAATGACGAGGAATTGGGACGTCTCACGTATCGAGAAGCGGTGGATGCGTCACGCGTCGAGACAAACCGTCGGTACCTCGATGCGGTCTTGCGCCGCTATCGCGGA
>WBZU01002377.1_pt1 | contig 13036 bp, 10 predicted proteins | sample 5204311 | NCBI WGS metagenome assembly WBZU01 (sample SAMN12344359, study PRJNA552823) | activated sludge metagenome | biome: Activated sludge suspended growth; feature: Nitrification reactor; material: Wastewater; isolation source: activated sludge from nitrification reactor of wastewater...
GCCGGTCTTCTGGGGGCACACGCGCCGCGGAGCCGGCGGCGAGCCGGACCCGCGCGACACGGCGGGCTTCCTGAGCGCGCCGTCCTACGCGCTGCTGGAAGGCAAGAGCCACCGCCAGGGCGCCATCGTGGCGACCCTGAACGCGACGGACCCGGGCGCGCGCGAGCGCTTGCTCGAGGCCTACGACGCGGGCAAGCCCGACCTGTTCGGCCTGTCGCACACGGCGTTCGCGGAAGCGGAGCGCATGGTGCACAGCGATGGGAAGGCGGCCACGAAGGTCTCGGCCATCAAGGCCGTGGAGAGCGTCGACATCGTGTCGTTCCCGAGCGCGGGCGGGCGCGTGATGCGTCTGGTCGCTGGTCTGACGTCTGCGGTGCCTGCCACCGAGGAGGAGCTGGTCATGTTGGAGAAGAAGCTCGCCCGCCTGAAGGAGGCGCGGCCCGACCTGTACGCGAAGCTGGGCACCACGCCCACCGAGGCCGAGGTCGACGCGCTCCTGCTGGAGTCGATCCAGCCTCAGAAGACCGAGCCCGCGCCCGCCCCGGCCGCGCAGCCCAAGCCCGACGCGCCCCAGGCCGCCGGCCTGAGCGACGCCGACCGCTCGCTGCTGCGCGAGGCCCGCGTGGCCAAGATCATGGAGGGCCGGGCCCTGCCCGAGCCGCTCGCGCCCGTCGTGCGCGACACCCTCCTGCGCATGGACGCCGCCGGCGCCGACGCGGCCTCCCTGACCGCCGTGCTGGAGTCCTTCGTCGCGGGCTCGGCCAAGGTGGTCGAGGCCACCAAGGGCACCGGCATGGGCGTCACCGCCGACGTGGCCACCGACGAGGCCGACAAGGTCATCAAGGCCCTGGACGGCTTCTTCGCCGAGAAGGACGTGGACGGCGTGGGCCGCTTCCGCTCCATCCGCGAGGCCTACATCCAGATCACCGGCGACCGCGACGTCACGGGCATGGTGGCCAAGGGCCGCAACCTGGGCCGCTTCGAGCGCTTCACCGAGGGCCTGCAGTCGGGCACCCTCAGCAACGTGCTCGCCAGCTCGCTCAACCGGGCGCTGGTGGCCAACTACACCGCGCAGGGCGGGGCCTACTCCGACCTGGGCGACGGCTGGCTGTGGCGCGCGGTCCCCATCAACGACTTCCGCACCCGCGAGCGCGTCCGGTTCGGCGGCTACGGCAACCTGAGCACCGTGCTCGAGGGCGCCGCGTACCCTAACCTGACCTCGCCCACCGACGAGAAGGCGACCTACAGCGTCTCGAAGAAGGGCGGCGTCGAGACGATCACCTTCGAGATGATCCGCAACGACGACGTGGGCGCGGTCATGGAGATCCCGCGCCGCATGGCGTTCGCGGCCCGCCGGACGCTGTACGAGTTCGCGCACAACCTCTACGCGACGAACCCGACCATCTACGACTCGGTGGCGCTGTTCCACGCCAACCACGGCTCCAACCTGGGCGCCGCGGCCCTGGACGAGACGGCCTACCTGGCGGCCCGCCTGGCCATGCTCAAGCAGTCCGAGAAGGACAGCTCGAAGCGGCTGGGCCTGGTCCTGTCGCACCTGATGATCCCGCCCGACCTGGAGAAGACGGCGTACAACCTGTTCGTGCGCACCACGAACAACGACGCCAACTTCACCCAGACCGTGCGGCCGACGATCCACGTCATCACGCACCTGACCGACACCAACGACTGGTTCGCCTGCGCCGGCATCAACCAGGTGCCCCAGATCGAGATCGGCTTCCTCGACGGCCGCCAGGAGCCCGAGATGTTCGTGGCCGACCAGCCGACCGCGGGCAGCTTCTTCGCGGCCGACAAGCTGGAGTGGAAGATCCGCCACATCTACGGCGGGGCGGTGCTGGACTACCGCGGCTTCTACGGGGCCTACGGCCTGTAGGCCCTGAGCTGAACCGGGGGGCGGCGCGAGTCGCCCCCCATCTCAGGCCCCTTCTCAGAGGAGAGAGCGCACATGTCCGGCTTCCGACCCACCTTCGAGTACCACCAGACCAACTTCGTGGCGGCCGTCGCCGCGGCCACGGCCACCCAGCAGGACCCGATCTTCATCGCGCCCTGCGCGTGCAAGGTCACGGCCGTGTCCGTCGTCCCGCAGGCCGCCAGCACGGGCGACAACACGAACACCAAGAACCTGAACATCGTCAACAAGGGCGCCTCCGGGGCCGGCACGACCGAGGTGGGCAACCTCGACCTCGTCAGCGGCACCGACCTGGTGGCGTTCGACGAGAAGGCCATCCCCCTCAACGCCACCTACACCAACGGCGTCTCGCTGTCCGAGGGCGACGTGCTCTCGCTGCAGACGGAGAAGGTCGGCACCGGCGTGGCCGTGGGGCCCTTCATCGTCTCCATCGACTACGTCCCCGTCTAGGCGGGTTCGGGAGGCACGCAAGGGCATGGGCGTCGGACGCCAGTACCGACACGGGTAGAGGACGCCCATGCCCTCCATCGCCGACATCCGCACCAAGGCCCTGGCCCTCGTCCAGAACGACGCCGGCAAGCTCACCACCTCGCCCGACCTGACCTGCGACGCCGACCTGGCCATCCTCCAGGCGGTCAAGGTCTACGAGCAGGTGCGCCCGCGCGTCCGCACGGCCGAGGTGTCCGGCGCCGCCACCTGGGACTACAACCTCTCGGGCGGCACCCCTATCGTCTCGGACTGGCAGGACGGGCTCTCGACGGTGCGCTCCGTGGCGTACCCGTTCGACGGCACGTCGCGCGAGCTCAACCAGCTGCAGCCCGAGGACTGGGCCATCGTTCGCCTGACGGTGAGCGGGGTGGACTACATCCGCCTGCGCTTCCTGGCCTCGACGCCGGCGGCGTCCGAGAAGTTCTTGCTCGAGTACACCACGACGCACACGGTCACGGCCGGGGCCCTGAGCATCAACCCCGCCGACTACGACGTCGTGGCGGCCCTGGCGGGGAGCTTCATGGCCCTGCAGCTCGCGGCCATCTACGCCGAGAGCACGGACGGAACGATCCAGGCCGACAGCGTCAACCGCGGCACGCGGGTGGACTACTGGCGCCAGATCGCGCGCGACCTCAAGGCCCGCTACGACGCCATGGTCAGCGGCGGCCAGGCCGTGCGGCCGGCGCACACGGTGGTGGACGTCGACACCGAGTTCCCGACGCTGGCCCCCGTGCGGCGCTTCTTCCACGAGCGGCGGTAGGAGTGGAGTTCGCGGTCGAGGTCACCGTACCCCGCATCCCCCTGACGGACGGGAGCGCTCCGGGCGTGGTGCACGAGGAGATGCTGCGCGCGGCCGAGGTGAGCGTGGCCCTCCTGCAGGGCTCCATCGTCCCGCGCGTCCCGGTGGACCGCGGCTTCGCGCGCCAGGGCGTGCAGGCCAGCGTCACGGGCGAGGGCGTGGACGTGACGGGGCGCGTGTTCGACCCGGTGGCCTACGCCGTGCCGCTCGAGGCGGGCTCGCAGCCGCACTTCCCGCCCACCGACGCCATCGCCGGCTGGGTGCGGCGCAAGGGCATCGCCAGCGACGAGCGCGAGGTGCGCTCCGTGGCCTTCCTGATCGCCCGGGCCATCTCGCGGCGCGGCACGCGCGCCCGTAACTTCTTCCGCGACGGCGTGGCTGAGGCTGGGGCCAAGGTGCGGGCCCGCTTCGCGGCGGTGCCGGGCCTCATCTTGCGCCGCCTGGGCGGGGGTAGCTGATGGCCGCCCCGACCCTGAACACCGTCATCGACGCCGTCGAGGCCGTGGTCGTGGCCGCCCTTCCGGTGGGCACGAAGGTCTACGACTACTTCCGCCTGGCGAAGGACGACGCCTCGCTGCAGTCGCTGTTCGTGACGGGCTCGTCTCCGACGGCGCGCCTGCACGCCTGGCTGATCAGCCTGGCCCCCAGCGAGCCCGTGAGTGTGGCCGAGGCCCGGTCGCCGGGCTGCGAGCAGCTCGACTACCGCTTCCTGCTGCACGGCTACCTGAGCGTGGAGGACGCGGACGCCACGGAGAAGACGATGCGGGGCTACGTGAGCGACCTGCTCGCGGCGTTCCAGGCCAGCCCGAAGCTCGGGGGTGGCGTGTCGAACCTGATCACGGCGTACCACCCGACGGTTCCGAGCTGGGGCTGGGCGCGCCTGCCGGCCGACGTGGGTGTCCTGTGCCACTACGTGCAGATCGGCATCCGCGCCCGGGTGAGCACGTAGCCATGTGCTGCGGGAACGACGAGACGCCGGCGGTGCCGGCCGTGACGACGGAGGGAGCGATGGTCAAGGTCTACACCGCCGTGCCGGGCGCCGTGCTGAACATCGGCGGCTTCGGCATGGCCAGCAACGAGCAGGCGGCCGAGGTGCCCGAGAGCGTGGCGGCCGAGCTGGCGGGACGCGACGACCTGGTGATCGTGCGCCCGCAGGCCGCGGCCGAGCCGGCGCCCGACTTCACCTTTCCCGCCGATGACACGCCGGCCGCGCCGGCCAAGCGCGCCACCAAGGCGCAGAAGGAGAGCTGACCATGGCTGGCCCGTTCCTCGCCCGCAACGTCGAGGTGTTCGTGCAGAAGGAGGCGGTCTGGGGCACGTCCCCGGGCGCGCTCGCCGGCACGGACGCCCTGAAGCACACCAGCGGCAAGGCCATCAAGAAGGTGGTGGCCCGGCGCGACCGTGACCAGGACCGCGACTACGACAGCCCCTCCGTGCTCACCACGCAGAAGGGGCGGGAGAAGTCCGAGTTCAACCTGGAGTGCCAGGTCATCCCGAGCGGGAACGGCACCACGCCGACCGAGCCCGACGTGGACCCCCTCCTGAACGCGCACTTCGGCTACAAGCACAAGGCCACGGCGCACACCACCACGGCCGCGGGCAGCGCCGGCACCGCCATCAACTTCGCCACGGGCGGCGTCGCCGCGTCGGGCGTCGAGGTGGGGGACATCATCTTCATCGACGTGAGCACGGCCTTCGGGTACGAGGCACGGCGTGTCACGGCCCTGCCCGGCGGCGACGTGGTCACCGTCAACGCGGGCTTCTCGACCGACCCGGCCGCGGGCCGCACGGTCAAGGTGGGCACCACCTACCACTTCAAGAGCGGCAGCGAGCCCTCGTCCGTGCACGTCTGGGAATTCATCGAGGGCAACAACTTCCGGCACATCGCCCCCGGCACGCTCGTGCAGAACGTCGAGGGCGAGTTCGACTTCTCGAACGACACCCCGGCCGGCACGCTGAAGTTCAGCGGCGAGGGCCAGGCCGAGGCCGCCCAGACGTCGACGTCGCGCCCGACCCCGACCACGACCGGCGTGCCGCTGGTCCCCGACGGCTCCTACGCCTTCCTGGGCGGCACCCGCAACTGCATGTTGAAGGGCTCGTTCAAGTCCAACAACGGCATGGAGCTGCGCGAGAACGAGAGCTGCACGCTGTACCCGAGCGGCGTCAAGCGCACCGGCAACAACTCCCGCAACCAGGTCGAGGGGTCGGTGTCGATGCTCCTGACCACGGGCACGGTCGAGGGCTACTACGACAACCAGAGCAGCCTGACCGCCTACGACCTGATCCTGCAGTTCGGGAAGACGGCCGGGGCGATGGTGGCCGTGGCCATGCCGAAGTTCATCCCCGACGTGCCGGCGGCCGAGCAGGACGGCGAGGTCAGCCTCGACCTGAGCGGCCGGGCCTACGGGACGAGCGGGCACGACGAGCTCTACATCGCGTTCGCCTAGCTCCTAGCGCTTCACCGGCGCCCGGGGTGGTACTGGCGGCCACCCCGGGCCGGATCTACCGCCAGCAGCCGTAGCTGCGCTTCAGGACGCCAGCCTGAGAGGTGCCAGTGGGCGAAATCCTCACGATCAAGCGGACCAGCCGGGAGACGTTCAAGTGGCAGGGCGGCGAGTTCAGCGCCCGGCTCAAGCGTCCGCGCTTCGACGAGTCGGCGGCGCTCAAGGAAGTCCTGGCCGGGGCCTACGCCGCCGTGGGTGCGCTCCACGACCTGAGCGCGAGCGACGCGGCCAAGACCTCCCCGGCCGAGCAGGCTGGCCTGGTGCGCCAGATCTTCGAAGCGCTCAAGCCCGAGCTGGTGGCCAAGGTCTTCCGCGAGTGCGTGTCGGACGTGCAGGGCGTGCAGGAGGCGCAGGACGATGACGGGGAGCCGGTGGCCGTGACCACGGGCGAGGGCCTGCTCGAGCTGGCCGACGAGGGCCTGGTGGTGGGCATCCTGACGCGCCTGCAGGGCCTGACGATGCTGAGCGCGCGGGAGGGAAAAGCCTCCGCGTCGCCCTCCACGTCTACGCCGGAGGGGGTGACGGGCGCTGGCGACTCGGGTGCGCCGAGCACCGACGCCGGGGCTGGGCCGGCGTCTTGAACTGCGACGGCGCGCCCTCTGAGCGCGTCGTCTGGTCCGTGGCTGGCAGCGACGGGAAGCCACGGTTGAGCCTGACCGAGTGCCCGTCGCGGGCATTGGCGGACCCGGAGGTAGAGCGCGTGGTCTGGTGGTGGCTCCAGAGCGTGCCGTGGGCGGTGGGCCTGGGTGGGGCAGTCCCGGCGGGGCCGCCGGAGTGGCCCCGCCGCGGAGGCCTGCTGCGCCAGCCCGCGCGCCTGGTCGAGGCGGCCACGATCCTGCGCGACGAGTGGGCGCATGTGATGGCGCCCGCTGCGAAGGGGGCCGCCCGTGATTGAGGTGCTCGAGGCGATCATCCGGTCGAAGGACGAAGCCTCCGATAACATCCGCAAGATGAACGAGATCTTGCGGCAGACGCCCGTCGAGTTCAAGGCCATGGGCGCGGCGGCACAGACCGCACAGCGCGACATGGCTGGCTTCGAGGGCTCCGTGCGCTCGTTCGTTAACGAACTCTCCGGGCGCAACCTCCGGCAGGAAGTGGGGGCCCTGGCGGTTGCGGTGGAGAAGCTTGGCGGGGCCTCGAAGCTCTCAGCGCCAGCCCTGGAAACGCTCAAGGCCAAGCTGGCGGAACTGCACGGGGCTGGGGCTAAGATCCCAGCCACGCTCCAAGGCTTGATTCCGCCCCAAGCAACGGCTGGAGCACAGGCGCTGGGCGCCGCCACTCAGCAGCTGCAGGGACAGATGCAGAACATGGCCGGGTCGCTGGGCCCGGTCGGGTCGCTACTGACCGCTCTCGGGCCCGCCGGCATCGCCGGTGCGGCATCCTTCGCCGCACTGGCCGGCGCAGCGTCCACCTTTTACGGGACGCTCGGCAGCCTGACCAGCGCGCTCATGTCGACGGCAGACGGCTTGGCCGACCTGTCGGCCAAGAGCGGCGTCGGCGTCGAGGCCTTGCAGGCGTGGGGGTACGCGGCCGAGCAGAGCGGCATCAAGGGCGACCGCGTCGCCATGATGATGACCAACCTGAGCGCCCGCCTGGAGGAGGGCGGCAAGCAGGCCTCCAAGGGCGTCGAGGCGCTGGGCCTCAGCCTGGCCACGCTCAACGGCATGGACACCGAGAGCCAGTTCCGCGTGATCATCGAGGGCCTGGCCGGCATCAAGGATCAGGGCGAGCAAGCCGCGGCGGCGAAGGAGATCTTCGGCGTCGGATGGCGTGACGCGCTGACCCTCGTGCGCGATGGCGCGCTGGAGACGGCCGACGCCGCGAAGGGCCTGGGTGTGGTGCTCGACGCCGACCTGGTGGCCTCGGCCGCGCACATGGCCGACACCACGGCCACGCTGGAGAAGCAGTGGGAAGCGCTGAAGATGCAGTTCGTCTCCAGCATCGCCGACTCGAAGGAAGTGCAGCAGTTCCTCGACGAGCTGGTCAAGTTGATGGCGGCCCTGATCCCGCTTGCGGCCGAGGCCGGGTCGGCCATGCTCAAGTTCGCGCAGATGATCCGTCTGCTGCCGAACGAAGGCGACTTGCGGGGCCTGCGTCTGCTGGCCGACATGACCAAGACCGTCGGCGCGCAGATCGGCATCTTGAAGGAGCCGATGCAGAACGGCCTGGCCAACACGGGCTCATGGGTCGGCCCGCTCCAGCAGCTCCAGCAGGAGCACGAGAAGACCAGCAAGTCGGCGCAGCGCCTGAAGACGGACCTGGAGAAGCTCACGGAGGCGGCCCGCCTGTCGGTCACGCTGACCAAGTACAGCGCGGACCAGCTCGCGTCGGAGCAGAAGCGGCGGGCCACGGAGAGCGGCGCCATCGCCCGCGAGCAGCTCAAGCGCATTCAGGAAATGCAGGCCGCTGAGAAGGCCCTCGAGGAGCAGCGCAAGGCCAGCCACAAGGCGGCCAAGGACAACTACCAGGAGCTGGCCGAGATCGAGGCGCGCCGCATCCAGCAGTGGCAGGAGGAGCGCGAGCGGCTCGAAGAGTTCATGGGCCTGATGGCCAACCTGCGCAGCCTGTTCGAGGCCGTGGGGGCCGACTTCCTGGCCAATATCGTGGGCGCCTTCGAGCAGGGCGTGGCTGCCGCCGACGCCTGGGCCAATGCGACCACCAAGGCGGGCCAGGCCGCGGCCCTCGTACAGGGCGCGACGGCAGCCTACGGAAGCGGCAGCGTCGTCGGTGGTGCCATGACGGGGGCCACGATGGGCATGGCCATCGGCGGGCCCATCGGCGCCGGCATCGGAGCCGTGGCGGGAGGCATCCTCGGCCTGTTCGGTGGCAAGGCCAAGGTGAAGAAGGAACTGGCCGACCTGCGCGCCCAGCTGCTGCAGTCGGTGGGCGGCTCCATGGAGGAGCTGCGCAAGAGGGCCGCAGCCCTCGGCGTCGACATCTCCAAGGCGTTCAGCACGAAGAACCCGAAGGAGCTGAAGGCCATCATCGACCAGCTCAACAAGGCGGCCGAGGAGCAGAAGAAGCGCTGGGAGGGTGTCCAGACCGCGCTCGGCGGCCTCGAGCTGCGCACGCAGGGCTTCGTCGCGTCCATGGCCAATGTCGACGAGGCCCTGGCGAAGGACGAGGACTCGTGGAACCGCCTGGGCCGCTACGCCGTGGCCACGTTCGGGGCCTACGTGCGCGAGACGGGCGACGTCATCGGCGCCCTCAAGGCGATGGACACGACGCTGGGCAGCCTCGCGGATCTGCAGCAGAAGTTCGGGTTCGTGGGCGGCGCCGCGATCACGCAGCTGCTGGGCATGCGCGACGTGCTCATGGCCAACCAGGGCGTGGCCGACAGCCTGCAGGGGCTCAACCAGCTCATGCAGGGACTGGCCGACCAGGGCGGCATCACCCGCGCCCTGTTCCAGGACTTCGGCACGGACGCGGGCGCGATCTTCAACCAGCTGATCGCCGGCGGGGCTGACTCGAACACGGCGATGGCGCTCATGCAGCCGACCCTGCAGCGCCTGTGGGAGGCCCAGCGCAAGTACGGGGCCGTGACCGACGAGACGACGGCCGCGCTGATCAAGCAGGCCGAGGAGCAGGGTCTGGTCGGCGAAAACATGATGTCGGTCAACGAGCAGATCCTGAACGTGCTCGTGGCCATCGGCGAGGCGCTGGGGGCGACGATCCCCGACGCGCTGCGCCGCATGGGCAACACCGCCGTCTCGGAGTTCGACCGTGCGGGGGACGCGGCGGATCGCTTCGGCAGTCGCTTGCCCGAACTCAACACGAACGGCGGGAGCGGGGACACGGGCACCTTCGGCGAGCCCAAGCCCGGTGGCGTGCCGGGCTTCGCGGTGGGTGGCACGGTCACGCGGCCCACGCTGGCCATGGTGGGTGAGCGCGGCACGGAGCACATCATGTCCACCGCGCAGCTCACCAGCATCGTTGACGCGGCCGTGTCCCGGGCCCTGGCCTCTGGCGGCGGTTCGCGGATCGCCGGGCCGGTGCGCCTCGTGGTCGACGGCAAGGAGATGTCCGCCCACATCGAAGCGTCGATGGAGACGGGACGCATCGCCCCGTCGCGGGGCCGCCTCAAGGTGAGGGGGTAGGGCATGGCCGTCGTCGCGCGCTTCCTCTACTCCAACCTGGTGCAGTCGAGCGCCTACAGCCTGACGTCCAGCAGCGTGGACCAGAACCATCCCGTGGCCTGGCTGCGCAACCACCTGCTCGGCAAGCCCTGGCGCTCGGCCTCTGGCTGGACGATCTACGCGGACTTCAACGACAAGATCGACTTCAACCGCGGCGGGGCCAAGGCTGCCACCATCGCAGCTGGCACGTACGCCACCTCAGCCAGCCTGTGCGCCGCCATCGTGACCGCGCTCGAGGCGGCCGACGCGACGCCCGTGTGGGCCTGCTCCTACGACAGCGGAACGGGCAAGTTCACGATCAGCTCCGACCTGGCCTTCACGCTGCTGTGCGGGACGGGAGCGAACCTGGCCACGTCGGCGTTCAAGTCGCTCGGCTACATCCAGAGCGGGGCCACCGGCAGCGACACGGGCAGCGCGACAAGCCAGGTGGCGGGCTTCGCCAGCTACCAGAGCACGCACTTCGTGGGCCTGGACCTACTCAACACCAGCCCATCCCCCACGGACGGGGCCGCCTGCATCGCCGGCCACAACGTCAGCTCGGGTGGCGCTGCCTACGCCAAGCGTGGAGCCACGAACATTGTGGCCTCCGCAGCCTCTGGCACCTCAAGCACGCTGGCCGGAACGACTGGCCTGCGGTGCGTCTTCTGGTCCACGACGCCGTCCAAGCGGCACTGGGCCCTCGTGATCGAGGACGTGCAGAACTCGGACGGCTATGCCGAAGTGGCCGTCTGGTACCTGGGCACCTACGGGCAGACCACCTACCCCTATAGCCAGGAGAACCCACGCGAGGGGCGCGAACTGTCGTCGGTGGCCTACGGCGCGAGCGGGGCGCACTGGCACAGCGAGCGCGCCGAGGGAGGCTCGTGGCAGTTTTCCTTCGAGGACATGCCCGCCGTCGACCTGACCGTGCTCCAGGCCCTGCGTGACGGAGCGCGCCTGGGCAAGGCGTGGTTCTTCGCCACCGACGCCACGGACAACCCGGTGTCGCGCACCTACTACGGCTTCCGCTCCAGCCCGATGGTTGAGCAGCCCACCGGACCAACCACCACCAACGTGAGCTTCACCTTCGAGGAGATCCTGGCCTAGTGCGGCCCGTGCTGAGCAACATCGGGCACGGTGCGCTCGGCTTCCGGTCGGGCCTGCGTGACGTGATCCACTTCTTCGATGAGCCCGGGGGCGAGCCGCAGGCTTTCGCCGAGGTGCGCCTGGGACATGCTGTGCAGCCGAGCGAGTGGGCGGCTGACTCGGGCATCTACTCGGCCCCGTTCTACCGGGCCCTCGACGGCGTGCCACTCGACGTCGTGGCGGTGCAGACGATCTACCGCAGCCTGACGCGCGTGGAGAGCGTCGCGGCGTGCGCTGCCACGGACGGCACTTTCTACTACCCCAGCAGCCCAACGTCACACGGCGCCTGGGACACCGGCGAGACCTGGGACGGCGGCGGCCTGTGGGATCGCGGATCGTTCCTCTACGTGAACGTGAGCGCCGCGGAGCGCGCCTCCACAGCCGTCGCTCGCGTGGCCGTCGGATGGGGCACCGACGCCGTGTCGTTGCCGATCCTCGGGCCGAACCTGCTCGCTGACGGTGGCCTCGAAACCGATCCAGCCACGACGACGGACTGGACGGTGACGCGGAGCGGGGATGGCTCCGTGTCGCGGGTGACCAGCCCCGTGCGCTCGGGCACATATGCCTGGACGATCCAGAAGGGTGGCGGGGTCGGCCAGGCCAACATCCGGCAGGACAGCCTGGCCGTCGTGACGGGGGCGGTCTACTGCCTCTCGGGAGCGTACTACCAGCAGCCCACGCCGGGCGGCCTGGCGCTCACGGACGGCCTGACCATCGGCGTCTACGACTCGGGCGGCACGAGCAACAGCGTGGACTCGGACGGGCGCACGTACGGCACGAGCGAGCCCTACGTCTACTCCCCGGTGGGGGACTGGAGGCGGTGGGCGTTCTACTTTCTTGCGCGCCAGTCCACCCTGCGCGTTCAGTTGACGGCGCGGTCCAACTCCCTCACGACTCTGGACGACGTGTCCCTGCGCCGGGTGTTCCGCTGGCTGCGGTACGAGCCCCGTTTGCGGAACGCTCCGCGCGTGAGCGAGGGGCGACGGGACAAGTTTTTCGGGCCCTGGGCCGTTGGAGCCACGCGCCTCGAGCTCGCCAACGACGCCACGCTTGAGAGCACGCTGGGGGCCTCCCTCGACACGCTCAACGCCGAGGTGGTCCTGCGTGTCGGTGGGCGGTTTCCTGGCTCGGGTGGCGAGGAGGTCACACCCGAGGGCCTGCGCGTGGCCTACGTGGGGCGCGTGACGGGCGTCGAGGTGGGGGAGAGCGATGCCACGCTCGAGGTGGAGGACGCGCGGGGACAGGCCCTGGCCGAGCTGCCCCGCCGCGTGTTCACGGAGCAGGAGCACCCGCAGTCCGACCCGCGCCTGTGGAACACGCCCCGCCCGCTGCTGTGGGGCTACGGTGAAGACCTGCCGGCCCGGCGCGTGGCCAAGGATGCCACGGGCAACTTCGGCGTCTACGAGGTGGCCGACTGCACCGACTGGCCCAGCGGAATCGCCGTGGACGACGCGCCGACGGGCCGCATGGCCGAGGTGCGCATGTTCGCGGACGACTCCGCGGCGCAGCGCGGCGACACAAGCCTGAGCACAGACGTGACGGACCACGTCTCGTTCGACGCGAGCACGGGACGCTTCACGGCGACCAACGTGCTCAAGCCGGTGCCGCAGGACGAGGAGCACCAGTTCTACAGCTTCAGCTTCAACGGCGGCGCGCAGATCGACTGCCGCGTGCTGGACGGAAACGAGGAGACGGTCGAGCTGACGCCCTCGGGCACTGGCGGGGCCAACAACTTCACAGCCGTCGGGGCGCCCACGATCTGTGAGAGCGTCGCCGCATCGGGCGACTCGGCGCATGCCTTCAGCGCAAGCACCACCGGCAACCGGCGCTGCGAGATCACCTGCGCGGCCCTGAGCGGCTCGGCAGCCATCGCCTACGTTGAGCTGGTGGCCCTCGTGCGTTCGCTCAACGGAGACCCCGAGGACGGGGACCGCATGCGGTTCTACGTGGACATCGGCGGCATCGGCACCCGCTACTACGGGGACTGGATCGATGAGCCCACCGGGAGCATGTGGGCAGTGCAGCGCTTCCGCTGGGAGACCGACCCGAGCACGGC
>WBZU01002381.1_pt1 | contig 13026 bp, 10 predicted proteins | sample 5204311 | NCBI WGS metagenome assembly WBZU01 (sample SAMN12344359, study PRJNA552823) | activated sludge metagenome | biome: Activated sludge suspended growth; feature: Nitrification reactor; material: Wastewater; isolation source: activated sludge from nitrification reactor of wastewater...
CGACAGGTACTGGGCCAGGATCCGGTCGTTGCCGTGGTTGACGTCGGCCAACGAGAACGCCAGGGCGTCGCTCCAGCCGAGCAGCGGGACATCGAGCATCGGTCCGTAGTGCGACGACCACAGGGTCCGTTCGACCTTCTCGAGCGATCCGTCGGAGCTGAGCACCTCGATCGCTTCGACCCGCGGCGTCATCGACCGCATCTCGTCGCCGTAGCGGTACCGGGTCGGATCCGACGGGTCGAGCTGCAGCGAGTAGAAGTTGAACCGCTGGCCCCGGGAGAAGGTGTGGGTCCACGCGACGTCGCGGTTGAACCCGATCTGGATCCCCGGCGCTCCGACCAGGCACACGCCGTAGACGTCGAGCTCGCCGGGCACCGTCAGGTGGCACTCCCAGAACCGTCCGTCGCCGTACCAGGGGAAGTGCGGGTTGGCGACGACCGCGCCGCGGCCATCCGCGGTGACGTCCCCGCCGAGCGCCCAGCCGTTGGAGCCGGGCCCGTCGTCGGGAACCAGCGGGCGATCCGGGCGGCTGCGCGGCGCCGACGAACTCCGCCGCGTTGCGCCCCGAGGCCATCAGCATCATGTCGGCGTAGAGGCGGAACAGGTCGACGGCGTCGACGGGGCGGATCCACTCGGCGGAGCGGCACCACTCGGGCAGGTCCGCGGTTCCGTGCTCGGCCAACCAGCGGTTGAGTCCGGCGGCGTACGCCTCGACCACCTCCACGACCGACGGCGGTTGGGTGGCCAGCATCCGCTGTGCCCAGGCGGTCAGGTCCATGGCCAGGTACCCGAAGTCGGAGTTGACGTGGCAGTCGTTGTCGCCCCGGCCGAAGTGGCGGGCCCGTTCGCTGCGGGTCTTGAGCAGCTGGTCCGCGATCGTCGGCAGGTGGTGACCGGCGATGGCATACGCCTGGCCGAACGCCACGTCGGGCAGCGACTCGCCCCGGATGTGCGCGACGCCGTGGGTGGTCCAGCGGATCTCGGCGCGGTACGTGCCCGCGCCGACCGCGGTCCCGTCCGATCCTGTCTGTCCTGGTGCTGACATGGCCGCACCGTAGTGCCGTGCTCCGACCGCGACCTGCGCGTCGCGGGTGGGTCGCGACGGTCGGCATCCGCGACCGGGATCAGCGGCCGGGATCAGCGTGTGTCGTCGAGCAGCCCCTCCGAGCGGAGCCAGCGTTCGACGTCCGCCATCCCGTCGCTCAGCGAGACCCGGGGCCACCAGTCGAGATCCCGGTGGGCCTTCTCGTTGGACACGGCACGGGTCTTGGCCAGCATCGCCATGACGCCGCGGCCCACCTCGGTGTGGCGTCGACGGGCGACGGCCACCCAGCGGGTCGCCTCGGCCGCGGCGACCGCGACCGCGGTCGGTGCGGTGCGGGGTGCGGGGCGGCCGATCATCCGGGCCAGGTGGCCGAAGTACTCGAGGGTGGTCACCGGCTCCTCGCCGCCCAGGTGGAAGATCTGCCCGGCCGCGGCGGGCCGAGCGGCGGCCGCCACGACGCCGTCGAGGAGGTCGTCGATGTGGATCGGCGTGAAGAGGCCCCGACCCCGGGCCGGCAGCAGCATCCGACCCGAGCGGATCGCCTCGAGCGGCTCCAGGACCCACGGTCGACAGCCGGGTCCGTACACGTCGGCCGGGCGGATGATCGTGCAGGCCTGGCGGCCGGCGGCGTGCGCGGCCAGCACCAGGTGCTCGGCCGTGATCTTGGTGTCGGTGTAGGGGTTGCCGGTCGGCATCAACGGCCACCGCTCGTCGAGCTCCCGGCCGGGCAGGATTCGCCGTGCCGCGGCGGCGTGGGTGTGGGCGAAGCGCGTCACGCCCATGGTCGAGATCTGCACGAAGCGCTCGGCGCCCGCGCCGGTCGCGGCGTCGAGCACCCGCTGGGTGCCGACGACGTTGACCTCCCACGCCCGTTCGGTGGCGATGTTGTTGGACACGATCGCGGCGGTGTGGATCACCACCGCACCCGGGGCGATGGCGTCGGCCCAACCGGACGGGTCGAGGACGTCGCCGGCGATGACGCCGCGGTCGGGATCGGCCGTGACGTCGACACCGGCCACGTCGACCCCCGCGCTGCGGTAGCGCTCGGTCAGCGCCCGGCCCATGAAGCCGTTGGCGCCGGTCACGAACACCGAGGCGGGCGGATCGTCCACGTCAGTAGGTGCGGGCGGAGCGGAACTGCTCGTAGCCGATCGGGTTGGCGTTGATGTCGGGATCAACCTCGACGTGGAGCACCGCGGGTAGACCCGAGGACCGGGCCCGCTCGATCGCCGGGGCGAGCTCGTCCATGGCCGTGACGTGCTCGCCGTGGCAGCCCAACGCCCGGGCCAGCTCGTCGTAGCGGACCTCGGGTGACAGGTCGGTGCCGTGCGCCTCGTGATCGGGCACGCCCATGAACCGGTGAGCGGTGCGCTCCATGCCCCATCCGCCGTCGACCGCGACCACGCAGATCACCGGGGCACCGACGCGGCGGGCGGTCTCGAGCTCCATGGCGTTGAAGCCGAACGCGCCGTCGCCGCTGATCAGGTACACGTCGCGTTCGGGCGCCGCGAGCTTGGCCCCGATCGCGAACGGCAGACCGGTTCCCAGGTAGCCCATCTTCACCGAGTACAGGAACGAGTCCGGGACGTAGACCGGGTTCAGCGCGACGGCCCACAACGTCGTGTTGCCGCCGTCGGCCACGGTGACCGCGTCGCGGGGGAACAACTCGCGCAGCGCCATGACCATCTGTCCCGGGTTCACCCCGACGGTCGGCTCGGCGAGGACGTGCGGGGTGGCCTCGGCGACCGACTGCTCGTGGATCGCGGCGTAGCGCTCCGCCCCCTCCATGCCGGGCCGGGCCTCGACGCGCTCGGCGACCGCGGAGAGAAGCGCCTCGAGGGCGCCGCGGGCGTCGGCCACCACGGCCAGGTCGACCGGGCGGTTCAGCCCGATCGACATCGGGTCGGAGTCGATCTGGATGGTGCGCTGGTCCTCGGGGTCACCCCACGCCGGTGGTACGCCCCAGCCGTCGTACTCGCCGAGCCGGGCGCCGACGACCAGCACCACGTCGGCGTCGCCCCGAACCGCTCGCAGGGTGTTGCCATCCGCGATCGTGAAGTAGTGGGGGTGGTCCTCGGGCACGGCGCCCCGGGCGCCGAGCGTGGTGCTCATCGCCGCGCCCAGGTGGTCGCCCAGGGCGACGAAGGCGGCTGACGCCTCGGCCCACAGCACGCCCTTGCCGGCGAACAGGAACGGGCGCTGCGCGCCGGCGAGAAGGTCGGCCGCGTCGGCGATCCGGGTCGGGTCGCCGGCGCCGACGTCGATCACCCGGTGGCGTCCGGCCGGGGTGAGGGCGACGGCGTCGAGGTCGACGGGCTGGGTGAGCAGCTCGTCGGGGATGGCCAGGAACGCCGGTCCGGGCCGACCGACCGTCGCAGCCCGGAACGCGGCGCGCACCATGTCGGGGACGCGGTCGGCGCGTGAGATCAACGCCGAGTACCCGGTGATCGGGCGGGCCATGTCGACCAGGTCGGTCGCCTGCCAGGCCCCGCCGCGGTCGGGCGAGTTGACCGACGCCCGGCGGGTGCAGGCGATGGCGACGACCGGGTGGCCCTCGCCGTGGGCGCTGGTCAGCCCGGCCAGCATGTTGGCGCCGCCCGGTCCCGGGTTGCCGATCACCACCGCGGGTCGGTGCGTCAGCCGGGCGTAGGCCTCGGCGATGTGGGCGGCGGCCTCCTCGTGGCGGGTGTTGACGTAGCGGATCCCGTGCGCGTCGAGGTGGCGCACGAACGGGATGTGGGCGCCGTCGACGATGCCGCACATGAAGTCGACGCCCTCCATCCGCAGCGCCCGGACCAGCAGCTCGCCGACGGTGATGGTGTCGCTCATCGGCTCATCATGACGGCCGCTCCGATCACGGTCCACGGGCTGTGCGCCACGTCACAGGGCCGGCGGCCGCCGGCGTGTCGGCGTGTCGACGTGTCGGCGTGTGCATCCCGGTAGCGTCAGCTCCGATGTCGGTCCGCCCTCTCGTCGTCTCGTTCGTCGGCCCGTCGGGTGTGGGCAAGACGACGGTGATCGAGTCGCTCGTCGCTGCCCTCGCGGCGCGCGGGTTGAGGGTCGGCACGGCCAAGCACGCTCCGCACGGGTTCCAGGTGGACCGTGAGGGGTCGGACTCCTGGCGCCATCGGGCCGCCGGTGCCGAGCGGGTCCTGTTGATGGGATCGGCGAGTGCCGTGGTCTTCCTCGGTGCCCTCGAGGACGGCTCTGGCGGTGACCACCATCGGTCCAGCTCGCCGGTCGACGCGGATCGCATGGTCGAGCTGCTCGACGCGCAGATGTCGTCGATGGACGTCGTGCTGGTCGAGGGGTTCGCCCCGTTCTCGGACCGGGTCGTCGTCGTCGAGCGGTCGACGGTCGAGCCCAAGGTCGACCTCGTCCCCGTCGACGTCTGGCTGACCGTCTCGGATCGGGACGACGGCGGCGACGACGGCTCGTTCGGCTTCGACGAGCTCGACCGCCTCGTCGTTCGCCTCGTGGACGAGCACAACTCGGCCTGAGGTCCCCGGATCCGGGCACCGTCGCCGCGGAACGACGTGCGACAGGAGTCACGGGGCGAATCGGGATCGACCTGTCTTAGGGTCGGCACAAGAGCCGAGTCTCGGGAGGTCCCATGGTGGATTCCGACGGTGTGTCCTCGCCCTCCGCTCAGTCCGACGCGTCGGTGCCGCGCCGGGCTCTGCTGGCCGCCGGTCCCGGCGCGGTCGTGGCGGCCCTGGCGAGTCCGCACGGTCGAGCGGCGCTCGCCCCCCACCTCTCGATGCTCCAGTCGATCGAGGCCATCCCCAACCCGCTGGCCGCGTACCCGAACCGGGACTGGGAGGACGTCTACCGCGACCTGTACCGGCCGGACTCGACCTACCACTACCTGTGCGCGCCCAACGACACCCACGGGTGCCTGCTGAAGGCGAGCGTCAAGAACGGCGTCGCGGTCTACGCGGATCCGTCCTTCGGGTACCACCGGGCGAGGGACATCTACGGGAACACCGCGAGCAGCCGCTGGGACCCGCGGGCGTGCGTGTCGGGACTGGCGTACGTCCGTCGGGCCTACAGCGACCGTCGGGTCAAGGGCTGCTACGTGCGCAAGGGGTTCCGGGACTGGGTCGACGCGGGCATGCCGCGCGGCGATGACGGCCAGCCCCCGCTGAAGTACCGGTCCGGTCGTGGCAAGGAGTCCTTCGTCAAGGTGACCCACGAGGAGGCCGCCGAGCTGGCCGCCCGCGTGTACCTGGACGTGGCCCGCACCTACAGCGGTCCCGACGGTGCCCGTCGGCTCGAGGAGCAGGGCTACTACGAGCCCGAGATGATCGAGGCCATGCACGGGGCGGGTACCCAGACCCTCAAGTTCCGTGGCGGCATGCCCTGCAACGCGCCGTTCCGGATCGGCGGCTTCTACCGGCTGGCCAACATGATGGCGCTGCTCGACGTGGCGGTGCGCGACGTGGATCCCTCGGAGTCCTACGGCGGGCGGCACTGGGACAGCTTCTCCTGGCACACCGACCTGCCCCCCGGCCATCCGATGGTCACCGGCCAACAGGCGATGGACTTCGACCTCAACACCGCCGAGAACGCCGGTCTCATCACGCTGTGGGGCATGAACTGGATCGCCACCAAGATGCCCGACGGGCACTGGCTCACCGAGGCCCGACTGCACGGGGCCAAGGTCGTGACGATCGCGCCGGAGTACCAGTCGTCGTCGTGCAAGGCCGACCGGGCCATCACCATCAGAGCGGGCGCCGACAGCGCCCTGGCGTTCGGGTTGGCGCACGTGATCGTGCGCGACCGCCTGTACGACACCGACTTCGTCACCCGCCACACCGACCTCCCGCTGCTGGTGCGCACCGACACCAAGAAGCTCCTCCAGGCGCGGGACCTGATCGCCGGCTACACGTCGGCTCCGCTGCGTACGGTGCGACTGGTCGAGCCCGGCGTGCCGCTGCCGCCTCCGGCCGAGCAGCCCCAGCAGTTCGTTCCGGCCGATCTGCGGGAGGAGTGGGGCGACCAGGTGGTGTGGAACACCCGGACCGGCGCGCCCGCGGTGGTGACCCACGACATGACAGGTATCAACCTGCCCGCCGAGGTCGAACCGGCGTTGGAGGGGACCTTCACCGTGACGCTGGCCGACGGGTCGAGCGTCGAGGTCCGGCCGGTGTTCGACGCCGTCGCGCAGTACCTGCGCGACACCTGCTCACCCGAGCAGATCTCGAAGGTCACATGGGTCCCGGTCGACGCGATCGAGGAGCTCGCCGCCGACATCGCGGCGAACTCGGGTCGCACCCTGTTCGTCACGGGCATGGGACCCAACCACTTCTTCAACAACGACAACAAGGACCGGGGCGTCCTGTTGGTCGCGGCGCTCACCGACAACATCGGCCACTACGGCGGGACGGTCGGATCCTTCTCCGGCAACTACCGGCTGCCGAACTTCTCCGGCATCGCCCAGTGGAGCTACGAGGACCCCTTCGCAGCCTCGTTGGACCCGGCCGCCAAGGCCAAGGTCAACAAGCGGCTCAAGGCGGAGTCGGCCCACTTCTACAACTACGGCGACCGTCCGCTGAAGGTGGGCAAGAAGATGTTCACCGGGCACACGCACATGCCCACGCCGACCAAGACGATGCACTTCGCGAACTCGAACTCGTTGCTGGGCAACGCCAAGGGCGCGCACGACGTGTTCGTCAACACGCTGCCCAAGATCGAGATGATCATCCACCACGAGTGGTACTGGACCGCGTCCTGTGAGTACGCCGACATCGTCTTCGGGGTCGACTCCTGGCCTGAGCGTCAGCTTCCCGACGTCTACAGCTCGATGACCAACCCGTTCCTCCAGGCCTGGCCGTCGACCCCGATGGAGCGGATCCACCCCACCCTCGACGACATGGAGTGCAACGCCCTGGTGGCCGCGGCGCTCAGCGAGCAGACCGGCGATCCCCGCTTCGCCGACTACTGGCGATTCGTCGCCGAGGGCCGACCGGGCGTCTACATCCAGCGCGTGTTCGACGCCGGTAACGCCACACGCGGCTACTCCTTCGACGCGCTGCACGAGTCGTGTCGCAACGGGACGCCGTTCCTGACGCTGATGCGGACCTACCCGCGCATCCCGGGCTGGGAGCAGACCAACGAGTCCAAGCCCTGGTACACCAAGTCGGGCCGCCTCGAGTTCTACCGGGACGAGGACGAGTTCATCGAGTACGGCGAGAACCTCCCGCTGCACCGTGAGCCGGTCGACGGAACGGTGTACGAGCCGGGCGTGATCATGGCCGCCCCGCACCCGTTCATCGATCCGGTGCAGCCGTCGGACTACGGGCTCGACCCCGACGACCTCTCGACCGAGGTCCGCCAGGTACGCCACGTCGTCCGCACCCCCGAGGAGATCGTCAGTTCCGAGCACCCTCTGCGCCGTGACGGCTTCAGCCACGTGCTCGTCACCCCGAAGTTCCGCCACGCCTGTCACTCCATGGGCGCCTCGACCGACGCTGACGTGCTGATCTTCGGCCCCTTCGGGGACTTCTACCGTCACGACACGCGCAAGCCGTGGATGTCGGAGGGCTACGTCGACCTCCACCCCGACGACGCCGAGGAGCTCGGCGTCTCCGACGGCGACTACGTGTGGGTCGACGCCGATCCGGCCGACCGCCCGTTCAAGGGCTGGCAGGACAACCCCGACGACTACCACGTGTTCCGCTGGATGGTGCGGGCCCGGGTCAACCCGTCGGTGGTGCGCAAGGTGGCCCGGGCCTGGTTCCACTTCCACGTCGCCACCCACGGGTCGGTGCAGGGCCACGAGGAGCGCGACGACGGCCTGGCCCGCAACCCCCGGACCGACTACCAGGCGGGCTACCGCTACGGCAGCCACCAGTCGGTGACGCGGGCGTGGCTCAGGCCGACGCTCATGACCGACTCGCTCACCCGCAAGGAGGGCGCCGGTCAGCTCGTCGGCCAGGGGTTCGAGCTCGACGTCTACGGAGCGGTCGGAGCTCCCAAGGAGTCGTTCGTGAAGTTCACCAAGGCCGAGGACGGCGGAGAGGACGGCGAGGGTTCCTGGTACCCGGCCGAACAGGGCTACCGCCCGGGCAGCGAGAAGCGCTCGATGCAGCGGTACCTCGAGGGCGGCTTCATCACGACAGGGAAAGGCTGAGCCATGGCAGAGGTGTTCAACTGGCAGATCAACCGGTCGATGACCTACCCCTACGAGGAGGCGCGACCGCAACGCCAGGCCGCCGCGGTGTTCGACACCAACAAGTGCATCGGGTGCCAGACCTGCACGATGGCGTGCAAGACGTGCTGGACCTCGGGGCACGGCCAGGAGTACATGCTCTGGAACAACGTCGAGACCAAGCCGTGGGGCTCGTACCCCCTGGCGTGGGACGTGCGGGAGCTACAGCTCCTGGGACCGCAGAGCTGGGACGGCGGCACCTACACCGGCCAGACGATCTTCGAGGCCGCGCCGCAGGGCGAGCGCAACGTCGCCTGGAAGCCGACCGAGATGGACTACGCCTACCCGAACCGGGGTGAGGACGAGACCAACGTGTCGCTGACCGGCAAGCGGTACCACCTGAAGTTCCCCCACGACATGTGGTTCTTCTACCTGCCTCGCATCTGCAACCACTGCACCTATCCGGCCTGCCTCCAGGCGTGCCCCCGCCAGTCGATCTACAAGCGCCCCGAGGACGGCATCGTTCTGGTCGACGAGGAGCGCTGCCGCGGCTACCGGGTCTGCTTCGAGGCCTGCCCCTACAAGAAGATCTTCTACAACCACACCACGAAGGTGTCGGAGAAGTGCGTGATGTGCTTCCCGGCGGTGGAGCAGGGCATCCAGCCGCGCTGCATGCGCAACTGCATCGGCAAGATCCGTTCGTTCGGCTACCTGAGCCGGCCGGAGGAGGCCCGGGAGGACAACCCGATCGACTTCCTGGTGCACGTGCGCAAGGTCGGCAAGCCGCTGTACCCGCAGTTCGGCCTGGAGCCGAACGTGTACTACATCCCGCCGATCCACGTCTCGAGCAACGCCTTCCTGACGATGCTGTTCGGACCGGGAACCCGTGGCGCCATCGAGGCCTACCGGGCCGCCATGAACGGCGAGGACCGGGAGCTGCTCGCGGCGCTGCTGCTGGCGGTGTCCACCGACCGGATCATCACCCGCTTCGAGCTCGTCGGTGACCGGGTCGACGCCTGGGCCGAGAACGGCGACCAGGTGGTCAGCATGCCGCTGCGGGTCCCGACGGTGGAGAGGGCGCCCTTCGATCCCGAGCTCGACGTCTACCGCTACAACTTCACCTGAGGAGACGAGATGGCTCTCATGCAGCTGCGGACCTCACGGCGGACGGTGCTGAAGGGAGCGGCCGTCGGGGCCGGCGCCGCGGCGCTGGCCTCGTGCAGCGCCGGTTCGTACGGTGGTCGGGGAGTCCTGTCCCGACGGGTGTCGGAGGTGCCCCTCGACCCGACGGACGCGACCTGGGACGACACCGAGTACACCGATGTCGTACTCGGGCCGCAGAACGTAGCGCTGCCCCAACGGCTGGATCCGGCGGTGACCGCGGTTCGGGTCCGATCGGTTCACGACGGCCGGCAGGTCGGGTTCCGATTGGAGTGGACCGACGACAGGCCCCGGGACCAGACGATCCGGGTGGACGACTACCGCGACGCGTGCGCGGTTCTGCTCGGCCCGGGTGACGCGGATGCGAACCTGCGCATGATGGGCACCGCCGAGATCCCGGTCACGCTCCTGCACTGGAAGGCGGACTGGCAGCGGATGCTCGCGGACGGCGATGAGGGGCTCGATGCCGCGTTCCCCAACCGGACGGTCGACACCTATCCCGTGGTCCACCGGGTGCCGCCCGAGGAGGTGGGCATCGAGTCCTACGTCGAGGCCGACGCCACCGAGTGGCTCCCGGCGATACACGTCGGGAACCCCGTCGCCGGTCGGGCGGTCCGAACCACCTCGGTGGAGAAGGCGATCGCTGCCGGGTTCTCCACCACGACCTCGGCCGGCGACCAGGACGCGACCGGTAGGGGGGAGCGCACCGACGAGGGCTGGCAGGTGGTCATCGTGAAGCCGTTGACCCCGACCGAGGAGGGTGAGATCGACCTCGCGCCCGGGACGGTGTCGACCTGCGCGTTCGCCGTCTGGTCCGGCTCCGACCGCGACGCCGGGTCCAGGAAGTGTCCCGCCACCGAGGTCGCAGCACTCGAGTTGGAGGAATGACCGTGGCGCTGGCGGCATCGGTGGACGACGCCCGCAGGCTCCGCTCGGCGGCGGTCGCCGCAGTGCTGTTGGCCCGGAGCCTGGGGCCCGACACCTCGGCCCTGGTCGATGGCGAGACCCGTGCAGCGCTCGGTGACGCTCTGGCCGGCGCCGGTGCTGACGCCGCCCTGGCTCGGCTGGTGGACCGCGACTCGCGATCGGTCGAGGCTGATCAGGGCGGTCTGGATGCGACCGAGCTCGCGGGCCGTTGGGTGCGGTGGTTCGATCTGGGACGGGTCGCTCCCTACGAGGGGTCGAACGTGGCGTCGACCGCAGCGGGTGTGACGCCCCGCCTGGCCGACATCGCCGGCTTCTACCGGGCCCTCGGGCTCCAGGTCGTCGACGATCGGCCCGACCACGTCGTGGCCCAGCTCGAGTTCCTGGCCATGGCCCTGATGGCCGAGGCCGAGGCGACCGAGGCCGGAGACAGCGAGTCCGCGGCTCGGACCTCGGATCTGATCCGGAAGTTCCTCCGGGACCACCTCGGCGGCTGGATCGACACCTGGGCGTCGCGTGTGGCGGCGGTCGACGAGCTCGCGCCGTGGGTCCCTGTGGCGGCCGCCGCGGCGGAGCTCGTCCGGGCCGAGTCGGTGCGACGGAACGTGATCCCGCTCCGCGACGCGGCGGTGCTCCCCGCGGATGCCGGAGTGCCCGAGGATGACGAGGCGCTGCTCGCCTGCGACGGCACAGAACCGGACTGACCGCGGCGGACCCCTCGCGTTGTTGTAGCACCCGGTCGCTGCGGCGACCTGTGGGCTACAAGTTCGGGGGCCGCTGGCGTTGTTGTAGTCCTCGGTCGCTGCGGCGACCTGTGGGCTACAAGTTCGGCGGCGCTACAAGTTCGGCTGGCCTACGAGTTCGGCGGCGGGGAGCAGCGGGCGATCAGTACAGGACGTCGGCCTCGAGGGTGCCGTCGGCGGCGCGCACGACGACCAGCCGGGACATGCACGGCATGCAGTAGACGCGGTCTCCGGGCCGCAGCTCCCGCCGCGAGCGGATGACCACCTTGCACACCGGGCAGATCACCTCGTTGGGAGCGAGCGAGTCGCCCGCCCCCTGCCAGTGCCGGTAGAACTTCCGCCACTTCTTGGGCACCTCGCGGAAGCCCGTCTCGTCCAGGTCGTAGGTGCGGCGGGGCGCGTCCTCGACCGGGGCGTCGGGGCTGGTCGCGGTGATCGTGTCGAGGTCCTCGGTCATGTCGCCAGGCCCAACCGCTCGACCGCGTCCAGGTAGCTGCGACCCAGGTCCGGGTACTCGTCGGCCCGGAGGCCCAGGTCGCGGTAGGTGGCCTCGAACGACTTCAGCACCAGCGGGTCGAGCTCGGCTCTGACCTCGGCCAGCTCGCGGCGTCGCTCGGGGTCACGGACCAGTCGTCGACCGAGGTCGTTCTCGCCGAAGCCCAGGTGGCGGCGTTCATCCGCGATGACGCCCTCGAGGATCTGGCCGGTGATCGGATCGGCTCCGCCACGGTGGAACCGGAAGACGGTGTCCTCCATGGTCTCGAGCAGGACGTTCTGGGCGAACACCGCCAGATCCCACTGGCCCCGGTCGACGAAGGCCAGCAGGCGCCTCTTGAACTCGACGAGCTCGGGGTTGGCGCGGGACTCGATCGCGGCGTCGACGTCGGTGACGCCGAGCTCGCCGAGGCGCCGTCGGAACACCTCGACGTGGCGGGCCTCGTCGACCACCTGGGTGGCCATGAAGATCTGCGCCGGGTTGTTCGACGCCAGGCGGACCAGACCGCTCGACGCCTCGAGCGCGGCGGTCTCGCCGACGCAGTAGTTGCACAGGATGGTGACGAGGTTGTCCCGCTCGGCCACGTCCAGATCGACGTCGGATAGATCAGGATCGTGGCCGAGCGGGCGGTCGCCGAGGTAGCCCTCCACCGCCTCGAACCAGAAGGAGAACGACTGGACCTCCCGGATGAAGTCGTCCTCGTCGAGGAGGTGGGGCTCCCACGTGTCGGCGGCCGGATCCATGCTCAGGCGGGCACCTTGGGCGACTGGTAGTCGATGCCGATGCGCCCGAGCCGGGTCTTGAACTCGCCGAGCACCGTGTCGGCGAGCACCGCCTCCATCTGCTCGGGGGTGGCGGTCGAGAGATCCGCTCCGTGCCAGCTCACGCCTTCGACCGGGTTGTCGCCCCGGGCCTTGGCGGCTTCGCGGGCTTCGTCCATGCGTTCGCCGGCGTTGCTGAACATGTCGGAGAAGGTCGCGAGCATGTGGTACGCCATCTCGCCCTGCATGGCCTCGACCTCGGCCTTCTTCTCGGGGTGCTCCCGGATGAGCGAGCCGATCCGGTTCTCGCCGAAGCCGACGTGGCGGCGCTCGTCAGCGATCGTCCCGGCGAGGGTGTTGGCGAACTTGGGGTTGCCGGCCGAGGTGGCCTGCAGCATCTCGAACACCGAGAACGCCATGCCCTCCAACACGATGTTCTGGCCGACGACGCCCGCGACGAAGTCCCCGTCGTTCACCTTCTCGAGCAGCACCTCGGCGAACTTCACCAGGTGCGGGTTGGCCAGGTCGGCCACGGTCGAGTTGACGTCGTCCTTCTTGACGCCGAGATCCATGAGCCGCTGGGTGAAGATCTCGACGTGGCGGGCCTCGTCGAGCGTCTGGGTCGCCAGGAACGTCTTGCTGGCGTAGTCGGGAGCGCAGTTGACCAGGCCCGACGAGGCGGCCAGGGCGGCGCGCTCGCCGGCGATGAGCTGGACCGTGACGGCGATCGAGGCCTCGCGGAG
>WBZU01001828.1_pt1 | contig 13023 bp, 13 predicted proteins | sample 5204311 | NCBI WGS metagenome assembly WBZU01 (sample SAMN12344359, study PRJNA552823) | activated sludge metagenome | biome: Activated sludge suspended growth; feature: Nitrification reactor; material: Wastewater; isolation source: activated sludge from nitrification reactor of wastewater...
GTGGTCGTTCTGGTGCGCGGCAACACCCGCCGGCAGCAGCTCATTTGCGGGCTGTGCAACGTCGGTTTCCACACGGAGGCACTCAATCACCGGAAGCCTCCTTCAACACAGAAATCCGGATAGCCGTGGTTCTGGGGGCACTACCAGCCGGACGCGGGCAAGCGATCGGACCCGAACGCCTCGCCGATGCACGCGAAGGACCTGTCGAAGGTGCCGCCCGGGATCATCGTGAGTGCGGGGCGCGATCCGCTGCGCGATGAAGGCGAGGCCTACGGCAAGCGCCTGAACGATGCGGGCGTTGCCACCGAAGTCGTGCGCGGCGAGGGACTCGTGCACGGCTTCCTGTCGATGATCAACTACGCGCCCAGCGCGGGCAAGGCGTTCGACAGGATGGCGGCCGCGATCGCGAAGGCGACTGGCTGACCGGAACGCGCCGTCCGACCCCGGAACGCGTCATCCCGACCCCCCGGAACGCGTCATCCCGCCTCCCCCGGAACGCGTCATCCCGCCTCCCCCGGAACGCGTCATCCCGGGCTTGACCCGGGATCGTGTGCGCCCGCAGGCCCACGACCCCGGGTCAAGCCCGGGGTGACAGCGCCGCACCCGTTTGAGCCACGGGTGACCCACCCGCGGGCCGGGCAATCCACCCCCCCGGCACGGGTAGGGTGGGGTCGAAGCGCGAAGCGCGCGCCCCACCGCCAGCTCACGGATACATCCCCGCCGCCCGCAACTTGAGCGTGCACAGCGCCACCAGCAAGTCCAGCGTCGGCGTTGCCACGCCCTTTTCGCGCGCCATCGCCAGCGGCGCGCGGAACATCGCTTCCAGCTCCGGCTTGCGGCCCGCTGCGACGTCCTGCCCGATGCTGGGCACGTGCGGCAATTTCCGCGTGGCCTCGATGGACCGGCTCACCGTGACGGGGCAACCCATGGCGGCGGCGATCGCTTCCACCTCGTCCTGGATGCGAAACCGTGCCTGCACGCACGCCTCTTCGGCATAGAGCGCCGCGAGCGAGACGGGGGCGAGCACCGCGAGCGGGCCCGAGCCGAGATTGAGCGCGAGCTTCTGCCAGATCGCATCGCGGATGCGCGGGGTCGCCTCCGCTGGCAGCCCCGCCGCCTTGAACAACTCGGCGATCGCCATGAGGCGCGGCGACATCGAGCCATCGGGTTCGCCGAACACCATCGTGCCGTTCTTCCCCGCGAGCTTCACCACGCCAGGTTCGACCACCGTGCACGGGCTCGACGTGACGCCGCCGACCGCGCGCTGCGGTCCGACTGTGTTCCACAACACGTCCCCCGGGTCGAGCTCGGGAATCCGCTTGCCTTCGTCCGCATTCCCCTGCCCGTGGAAGTACCACCACGGGATGCCGTTCTGCAGGAACACGGCCGGCGTGTCCCTGCCGAGCAATGCGGTGATGGCCGGCGCGGACGCGGTGAGCGCGGTCTGCTTGACGGTGACCAGCACCGCATCCTGCTCGCCCAGTTCGCGCGGGTCGTCGCTCGCGCGCACGTTCGCACGCACCACGCCGTCTGGCGTGTGCAGTTCGAGCCCGCGCGCCCGCACCGCCTGCAGCGTGGCGCCGCGCACGAGCACGCTCACGTCGGCGCCGGCGCGCGCGAGCATCACGGCGATGTTCCCCCCGACGGCGCCGGCCCCGAAGACGCAGACGCGCATCGCACGCATGGCGGTCACTCGCGCCACGACGGATCGTCGCGATCCAGCTGGCGCAGCAGCGCCGACCATTCGCGCTGGCCGTTCCAGTTGCCCAGGCTCGCCTCGCTGCCCTTGCGGTCCGTCACCGTGGGCGGCGCGAGAATGCGCGCGGTCTTCGCAACAGCCTCGGGGCTCGGCATGTGCAGCGGCGTGTTCGCCGCGAGGAAGTCCACCTGCACCTTGCAGGCCGTCTCCAGCCGCTGCATGAGCAGGAACGTCTCGGCCACGCTGCGCCCGCAGGTGAGCAGGCCGTGGTTGCGCAGGATCATCACGTCCTTGTCGCCCAGGTCTGCGACGAGGCGTTCGCGCTCGGCCTCGTCGACCGCCGGCCCCTCGAACGCGTGATACGCGATGCGGTCATGGAAGCGCAACGCCCCCTGCGTCGCGGGCATCAGGCCGCACTCCATCGTCGCGACCGCCATGCCCGCGCGCGTGTGCGTGTGCAGCACGCAGGCAATGTCGTGCCGCGCGGAATGGATCGCGCTGTGGATCACGTAGCCGGCCTGGTTCACCTCGTACGGCACGTCCCCGGGCTTGTCGACCACGTTGCCCGCCAGGTCGATCTTGTAGAGGCACGACGCCGTGATCTCCTCGTACAGGTAGCCGAAGGGGTTGATGAGGATGTGGCCCGCCTCACCCGGCACGCGCACGGTGATGTGGTTGTAGATCAGGTCCGCCATGCCGTAGCGCGCGACCAGGCGGTAGCACGCGGCAAGGTCGAGGCGGGCCTGCCATTCGGCGTCCGAAATGCGTTGGCGGATCGTCAATGTGTTCTCCTACTTCCCTGTGAGCTCGGCCTGCACGCTCGGCGAATGCCGGCTCGTGTGCAGCTCCACCAGCTTTTCCAGCAGCTGCATGAACTGCCTGCGTTCTTCGGGCGGCAGGGGGCCCAGCAGCACGTCGCGGCTTTCGTGCGCGGCGCGGTCGGCGGCTTCCAGCACGCGCAAACCTTCCGGTGTCAGGAAGAGCAGGCGGGCGCGCCGGTCGTTCGGGTCGACCTCGCGCATCACGAGGCCCTTGGCCTCGAGCCGGTCGATCACGCCCGTCATCGTGGGGCGGTCGTAGTCGATCAGCGCGGCCAGGCGCGTGGCGTCCAGGCCGGGCGAATCGTTGATCGCCACGAGGGCGGCGAACTGGATCGACGTGAGGTTCAGCGGCGTGAAGTGCTCCGCCACGATCGCCACGGCGAACTAGTTCGCGCAGCGCAGGAGGAAGCCCGGGGACCTGCGCATCTTCTTGACGTTTGTGATGGGCATGGGGGCAGTGTACGGGCAGGCTTGCGATTTGTGATCGATGAATATATGATCCATGCAACACATATTTGGTCAACCAAAAGAACTTCCCAACCATAGAGAGCCAGGAGACGAATTGAAGACTCCCATCTGCGAGCGCCTCGGCTGCGAGGTGCCCATCTTCGCCTTCACGCACTGCCGCGACGTCGTGGTCGAGGTCACCAAGGCCGGCGGCTTCGGCGTGCTGGGCGCGGTCACGCACTCGCCCGAACAGCTCGAGCGCGAACTCAAGTGGATCGACGAGCACGTGGGCGGCCGGCCCTACGGCGTGGACGTGCTCATTCCCGTCGTCTACGACCGCGAGGCCGAAGCATCGACCGAGGAGGTGATCGACCTCATCCCCGCCGAGCAGAGGCAGTTCGTCGACAAGCTGCTGGATGCGGAAGGCGTGCCCCCGCTGTCCGCCGACGACGCGGCCGAAGCGCGCCGCGAGCTGATCGGGCGCGGGCGCAACACCACGCCGCTGGGCGCGCGCAGGCTGATCGACGTGGCGCTGCGCCACCCGCAGGTCAAGCTGGTGGTCAGCGCCCTGGGTGCGCCGCCGAAGGAACTGGTCGACGAGCTGCACGGCCGCGGCATCCTCGTCGGCTCGCTGTGCGGAAAGGCCGAGCACGCGAAGGCGCAGCGCGCGGTGGGCGTGGACATCATCGTCGCGCAGGGCACCGAAGCCGGCGGCCACACGGGGCAGATCGCCACCATGGTGCTCGTGCCGCAGGTGGTCGATGTCGCCGGCCCCGACATCCCGGTGCTCGCCGCCGGCGGCATCAGCCGCGGCAGGCAGATCGCGGCAGCCTTTGCGCTCGGCGCGCAGGGCGTGTGGACCGGAACGATCTGGCTGGGCACGCGCGAGAGCGAGCTCACGCCCATGGAAAAAGAGGTGCTTTTCAAGGCGAAGTCCGAAGACGCCGTGCAGCGCAAGTGGATGACGGGGAAGACCGTTCGCATGATCCGCAGCAAGGCCTCGGAAGCGTGGGAACAGCCCGGTGCGCCCAGGCACCTGAAGCCGCCGCTGCAGAACATCCTGTACCTCGGCGCGCGCATCCGCATCGAGAAGGCGCATCGCGACGACCTGTGCTCGTTCCCCGCCGGGCAGGTCGTCGGGAACATGAAGGAAGAGACCTCCGTGCGCCAGGTCATGCAGGACCTGATGCAGGAGTACATCGACACCGCCGAGCGCATCTCTCCCTTGATCAACCTCTGAAAGCACAGATGGACAAGACACGCATCCCCGTCATCGTCGGCACCGGCCAGGTCACCGACACCACTTCGAAGCCCGAAGAGGGCCGTTCGCCGCTGCAGCTGATGCACGACGCGGTCAAGCTCGCCGCGGCGGACAGTGGCGCGCAGGACCAGGGCGCCGCACTGCTGCGCGGGCTGGACTCCGTCACGGTGATCCGCCTGTTTGCCGACACGCTGCCGCGTTTCGCATCGCCCTTCGGCAAGCTCGCGAATGCGCCGTGGTCCATCGCGCAGCGCGTGGGCGCGGCGAACGCCACGGACCTCGTGTGTCCCCCGCAAGGCGGCGATTCGCTGGTGATGCTCGCGCGCGCGTGCGAACGCATCGCGCAGGGAGAGTCGCAGGCGGCGCTGGTCGTGGGCGGCGAGGCGCTGCGCACCGAGCTCGCGGCCAAGCGCGCTGGTCTGCAGCTGCAGTGGGGCGAGGACGCCCCCACCACGCCCAACCAGCTCACGGGCGTGAAGGACATGTACACCAAGGCCGAAGAGAAGCACGGCATGCGCTCGGCCATCGCAATGTACGCGCTCATCGGGCAGGCCCTGCGCCACGCCGCGGGGCAGACGGTCGACCAGTACCGCGAAGCCAGCGCCAAGCTCTTTGCACGCTTCGCCGCCGTGGCCAGGGACAACCCGCTCGCCACGCGCCGCAAGGGGTACAGCGCCGAGCAGATCGCCGAGGTGAACGCGGAGAACCCCTTCGTGGGCTTCCCGTACACCAAGCTCATGACGGCCAGCGTCTTCGTCGACCAGTCGGCCGCGTTCATCGTGGTGTCCGAAGCGCGTGCCGACGAGCTCGGCATCCCGCAGGACAAGCGCGTGTACCTGCACGGCGAAGCGCATGCGCACAACACGTGGTTCGTGAGCGACCGCGAGCGCCTCGACCAGTCGCCCGCGATGCGCCTGACCTCGCGCGCCGCTCTGGCGCAGGCGGGCAAGACCATCGCCGACGTGGATGTGTTCGACATCTACAGCTGCTTCCCGTCGGTAGTGCAGATCGCCTGCAAGGAGCTGGGCATCTCGCCCGACGACAAGCGCGGCCTCACCGTCACGGGCGGCCTGCCGTACTTCGGCGGACCGGGCAACAACTACGTGACGCACGCCATCGCCGAGATGGTGCAGCGCGTGCGTGCGAAGCCCGGCGCCTATGGCCTCGTCATGGCCAACGTCGGCCTCGTCACCAAGGAGGCGGTCGGTCTGTTTTCCACCGAGCGGCCGAACAAGCCCTTCATGCGCGCGGATTCCGACGCCATCCAGCGCGAGATCGACGCGCAGACCAAGGTGCGCTTCACCGAGGCACCGCAGGGTGACGCGACCATCGAGACCTATGCCGTGCTGCACGGCAAGAACGGTCCCGAAAGCGGCGTGCTGCTCGGGCGCCTGGCTGCTACGGGCGAGCGCTTCGTCGCGAACACGCCCGCCGATGCGGCAACGCTCGCGAAGCTGGAGCAGGTCGAAGGCATCGGGCTGCCCGGCACCGTGACGCAGGTGGACGGCCGCAACGTGTTCACGCCGCGCTTCGGATAAACGCGATGGCGGCACCGGACACAGGCCTCGCACGCCTCTTCAACCCGCGGTCCGTCGCGCTCGTGGGCGCGACCGACCGCTCCACGTGGTCGAAGATGGCCTTCGACAACCTGAAGCTGCTGGGCTTCGAGGGGAAGGTCCATCTCGTCAACCGCAGCGGCGGCGTCGTGCATGGGCAGCAGTCGTTCAAGACGGCAGTCGACATCGGCGAGAGCGTCGACGTCGCGCTGCTCATGGTGCCCAACCCCGCGATGGAGGACGCACTGCGCGACCTGGGCGCCGCGGGCATCCGCCACGCCGTGGTGCTCGCCGGCGGCTTCGCGGAAACCGGCAGCGAAGGCCGCACGATGCAGGAGCGCATGGTCGCCACGGCGCGTGAACTCGGCATCACGCTGCTGGGGCCCAACTGCCTGGGCTTCATCAACTTCACGACCGGCGCGGTGTGCTGGACGGGCGCCATGCGCACGCCACCCCTGAAGGGCGGCATCAGCATCGTGTCGCAAAGCGGCGCGGTCGCCACCGTGATGAAGCACTTCGCGCACCAGCACGGCGTAGGCATGAACGTGGTCGCCGCCACCGGCAACGAGGCAATGCTGGGCCTGGCCGAATGCGTGGACTACCTCGTGGACGACGAGAGCACGAAGGTGATCGCGGTGTTCGCGGAGACGGTGCGTGACACGCGCCTGTTCCGCGCCGCCGCCGAGCGCGCGCTCGCGAAGGCCAAGCCGATCGTGGTGCTCAAGGTGGGCCGCTCCGACATCGCGACGCAGGCTGCGCAGTCGCACACGGGCTCGCTCGTGGGCGACGACAGCGTGTTCGACGGCGTGTGCCGCCAGCTCGGGCTGGTGCGCGTGCGCAGCATCGAGGAGCTCGTGTTCACCGCGGCGCTGCTCGAGAAAACCGGCGTGCTGGCCGAAGGCGGGGTCGCGGTGCTGTCGTCCTCGGGCGGCATGGGCGAGCTGGCCGCGGACTATGCGCAGCTGGAAACACTGCGCCTGCCCGCCTTGTCGAATGAAACGCTCTCGGCGCTGCGCGAGATCCTTCCGCCGATGGCCACACCCGCCAACCCGCTGGACCTGACGGGCGCAGTCGTCAACGATTGGGCGCTCTTCACCCGCTGCATGGATGCGATGCAGCGCGATCCGGCCGTCTCCGTGCTGGTCTGCGTGGCCGACGTGCCCACGGCGAACAACAACGACTGGGCGCCGTTTGCGGTGGGAACGCTGCAGGCCATCGGGCAGTTCAAGCCGGACGGACGCGCGCGCTACCTCGTGGTGAGCAACACGGTGAAGGCGGTGTCGGACAAGAGCCGCGAAGAAGTGGAGAAGGCGCAGATTCCGTACCTCGCCTGCGGGCTGGACATCGCGTTGCGCGCGTTGCGCTACGCCGCGGACTGGTCCCGGATGTCCCGCAGTGCAGGGGGCGAGCGCGCGGCACGCGCCTTGCCGGGTGCGGCGTCGACGGCAGGCGCCGACTTGCCGCAATCCGAGCGCGAAACGGTGGACTACCTCAAGCGCTTCGGCGTCCCCGTGGTTCCCCAGGTGCTCGCCACCGACGCGAAGCAGGCCGTCGCCGCGGCGCGCGACATGAACGGCCCGGTCGTCCTCAAGATCGCCTCGCCGGACATCGCGCACAAGACCGAGGTCGGCGGCGTCGTGCTCAACCTGCAGGGCGACGACGCGGTCGAAGCGGCGTTCCGCAGGATCATGGACGCGGCCGCCTCCGCGATGCCGAAGGCACGGCTCGACGGCGTGATCGTTTCGCCCATGCGCAAGGGCGGCATCGAGCTCTTCACGGGCGTGCGCGTCGACGCCCAGTGGGGCCCCGTCATCGCGCTCGGACTGGGCGGCGTGTGGATCGAGGCGCTGCAGGACGTGAGCCTGCGCCTCCTGCCCGTGACGCCAGCCGACGTGGAACAGATGGTGTCCGAGCTGCGCGGCGCGAAGCTGCTGCAAGGCTTTCGCGGCGCGCCGCCGGTCGATGTCGCGAAGCTCGCCGACGCCGTGGCGCGCATCGGCGACGCCGCGCTCGCGCTCGGCGCCACGCTGGACACGCTGGAAGTCAACCCGCTGCTCGCCGACGGCGCGCGCATCGAGGCACTCGATGCCCTCGCCACCTACAACCACTGAAAGAGACACACCATGGCCATCACGCAACGCGAGTTCTGCACCGTCGAGAAAGACGGACACCTCACCATCGTCACGATCAACCGTCCCGACGTGATGAACTCCACGCACTACGAGGCGGACCTCGAACTCGACCAGGTGTGGGACGAGTTCGCAGAGGACCCCGAGCAGTGGGTCGGCATCATCACCGGCGCGGGCGACCGCGCGTTCAGCACCGGCAACGACCTGAAGATGCACGCCAAGCGCGGCGTGCGGCAGATTCCCAAGGGCGGCTTCGCCGGCCTGACCACGCGATTCGACCTGGACAAGCCCGTCATCGCCGCGGTGAACGGCATCGCCATGGGCGGTGGCTTCGAGCTCGCGCTGGCGTGCGACCTCGTCATCGCGGCGGAGAACGCGTTCTTCGCCTTGTCCGAGCCGCGCGTGGGCCTGTCGGCACTCGCGGGGGGCGTGCAGTACCTGCCGCGCGCCATCGGCCTGCCGCGCGCCATGGGCATCCTGCTCACGGGGCGCCGCGTGCCGGCGAAAGAGGGCTACGAACTCGGCTTCGTCACCGCGGTGGCGCCGGCAGGCGGCGCGATGGAAGAGGCGCGCAAGTGGGCCGCGCAGATGCTGGAGTGCTCGCCGCTCGCGCTGCGCGCCACCAAGGAAGTCGCGCGCAAGACCATGCTGGGTGAGGACTTCGAGCGCAAGCTGGTGGACGCGCGCGAGTTCCCGGCGGCCAAGCGCCTGCGCACCAGCAACGACTACGTCGAAGGCCCGCGCGCCTTCGCCGAGAAGCGCAAGCCGAACTGGACCAACACATGAGCGAGGCCCTTCCCCTGGTGGAGAGCGAGGACCTCGTCCTCGTGCGCGATTCGGCGCGCGGCCTGCTGCAGGACGCCTGGCCCGCATCGCGCGCCGTCGCCGCTGCGAAGGACGCGGCCGCGCTGAAGGACATGTGGCGCAAGGCCGCGCTGCAGGGCTGGACTGCGCTCGCGCCGTCGCAGGACGAGATGGGACTTGCCGCGTCCATCGTGCTGATGCAGGAACTCGGCCGTGCGGCCTGCCCGCTGCCGCTGGCGGATGCGGTGCTCGCGAACGCGGTGCTCGCCCAGGCGCAGGGCGAGGCGGCCGCGCAACTGCTGGCAAGCGTGCAGTCGGGCGAGGCCATCGTCGCGTGGGCGGCCGATCCGCACGGCGGCAGGGTGACGGATGGGGCCACACTCGATGGCACCGTCTCCTTCGTCGAGCACGGCGCCATCGCCACGCACTTTCTCGTCGCGACCGGCAAAGGCGAAATCGCGATCGTGCCGCGCGAGGCCGCGGGGCTCGCGATCGATGCCACGCCCGGCCTGAACGTGCCGCCCCTGTCGCAGCTGCGCTTCACGCGGGTGGACACGTTCCAGCGCGTCACCACGTCGTTCGACGTCGGCACGCTCACGCCCCTGATGCGCCTGCTGCTTGCAGCACGCGCCACGGGTTCGGCGGGCTATGGCCTGGAGCTGCTGACCGACTACGCCAAGGTGCGCTCGCAGTTCGGCCACAAGATCGGCAGCTACCAGGCCATCCAGCACAAGCTCGCGAACTGCTTCACCAGCGTGGAGATCTGCCGGCTCGCGCTCGTCGCGGCGGGCCGTGCATCGCAGCACGAGCGCGCCTACAGCGCCGCCGTCGCGGCCGCGAATGCGGGCCAGCTGCTGCGCGACGTGGTGCGCGAACTGCATCACGGCTTCGGCGGCATTTCGTTCTGGGACGAGCACGAGCTGCCGCGCCACTTCCGCCGCATCCACGGCGACCTCACGCGGCTCGGTGGCGTGCAGCAGGCCCGGCGCGACGTCGCGGCCCTGCTGCTCGAACGCGGCGCCGTCCCCGACATGGCGCTCACGCCGGCGGCCGATGCCTTCCGCGCCGAGGTGCGCGAGTGGCTGGCGCACAACTGGGACCATGCCTATCCGCCCGAAACGTATGCGCTCCCGGTGAATCACCGCAAGGCGCGTCAGGACTTCAGCCGCAAGGTGGGCGCCAAGGGCTGGCTCGGCGTCAACTGGCCCAAGGCCTACGGCGGACAGGGACGCACGGCCTTCGAACATCTCGCCTTCGAGGAGGAGATGGCCTACGCGGAGGCGCCCGTCACCTTCCACAACACCTCGGCCAACATGATCGGCCCGACGCTCGTCATCCACGGCAGCGACGCGCAGAAGGCGTTCTTCCTGCCCGGCATCGCGCGCGGCGACATCTCGATCGCCCTCGGCTACAGCGAGCCGGACCACGGCTCCGACCTCGCGGGCATCAGAACATCCGCGAAGCGCACCGAGGACGGCGGCTGGGTGGTGAACGGTCAGAAGATATTCACGTCGACCGCCGGGTTCTCGCAATACGTGTGGCTGGCCGCGCGCACCGACCCGGCCAACCAGCGGCACGGCGGCATCAGCGTCTTCCTTGTGCCGCTGGACACGCCCGGCATCACGATCCAGCCCATGAGCGGCCTCAACGGCCACCGCGCGAACGTGGTGTTCTTCGATGACGTGAAGCTGCCCGCCGACGCGCTCGTCGGGCCGGAGAACGGCGGCTGGAAGCTCATCACCGATGCACTCGCCTTCGAGCGCGTGACGCTGGGCGCGATCGGCGCACGTGCGCGGGGTTACTTCGACAAGCTGCTCGCGCACGTGAAGGCCGACGCTTCGCTGCGCAGCGACCCGCTGGTGCTCGACCGCATCGGCGGGCTGGGCGCGGAGATCGAGGCGTCGCGCCTGCTCGCCGTGCGCACCGCGCAGGTGGTGGAGCAGGGCGAGGTGCCGCTGTGGCAGGCCGCCATGCTGAAGGTGTACGCGAGCGAGCTGATGGAGCGCCTGTCCGAGACGGCGTTCGACCTGCTCGGCCCCGGCGCCACGCTCGCCGAGGGCGCGCAAGGCGCGCTGTGCGACAGCGTGTTCGAGTACGGCGTGCGCGATGCGCTGCTTTACACGATCGGTGGCGGCACCAACGAGATCCAGCGCACCCTGATCGCGCTGCGAGGGCTGGACCTGCCTCGTTGATCCGGCTGTTTCATTCCAACTAGATCCTCATCCTGGAGACTCTCTCATGCAAGGCTTCCGACGTTCCCTCTTGCTGGCGGCATCGCTGCTGGCGCTCGCGCCCCTCGCGCCTCTCGCCCACGCGCAAGGCTTCCCCACGAAGCCGATCAAGATCGTCATCACGTACGCGCCCGGCGGCACGGCTGACGTGATCGCGCGCACGCTTGCCACGTCGATGAGCGAGCTGCTCGGCCAGCCGGTGGTGGTGGAAAACAAGACCGGCGCTTTCGGCTCCATCGGCACCATGGCCGTGAAGCAGGCACCCCCTGACGGCCATACGCTGCTGGTGACGACCATCGGCACCGTCGTGCTGGCGCCGATGGTGACCAAGGACGCGAGCTTCGACCCGGTCAAGGGCCTCACGCCGATCGCCAACCTCGCAATGGCGCCAATGGTTCTGCTCGTGCACCAGAGCGTTCCCGCCAACGACTTCCCGGGCTTCGTCACGTGGGCGAAGCAGCAGGCCAAGGGCGTGGACATCGCCGTCGCCGGCCCTACGCCGGAGGTGGCGACCGCGCTGCTCGCGCAGCAGGCCAAGCTCAATCTCGTGACCGTGCCTTTCCGCGGCTACGGCCCCGCGCTGCAGTCGGTGCTGGCCGGCGACACCAAGGTCATCTTCATGGTGCCGTCGGTGCAGATGATGGAGTTCATCAAGCAGGGCAAGCTCAAGGTGATCGGCGTGACGAGCGCGCAGCCCAGCCCCGCGGTGCCTGGCGCGGTGCCGCTCAACAAATTCGTGCCGGGCTATGTGCAGGACATCAACTTCGCGCTGTGGGCGCCGCCCGGCACGCCGGCCGACGTGGCCGCCAAGCTGACCGAGACCGTGCGCAAGGGCCTGTCGGCACCGGGCATGGCCGAGAAGTTCGTCGCGTTCTCCGTGCCGCTTGCAGTGGCCGGGCCCGATGAAGTGACCCGCATCACCACGCGCGAGTCGAACAACATCAAGAAGATCATGGAAACCGTGCCGATCAAGTTCGAGTGAGGTCGACCCACCCCCGAAGCGCCTGCGGCGCTACCCCCTCAAGGGGTCGCCCCCAGCGGACCGGCAAAGCCGGATCCGCGGCGGCACTGGAAACACGTAACGAAAGCCTCCTATGAACGTGCGTACCTTTCTCAAGACCATCATGGAAACGACAACCGTCAAGTTCGGGGAATGACGATGCAGATGAATCGACGCAACGCCCTGGCCGCCTTCGCGGCGGCTGCCGTTCCTGGCGCATGGGCGCAGGACCGCTATCCGAGCCGCCCCATCCGCATCATCGTGACGAACGCCGCCGGCGGCGCATCGGACATGATCGCGCGCATGATCGGCACGGGCCTGACCGCTGCACTGGGGCAGCCCGTCGCGGTCGAGCCGATGCCGGCCGCCAACGGCATGTGTTCGAAGACCAGGTCGCGCTCAAGCCGCAGGCCGTGGCGGTCCAGTCGCCACAGGGGGACTGGACGTATGCGCAGCTCGGCGAGCAGGTCGCGCGCATGTCCGCGTGGCTGCGCGTACAAGGCGTTGCGCGAGGCGACCGCGTGGCGATCCTCTCGGAGAACCGGCGCGAGTTCGTGCTGACCCTGCTGGCGGCCGCGAAGGTCGGCGCGATCGTCGCGTGCATGAACTGGCGGCAGACGGCGGAGGAGCTCGCGCATTGCATCACGCTCGTCACGCCGAGGATCGCGCTGGTGTCGCCACGGTACGAGCAGCATGTGAAGCTGTTCGGCGAAGTTGCGGTCACGATGATCGGCGAGGAGCTCGAAAGCGACATCGGTGGGGTGCGCTTCGCTTCGACCCCACCCTGCGGGAACGGCGACGTCGTGGAGCCGGAGGACGGCCTCTACATCCTGTACACCAGCGGCACGACCGGCAAACCCAAGGCTGCGCTCGTGAGCCACCGCGCGCTCGTTGCACGCGGCGCGGTCAACACCATGGACCGTGGCGTGCGGCGGGGCGCGACCTTCATCGCCTGGCCGCCGATGTTCCACATGGCCTCCGCCGACAGCATGCTCGTCACCCTCATCGGCGGCGGCAAGGTGATCGTGATGGACGGCCTCGACGTGGGCGTGCTTTGCGACCTTGGCGAGCGCGA
>WBZU01001294.1_pt3 | contig 13020 bp, 10 predicted proteins | sample 5204311 | NCBI WGS metagenome assembly WBZU01 (sample SAMN12344359, study PRJNA552823) | activated sludge metagenome | biome: Activated sludge suspended growth; feature: Nitrification reactor; material: Wastewater; isolation source: activated sludge from nitrification reactor of wastewater...
ATCAGGCTCCCCGAGATAGGTGCAGAGGCCGTTTTCTGGACACGTGCCCATATGCCTCGCGTATCAGTCGTGATCCCGACATTCAACTGTGAACGATTCATCCGGCGCACGGTGGAGTCGGCGCTGGCCCAGACGTATCGCGATTTCGAGGTCATTGTCGTTGATGATGGATCAACCGACGGCACACGGACCGTGCTGTCGGAGCATGGCCGTTCGATACGCTACATCTTTCAGTCTAATCAAGGCGCCTCAGCTGCACGGAACACGGCTCTGCGGGAGGCCAGCGGCGAACTGATCGCCTATCTCGATGCTGACGATCTGTGGGCCCCAAGCAAATTGGCGCAGCAGGTGGAATATCTTGATGCGCATCCTGAATGCGGACTCATACACACCGAGGTGGCGGTTATTGATGAGCAGGATTTGGTGTTGCATGCCTGTTTTAACCAGGAAACTCAAAGGGAGGTTCCTCAGGGCAAGTGCCTTCGACAGGTGTTGCAGCGATCTCATATTCAGACCTTGACTGTCGTTGAACGACGAATAGCATTTGATCGTGCAGGTAACTTCGACGTGCGGTTACCTATTGCTCAAGATTACCTACATTGGATCCAAGTGGTGCTTGCAGGCTTCGAAATCGGATATCTCCCTGTTCCATTGGGTTCGTATCGATGGCGGGCGGGCAGTCTCATGTCGAGCCAGCGGCGTCTCCTTGGAGATTTTGTCAGAATCTATCAAATCCTTCAGACGGAATACGCCATCGAACAAAATTTTGGTCAGGCGGTGGCGCAGCTGGTGGAGGCGCAGCTCTATCAGCAGCAGCGACAGTTAGCCTATCTAGAACGACTGGAGTGCTCCGGCGACATAGCTCGCCAGCGCCTGCGCTCCTTGATCCGGCGTTGGCCGCTGCGGTTCGAGCTCTATGCGGATTTTGCGAAGTCTTATATCCGCGAAGCAGGACTCAAATTGAATCGCGCGTAGCTCACATGATTGGTCGGCGCCATTTCCCCGTACGTGTGACGATATGAATATCATGCTGGTGACTCCGTGGAGACCGTCGTTGACCGGTGGGATTAGCACTGTCATCCACCGGCTGGCGAGTGAGTTTCGTAAACAGGGGCATGCCATCACCGTGTTTGTCACTGATCACGACAATTGCCTTCGCGAGATTGAAACGCTGGACGGGGCCTCGGTCTACGGCATGTATCTTCGATCGCCTGTCTCGTCGTCACATCCGACCCGTGCGTGGCTCATGTGTTATCTATGCCTTCCATTCACATTGCTTCAATTACTGTGGTTGATAAAGCGGCAGCGTGTGGATGCTGTGTTAATTCAGTATCCTTTGCCCTCGATGTTCTACTTTGGGATCTTGAAACATATGTTTGGGGGCGAGCTGTTCGTCACCTATCAAGGCAATGACGCCCATGACCTTGCGTTGTGGGATGCTCGGGAACAGAGGCTGGTACGCTTTCTACTCGAACGAGCTGATCTCGTGCTTGGCGTGTCTCGAACACTTCTCGCAAAGGTCGAGTCAGTGTTTCCGCGCCTGAGTCTGCGGCGCAAGCAATTGCTGCCGAACGGCGCCCCTCTGGATGTGATCGACGCGGTGGAACCAGCGGATGTGGAAGGGCAGCTCCCGCCTCATTATTTTTTTACAGCAGGACACTTGATTTATCGGAAGGGTATTGATGTCGTCCTTTCCTCTCTACAGGAGGCGAAGCGAAGAGGGGTGCTCCTCCATTTGGTGGTGGCCGGCGACGGGCCGGAACGCGAAAACCTGGAGAGCCAATCCAGGGATCAAGGACTGTCGGCGCAGGTGAGGTTTTTAGGCAATCAATCACAGCGTCAGGTCCTCGCGTTGATGAAATCATGTCTGGCCTTTGTGCTGGCCTCGCGTGCTGAGGGCATGCCGTTGGTCATTGCCGAGGCGATGGCCTGCGGAAAAGCCGTGATTGCCAGCAACGTTGATGGTGTCCCGGAAATCGTTCAGGATGGCGTGACGGGGATTTTGGTACCACCGGATGATCCTCTTGCATTGGCTGCTGGCATGATCAACGTACACGCGAACGTTGAGTTTCGGGATGCTCTTGCCGGACGGGGAAAGGAATGGGCTTGTCGCGAGTATAACTGGCAAGTTATTGCCAGTCGATATTTGGGACTGATCAAAGAATGTTCGGAAGGGGCCTGATTTTAGGTTATGGGTTTGTCGCGGGAGGCAATTGTCATGGGCAGGGCATCGTATGGGTGGAATGCCGAATTGGTGCAATCAGTATCTCCTTTCAACCTGAGAGGGCAGGCATGAATATTCTCGGCATTTCGGCGTTTTATCACGACAGCGCCGCGTGTTTGGTGCGCGATGGGGAAATCATTGCGGCGGCTCAGGAAGAACGGTTTACAAGGAAGAAACATGATCCAGGGTTCCCTCACAAGGCCATCGACTATTGTTTGAAGGAAGGCGGTATTACCCTCAGCGATATTCAGCACTTGGTGTTTTACGATAAGCCGCTTGTGAAGTTTGAGCGACTCTTGGAAACGTATCTCGCCTTTGCCCCTCGCGGAATCCAATCGTTTCTTGCTGCGATGCCGGTGTGGCTGAAGGAAAAGCTGCTCCTGAAGAGTCTGCTTCAGAAGGAGTTTCTGGCTCATGCTCCGGGGCTGACAAAAAGTACGCTCCCACAGATCTTATTTTCGGAGCATCACGAGTCTCACGCCGCATCAGCCTTTTTCCCCTCACCGTACGAAAAGGCAGTCGTGTTGTGTATGGACGGTGTCGGAGAGTGGGCCACCACTTCTGCCTGGCTCGGGGATGGGAATACACTCGTTCCGCTCTGGGAAATTCCATTCCCCCATTCCATCGGCCTGTTGTACTCCGCATTTACGTACTACACAGGCTTCAAAGTGAACTCCGGAGAGTACAAAGTGATGGGGCTGGCTCCGTATGGCGAGCCAAAGTATGTGAAGGCGATTTATGACCATGTGCTGGATTTGAAGCCGGATGGTACGTTCCGGCTCAATATGGACTATTTTAATTACTGCACCGGCTTGACGATGACGGGGAATAAGTTTGATGAGGTGTTCGGCGGACCGCCTCGCAAGCCGGAATCGAAATTGACGCAGCGGGAAATGGACTTGGCGCGATCAGTGCAGGAAGTTACCGAAGAAGTGATGCTGCGGCTCTCGCGCACCCTGCATCGAGAGACGGGCGTTGACTACATGTGTATGGCCGGGGGAGTAGCGTTGAACTGTGTGGGGAACGGACGCATTCTCCGGGAGGGGCCATTCAAGGGGCTATGGATTCAACCGGCAGCTGGAGATGCCGGTGGTGCGATGGGGGCGGCATTGACGACGTGGTATCAGTTTGAACAGAAGCCTCGAAAGGTGTCTCCAGGGCAGGATGGCATCAAGGGATCCTACCTGGGGCCTTCTCATACGAACGACGAAATCGAAACCTATCTCAAGTCCGTTGACGCTCCCTACGTCAGGCTGGATGAAAGCCACTTGTACGCTCGTGTGGCTGATGAACTGGCGGCAGGTAAAGTGGTCGGGTGGCTGCAAGGGCGCATGGAATTTGGTCCTCGTGCGTTGGGCGGACGTAGCATCTTGGGAGATGCCCGCAACCGAGACATGCAGTCGGTCATGAACCTCAAGATCAAATACCGTGAATCGTTTCGGCCGTTTGCTCCGTCAGTGCTGCGCGAACGTGCGTCCGATTATTTTGCGCTGAATGCAGATAGCCCCTATATGCTCATCGTGGCTCCGGTTGTCGAGAAGCGGCGTCTTGCAATGAACTCGGCGCAAGACGGTTTGTGGGGCATTGAGTTGCTCAATGTGCCACGCTCCGACATTCCCGCCGTCACGCATTTGGACTACTCAGCACGCGTGCAAACCGTTCATCAAGAGACGAATCCACGCTATTACGCCTTACTGAAAGCATTTGAGGCAAAAACCGGCGACGCCGTTCTCGTCAACACGTCCTTCAATGTACGTGGAGAGCCGATTGTCAGTACTCCGGAGGATGCCTACCGATGTTTCATGCGAACGGAAATGGATGTTCTCGTCCTTGAGAATTGTGTATTGCTCAAGACCGAACAAAAACCGCTCGAGGGCGACTCAGATTGGAAAAAGGAATTTGAACTCGACTAGTAACCTGTATTGTGACGACCAAGGAGGACATGATTCATGCGAATTTTGATTACGGGCGGCGCAGGATTTCTCGGGAGCCACTTGTCCGACCTCTTGATTGGGCAAGGCCATGAAGTGATTGGCTTAGACAATCTGATTACTGGGCGAGCTGAAAACATTGCTCACCTGATCGGCAATCCAAAGTTCAGCTTTGTGAAATACAACGTCTGCGACTATTTGCATGTCGACGGGCAGCTGGATGCGGTGATGCACTTTGCCTCGCCTGCCAGTCCGCAGGACTATCTGGAGATGCCGATCGCAACTTTGAAGGTGGGTGCGCTGGGGACGCACAAAGCCTTGGGGCTGGCGAAAGCCAAGGGTGCCCGCTTCCTCTTGGCGAGCACGTCGGAGGTGTACGGCGATCCGCTTCTAAATCCGCAGCCGGAAACGTACTGGGGGAATGTCAATCCGATCGGCGCGCGAGGCGTCTACGACGAAGCCAAGCGTTTCGCGGAGGCCATGACCATGGCCTACCATCGCTATCATGGAGTCGATACGAGAATCGTCCGAATTTTCAATACGTATGGGCCACGAATGAGGCCAAAAGATGGACGAGTCGTATCGAATTTTATCGTCCAGGCCTTACAGGGCAAACCGTTAACGGTGTTCGGCGATGGGTCTCAAACACGTAGCTTTTGCTATGTCGATGATTTGGTTCGTGGTATCGTGGCGTTGTTGCTCGCAAAGTCTGATAAGTCTGTCGCGGAACGTACCGATCGGACGAAGTTCCTCACCCAGAAGCCGGATGCGATGTTCGACAGCATTCACGATCCGGTGAATATCGGGAATCCACGAGAACTTACCGTGCGTGGCATTGCGGAAATCATCCTTAAGCTGACCGGCTCGAAGAGCGTCATTGAAGAGCGGCCGTTGCCTGCCGATGATCCGAAGGTGCGACGCCCCGATATTACTAGAGCCAAAACTCTCCTGGGCTGGGAGCCGAAAGTCGAGCTGGAGGATGGTATTCGGAAAGCTACCGAGTATTTTCGCCAGGTTGTTGTGAAGTAAGCAGATGCAGGCCTGATAGGGAACGGTGGGAAGGAGACAGGTACCTTCAATGTGCGGCATTGCAGTGGCCATAGGGGTGGACGGACGGATGATCGAGCGATCGGCTATCGAGCGGATGGCTGAAAGTTTGTTTCACCGTGGCCCGGACGACAGCGGCATCTACGTGGATGGCGCTGTCGGAATGGGGTTTCGTCGTCTGTCCATCCTCGACCTTTCAGCGGCTGGTCACCAGCCCATGGTCTCGGAAGACCAGCAGTATGTGCTGGTCTTCAACGGAGAGATTTTTAACTATGTTGAATTGCGATCGGAACTGCGGGGCTTGGGGTATGAGTTTCGATCGAGTGGTGATAGTGAAGTGTTGTTGGCTGCGTATCGTGAGTGGGGGCGGGAATGTCTTTCCAAGCTGAATGGGATGTGGGCGTTCGTCATTTATGATCGGCGGCGGCGGTGTGTGTTTGGTTCGCGGGATCGATTCGGTGTAAAGCCGCTCTACGTCAGCCGCGGGGGCGGAGTCGTGCAGTTTGCGTCAGAAATTAAGGCATTGCGAGCCTCATGCTACATGCAGTTCGAGATCAACTGGAAGACGGCCACCAGCTTTCTTGTCGAGGGGCGTCTTGATAGCCAACGTGAGACGTTCTACGAAGGGATTGAGCAAATTCCTCCGGGCAGCGGGTTCGAAGTCGGCCTAGATGGCGCTTGGCAGCAGTGGCGGTTTTGGTCCCTCGACAACCTTCCCCCCAGCATCCTCGAAAATCCTGCCGAAAGATTCGCAGATCTATTTGAGGATTCGGTGCGTATCCGAATGCGAAGCGACGTGCCGGTTGGCGTGTGTTTATCCGGTGGCCTGGATTCGACTGCCATCATTTGTGCAGCCGCCCGTCAGCAAGGCGAGCGTTCAGTGAAGCCAACCGAGGCTCTCCAAGCATTCTGCTATATGGCCAAAGAGTTTGATGAGTCGAAATATATCTCCGATACACTCACCCAGACCCACGCCCAGCTTCGACAACTCCAGACGAGCCCTTCCGAACTTTGGAGTGATGTGCGGAAATTGTTGTGGTTTCAGGACGAGCCGGTTCATACGATGACGGCCGTCGTGGGCTATCAACTGATGCGATTGGCGGCATCGCACGGCATTCGCGTGGTCCTCAATGGCCAGGGGGCAGATGAGACCATCGCCGGCTATTCCAGCTATTTCCAAGATTACTGGGTGTCACTCATACGGCAGGGTCGAGTGGGAGATGCGTGGCGAGCGGTCACTGAATACAGTGATGCCCATGGCGGCAGTGCGCGACAGCGATTTACGGAAGCTGCGGCTCGGTGTTTTTCATGGGAACTCCAGAAGGTTCACGTCTACCGTGATTGGGCGGTGGCACGTCGCCAGGCGAAGCTTCGTGAGAACCCATGGTTCTCTCAAGAGCTGCTGGCTCATGTGACCAGTGGCGATGGCTCACCGCCAGTGTCGACACTGTCCCATGCACTCAAACAGTCCGTAGTTTCTGCTCCTCTTCCTCTCTATCTCAGGATCGAAGACAGAAACTCCATGGCACACTCTGTTGAAGCACGGCTGCCATTTCTTGACTACCGTTTAGTGTCGTTCACGTGCGGGTTGCCCGACGAATGGAAAGTTCGCGGGCCTTGGAATAAGTACGTGCTTCGTGAGGGCATGCGGGGTCGCATTCCTGAGTCTGTTCGCGCGCGAGTCGATAAGATGGGGTTTCCCACAGCGAGCAAGAAGTGGTTTGCACATGATTTGTACGAGCCGCTCCGTGATGTGCTAAGCAGCCAGGCGTTTCGGGAGAGGGGCATCTACAATGCGAAGGCCATCGTGTCCGACTTGGAGCGGCATCGGAAAGGAGAGGCGGATTTCGCCAATCGCCTCTTCCACGTGGCCGAATTTGAGATATTGACGGATCTTTTTACCCAAGAAGCTGGTTTGCCTTAGTAAGTTTCGAGCGGGTTTTATGGGAAGAACCTAGCGTGAGACTTGCTTCAGAACGCGGTGCTCACTTACGTCCTCTGCCGATCAAAGCAGCTTGACCAATCGCAAGAATGTTCATCCGTTTCAAAGTATATGACTGTAGGCTGACCACGATAGGAAGAATCTGTTGCTGGAACAGCAAAGGTAGTGGCTTACCGTCTCCTCTATGTGCAAGAGACGTGTCTACAAGCGTAGCTAGGAGGGAGAGTTAGTGAGACGAGTTTTAATTGTTGCGTACTACTTCCCTCCTATTGCGGCCACAGGGGCAATGCGGCCTCTCGGATTTGCGCGCTACCTTGATCGGTACGGATGGAGTCCACGCATTGTCTCAACCACATCAGACTCGGTTTATCCTAAGCATGGACGAGATGAGCGGCTCGCATTGAAGCTCCCTCCAGGCGTAACGGTAACCTCCATACCATATTCGAATCCGCTGGACAGATTGCTTATTTTTCGTCGGAACCTTCTACGAGTGTTGGGCCTCGGGCCAAATCGAGACTCCGGTGTTAGAGCTTCCGCACCACAAACGTCTCCATCAAGCCCTATTGTTCAGCCGAAAAGAGGGATGACTGGCCAGTTTTCCAGATTGATGCTCGATTGGGCTTTCGCTTTTCCCGATCCTCAAATTGCGTGGAAGCGTGCTGTACTGAAGCAACTTTCTTTCCAATCTGAGGCTGATCGCCCAGACGTTATCTTTGCAACTGGGAGTCCATGGACAAGCCTTCTCATTGGTCAGGCTCTTGGTCGAAGATATGGCGTGCCATTCGTAGTCGATTTTCGTGACCCATGGGCGAGCAACGCAGACTTTCATTACATTAATCCAGCCTTGATCCGTAAAACACAAGACCTTGAGCGTAAGATTTGCCGGGACGCAGCAGCTGTTATTGCGAACACAGTGGAACTAAAGACCCATCTTACTCACCTCTATCCCGAGATTGAGAAAAAGTGTGTGGCGATTAGCAACGGGTTTCATGCCGATGATTTCAGTTTGCTTTCGACCCTGGGTGAGCGGCCACGGTCCAAGCATCTAGGGATTGAAATATGCCATTTTGGCACAATGTATATGATGCGAACGCCCGTGGCTCTGCTCCGTGCGTTGGTAGAGTTGGTGCGGGCGGGGCAGATACTTGCGTCACAGTTGCGCCTTCGATTTGTCGGGACTTGGGATGTCAGGAGTCAGGAATGCGAGCAATTAGCCCTAGAATTAGAGGGGCAAGGAGTTCTCCGGCGAGACGCGGCTGTAGGACATGCCGAATGTCTTGCTCAAATGATGGAAGCGGATGCGTTGTTGACTATGCAGCCAGGGTCCACTCTACAGATTCCGGCCAAAATTTATGAGTATATAGCTACCCGTCGACCGCTTGTAGTGATTGGGGATCCTGGTGCTACTTTTAACTTAGTGCAGCGCCATCAGTTGGGGATTTGTTGCCGCAATGAAGTCCAAGCGATCAAGGAGTTGTTAGTCAAGCTTGCGCATGGTTCCTCAACGCTGATGATTCCGTCCAAAGAAACTGCGGAAGGATTCAACTATTCAAATCTTACGGAACAATTGGCCAAGGTTTTTGATCGGGCGGTTCAACCTACTCCACAGCTCTAGCATCCTCGAGGTGTTTCCCTGTAGCGCGTTGCATGAAACGAGAGGGCGGTTCTCAATATGAGTTGGGTTAGGAATATCTATTATGATTTTCTTATGCTTCGGTCTGTGGAGTCTATTTGTCGGCTTGCCCAGAGAAACTGTGCAACGGTATTTATGCTTCACCGATTTCGGGATGAGGGAAGAGGTATCCATGGGTTTGATCCCCAGCAACTTAGGAACGGCTTGGCCGTGCTCCGGGAGCGAGGGTATGACCTGGTTTCGTTGTCCGCTCTATTCGGTCGCATGAGAGAAGGAGGACCTGCGCTTCGTGGCGCAGTAGCGTTTACGATTGATGATGGATACATTGATCAAGCAGAGGTTGCGGGGAGAGTGTTTGCAGAGTTTGATTGTCCGGTTACTACCTTCGTCGCAACTGGTTTTCTTGACGGTACATTGTGGTTTTGGTGGGACAAGATTGAGTTCGTATTTTCCACCACGAGAAGGCAAGGCATAAGGGTGCAAATCCAGGATCGATGGCTTGAGTACAAGTGGAACTCGATTTCAGAACGGCTCGCCGCACAGGTTGATTTTATCGCTCAATGCAAACTAGTTTCAGACTCCGATAAACATCATGCGATTGGCAGTCTGGCGGATGCGGCGGAGGTGTTACTTCCTCGGAATCCTCCCGATATGTATGCCCCGATGACGTGGGCTCAAGCCCGAGTGTGTGAGGAGCGAGGAATGACTTTCGGTCCGCACACGGTAACGCATCCAATTCTGAGTCGAACCTCGGCTGAGCAAGCGAAGGAAGAAATTGGCCGGTCATGGAAACGTGTGCAAGAAGAAATGAAAGAACCGGTCCCCATTTTCTGTTACCCCAACGGAGGATGGGCGGACTTTGGTCATCGTGAGACAACCATACTGCGGGATGAAGGGTTGATTGGTGCCGTCGTGGGGGAACCGGGGTTTGCAGATCCGGCATTGTATGCGGGTGAAGTTGCTGGACCCTACAAAGTGAGGCGGTTTGGGTTTCCAGAGACAGTCCCCCGACTTGTTCAATATGTCTCTGGCGTGGAACGTCTAAAATCTTTCGTTCGCAGGGAACATGAAGGTCATTGACGTACTGCTTGATATCGCTTCGAAGGTCAAGTCGAATCTTGAGCGGAAACGCCTTGAGCGACGGTGGATAAAACTGCGGCAGCGCGGGATGCGTCTTGGATCGGATGTTTGGCTGCCCGCCTCAACCTGGATTGATCCTGACTATTGCTTTCTCATATCGATTGGGGACCACTGCGGATTTGGTGAAGAATGCCTTATTCTCGCTCATGATGCGCAAATGGACGAATTTTTGGATGCCGCACGTATTGGGAGTGTCACGATCCATGAGTCTTGTCACATAGGGGCTCGAACGGTGATCTTGCCAGGTGTTGAGATTGGACCACGTACAATCGTAGGCGCTGGATCTATGATCACTCGATCATTGCCTCCGAATTCAGTATGCGCAGGTAATCCTGCTCGAGTGCTGTGCTCTCTTGACGAGTATCTGGAAAAGCATCGTAAGAAGGTTCGGCTCGGCCCTACATTCCCATGCATAACTAGCGAATCCTTGCCAGAGGATCGCAAGCTGATTGTCGAATCGGTGGGTAAGAAATCAGCCTATGTCATTGGGGGACGATCTGCAGAGCTGATAGGCAAGGGGGGCACTCCGCGGACGCCATAGAATGATTTTCTGGTATCCGCTCAGATCAGGTTTCTAACTCGCTTCTGGCTGCACATAGGTTATCACCTTTATGTCGATCAAAGTTTCAGAGTGTAGATCGCAGTGTGACCGTTTGAGCTGGGACAAGTTCGTTTTGGATAGCCCTGCAAGCACAGGATATCATCTCATGGCTTGGGGAGACCTCATTCAAAGGGTATTTGGCCACGAGGTAATTCCTCTCATAGCGAAGGATCGGCAAGATCATGCGCAAGGAGTTCTACCACTGGTGTTCTTGGCGAGTCGAGGGTTCGGTCGATTTTTGGTGTCTATGCCTTTCGTCAATTACGGAGGCATACTCGCCAGCACCCCTGACGCATTTCGATCACTGGAGGTCAGTGCGATTGAGAAAGCGAAAGAGTTGAGCGCTACTCATATTGAGCTCCGGCAGGAAGTACCTCAAGAAACCTCCTGGGTCTCAACACAAAGAAAAGTCTCGATGCGTCTGCCACTGCCTCCTTCCTACGAGGAGCTCCTGAAGGGCTTTCCTTCGAAATTACGCAGTCAGGTGCGGCGCGCCCAAAAAGAGGGGATGACCGCTCGGGTCGGTGGCCCGGAGTGTCTTGAGGAGTTCTATACCGTGTTTTCACGGTGCATGCGCGATCTAGGAACACCGGTGTATGCCAAAAGCTTTTTCAGAACGATTCTGGACGCGTTTCCGAAGGACGCACATCTTTGTATTGTCTCGCATCAGGAAACGCCGGTAGCTGCTGGGCTTCTCTATGGATTCCGTTCCTCTTTGGAGATTCCCTGGGCGGCATCGGACAAGCGCTTCAATAAGCTTTCGCCCAACATGTTGTTATACGGGAAGGCGTTGGAATATGCCTGCCAGCAAGGATTCCGCGTCTTTGATTTCGGGCGTTCAAGCCCTGACAGCGGAACGTATAAATTTAAGGCCCAATGGGGCGCTCTGCCGCACCAACTCTATTGGTACTATTGGATGAAGGATGGTCGGGACGTGCCGCAACTCAATCCTCAAAATCCAAAGTATGCGCTCGCCATCCGCCTATGGCAGCAGCTGCCTGTCTCAATTGCCAATCTCCTCGGTCCGCACATTGTGAAATTCCTTCCATGAAGGCGCAACGCACACTGTCTCCCACCGCCGCCCCGATTGCATGGCGTGATTTGATGCATGGCCTTGCGGGGCTCGTGCATCCGGATAAAACCCGAGATGAACTCGCGTCCGACTTTCGCCGGTATTTTGGCGTGAGACATGTATGGCTAGTCTCCTCCGGAAAGACTGCGCTGACTGTGATCCTTCGCGCGCTCCAGGGCCTATCTGGACGACGAACTGTGGTGATGCCTGGTTACACCTGTTTCTCAGTGCCATCGGCTGTGGTTCGAGCAGGGTTGTCGGTTCGGCTCTGTGACGTGGATCCGTTGACGCTCAACCTGGACGTCTCTCATCTCGCACAGGTCGCGGATTCCAAGACGCTCTGCGTCCTGGCGACTCATCTGCTAGGCGTCGGTGTTGATGTGAAGACAGTCGTGGAGCTCTGTCGTCCGCGTGGGATATTCGTGGTGGAGGATGTGGCTCAGGCATTCGGAGGTCATTTGAATGAGCGACCACTCGGGTCCATCGGCGATGTGGCGTTTCTCAGTTTTGGAAGGGGAAAAAACATCACATGTGGCTCAGGAGGAGCTATTCTGACGAATGATGATCGCATCGCGGAAGCGATCGACCGGGAATACATAGGGCTTCCCGAGGTGTCCCTTGTTGCCATGCTGAAAAATTGGTTGGAGGTTGCAGTCACGCAGGTGTTGATTCATCCGTCGCGTTATTGGTTTCCTGCCGGACTGCCGTTTCTTGGGCTAGGGGAGACGAAATTCTACACCGATTTTCCTATGGCACGTATGGATGCCGTTCGTGCCGGCTTGTTGCGTCGCTGGAAAGAACGCGTCACTCGTTCCACAGAAAGCCGAATGTCCCATGCCGCGGAGATGCGGCGAGTATTGAATGACAGTCGAGTGCAAACGATTCAGCCTTCCGAGCGCAGCCACTCGGTCTATCTCCGGTTCCCGATTCTGATGCGTTCACGGCAAGACAAAGAGGCCCTCTGCCGCCTTTCCCGTGAACAGGGCCTGGGGATCAGTTCTCTCTATCCCTCAACGATTCGACAGGTCGCCGAATTGTCGGAGGCGCTCTCTGCTGAGGAAGTCCCTCATTCGGCGATGATTGCGGAGCGACTGGTCACGTTACCGACTCATGAGTTGGTTTCCGATGAAGATGTACAAAGAATTTGTTCCGTCATTGGCAAGATGCCGCAGGCTCATGTGAGCGGCGAGCAATCAACCTCCGACCGGTCACCACGTTATGAATCTGAATTGCCGAGAGTCAATTGATGCACTCCGGTGGGGAATAGCGAGACGTACGTTCTGTCAGAGTATAGACGCGGGAGCGGTGATCAATGTGGTTTGTTGAGTGGGTATTCTGGGGATCGCTGGCGTTCATCTTTTATGCATACGCAGGGTATCTGCTCGTCCTGCTGGCGATGTCTGTTGTCAAGAGCCGGCCCGTGGCGACTG
>WBZU01002386.1_pt1 | contig 13020 bp, 13 predicted proteins | sample 5204311 | NCBI WGS metagenome assembly WBZU01 (sample SAMN12344359, study PRJNA552823) | activated sludge metagenome | biome: Activated sludge suspended growth; feature: Nitrification reactor; material: Wastewater; isolation source: activated sludge from nitrification reactor of wastewater...
GGACGGCTATGACAAGGACGACGTGAAGGGTCTGCTGGAAAACCGGCTGGTAAAGGCGCGGGAGGACTTGGAAGACGCCCGCGAGGCGGTCAGGGCGCTGTGCGAGCCTGTTGCAGCGCCAAGGGAGCCGGTGGATTACTTCCACTATTTCTGTGCCATCGAGTCAGGGAACGCCGGGCAGCTCAAGGACAATGAGCCGAAACGGCTGAAGCTGTACAAGTTTGTGGCGACCCTGATTCGTGCCTATGCCAGCATCGCCAGCGAACTGGCCGAGGCCGGCTACACGCCAGACGAGATCGAGACGATCAAGGGCGAAGTGGATCACGCCAGCAAGGCGCGCGACGAAGTGCGGATCAACAGCGAGGATTACATCGACCTCAAGGCATATGAGCCGGCCATGCGCCACCTGATCGACACCTATATTCGCGCTGAAGAGAGCGAGAAGATTTCCGCCTTCGACGACATGAGCCTGATCCAGCTGATCGTCGAGCGCGGGCCGGATGCGGTCAATGCGCTGCCCAAGGGCATCAAGGACAACCACGAGGCGGTGGCCGGCAGCGTGGGGGAGGCCGTGCGGCGCGCGCGCCTGGCCTGGCCCACCGGCATCGATCCGGCTTACTACGACAAGATGTCGAAGCTGCTCGATGCCCTGATCGAAGAGCGGCGCAAGGGCGTCGAGAACTACAAGGAGTATCTGGAGAAAATTGCCGCCCTGACCAAGCAGATCATGCAGCCGGGGGGTACGCCGGGCGGCTATCCGGGGACGATCAAGACGCCGGCGCAGCGTGCCCTGTTCAATAACCTTGGCAAGGATGAGGGTAGGGCGCTGGCGGTCGATGCGGCGATCCGGAATGGCCTGCAGGATGGCTGGCGCAGCAATTCGGCCAAAACCAAGCGCGTGCGCAATGCGATCCGCGCCGTACTCGGCGACGAGGCGCTAACCGACGCGATTCTCGACCTCGCGAAGCATCAAGGTGACTACTGAAGCAAAGACCTTGGTCGTTTCCGGCATCCGCGTCGAGGTGGTGCGCAAAGCGATCAAGAACCTGCATCTCGGTGTCTATCCCCCGCATGGCCGGGTGCGGGTTGCTGCACCGCTGGTGATCAGCGACGAGGCGATCCGCCTCGCCGTGATCGACAAGCTCGGCTGGATCCGGCGGCAGAAAGCCATGTTCGCCGAGCAGCCGCGCCAGTCACAGCGCGAGATGGTGAATGGCGAGAGCCATTACTTTCTCGGGCAGCGCTACCGTCTTCGGGTACATGAGCAGGATGCTCCAGCCCGCGTTGCCGTGCGCGGTATCGCCAGCCTCGATCTATTCGTGCGCCCCGGCACTACTGCCGACCAGCGGGAAGCCGTGCTGCTGCGCTGGCATCGCGAGCAACTCAAGGCGTTGATACCGCCCCTGCTGGAGAAGTGGCAACCGACCCTCGGCGTGCAGGTCGCTGATTGGGGCATCAAGAAGATGAAGACCAAGTGGGGAAGCTGCAACCCCGCCTCCCGCCGTGTTTGGTTCAATCTGGAACTAGCCAAGAAGCCGGTGCAGTGTCTGGAATACATCGTGGTCCATGAGTTGGCGCACCTGCTGGAGCGGCACCACAATGAGCGGTTTGCGGCGTTGATAGAAGCCCACATACCGCAATGGCGGCAGTACAGAGAGATGTTAAATCAAGCCCCGTTGGGGCATGAGGAGTGGGGGTACTGATGTATTGCATCAGTCCGCGCTAGAGGGGCGGTAGGTGCGCCAAATCCGTAGCGAGCGGTTGGTCGTAACCCAGCGCACCCTATGCGGCTAGGTCAACTGGAAGGTCCCCCCGAATCAAGGGGAGGCAACGCGGCGATGCATCGTTCCCAAGCTGCTTCAAAATCCAGACCCGAGTTTCCATCGGGGCCTGATGGGCATACTTCAACAGCTTGAGCCAGACACGCATGACGCCGATAGAAGGCACGCATGGAGGCTTGCAGCTCGGGCGAGGGTGGGTGTGCTTGGCCTGATCGGTAGGACTGACCGGCGGCGCTTGGCAGGGCTTTGGCATCGGGTGCGGACGCAGTGCTATGCGGCGTTACCGGAAGCGTGATCCACGGGTACTTTTCCCGATCAAGAAGGTACGAAAATTCGGCCATACATCTCTCCTCATCCCCCTGTTTCCGGTGTTCGCCGGTGCTCGGGGGTGGAGAGCAAATGGCGACGCTTTAGCAGCATTTGTGAGTCGCCCTGCAAGTAGTCGATAAATCGGCGACGGTACCGAGGCACCAAAAGCAAAAACCCGTTCAGGCTTGCGCGCTAGAACGGGTTCGACACCGCTTTAGCTGAATTTATAAAGCGCCCGCAAGCTGAAACTCAAATCGGCGCAAGAACATAGTAGATCACCACCGGGGGCGGGTCAATATGCTCTCCAGTACCAGACATTTTTTAGTTCGCGGGCATTTTAGCCATCAGGGTGATAAATCAGGCGGCCTGATTCAGAATTACGACGTTAGTCGCTTTCGAGGTCAGAAGTTCAAGGCGCTCACCAAGTAGCCTCCATGCGTCTTTCTGTTCAGAGACGAGGGTCTGGCGCTGGTAGGTGCGAACAAGGCTGTTCGCCGGAGTGTGATTCAAGCATTTCTCGATTACCTCGGTGCGGACCCCGAGTTCACCCATCAGCGTGGCCCCTGAGCGGCGCAGGTCGTGCGGTACCCACTTGCCGCGCGGCAGGATGAGCGCAGTGGTCAGGTTGGTCCTGTTCTTCATTGGCGCGCGGTCCCGTTGGCGATCAGCGACCTGTTTCGTGAGAGATTTGACGCATACCGGCCCATCTCGGTGACTTGCCGGCATAACCCACTGGGCGAGATTGTTGTCCTCGTCGGTTGCGAGTTTCTTTAGCGAAACGAAGTGAACCTTGGCAAACTCAGACAGATAGATCGTGTGTTCCTTAGCGTTCTTCGAGTTATCAGGCGGGATGCGCCAGACTCCACCGCCTAGGTCTACATCCTTCCACTCGGCACCGCTAAGTTCTCCCACCCGGCATAGGGTGGACAGCATGACCCAGATTGCAGCGATACCGCTCGCCTTCATGCGTGCATGAGGGAGCAGGGTGTTCAGCTTCTTGATTTCGCCTTCATCGAGAAAGCGGTCGCGCTCGACTTTCTTGCCGAAATCGTCGCGCTTCAGATGGCTGGTCGGATCATTCTCAACGTAGCTTCGCTTGATGGCGAAGCCGAACATCTGGCGCAGGTCACCAAGGATGTTGCGGGCGAGTATTCGTGCTTCGCGGGCAACTACCTTGTCGAGACAGGCAGCAACCATCGCACGCCTAACATCTTCTGCTGCTACCTCGCCAAGGGTAGGAAAAACGTCCTTCTCGAAGCAGCGCCGTGTCTCCGCGCCTTTGTCCTTCCGGCGTGAGAGCTCAGTCTTTTCCCACTGTTGAAAGAGTGAGCGAACCGTCAAGCGATTTGCTGCCGCGTTTGCAGCAAGAAGCTCAGCGCGCCGGGCCGCCTCATTGGCGTCGCGCTCCGCAACTGGATCTAGGCGCTGTCGCCGTTCGCCTGTCAGCACAGCCGCTTTGGAACGGGCATCGGCCAAGGGCATCTGCGGGAAGACCCCGAGTTGCAACTTCTTCGCTTTACCCTCGATTGTGTAGCGATAGAACCATACCTTGCTCTCTGGACGGATACGGAGATACAGCCCTCCGCCATCGCTCAACAGTTGTTCGCCTGATTCAACCTTCGCTGCGCGGATCTGCTTATCGTTGAGCGGCATACGTCCTCCTTTGACTTAAAGGGTACAAGTTTGGGTACAAGTTAGCGTGAGGCACAGTGCGTCATCATGATAACTTATGAAATCATCGTTTCTATGTAAGTCATTGTATATCAATTAAAAAAATCCAATTTCTATTGTATCAGGAGCGTGCATACGGGCTCAAGAGAAATCAATATTACCTGACTACAAACCAGAGGGTAGGGCGTTCGAATCGCTCCGGGCGCGCCAATTAGATATGAAGCTGGGCACTTTCTCCAAGGAAGTGCCCATTTTCATTTTCGAGACTGCTTCGTTGAGGGCAGCCGTACTTCCGGTCACCGTTCCCGTTTCCGTCCCGACACGCATTTCGCCCCCCGCCCTTCGCGATGCCCTGCAGCCGCGCCTGGTCTCGGGCGAGTTGCACCTGCCGGAGGCCGGGGGCGATGCCGGCGGGGTGACGCGGCGCCGGTCCGAGCAGCCGGCGGTGGCCTGCTCAGGCCCTGTCGCGGTCGACGGGCTGATAAGGGTGATTTTCGCCACCTGACGCGCGGACAGCGTTGCCAGGCTGCCGACGAGGCTGCGCAACGCGCGTCACGCGGCCCCCGGCTGCGGGCGCCGGTAGCCGCCGCCGACGCCTTCCGGCGAGAATACCCACTGCCACAGTTGCATGTCGCGAGCGCGGAACGCACCCGCGCAAGCCAGCAGGTAGTAGCACCACGTCCGCTGGAAGCGGTCCCCCAGGCGGTCGCGGAAGCGCGGCCATGCCGTTTCGAAATTGGCGTGCCAAGCCATCAGCGTCGTGTCGTAGTCGGCGCCGAAGTTGTGCAGATCCTCGACCACGAAAAGACCTTCCGCGGCGTCGGCGATCTGGCCGATTGCCGGCAGGTCGCCGTTGGGAAAGATGTGCTTGTCGATCCACGGATCGGTGACCGTGTGGCGCTCGTTCTTGCCGATGGTGTGCAGCAGGAAGAGTCCGTCGTCGGCCAGGCAGCGCCGGGCCACCTCCATGTAGGTGCGGTAGTTCCTGTGGCCGACATGCTCGAACATGCCGACGCTGGCGATGCGTTCGAAGCGCTCGTCAACCGAACGGTAATCCTGCAGCCGGAACTCGAGCGGCAGTCCGGCGTAGCGCGCCTTGGCCCAGGCGGTCTGCTCCCTGGAAACGGTGATGCCGACACATTCGACACCGTAGCGTTCGGCGGCGTAGCCCATCAGGCTGCCCCAGCCACAGCCGATGTCGAGCAGGCGCATCCCCGGTTGCAGGCGCAACTTGCGACAGATCAGGTCGAGCTTGGCTTCCTGTGCTTCTTCCAGGTCGTGCGCGCCGTCCCAGTAGCCGCAGGAATAAGTCATGCGCGAATCGAGCATGGCGGCGTAGAAGTCATTGCCCAGGTCATAGTGAACCTCGCCGACGCGCCATGCCCGCTTCAGGCTCTGCCGGTTGAGGAGGCGGGTGCGCAGGGCATGAAACGCGAGGCGCAACGGCCGGACTTTGCGATCGAGGTGGGCGTGCAGGATCTTCTCGAAGAACTGGTCGAGCCGCTCGACTTGCCAGTGGCCGTCCATGTAGCTCTCGCCCAGGCCCAGGCTGCCCAGCGAAAAGACCCGCTCGGGGACGTTCGGTTCGATGAGCCGGATATCCCACGGGCGATCGCCGCCAATCCGGATATCCGCCTGCTCGAACAACTCGACAAGGAGCCGGTGCAGGCGGGTTTCATCGCTGTCGTTTCCCTTGTTGATCCGGATCGGGGCTGACTCTCTCATGGTGTTCTCCCTGCCAAGTGCCTGCGGAAATTCGAGACATTGCGGCGGTGAAGGCAATTTGGAAGCCAACGTGGAGGAATGCGCCGGGACCGGTGGCGGCGAGATGATCCCGGCTTTCCAGCACATGGGAAATCATAGCGCAGGCGCTACTTTGGCGGGTATATCGCTTTGGCGGGCGAGCACCCGGAGCGTGACCACTTCCGGGGGCGCCGCTGGAGGACCGGGGGCCCGCATGTCGCGGTCGACAAGGACAGGACGGCAAACTTTCAATACACGTCGCAATTCATGCCGGCAATCGACTTCGCATCATGAGGCGATTACGGCTGCAGCCGCAGCCAATAAGGCGATGATCTTGCTGATGGACCTATTGTTCTGGACCTGTGGCCAGCGGGTGTTGAGCCTGCTGCTGCGTCAGGCGCAGGGCAACGGGGTGCGCCACCGGTCGAACCGGGTATGCCCGGTCTTCCTCGAGCCGGCGAGTCTGTTCCGCAAGACCAGCAGGATGGCGGACTTGCCGGCCTGTACCGCATGCACAAACTTCCTTACAAGGAAGTTGCGCTTGGTTACGGGAGTGCGCTCCCGCGTCAGCGAACGCTCGCGAGGAGACTTGCGATCATCGCTTCCGCCTGTCCCCGATAGCCACCGCCAAACAGGTTGAGGTGGTTCAGAACGTGGTAGAGGTTGTACAGGGTGCGGCGGGTCGCGTACCCCGGGGCGAGCGGCCACGCCTCCGCATAGGCGGCGTAGAAGTCGGCGCCGAAGCCGCCGAAGAGCTCCGTCATTGCGAGATCGGCTTCGCGGTCGCCGAAATGGACCGCGGGATCGAAGATCACCGGCTCGCCCGATGCGAGCCGCGCCGCATTGCCCGACCAGAGGTCGCCGTGCAACAGCGATGGCGCCAGCGCGTGGCCGGCGAGCAGCGCCGGGATCGCCGCCAGCAGCCTTTCGCCGTCGCGCTGCAGGTGCCCGCCGTGCCCCTTGCCCGCCGCCAGCGCGAGTTGCGGCGCGATGCGCCGGTCGCGGAAGAACGTCGCCCAGTCGTCGGTCCACGCATTGTCCTGCGGCGTCGTGCCAATCGTGTTGTCGCGGTGCCAGCCATGCGCCTGCGCCGTAGTCCGGTGCAACTGCGCGAGGCCGGCCCCCAGTGCGGTATCGCGGCCGCCGCCGGAAAGCTCGAGCCATTCGAGCGCGAGGAACGCGACGCCGCCCGCGCCGCCGCAGGCCACGGGCGCCGGCACGCGGATTGCCTTGGCGCGCGCCAGTTCGCGCAGGCCGTCGGCCTCGGCTTCCAGCATCGGCAAACCCGCGGCGGTGTTGATCTTGACGAAGAAGCGGTCAAAGCCCGCGTCGACCCGCCATGTGGCGTTGAGCGGGGTACCGCCGAGGTTGACCCAGCGCGTGGCGCGCGGATCGCCGCCGATCAGCGTGACGGCCGCTGCCTGCCACGCTGACGCCGCGGTCATCGCCTGCGCGCCAGATGACGCAGCGACAGCGCGGCGAAGACCAGCCCGACGGCGCTGCCGGCCAGCACGTCGACCGCGACATGCTGGCGGATGGCCACGGTGGACCAGGCGATGGCCGCGCAATGCAGCCAGCTGGCGGCAGCCAGCCAGCGCGGCGCGTTGATGCTGTTCAGGATGTGCTGCAGCCAGACGGCCGAGAACACGGCGGTCGCGACATGCAGCGAGGGGCAGGCATTGCCCGAGAGGTCGATGCCCTTGATCATGACCAGTCCGGGATGCACCGCCCAATCGACGCCGCCCTGGGGAATGGTCGTCGGCCACAGCCAGAACAGGAACAGGCAGAACAGGCAGAGCGCGCCGATCCACAGTCCGTAGCCGAGCAGCTGGCGGCGGTCGGGCAGCAATGCCGGCGCCAGGGACACGTAGACCCAGAGCGAGACATAGACGCCGAAGGCGGCCGGCGTGAAGGGAATCCACTCGTCAATGACGGTCAGCGGCATCACCGTCGGCGGCGCCAGCGGGTGGCGCATCACGCCGAAGTAGCCGGCGAAGAAGATGAGCATGAAGCCCATTGTGCCGAACGCCTTGAGCGCGCGCAATCTTGAGGCGCGAAGTGCTGCCTGCCGGTGCCAGGGAACTGTCCGGCCATGCTCGAGGGGGACTGGACTGACTGAAGAAATGCTCAAATCAACTCCGGAAGAAGGTCGCCGACGGCCTCCACAGCCTTTGCCTGTACGGCACGCGGCGGTTGGGCAAGGATTTTGACCTATAATTCCACCCATCATGGATTCCCTGACCATTATTCGCGAGTTTCTCGACAGCCGCCTGGAAATTGCTCCGGAGCGGGTGCTTCCCGAAGCGAAACTGGATGATCTCGATGTCGACTCGCTGATGCTGGCCGAGATCATGTTCGAGTTCGAGGATCGCTTCAATCTGACTCTCCGCAGGAACCTCAAGAGTCCCCGTACGGTCGGCGAGCTGGTTGCGCTCATGGATCGGCTGCGCAGCGAGCAGGGCTGACAAGATGACCGGGCGGCGAGTTGCGGTGACCGGCCTGGGTCTGGTCAGCCCTTATGGTGGTGATCACGGCGACTTCTTTGCCCGTCTGCTGGCCGGGGAATCGGCGATCCGCTTCCTGCGAACCGATGACGTTCCCCGGCCGCTGGCCATGCCCTTCGTCAGTTGCGCCGGTTTCTCCGCCGGTGCCGTGCTCGGTCGCGCGCTGGCGGGGACGCTGGACCGCTTCGCCCAGCTTGGCGTCGCCGCGGCCTTCGCGGCCTGGGACGATGCCGGCTTCCCGCGCAAGGAGACGACGCCAGCTCGGGAAAGCTGGGGAGTGACCTGGGGCACCGCGCTCGGCGGCACGCTGGCTTACGAGAAGGGTTACCGGGATCTCTGGCAACGAGGCCGCGAGCGCCTGTCACCGCTCTCGCTGATCCTCGGCCTGAACAACGCGGCGAATGCCCATATCTCGATCCAGCTCGGGCTGGGGGGCGTCAGCATGAGCCATACCGTCGCCTGCGCCTCCTCGGCCATCGCCATTGGCGAAGCCTTTCGCCGTGTGCGCAGCGGCGAAGCGCCGGTGATGGTGAGCGGCGGCTCGGATGCGCCGCAGGCCTACGCCGTGGCTAGGGCGTGGGAGGCCTTGCGCGTCCTCGCCATCGGCGACGAAAAGAGCGCGCCGCAATCCTGCCGCCCGTTCGGTGTCGACCGCAGCGGTCTGGTCCTCGGCGAGGGCGGGGCGGCGCTGGTGCTCGAGGACTGGGATCACGCCGTCGCCCGCGGTGCCTTCATCCACGGCGAGATGCTCGGTTACGGCACGAGCTGCGACCACAGTCATCTGGTCCGTCCCGAAGCGGCCGGACAGGTACGCGCGCTGGATGCCGCGCTGGCCGATGCCGGGCTGACTTCCGGCGACATCGACTATATCAACGCCCACGGCACGGCGACCGCCGAAGGCGATCCGGTGGAGGTGGCGGCACTGCGTGCCGTCTTCGGCGAACGCGCCGCGCGGCTGCCGGTCAGCGCGACCAAGTCGATGCACGGTCACCAGCTCGGCGCTGCCGGGGCTGTCGAAGCCATCGTCACCGTGCTCGCCCTGCGCGAGCAGGCGTTGCCGCCGACCGCCCACCTCGCCGACCTCGACCCCGCCTGCGCCGGTGTCGACCACGTCGTTACGGCGCGCCGTGGCCAGACCCTGCGGACGGCCCTGTCCAACTCATTCGCCTTTGGCGGCAGCAACGCGGTGCTTGTCTTTGGCGCCGTTGCCTGATCGAATCAAGGAATCATCTCATGTCACAAGAAATCTCCCGGGAAACCGTCGACGCCCTGCTTCCCGAGGTCGCCGAACTGATCGTTGACGCCCTCAACCTCGAAGTGGCGCCAGGCGAAATTGAGCCCGATGCGCCGCTGTTCGGCGAAGGCCTAGGACTTGACTCGATCGACGTGCTCGAAATCGCGCTGGTCATTTCCAAGCGCTACGGTTTCCAGTTGCGCTCGGACAACGAGGACAACGTGCGCATCTTTGCCTCGCTGCGCACCCTGGCTGCGCACATCGCCGCCCAGCGCAGCAAATGAGCATGACCCCGGCCAACCTGCTGCGCGGCCTCGCCCTGTTCGCCCTGGCGGCGGCATGGGCCTGGCTGGCCCATCAGGGCAGCGCCGGGGAGGGCAATGCCGATTTCGCCGCCGCGCTGGCGACCTTGCCGGTCGTCGCCATCGTCGTCATGCTGCTGTGGCGCGTCGGCAACCCGCTGTGGATCGCCGGCGGCGGTCTCGCGGTGCTTGGCCTGCTGGCCTGGCTGTGGCCGGCGCTGCGCCAGAACGTGGCCCTGCTCTATTACGTCCAGCATCTCGGCACCAACCTGGCCCTCGCCGTTCTCTTCGGGCGCAGCCTGTTCGGCCCGCGCGAAGCCCTGGTTACGCAGTTCTCGCGAAAAGCGCATTGCGGAGTCATCTCCGCCGCCAAGGCGAGGTACACCCGGCAGGTGACAATCGCCTGGACCCTCTTCTTCCTCGCCACGGCGCTGCTGTCGACCTTGCTGTTCTGGCTGGCCCCGCCCGTTGTCTGGTCGCTTTTCGCCAATCTGCTGACGCTGCCGCTGATCCTGCTGATGTTCGCCGTCGAGTACTTCTTCCGCTGCCGCCTCTTGGCGCCGGGCGACCGCTCCAGTGTCGCCGACACCATTCGCGGCTACCGGGCGGCAATGCAGCGGCGCTCCAATACGCTGACCGACCACCCATGAGTTCGGTGCCGCTGCTCGGGCACGCCAGCCTCGACGACGTTCTTGCCTGGCGGCCGTCAGGGCCGGTCCGCGTGCGCGAATTCCTCGCCGACGTCGAAGCGCTGGCCGCGCAGTTCCCTGCCGGTCGCAACTTCCTCAACGTCTGCCAGGACCGCTACCGCTTCACGGTGGGGCTGGCGGCCGGGCTGATCGCCGGCAGGACCAGTCTGCAACCCGCCGCCCTATCAGCGGAAACGCTGCGGCAGGTGCTGGCCGCGTTCCCCGACGTCTTCTGCCTGTGCGATGGCGATTTCGACAGTTGCGATCTCCCGCGCCTCGATTTCCCCGAGCTTTCCGCGGTCGACCGGGAAAAAGTGCGCGAAATCCCGGAGATCCCCGCCGACCGCGTCGCCGCCTGCCTGTTCACCTCGGGCTCGACCGGCCTGCCGATGCCTCACCCCAAGACCTGGGGCAGCCTGGTCAGGAGCGCGCGGGCCGAGGCCGAACGGCTGGGGATGTCGGCTCGCCCGCACGCGATCGTCGGCACCGTCCCGGCCCAGCACAGCTACGGTTTCGAATCGACCGTGCTGCTCGCCCTGCATGGCGATTCCCCGTTCTGGTCGGGCAAGCCCTTCTATCCGCAGGACATCGTCGCCGCCCTCGCTGCGCTTCCCCGGCCACGGATGCTGGTGACTACGCCCTTTCACCTCGCCGCCCTGCTGGCGGCGGGCCTTGACCTGCCGCCCGTCGACCTGCTGCTCTCGGCCACCGCCCCGCTTTCCGCGCGGCTCGCCGCCGAGGCCGAGAGGCGCTTCGCGGCGCCGCTCCACGAGATCTACGGCTGCACCGAAGCCGGCCAGATCGCCAGCCGGCGCACGACGGCCGATCAGGCCTGGCGGTTGCTGGCCGATGTCCGGCTGGAGCAGGATGGCGAGCGGACGACGGCTTGCGGCGGGCATGTCGGGGACCGGGTGGCGTTGTCCGACAGCATCGAGATCCTTGGCGACGGGCGCTTCCTGTTGCGCGGGCGCCACGCCGACCTGGTCAACATCACCGGCAAGCGCTCGTCGCTTGCCTACCTGAACCACCAGATCGCCGCGCTGCCGGGGGTGGTCGATGCCGTCTTCTTCCTGCCCGACGATGAAACGGCGGATGGCGTCGGCCGCCTGTGCGCCGTCGTCGTCGCGCCCGGCGTCGAGCGCCGGCAACTGCTGGCGGCGCTGCGCGAGCGCATTGATCCGGTTTTCCTGCCGCGGCCGCTGATTCTCGTCGATGCCTTGCCGCGCAACGCGACCGGCAAGCTCCCGCGCGCGCGCCTGCTGGCGCTTTACGCCACGCACAAGTCCGATGCCGTCCGCTGAGTTTTCCTGGGTCGTGCCGCCTGACCATCCGGCGCTGGCCGGTCATTTTCCCGGCCGTCCGATCGTACCCGGCGTTGTTCTGGTCGACCGTGCCATCCTCTTCGCCGAGCGCCTGATTGGTCGCGCCGACGTCTGCTGGCAGATAGCCAACGCCAAGTTCCTGAGCCCGGTCGGGCCGGGGGAAACGCTCGCGTTCATGTTCGAGGTCGGGGGGGGCGGCGCGATTTCCTTCAGCGTGCGGGCTGGCGGACGCGCTGTCGCTTCCGGCAGCCTGACGCCGCCCACGCCATGAGCAGCCACCAGGTGGCCGCCGACTGGCGGCGCCAGCAGGAGAAGAGCCATCTGGCGATCCTCAAGCTGATGGTCTGGATTTCGCTGACTTTCGGCCGCCGGATCGGGCGCCTCGTTCTCTACGGCATTGCCGCCTATTACGTGCTGTTCGCCGCCGCCGCCCGGCGCGCGAGCCGGGCCTACCTCGGGCGGGCCCTCGGGCGCTGGGCCGAATGGTCGGATGGCTTCCGCCATGTCCTGAGCTTTGCCAGCACTATCCACGACCGCATCTACCTGCTCAACGACCGGTTCGACCTCTTCGACATCGAGGTGATCGGCGCCGCGGCGCTGCTTGCCTCGCTGGCGAGGCAGCCCGGCGCGTTGCTGATCGGCGGCCATCTCGGCAGCTTCGAAGTGCTGCGCGCCGTCGGCCGGGGCAGGGAGGGGCTCAAGGTGGCGATGCTGATGTACGCGGAGAACGCGCGCAAGATCAACGCGACACTGGCCGCGATCAACCCGGACGCGACCGAGGACATCATCGAACTCGGGCGCATGGACTCGATGCTGCAGGCCCGCGACCGGCTCGATCAAGGCTACTTGGTCGGTATGCTGGCGGACCGCGGTCTGGGTGACGATGCCACGGTCGACTGCGAATTTCTCGGTGAAATGGCGCCGTTCCCGGTCGGGCCCTGGCGCATGGCGGCGATGCTGCGCCGGCCGGTGTTTTTCATGACCGGGCTCTATCTCGGCGGCAACCGTTACCGGATACACTTCGAGCCACTGGCCGATTTTTCCGCAACGCCACGCGCCGACATCGCGGCCGCGATCGCCGCGGCGCAGCGGCACTACGCCGGGCGACTGGCGCACTACTGCCGGCTGGCGCCCTACAACTGGTTCAATTTCTTCGATTTCTGGCGGAAGGAGCGATGAGACGATTTTTCTGCTGCCTGCTGCTGGCCGCGCTGGCCATGCCGGCGCTTGCCGCCTTCGATGTCGGCGAACTGATGGGCGAGCTTGCCAGACACCGGGGCGGCCGGGCGAAATTCGTCGAGAAGAAGACCATAGCGCTGCTCGACAAGCCGCTGGTGTCCGCCGGCGAAATGACCTACAGCGCCCCCGGCCGCCTGGAAAAGCGCACGCTGACGCCGAGGCCGGAGACCCTGGTCCTCGACGGCGAGGTGCTGAGCATCGAGCGCGACAAGCAGAAACTGACCGT
>WBZU01002387.1_pt1 | contig 13015 bp, 10 predicted proteins | sample 5204311 | NCBI WGS metagenome assembly WBZU01 (sample SAMN12344359, study PRJNA552823) | activated sludge metagenome | biome: Activated sludge suspended growth; feature: Nitrification reactor; material: Wastewater; isolation source: activated sludge from nitrification reactor of wastewater...
CGAGAACGGTAACGGATGGCGCGCTGACATGATGCTGAGGGCGAACCATCACCTGACCATCCTGTTCCTTGCCGCCTGCCTCCTCACATCCGGATGCGTCCACAAGATTCACCTCACGATCCCCGCACAGGGCACCAGTACCGCACCAATTCCGGGGAACGCGCAACTGGAGGTCCCATTTCTCGCGATAGAAGGTGCCGATCATATGCCGGGGATTCCCCTGCTCGAGTGGCCCGTAAAGGATTTTCGCCGAACGATCACGGACTACTTCATTCAACGCCACACGTTCACCTCCATCAGCCCCGACCCCGCCGAACTGCGTGTCGTAGTCAAAGCCTGGCTGACCCTTCGCGCACCGGACCGCTACCTCTACCGTGTGCACTTAGAATCCGAGGTCTCAGTGCCTGGCCACACGCCGATCAAAGCCTATGTTGCCGAAGGGGAGGCTTTGGGATCATCAGTGCGATGGGTCACCGCATCCGACCAAGATCCCATCACAGAGGCGACCAGTCAGGCGCTGGAGCAACTGGCGACCCAACTGGAAGCGGATCGCGACATGCTTTTGATCGCTATTCGCCGGTAACACCTCCCGGATCTTTCCCGTAAGAGGCTGGCCCCGTTCCGGCCCCCACGGTCATCGGGCTTCAGAGACCACAGCTGACTTTCTCTGCAAACGCGACGCTACCATGTGCGGCGATGTGCGAAGTGTATTGCGTGTTGTGCGTGCAGGCCTTGCCGTATTCCTTCAGATACGAGTCCGTATCAGTTCGGATACAAAATCTTGGCTTCGGTTCGTCGTTCCGACATCGACCATTTCTTCGACATCGACGCTCGCCAGTGAGAATGCTCACGCTTCTATCTCGACACCCGTTCTCGCATCCCCCACAAGACTGGCATTAGCTTTGCTACCACCGATGGCGCCTTCTGCTGGTTCCAACTACCTTTTTTGAACCGGGCAGACAGCTCAAACGTCAGGCGTCACAGCATCTATTGGCAAGGAAGCGTCGGTGTGTCCACACGCATAATTTTGTGTTTCGATGGCGAATGGCATCGGCCTCCCGACCCTGGCCAACAGCTCGTTGCTTCGAACTTTTCCCGTCACTCCTCTTCCAGCACAGTCGAACGCCCTCCACAACAGGCAACGAACGTCTATCAACTCTACCAATCGATTCTTCCGAAGACGGATACAGGGCTGGTACAGCACAAGTGGTATGACTCCGGCGTTGACCGTCCCTGGTTTCACCGATTCCGCAATGGTCCGTTTGGCTACGAGCTCGACCGATCCATCTTGCTGGGCTATGCCTATTTGACCGCAACCTATCAGCCTGGCGATCAGATTTTTCTCTACGGGTTCAGCCGCGGTGCCTATATCGCGCGATCACTGGTGGGCCTACTGGCAACCGCAGGACTTCCTTCCCTCTCTTTTCTGGATCAGGATTTCCTCCAATCGATTCGTACCGCTGCCGCCATAGGCGAACAAGAAGTCCCGGGCGTGCCTTTTCTGGCCGAACATCTCGATCAACTGATTCACGACGCTTCCAGTTATGCCCTTGAGGAAGCGTACCAGCGCTATCGCAGCACCCCACGCGACGCAGCCAGAGCGTTCGTCTCGCAGCGACGCGGTTTTCGAAGTGTCTCCGTCACACTCCTCGGGCTCTGGGATACCGTCGGCCCGTTGGGTATTCCAACCAATGCACTCAAATGGCTGAATGAGCCTCGCTACAACTTTCATGACACGGAACTGAGCCCCATCGTACGGCGGGCGTATCATGCGCTCGCCATTGATGAGCACCGGGCCGACCACAACGCATCGCTGTGGACGTCTCCGAACAAGGCTGGGCAAACCATCGAACAGCGATGGTTTGCCGGATGCCACGGAGACCTCGGCGGGATGTATCCCGGGCGTGATCTGGCTGGTATTTCTCTGGCGTGGATCCGGCGAGCTTAGGTGGGAAACGGATTAGCAGTTGATGCTCAGATGGCGCAGGAAAGGGCCAATCCCTTCGGGCCGATTCACGATTCGTTCAGCGAGTCATTTGCGGGGCTGCGAAAGTGGGTCCATTCACGATTTTATCGACCGGTCATGCAAACCGGCACACATACCGAGGTGATCGATGCATCCGTCCACACACGTCTATCCGAAACTCCCACGTACCGCCCCAAAAATGAAGGACTCAACACCACACAGATTCCCCCGTAGATAAGGGCTGCGAGCCCAGCCTTCCTACAAGCGCGGCGCAGCCCGGCTGAGACCCAGGATGAATCCTCGACCTCTCAGCATCGCACCCGTCCTCATCCAAATCGAATCACATCCGGCCGGCTGCAACCGCCTCACGTGCAAATAGAAGTACCCAAACATCGCGAACATCACCATCTTGAGTAACTGGGAGGAAAGGGCCAGATGGCTATAGAACTCAGCATGCGTGAGTCCCTCAGAATATCCTATCTCCAGAATAAGGGTCGGCATGACGGCACCAATACCAACGACCCACCAGGCTGCCCGACCGAACTGTCCTGACGACAGCACCGCCACGAGCGGCATCGCCAGTAACACGGCTCCGTATGGATGACTATGGAAGCTCGCAATGAGAGTGCCGAGGAGGGTGAGCAGAATTTTGATCGGGAAATCGACTGACCGAGGATTCCATTCACCTCGCCATACCGAGGCAAGAATGAACAACGTGACGACTGCCAATGCCACCGTCAATACTGTTCCATTCTTCCAGTAGATAGTGGGATAGATGTCAAGAATCACGGATCGCCAATTAATCATGATCGCAGGATCATCCCCGCGAAATTGCGCCATGCCACTGAACGCGGAAGGGTAGGCAACAAGTCCCTCCACGCCACCCACCAATATCGATCCTCCCACGATCAGGCCGCCAGTTGCGGCCGCCCCGAGCACAGCATGCCATCGTCGCTTCCACAGCAAGAGCAGTCCTAGAAAAATCCCATAGTGAGGTTTGAGCAACAGGCATCCCAACCAAAGACCAGCCCGAAATTCCTTTCCAGTCCGCAAAGCCAGATAGCACTCGGTCACAAACCAAGCAAGGATGATTTGAATCTGCCCTACGTAGAAGCTCAACATGACGGGATAGGACCCGAGAAACAACAAGATGACGGTCGCTCTATCCAGCGATCGACAATGGCTCGCCAGACGCCAACCGATGACGAGCGCCAACACCACGTTCACGCAAAGCCATAAGGCAAAGCTCACAGGTGGTGAAACCCAGGTGAACGGTCGAAGTGCCCACGCGAATAGGGGCGGGTAAGGAACAGGGCCGGCGATCACGTCCGCCGTCCAAGCTTGATAGGCAGGATCGAGGTTATACGTACTCAACAACTCCCGATAAGGCCTGTCGACAACCGGAAGGTCGTAGATTTGAGAAGGATTCCCGGCATCCATCACTTTGGATTGCGCGAGGTACAAGGCATAGTCGGTGCCCAAGTTCAGAAAGAGCCCCATTCCCTGATAGGATCGCCACACAAAACAGAGACTGCACAAGACAAGGCCCAACGCAATCGCTCGCAGACACCAGCGCGGCATTGCAGGCGGCACCTGATGAGATTCTCCGGCTCCTTCCATCTGAGCGTGCATGTGATGCCCCACGTGAGCTCCACCCATGAGACACCCTCCCGGACCATTCACATGCGATTGGTTGCGACGAAGCCCGACCAACTAGATACAGCAACATAAAAAACATACCGCTGGTTGGGCCACTCGACAACCCAACAATAGGTGGGCGACCACGGTGCTGCCAACCGAATCGGACCGCCGATTCCATCTGCAGGCGCCCCAGAATCCTGTGACGAATTGCGCCGGACGTCCGAACCACTTCAGCCGCTTCCGTTCCAGCCCGCTCTCTCATCGGCGCGCCTCCCTCGAGTGACGTACCTTCTTTGCAGAATATCGGACAGATCAGAATCGCGATACTGTCGACCGAGTGAGCAAGAGGCGCCTCAAGAGATACGTGGAGGGACGCAAGATGACGTCGCAGCAGAAAGTGAACATTGTTGTCCAGGGCATGTTTTCCGAGGTCGCTACGGGCTGTGCGGAACCTGCTCGTGTGTATTACCTGGAACGGGACACCTTGCCGCGCACAACATTCCATGGACTCACAGATGGCGACTATCTCGCTCTTCGTCTGCAATTCCCAACGGATCGACGCCCTCTTTTGGTGGGATTAGCAAAAGTGCTCTGGATACAAGAAAAACGATTGGGAGTGGAAGTGCTCGTGATGGACGTGGATGAACGTATTCGGCTCAACCAACTTCTGAACGTGACGGATTCCCCCGAGACAGCCTTCCAGAATACAGGCCCAGAGCTCATTCTTAGCACGCCAGAATGAGCGCAGCAGCGGGTCAGCGGGCACAGACGGAGGCTCCTACCAAGGAGGTACTTCATTTTGGTCTACCGGAGAACGACGCTCCAATCTAGGCTTACACATAGGCACTGAACAACGGAGGAACCCGCTATGAGCTGCTCTCGCTGCGCTGGATGTATGGTCGAAGATTTTCTGTTGGACATGGAAGACTCGTCTGGCCCGATGTGGCTTCAGGCCTGGCGATGCATGAACTGCGGAAATATTCACGATAGCGTGCTGCAGCACAATCGCAGGACACAGGAAGCGAAGCTTCTTGCCTCGACCACCGTTCAAGGAATCAAGAGCAACAATTTTTTTGCTGGACCTGAGGACATCGCCGGTCTGGCAGCCTAAGGCAACGGCCACCTGATCAACCCCAGAGAAAGGACAACCTGACTCATGACCTGCTCCGCGAGGGCCACAACAAGATCCTCAGTGCGTCTCTCACCGAACCTGTGGAACAACGTGTATGTCCATTGATGTAGAGCTGGCCTTGATTCTTGGGCTCTTCCTCATCGGCGCTGTGGTCCTTGCCATAGACAATTTGGTCTATGCCTTGTCCAGGCGATTGAGTCGTTGGAGGCATGACCGAAAATCGCTGTCGCGTTCATCATCCAGGTCGCCCCAGAACAAAACATTTTAACGGCGCGCTGCCCCTTCATCATTGGGTCTTACTGACGAAAGGAGCTTTTGGTGAGAAATCCCGCATCAAAAACGGGCCAGCGCGCGGCATCCCAAACGCCACGCAGTGATGGTATCCAACAAACCCTCCTCTTCCTGATCCTTAAGCAGCTGGAAACATCCCTTCACGGTACGGACACTCATCAGGATTCGCTGAAATGACCGCACGGGCTGCAGTGGTACTGCGAGACGCAGGAATTGTCTACGGGCTCACCTTCTCGACAGGAGTCGGCATGGCGTTGGCGGGGGTGACACTCTTCAGCGATCCTTGGACAACCTATCTGGCGAACCTGTTGTCTGGAGCCACGGGATTTCTACTGTCTGGAATCCGGACCAGATTTGACCGGCTCGAGCATCTCGCCTGGGTAGCCGCAACCCTGTGGACCTTCAACCTCATCAATATTGTGTTGGGACTCCAAAGCACGGCCTCCTGGATTTACAGCGGCGTAACAGTCCTCCTCATGGCCGTTATTGGAGGGACTTTGTCGACCCTATTCACGCGAGCACCGTCCTTGATTCGTCCACCGCGAACCGCGCACAAGTCGCCCGTGGGCTGACCTCTTCACTCAACGGGGAGCGACTCCCAAACATTGCGGCAAGGAAGCACCACAGTACGAGCTGGAGTGCTACAGGAACGATAACGGGAGAGGTTGGAAGTGCCGGCTGGATGATCGAATTTATTTCGGAGTTTCCAAAGACACTTGTGACGGCTGATCTGGTGACTGCCCTTCCGGAGACCATCCTCCACCCAGCGCTTTGTACAATTGGACGATCGACACCAGATGCAACCGATGTGTTCCCATCAGGGCTAACTCAGCTTCAAAGAGATTCCGTTGCGCGATCAACACATCCAAATAGTTGGCCAAACCACCTTTGTAACGAAGATTGGCTAGGCTCAGAGCCGACCTGAGTGCCTCAACTTGTTGGAGCTGCGCCGTGCGCTGCTCACGCACAGTCCGTACCGCCACCAAAGAGTCCTCGACTTCCTTGAATGCCACCAAAACGGATTGTTCGTATTGAGCCACCGCCTGCCGCGCTTGCGCTTCCGCCGCCCTCTGTTGAAATCCTAAAATCTGGGCATTCAATATCGGGCCGGCCAAACCAGGCCCGGCTACCCCGAATGCCGTCTCATTGGCCACTAATCGAGACAGATGTGGACTCGCCACGCCAAGAATGCCCGTAATGCTCAATTTGGGAAACCGATCGGCCTTGGCCATTCCGATTCTGGCCGTGGCGGCGGCCAAGTCCTGCTCGGCTTGCAAAATATCCGGCCGCCGCTGAAGCAGCTCGGAAGGAAGCCCAGGCGGCACCTCCGGTGGCATGACCTGCTCGGTCAAAGAACGGCCGCGCGCAATCCCTCCCGGGTTTCGTCCCAGCAACACACTGAGCTGATTTTCCTTCTGCACTTTTTGACGCTCGAACTCCGCCGCCTTCGCCGCAGCATTAGCCCGTTCGGCTTCGAATTGATCGGCGTCAAGCTTTGAAATCATCCCCTGCCGCAAACGCGCTTGGGCGATTCTGACGGACTCCTCCCACGACTTCAGCGTACGACGGGCGATATCGAGTTGCATGTCGAACTGCAGCAGGTCGAAATACGCCTCAGCCACCCCGCTGACCAGTTGCAACACAATGGCGCGCCGATTCTCCTCGCGCGCAAGCAGGTCTCCGCGCGCCGCCTCGTTCGACCTTCGGATGCGCCCCCAAATATCGATCTCCCACGACAGGTTCCCTTGGAGATAGTAATTGAAGGGGTTGGGAAATCCGGGAAAGAGAAAATTGCTCTTTCGGCCGAACAGCGGCGCATTGGAAGTCAGGTTCATCTGCGGGGCAAAGTCTGTCCTCGCAATAAACAAGCGCGCCTGGAATTCTTCCACTGCCGCCGCAGCCCGCTTCAAATCTTTGTTTTCTTCCAGCGCGGTGCGGATAAGCTTTTGCAACTCCTGGTCTTTGAGGAGCTCCCACCAGGGGGTATTCGCGATCGAAGCAGCGTCACTGCCCGATTCCGCCATGCGGAATGCATCTGGAGTCGTGGCATCAGGCTTGGTGAAATCAGGGCCGACCGCACAGGCCGCCAGAAGGGTCGAAGAAAGCATCAATGCCAATCTACGCATGCTGATAATCACGCTCCTTTTCAGGTTCATCAGGCCCCTGCTGGACGGAAGGAGGAGGCTGAGGTTTCCGGCCTCGACCCAGCGAACGGATCAGAACAAAAAACAGCGGCACAAAGAAAATCGCCAGAAATGTGGCCGCCAACATGCCGCCGAATACGCCGGTTCCGATTGAATTTCTGCTGGCAGCGCCGGCCCCAGTGGCGATCACCAAAGGAACGACACCCAGAATGAACGCCATCGAAGTCATGACAATCGGTCGGAACCTAAGTTTGGCCGCCTCGATGGTCCCCTCTAACAAAGGATGACCTTCTTCATATCGTTTGTTTGCAAACTCCACGATCAAAATGGCGTTCTTCGCCGAGAGTCCGATGAGTGTCACCAGGCCGATTTGGAAATAAATATCGTTCGTCATGCCCTTGAGCCAGACGGCGCTCAACGCGCCGAACAAACCAATGGGAACCGCGAGGATCACCGCGAACGGCACGACCCAACTTTCATATTGCGCAGCTAAGACCAAAAACACCATGAGCAGCCCGAAGCCAAAGGCATACAGCGATTGATTGCCGACCATGCGTTCCTGATAAGAAATGCCGCTCCAATCAAGCCCGTATCCTTTCGGGACCAGCACCTCTTTGCTCAACGTATCGAGGGCATCCAGAACCTGTCCTGAACTGACTCCCGGAGCCGCCGACCCGAGCACGAGCGCCGTATTGTAGCCGTTGAAATGGGTCACAGGATCGGGACCGCTGCTGAACTCCGTACTCACGACCGTATCCAGGGGAATCATGGTAGGCCCCTGCGCGCCTAACGCTCGCACATAAATCTTGGAGATGTCGTCAGGCGTCGACCGGTATTGCGCTTCGGCTTCCGTCTGCACGCGAAAGACGCGACCGAACTTGACGAAGTCGTTGATGTACAAGTTGCCGAAATAGGCCTGCAGGGTATCGAACACCTCTGAAATCGGGACCCCCAACGCCTTGGCGCGCTCACGATTCACTTTGGCGAAAATTCTCGGCGCGCTGACACGAAAACTGGTCCCGATCGCCCCGATCGCCGGATTCTGTCGCGCCTTCGCGACAAACTCCTGCGCAACTCCTGAAAATTTGTTGAAATCGCCGCCGCTGGGATCTTGTAGTTGCACGGAAAATCCGCCCGTCGCGCCGAGGCCGCGAATCGACGGGGCGTTGAAGGCAAGAATCAACGCCTCTGGGATCTTGGCAAATTCTCCATAAGCCGCACCGATCAGCGATTTGACATGCTGCTGCGGCGCCGCCCGCTCATCCCAATGCTTGAGCGGCACAAACATGGTCGCCGCGTTTGAGCCTCGCGTACTAAAGACGAAGTTTTGCCCCGACAACGCATCAGTCGAATGAATGGCCGAGTTCGCCAGAAAATAGCTTTCGATCTTGCTGAGCACCGCATCGGTCCGTTGCTTCGAGGCACCATCCGGCAGTTGCACGATCGTGATGAAATATCCCTGGTCTTCCTCAGGCAAAAAACTGTTCGGCGTGACCTTGAACAGCATGAAGACGCCGACAAGCAGTACGCTGAACAATGCCATCGAGAGCACTCGCCGGGAAAGCGCCCCCCCGACCGTCGAGATATATCGTCCCTGCATCCAGGAAAACGTCCGGTTGAATAGGCCAAAGAAGCCGTGGTGATGCTCCTCCCCCGGCTTGAGCACGAGGGCGCAGAGGGCCGGGCTCAAGGTCAGCGCCACAAAACCCGAAATGATGACCGCAATGGAGATGGTAATGGCAAATTGCTTGTACAACTCCCCGGTGATACCGCCGAGAAAGCCGACAGGCACAAAGACCGCGCATAACACCAAGACAATGGCGATCACCGGCCCCGTGACTTCTTCCATCGCCCGCTTGGCGGCGTTTTTCGCCGACAGCTTCCCTTGCGTCATGTGCCGTTCGCAATTTTCCACGACGACGATCGCGTCGTCCACGACGATGCCGATCGCCAGCACCATGCCGAACAGGGTCAGTGTATTGATCGAGAACCCGAGCGCTTGCATTCCGGCGAACGTGCCGATGAGCGACACCGGCACCGCCACACCCGGAATCAACGTCGCCCGCCAGCTCTGCAAGAAGAGGTACACCACCAGAATGACGAGGACCATCGCCTCCGCGAGCGTCTTCACGACCTCCTTAATGGAGACCTCGATGAACCGCGTCGTGTCATAGGGAATGTCATACGACACGCCGGTGGGAAATCCCTTGGAGACCTCTGCCAGTTCGGCGCGAAGCCGCTTCACCGTTTCAAGCGCATTCGCCCCGGGGGAAAGAAACGTCAGCAGAAACACGTTCGGCTTACCGTTCCATCGACCTTCCAGCGTGTATGATTGGGCGCCGAGTTCGACACGCGCGACATCTTTCAGCCGGACCATCGATCCGTTCGGCATCGCGCGGACGATCATTTCCTCGAAGTCTTTCACTTCCGTCAGGCGACCCTGCGTGATCACAGGAATCGTCAGTTCCGTCCCCTTCAGCGCCGGCTCGCGGCCGATGGTCCCGGCGGGAAAATCCCGATTCTGCTCACGAACGACATTCGCAATATCCGTCGGCGTAAGGCTGAGCTGCGCCATCCGGATCGGATCCAGAATCAGCCGCATCGAATAATTCTGCGAGCCGAACACGATCGCATTCCCCACCCCCCGAAGACGCTTCAGGTTGTCGAGCACACGAAGAATCGCATAATTGGAGAGATAGACGGTGTCATGGGTCGGATCGGTGGAACTCAAGGCCACCACGGCCAACAAGTCCGGCGAGACTTTATTGATGCTGATACCCTGTCGCACGACTTCAGGCGGCAGTTGAGGCTCCGCGAGTTTCACTCGATTTTGCGTTTGCACCTGCGCGATATCGACATCCGTGCCGATCTCGAACGTCAACTTGATCGACATGTGTCCGTCGTTCGTACTGGTGGAGTCGTAGTACAGAAGGTTGTCGATGCCCGGAAGTTGCACCTCGATGGGACGCGCCACCGAATCGGCCAGGATCTCAGCATTGGCACCGGGATAGTCGGCTTCGATCTGCACGACGGGAGGGGTGATTTCGGGGAATTGGGCAATCGGGAGGGCCTGCAAGGCGACCAAGCCCAGCACCATGATGACGATCGACAACACCGACGCAAAGATCGGGCGGTCGATAAAGAAATGTGAGATCACGAGGCGGGCTCCGGCTGCGACGGAGCGGCAGTCGGAACGGTGTCCGGAACGGAGGCTGGAACCGGCACGGGCTTTACGGGCGCGCCCGGCGCGATTTTATGTAGGCCCTCCACGATGACGCGATCGCCCACCTGCAACCCTTCTTGGACAATCCACTGGTTGCCCTGCCAATTGGTCGCGACAATTTCCCGCATCTCCACCTTATCGTCCTTGCCCACGACGAACACGATCGATCCTTTGGCGCCCTGCTGCACTGCGCGTTGCGGCACCAGGATGGCCCCGGTCTTGAGCGTGCCCTTAAACCTCACCCGCACAAACTGTCCCGGCAACAGCACCCGGTCCGGATTGGGAAACACGACCCGCGCTTGCCTCGAACCCGTATCGGTTTTCAGACCGACATCCAGCAGGTCCAACACACCTTCGTGCTGATAGGTCGTCCCGTCGACAAAGGTCAGCACGCCGCGCAATTGATAGACACCAGGATGCTGAATGCGTTTGGCATCAGTATCGCGCCGCCGTTTCAGCAGAAAACTCTCCGGCGCGCTGACAATGACATACATGGGATCGACTTGATGAATCATCGTCAGCAAGTCTGTTTGAGCCGACACCAATCGGCCTTCATAGACACGGGTCCGTTCGATCATGCCGCTGATCGGCGCAGTGATCAGCGTATTGTCGAGGTCGAACTTGGCCTTGACGAGTTCCGCCTTCGCGCCCTCAAGGGCCGCCTTGGCCGCCAGCTCCTCGGCAACGGCGTCATCGACATCCTTCGTGCTCACGGCCTGCTCGGCCAACAGCGGTTTCACTCGAGCTAAATTCTGCTTGGCTTGGACCAGCCGCGCTTCAGACTGAGCCACTTTCGCCTTCGCGCTCAACATCGCGGCGTGAAAGGGCACGGGATCGATTTGATAGAGCCGGTCACCCTGTTTGACGTCCCGACCTTCCTTGAAAAACCACTGTTTCAAGATGCCGGTGACTTGGGAGCGAATTTCCACCGGACGGGAAGATTCCGCCTGTCCGATGAACTCCGGTTCATCAGGCACATCCTGCGCCGTGGCAACCACAATGCCCACTTGCGGAACCTGGGGGGCCGGCGCGGAGCCGGCGTCTTGCTTGCAGCCCGGCAGAAGCGCGAGCGCCAGACATCCGTACAAGATTCGCGCGTGAATGAACCGTTGCCATCGCCTGACCATGCGTACTCCTCAGTACAATCTGAATACCTGCGTCTGCCGAGATGGACGCATAGCCATCTTACTGGTTGGCTACCCTGTAAGCAACGGAGCCGCATCCGCGTGGTGCCCCTCATCGCCGGCAGGCCGGCAACAAGAAGGCACCTCTCGCCTTACGGTTTCCTCGTATACACGATTTCCAAGACCTTCGATTCCTTCTGACCGTGGTGCGTCCCGTACATTTCAAAGACTTGATTGTTGTTATCGGCGATCTTCCAGACCGCCCGATGGTGCATCTGGCCTCCGCCTGGCTCGGGATGCGAGCCCTTCAGCGTGATCGTGCGACCGTCACCGCCGGCCGTTCCCTCCATGATGAACAGGCCTGTGCCCATACTATCCATCCAGGCGGTCACATATTTTTTCTTCATGTTGTCGTACCCGTCGATTCCGATGCCGGAGAAGGGCTGCCCCATCATCTGGCCCTTGTACTCCTGATAGATGAACCGACCATCCAGGATCGTCTTGATCTCCGCGGTCCCTTCCGATTCCATCGGCGGTTTTCCCGGTTCCATCCATTCCTTCGCCTTCGTCGTATAACTGCCGGCCAGGCCGGCCAGCAACTTGTGGGGCTCACCCGGGGTAGCCAGCTGTTTCCAGAGTTCCATCATGGCTTCCTTGTCCATAGCCTTGCCGCCCTTCTTTTCCTTGGCCAGCGCCGGGGACGCCATGAGCACCGCACACAAACACATCAGCATCCAGCATGAACGTCGCATGTGACACCTCCTGATCGTGAGCGACCCTGCGAAGAGCCGCGATGGATACCTGCCGACAATCCGTTGACCAGCCGGCCGTCTGAGAACACTACTTCGCCAGACATTCGAGCGGCCGATGCGTGACACGCACCGTCCACTCGGCACTGCCCTTCCCTAGACATCAACCGCGACCGCAAACCCTCCGTGCGCCATTCGCTTCATATCAAACGGCATCTGTCCTTCGTGACACAGTGCATTGATGCGAGGATCCTTCATCACCTTGGCATTGACGCGATCCCGATGGGCCCGTGACTTGTACAGGATCCACGAAAACACGACCGTCTCGCCGACCTTCAGTTTCGACAAGCGTCCGAACGGCAGGCCCATCGCGACCTTGAGATCATCCCCGATGCATTCCCGATATTCCAGCGCACCATGCTCCCGCCAAATGCGACCGGCCTTCCGCGCCATCCGGAGATAGGCCGGCAGATTGTTCTTCGGTACCGGCAGCACGAATCCATCAATGTAGGCCATGTCACCTTCCCCCCGTTTGTCCGGCTTCCGCTGGCGAGCGGCGCCCCTCGATCTGTTCGCGCATCCGCTCTTCCTGTTTCCGGAGCTCCGGCGTGAATTCAGCCCCAAAATCCTCCGCTTCGAACAGTGGCCGGATTTCAATCTCGGATTCTTCGCCGGGCATGGGATTGGGGCAGCGTTTGACCCACTCCACCGCTTCTTCCATGGACCGGCATTGCCACAGCCAATA
>WBZU01001588.1_pt2 | contig 13008 bp, 9 predicted proteins | sample 5204311 | NCBI WGS metagenome assembly WBZU01 (sample SAMN12344359, study PRJNA552823) | activated sludge metagenome | biome: Activated sludge suspended growth; feature: Nitrification reactor; material: Wastewater; isolation source: activated sludge from nitrification reactor of wastewater treatment...
GCGACCTGCGGGAAGCGGCCCGAGCCTTCGGCCTCCGGCTCGCGCGACAGGGCGTGTTCCAGCACGCCGCGCAGCGCGGCCCCGCTCAGCGTCACCACCGACATCGTGTTGCCGAAGGGCAGCACGTCGAGCAAGCCGCCGACCGTCACCTTGCCGACGGCAATGCTGGCACGAATACCGCCGCCGTTGGTGATACAGACGATGGGCAGGTTTTGCGGGTTGAAGTCGGGGCGCAGGATGATCAGGCGGCGCAGCGCATCGGTGATGAGGTCGCCGAGGTTGGTCTCCCGGCTGCGGACGTTGTTGCGCACGCCATCCAGCACGACGCCTGTTTCAGCAAACTGATTGCCGCGCAACGCATCGACGCCGGGCTTGAAGTCAGTCTCGATCTTGGTCTGGAACGCGGCATCGGCCACGATTTCGGTGCCCTCGCCCGGCAGCAGGCTGCGCCCGGAAGGCGTGATGCCGTCAGCCCAGATTGGCTCAATCTCGCCGCTCGTGACCTCGGCGATCTTGCCGGTAGCATCGAACCCAAGCACGATGTTGCCGGCCCATTTGCCCCACTCCCAGTCCTGGATCACGATGACATCGTTATTGTCCGGATCCTTGACCACCTGCGGGTACGCAGCAACGCGTGTCACGCCTAGCGGCTCGGTCGTCTGTGCGTCGGGAATCAACGGGGTGTGGCTGTGGCCGCCAACAATCAACTGGATACCGCGCACCTTGCTGGCCAGGTCGAGATCGACGAGATAGCCAACATGGGTCAGGGCGACGACGATGTCGGCACCGGCCGTCTTGAGCGCATCGACCTGGGCCTGCGCAATCGCAACCAGGTCAGTACCGAAAACGACATCGGCGCTGGGGCTGCTCAGCAACGGCGTGTCCGGCGCCGTCAGCCCGAAGATACCGATCTTTTTGCCACTGGGCAGGGTGGCAATCGTGGCGTCGCCCAATTTGCCATCGGCTGTCGACGTGCCGGTAACCTTGAGCGCGGCCAGCGGCGACGTGGCGCCTGTTTTCAGGCTGATATTGGCGCTCAACATCGGGAATTGGGCACCGGCAATAAAATTCGCCAGCACCTGGTCGCCCTTGTCGAACTCGTGATTACCGACCGCTACGGCGTGGTAGCCGAGCCCGTTATAGAAGTAGAGATCGGCCTGGCCCTCATAGAGATTGAAGTAGAGCGTACCCTGAAAGACATCGCCGGCGTCCAAGAAGAGGATGTCCTGGCCGGGATTGGCGGTCGTGATTTGCTCAAAGAGGGTCTTGCGGCGTGCAACACCGCCGAAGTTGCGGGCAGGGGCGGGGTTGCCGCTGCCAATCGTCAAACTCACCGGCTCGATGCGTGCATGGTGGTCGTTCGTGTGCACAACGCGCATGGAGTAGTCGACGGCCGCTCCATTGGCGAGCACAATGCGGTAGCTACCGTCGGCGTACTGGTAGAGAATCGCACCAGCGCCGAGCGCTACCATCCCCTTGAGGAAACTACGTCGATTCATCGTCGGCATGGGTAAGTCTCCTTGAACATGTACAGGTTTGGTTTTGGGTTTCCTGCCACCGGGCGATCAGAGGAGATCATATGCGGAGCAGGCAGAAAAAGTATATCATGCACCAGAAACAGCGCCACTTTGTGGCGACGCCGTTTGCGTTAGGCGCCGATAAACACGGTGGCACAGGCTACTGGCTCATACGTTGAAGCGAAAGTGGATGACGTCGCCGTCCTGCACGGTATAGTCGCGGCCCTCCACGCGCATCTCGCCCGCGGACCTGGCCGCCGCCTCGCTGCCCAGCCGGATGTAGGTGTCGAAGGGAATCACCTCGGCGCGGATGAAGCCGCGCTCGAAATCGGTGTGGATGACACCGGCGGCCTCGGGCGCCTTGGCGCCATGCCGTACGGTCCACGCCCGCACTTCCGTGGCGTTGTGCGTAAAAAATGAGATCAAGCCGAGCGCATGGTAGCCCTTGTGGATGACCTGATCGAGCCCGGTTTCGTGGATGCCCATGGATTCGAGGAATTCCAGGCGTTCCGCGTCCGAAAGGCCGGCCATATCCTGCTCCAGCTTGGCGCAGAGCTTGACGAATTCGGCGTCGTGCTCGCCGGCGATGCGCTGCACCTCCCGCACATACTCGTTGTCCTCGGCCAGGTGATCCTCGTCGACGTTCGCGACGTAGATGACCTTCTTGCCGGTGAGAAAGCGCATCTCCTTGTTGAGCGCCTTGAAGGCCTCATTCGTGCGGTCGGGGTAGGCAGCGACAGGAATGCCGCGCCCGAGCTGCTCTTGCAGCGCCAGCCCCACTTCCTGCACGGCGACGAGGCGCTTGTCGCCCTTGACCTCGTGCGAGAGCTTGTCCAGCTTGCGCTCCAACTGCTGCAAGTCGGCGAGCATCAGCTCGGTGTTGATCACGTCGATATCGCTGCGCGGGTCGGGCCTGGCCGACACATGGACGACATTTTCGTCGTCGAAGCAGCGCACCACGTGGACGATGACCGCAGTCTCGCGGATGTTGGCGAGGAACTGGTTACCCAGCCCTTCACCCTGGCTGGCGCCCTTGACGAGACCGGCAATGTCGATGAACTCGACCGTGGCGTGGATGACCTTCTCCGGCTTGAGCAACTCGGCCAGCTTGTCGACGCGCGCGTCAGGCACGGTGACGACCGCCTTGTTGGGCTCGATCGTGCAGAAAGGGTAGTTCGCCGCTTCGGCGTTCTGTTCCTTGGTCAGCGCGTTAAAGGTTGTGCTCTTGCCCACGTTGGGCAGCCCCACGATGCCGATTCCTACTGCCATACCAACCTCATCTCCAATCTCCAGTCTCCAGTCTCCAATCAGGCAACGCGGAACTCCAGCCACCAGCGTCGTTCGCCGTGCGCGGGCAGCCAGCCGGCCGTGCCGTTGCTCATGGCGTCCGGCACGCTGTCGGCGGCGCCGATACAGGGCTCGATGGCCAAATTGTAGTACGGCTCGACGCCTGGAATCCCCGCCCAGCCGCCAAAGTTCATCCATAACCCGACATTCGGCACGAGGTCGGGGTCAAAGTGCAGCGCGCAGCGTGCGCCGCCGGGATCCTCCAGCGTCACGGCGCCGCCGTCCAGCTTGAGCGCAAAGAGCTTGGTCGCCATGCCGGCATCGCGCGGCGGCAGGATGCTGCGATCGACGCCGCCGATCATGGGCCAGGCCACGGTTTCGCCGGTACGTGCGGGGAGAGGGCCGACACCGCCTTCAACATGCACGGCGGTGGCCGGCAAGTGCAGCCGCATGCCCGGCTCCACGGCAAAGGTGGGGTGGCTGCTCCACACGAAGGCCATCGGGAAAGAGGTCGGATTCGCCAGCCGGTAATCGCAGCGCAGGCAGCCATCGTCAATCGTGAGCGTCTTCTCCAGCCAATAGGGCAAGCGCACGCCACTGACGGCCAGAGTCAGTGCATCTTCGTCCTCGTTCACCTGCCACGGCAGCGACCATACCTCGCCGTGATCGGGCAGCAGCGTGCCTTGCCACGGTGTGACGGGGTACTCGCCCGCGCTGATATTCGGGAAACACTCATCGAAGCCGCCCGCATCGAAGTCGCGCACGTAGTCGTCGCCATAGCTTGGCAGGCGGTAGGCGAGGTGCGGATTGCGATGCAGCCACTCGCGGTCATGCCGGCGGTCGAAGAGGCTGGCAATCTTGCCGCCCCAGGCGGGGATCACCACGACGCGCAGGCGATCATCCTCCAGAACGATGGCGGACAGGCCGTCGAATTCACTATACGTTGTGTTCACGACAATTTTCTCCCGCGGTAGGCTACCCTTTAGGCGCGTCACGATACGCGCGCGGCGAGGCGCCGATAACTTTCTTGAACAGGCGCGAAAAGTAGTAGGGATCGGCATAGCCGACCGCAGCCGCCACCTCGCGCACGGGCATGGCGGTCACGGCGAGCAGCGTGCTGGCGTGCTGCATCTTGAGCAGGATGAAGTAGTCGAGCGGAGCATGGCCGGTCTGCTCCTTGAAGATGCGCGAAAAGTGCGATTCGGAGAGTTCGGCGTGCGCGGCCATGTCGGCCAGCGCCAGCGGGCGATCGATGTTGGTGCGCAGATAGCCGAGGGTCGCCTCGATGCTGTGAAAGCGGCTGCTGCGTGCAGTGGCGGAAAAGGCGCCGTTGTTGAAGAAGAGTTCGCCCAACAGGCGGTGGAGCAACTTGGCGCTGTAGATGAGACGCGAAAGCACGAAGCCGCCCACAAATACGTCGTAGCACTCGCGAAAGAGGGCCTCGACAACGGCGCCGCACTGGGCGTCGACCAGCAACGTGCGCGTCGACTCGCTGAGCAGGCGTGCCAGGTAGTTGCCCTCGCTGCCCTGGAAGTGCACCCAGTGGATCGACCACGGATCGGTCATCGCGGCACCGTAGACATGAGGCATATGCGCGGGGATGATGAGCGCCTCACCCGGCCCCACGGTCACATACTGGCGGTCGAACTCCGCCCAGCCGCCGCCTTCAACGCAATAGATCAGGATGTGTTCAGGCGCGCCGTCGGGCCGTTCGCGGTAGTGATATTGTGCATGCGGATACCAGCCGATGTCGGTCGGCAGGAGCGAATGCAGCAGCGGGTGGCCGGCGACACGCGCCACCACCGGCCGCGGAATGACATACTGCACCTGTCCCTTGAAGCCGTCGCGCAGCCGGATTGGGTATGCTGTCGGATCGGGCATTGCGCCACCTCGTTGCACAGAACCGGTCCCCACGAAATGCGGATATTCTCCATCTTATCATGGTTTTGCCGGTTTGAAGCATGGCGCAAATCGAGGCTGGTTTTTCGGAATGATACTTTCGTCAACGCGGATCAACCGTCGCGCTTTTCGTTGTCCAGACGCGCAAAGTCTTCAATCGTGGCACGGATGCCTTCGTCCAGCGGTGTGGCATAGACGACAGCGGCATGCCGGTGCAAGGCGCTGTCATCGCAGCCAGCCGGGAAGGGCAGCATCACGTCGGTGCAGGTGACGCGCACGCCGGGACGCGCGGCCATTATCGCCGCGGCGACATCGGCCACGGCTACAATCGGGCCGCCCAGGTTGAAGGCATGCGCGCCCGGCGCGGTGTCTTCGGCTGCGGCGATGAACTGCTGCGCCACGTCGGAGGCAAAGTGAAATTGCATGTGCCCGCCAAAGCTGATGTGGAAGTCCTCGCCGCGCGCGGCGGCGTGCATGGCCTTGGTTGGCTCGCTCGTCAACCCTTGATCGCGGCCAAGGCCGTAGACGGTGTAGGGGCGCAGCGCGGTGCTGCCGATACCGTGATCGTGCCAGTAGACCTGCGCCATCTGCTCGTTGGCAACCTTGTAGACGCCATAGAGCGTGCACGGCGCCACCGGCGCATCGGCCGCCAGCGACCCGGGCGGGTAGAGGTCGGGCGGACCGTAGACGGCGACCGACGAGGCATAGGCCACATGATTGACGCCGGTCTGCCGCGCCGCCTCGAAAATATTGACGGTGCCGGTCACGTTCACCTGCGCGCCGACCGGCGGATTGGCCTTGCAGAAAGGCACCTGCAGCGCGCCAAGATGCACAACGTGGCTGACGCCGTACGCCTCGAAGATGGTGCGCACCTGCGCCGTGTCGGTGAGATCGCCGCGCACGAAGGTAATCTGCGCCTGCTCGGCGCGGCTGAGCAGCAGGTCGAGCCGGTGGCGATCGTCGCTGAGGTCGAAGCAGATCGCGCGTTTGCCCTGGCGCACGAGGTGGTAGAGCGTCCAGGCGCCGATGCAGCCCATGCCGCCGGTCACAAGATAGGTAAACGTCATGCGAACAACCTGCTTCCGTGCCAATCGCCGAAGATGTCGTGTCGACTCCAAGAGCTGATGGTCCATTGTACACGTCCTCGCGAAAGCCGGAAATCGCGCTTCCGCAATCTCAGCGAGGTGGAAGGAACCGAAGTCCCAACACACAATGGCGAAATCGTCTCCATCTCATGCGCAATCTGACGAGAGAGTCAGGCAGCAGCCTCGGTCAGATCGTCCAGGTTGTGACGATTTCGTCTATTGTGCGGGGCCGAGATGCCGTGCTACGCTTAAGCACGGCACGTAGTGGCATCCCCCGCATTGCGCACCGCCATCCCACAACTGCCAAGGATCCAGTTCGATGACTCCAACTACCGACCCAGTCAGTGCCCGCGTCGAAACCATCACCATCCCCACCTACGGCGTCGGCGCGCCGCAAAAGAACCCCATGTTCCTGGAGAAGCGTGTCTACCAGGGCAGCAGCGGCGCGGTCTACCCGCATCCGGTCATCGAGCGCGTCGAGGAGACGAAACACGACCGGGAATACACCGCCATCTTTCTCGAAAACCGCTACCTGCTGATCATGCTGCTGCCGGAGATCGGCGGTCGCGTGCAGATGGCGCTGGACAAGACCAACGACTACCACTTCGTCTACTACAACCGCGTGATCAAGCCGGCGCTGGTCGGGCTGGCCGGGCCGTGGATTTCGGGCGGCATCGAGTTCAACTGGCCGCAGCACCACCGCCCCAGCACTTTCGACCCCGTCGACTACCGCATCGAGGAACACGCCGACGGCAGCAGGACCGTGTGGATGGGTGAGATCGAGCGCATGTTCCGCACCAAGGGGTTGGCCGGTTTCCGGCTTTATCCGGAGCGTGCCTACCTGGAGATCAATGTCCAGCTCTACAATCGCACGCCGCTGCCACAGACCTTCTTGTGGTGGGCCAACCCCGCCGTGCATGTCAACGACGACTACCAGTCGATCTTCCCGCCCGACGTCTTTGCCGTTATGGACCACGGCAAGCGCGCGGTCTCGACCTTTCCCATCGCGACGGGCACCTACTACAAGGTCGACTACTCGCCCGGTACCGACATCTCGCGCTATAAAAACATCCCGGTGCCCACCTCCTACATGGCCTACCACTCCGATTTCGACTTCCTGGGCTGTTACGACCACGGGCGCCAGGCCGGCATGCTGCATGTGGCCAACCACCACCTCGTGCCCGGCAAGAAGCAGTGGACGTGGGGCAACAGCAACTTCGGCCAGACGTGGGACCGCCAGCTCACCGACGACGACGGCCCGTACATCGAACTCATGTGCGGCGCGTTTACCGACAATCAGCCCGATTTCTCGTGGCTGCAACCGGGCGAGGAAAAGCGCTTCACGCAGATTTTCATGCCTTTCAAGGCTATCGGCGGCGTCAAGAATGCGAGCAAGGAGGCAGCGATCAACCTGGAGATCGAGGCCGGCGCCGCGCAGATCGGCATCTATCTCACCAGCCCGCGCGCGGTGACGGTCACGCTGCACGCAGCGGGAGAGATCGTGCTGCGGAGCGAGGCAACGCTTTCGCCCGAGCAGGTTTTACAGGAGCGCGTTTCGCTGCCCGCCGGCATCACGCCACAACAGGTGACGCTGCGCGTAAGCGAGGGCGACCGCGAACTCATCGCCTTCACGCCGCTGCCCGACGAGCATCCCGCGCCGCCGGCGCCTGCCACGCCAGCCAAAGCGCCGGCCGAGATTGCCTCCAACGAGGAACTCTTTCTCAACGGCTTGCACCTGGAACAATACCGTCACGCCACCTACGACCCCGAACCGTACTACCAGGAAGCACTGCGCCGCGACCCGCTCGACAGCCGCTGCAACAACGCGCTGGGCGTGCGCCGGCTGCGGCAGGGACTCTTTGCCGAGGCCGAGGCCTACTTCCGCACTGCGGTGCAAAGCCTGACGCGCCGCAATCCCAACTCCTACGACGGCGAGCCCTATTACAACCTCGGCCTGGCGCTGCGCTGTCAAGGTCGCGCTGACGAAGCGTTCGACGCGTTTTACAAGGCGGTGTGGAACGCGGCGTGGCAGGATGCGGGCTACTTCGAATTGGCCGCCATCGCCTCAACGCGCGGCGCCACAGACGAAGCGCTCGACCTGCTCGACCGCGCGCTCGACCGCAACCGGCGCCACCACGGTGCACGATTGCTACGCGCAGCGCTGCTGCGGAGAAGCAGACAGATGGCGGCAGCAAGCGCTACGGTCGATGAGGGGCTTGCGCTCGATCCGCTGCACTACGGTTTGCTACACGAACAAGGCCTGCTTTCTGGATCGGCGCATGTGCCGGCGATGCTGCGGGACAACCCCCACCAGCTTGCGGAGCTGGCGCTGGAGTACGCGCACGCCGGGCTGTACGACGAGGCGGAGCACCTGCTGGGCACGACCGGGTCGGGCTATGCCATGACGCACTACTACCAGGGCTGGGTGCGCACCCTGGCCGGCGGCAGGCTAGGCGCGCCGGCCGAGGCCTTTGCGCGCGGCGTGGCGGCGTCGCCCGACTACTGCTTCCCCAACGAGCTGGAGTGTGTGCCGGCGCTAACCGCCGCCATGCAGCACGACCCGTCCGATGCGCGGGCGCCTTACTACCTCGGCACCTTCTTCTATGCGCGCCGCGCGTACGACCAGGCCATCGACCTGTGGGAGCGCGCCGCCGCGCTCGATCCGAGCCTGCCGACCGTGCACCGCAACCTGGGGCTCGCCTACATGAACAAGCGCGGCGATGCCGAGCGCGCTCGGGCCAGCTATGCCAGGGCGTTTACGCTCGACCCGTCGGACGCGCGCGTCTTCTTCGAGTTGGACCAGCTCGACAAGAAGCTGGGGCGCGATCCGGCTGAGCGGCTGGCCACCCTGGCCGCGCACCGCGCGCTGGTCGACGCACGCGACGACCTGACGGTGGAATATGTCACGCTGCTGAACCTGGCCGGGCGCCACGCCGAGGCACTCGATGTCCTGATGACCCGCACCTTCCACCCGTGGGAAGGGGGCGAGGGCAAGGTCTCCGGCCAGTATGTGGCGGCGCTCGTGGAACTGGCCAAGGCGCGCCTGGATGCCGGCGATGCGCAAGCGGCGCTCGATCTGCTGGAGCGGGCACGTGCGTATCCTGACAACTTGGCCGAAGGCAAGCTGGCCGGAGCGCACGAGAATCAGCTCCACTACTACCGCGGCCAGGCCTTCGCCTTGCTTGGCGACGGGGCGCGGGCGGAGGAAGCGTACCGGCTGGCCACGCGCGGCTCGGCGGAACTCGGCGCGGCGCAATACTACAACGACCAACCGCCAGAGATGGTACTCTACCAGGCGCTGGCCCATGCCGCGCTGGGCGACGCCAACCGTGCCGGCGCCATCTGCCGCATGCTCGTCGACTATGGCGAGACACATGCCGACGACGATGTGAAGATGGATTATTTCGCCGTTTCGCTGCCCGACTTCCTGGTGTTCGAGGATGACCTGACCAAGCGCAACGTTGTCCACTGCCGGTACATGGCCGGGCTCGGCCAGGTTGGACTGGGCGAAGTGGTCGAGGCGCTGGCGGCTTTAGACGCGGTGCTTGCACTGGAGCCGGCTCATCTGGGTGCGACGCTCCATCGCCGCCTGGCGGAAAAGCTGCACAAAACGGCGATTGGCGTGACTTCGCAGAATGTTTGACACATTACATCGATTGCGGGTATGATTTCGCCAACCACCCACGAACTCTATAGTGGCGCGCAGCGCGTGCGAGCGCGGCGCTCTTTCTGGACACGAGATTGATTCTCCTGACCATCGACATGACGAAGCAGTTTGATCTCCTTGCTCCCGGTGCCGGCGTATCCCGGCCTGTTTGTGCTGTACGGTGTTCGAAGTCGTCTTCCCAAATTTACCATGTAACGAAAGGACCATCTCGCAATGAGCAACAATGGAATCAGCCGGCGCCAGTTCCTACAATGGGGCGCCATGACAACGGGTGCGGTCATGCTGGCCGCCTGTGCCCCTGCTGGCGCGCCGAGTTCGGCCCCGGCAACGGGCAGTGAAGGTGCTGCCGCTCCGGCCGCTGCGCCCGCCACGGTGCAGTACTGGTACGCCTGGGGCAACCTGGACCCTGCCATCGAAAAGATCATCGCGACCGACGAGTTCAAGCAGCACATGGGCGGCGCAACGCTTGAATACAAAGGTTCGACCAACAATGATGCCTTGTTGACGGCCATCGCAGCCGGCACACCGCCTGATGGTGGCTCCAACTACAACTATGTCGAGCTTTTCACACGTGGGGCGACGATCGATGTAACGGATATGGTGAGCGGCAGCTCCCTTATCAAGGGCGACGATGTGCTCGAAGGTCTGTGGTCCAGCGCCTTCTGGGACGGCAAGATGATGGGCGTTCCCGGCATCGAAGGCTATTTGTGGTGGGGGCTGAACGCCAACATCGACGCCGCCGAAAAGGCCGGTCTTGACCCGACGACCCTCCCCAAGACCTGGGACGAGACACTGGAGTGGCACAAGGCACTGACCAAGAAGGACGACGCCGGCAACCTGCTCCAATTTGGCCTTGACCCCTACGACGCAATGGCCAATGAGCCCGATTTCATCGCCGGTTCCTATGGCTTCAAGTGGTTCGACGAGACAACCGGTAAGTTCGACCTGGCCAACCCGCGCATGGCCGAAGGCCTCAACACGCTGGGCGAGTTCATCCGAATTGCCGGCCCAGACCAGTTTGCCGGTATGCGCCAGGTCGAAGGCAATGGCACGTGGGGTGCAGCCTACAATGCCGGTATCCAGAACATGATCATGGAAGGCTACTGGCATCCGGGTGAAACTCAGATCCAGAAGCCGGAAGTCGCCCAGTTCAATCGCGCCTCGTGGGCGCCAGTGCCGGCAGACCGCAAGGATGCCAACATCATGGCCACCGGCGCGCACTTTGTAGTCCTCTTCAGGGACGCGAAGAACAAGGAAGGCGCCTTCAAAGTCGGCGAGTTCTTCAACACCGATACGGCGCAGGATATCATCTTCGACGAAGTGGGCTGGATCCACGGGCGGAAGTCGTGGCTGGCCAAGGTCGACAAAAACAAGTATCCAGGGTTGGACTTCTACATCGATGCTGCCAATAACGTTACAGAATGGACCGTGGGACGCCGCTGTCCAATCAACCAGTTTGTGATCACCCAGTACACCGAACTGCGCGAGCAGGTCTACCGTGACCTCATGGATCCGCAGGCTGCGGCCGACGAACTACAGAAGCGCGCCGAAGCCGAATGGCAGGCGCAAGGTCTGGGCTAGGCTTAGGTCGGACAAGCGTTTGGTTGATCAGGTGACTGTCACTTTGGAAGTGACAGTCACCTTCCGGCAGCTACACGCATGCGCTTCAGCCAATCGATCGGCCCCATTTCCCTAGGAGTGAAACATGGCTGTGACGACTGCACCTACGCGGGGCATGACCAAGACGGAAAAGCGCAATCAAGTGATGGGCCTGCTTTTTGTATCGCCCTGGCTGATTGGCTTTTTCCTCTTTGCGCTTTTTCCGCTGGTTGCCTCGCTCTACCTCAGCATGACCAACTACGACTTCATCCGTGAGCCCCGGTTCATCGGTGCTGCCAACTACGTGCGGCTCTTTACCGGTGACCCGGATTTCTGGACGGTCATGTACAACACGCTCTATTATGTCGGCTTTGCCGTGCCGTTGGGCGTCGCCGTCGCTTTCGGGATTGCCAATCTGCTCAATAGCGAGATCAAGGGGCGCACGCTCTTTCGATCTTTGATCTACATTCCGGCCATCGTGCCGGCGGTGTGTACGGCCGTGGTGTGGCTCTTCATCATGAACGTGCAATATGGCGCCATCAACGGCATCCTGAAGGCCATTGGCTGGCCGACAATCCCATTTCTTTCCAGCCCGCAGTTGGCAAAACCGTCCCTGATCATCATCTACATTTGGGCGCAGGGCACGGCAGTCGTGATTTTCCTGGCCGCGCTGCAAGACGTGCCACGCTCACTCTACGATGCCGCACTGGTGGATGGCGCCAATGCCTGGAATCGCTTCTGGAACGTGACCGTGCCCATGTGCACGCCCGTGATTCTCTTCAACTTCATCATGGGCATCATCGTGGCCTTTCAGGATTTCACGCTGCCCTTTGTACTCACGGGTGGCGGCCCCATGAAATCTACCGAATTTTACGTGGTCAGCCTCTATCGCAACGCCTTTGTGCAGTTCAGTATTGGCAAAGCCTCGGCGATGGCGTGGATTCTCTTCCTGATCATCCTCGTTTTTTCGGTGATTCTCTTCCGCACATCGGCGCGCTGGGTGTACTACGGAGGTGAAAAATGACAAGTGCCAGCCAAACTGTAGCCGGCAAGCCGCAGACACAACAAACCACGAAGCCGCGCTCACAGTCATTCTCAAAAGCCTTCAACCTGGCGCTCGTATACCTGACACTGATCATCCTGGGCATTACGTGGATCTTCCCGCTCTATTGGATGGCCACCTCTGCGCTCAAGGACGACCCGCAGATTTACACTGTGCCGCCGGTGATGATCCCGAATCCGGCCTATTGGAACAACTTCGCCGACGCCTGGACCCGTCTCGATTTCAACCGGGCGGCTTTCAACTCGGTCTTTCTCTATGCCGTGCCCGTGACCATTTTTACACTGGTCTCGTCGATGCTGATCGCGTACGGCTTTGCCAAGATTCGCTGGCGTGGTCGTGATATGCTTTTCTGGGTCTGTATCGCGACGATGATGCTGCCGTGGCAAGTCACGATGGTACCCCTCTTCATCATCTTCAAAAATCTGGGCTGGATCAACACCTACTGGCCGTTTGTGGTGCCATCGCTCTTTGGCAACGCGTACTTCATCTTTCTGTTGCGCCAGTTCTTCCTGACCATTCCTGAGGAATTGTCCGACGCAGCGCGCATCGACGGCGCCAGCGAGTTCGGCATCCTGTGGCGAATCATCGTGCCGCTCTCCAAACCGGCCATGGCCGTCGTCATGCTCTTCTGCTTCCTTGGCGCGTGGAACAATTATCTGGGGCCGTTGATCTACATCAATACCCCGGATATGCAACCGCTGGCGCTGGCCATCTACCGCCTGCGTACACTGGCGACAAGCATGGGCAACACCGCTATGGCTTACCCGCATCTGATGGCGGTCAGCACAATTGTGGCCCTGCCCATCATCCTGATCTTCATCTTTGCGCAGCGCACGTTCATCGAAGGTATCTCGACAACGGGCTTGAAGGGGTAAGTCGCAGGACTTCCGC
>WBZU01002390.1_pt1 | contig 13008 bp, 13 predicted proteins | sample 5204311 | NCBI WGS metagenome assembly WBZU01 (sample SAMN12344359, study PRJNA552823) | activated sludge metagenome | biome: Activated sludge suspended growth; feature: Nitrification reactor; material: Wastewater; isolation source: activated sludge from nitrification reactor of wastewater...
CCAAAGTTGAGAGACAACAGCCAGTCCTGCAGACCGGGAATCGATACTCCCGACAGGTAGCGATGCACGACGGACGCGAAAATGATCGTCGTCGCCGCCGCCATGAGGAAGGTAATCAGCCATTCCTCGAGATGATTCAGTAGCTTCATGTGGAAAACTCCCCATTTGCCTGAAAAAAAGCCCGTCAGGCGTGGCATCCCAACGGGCTGTCTTCTGTCTTACCGAATGATCAGGGTTTGGTCGGATCGAAACCGGTTTCCTTGTACACCGATTGCAGGAGATCCTTACCGATGCGCGACTCCATCTTCAGATGCACCGGCGCCAGCGCTTTCTTGAAAGCCTGCCGCTCTTCCGGGGTCAGCGTATAGACCTGCGTCTTGCCGGTCTTCTTGACCGCTTCCAGATCCTTGTCGTTCTGCTCCTTGGCGATCTTGTTGGCATAAGTGGTCGATTCCTTCATCGCGGCTTCAAGCTGACCACGCACATCGGCCGGCAGTCCTTCCCAGAACTTCTTGTTGGCAATCACGGCATAACCGAGGTAGCCGTGTTCGGTCAGCGCCAGATGTTTCTGCACCTCAAACATCTTCTGCGTGTACAGGTTGGATATCGGGTTCTCGGTGCCATCGACGACACCGGTCTGCAACGCCTGATAGACTTCGGAGAATGCCATCACCTGCGGCAAGGCGCTCAAGGCGCGGATTTCCTCTTCGAGCACCTTCGACGACTGGATGCGCAGCTTCTTGCCCTTCAGGTCGGCCGGCGTCTTGATCGGCGTATTGGCCGAAAACGACTTGAAGCCGTTGTCCCAGAACGCCAGGCCCACCACCCCTTTCGGCTCCAGCTTCTTGAGCAGGCTTTGCCCGATCGGCCCCTGCGTCACCTTGTGCAGTTCGGCGTAGTTGTCGAAAATGTACGGCAGGTCAAAGAGTTCGAATTCCTTGACCCCCAGCGGACCAAACTTGGCCAGCGACGGAGCGAGCATCTGCACGGCGCCAAGCTGCAGCGCTTCCATCTCTTCCTTGTCCTTGTACAGCGTCGAATTGGCGTACACCTCGACCTTGACCTTGCCCTTGGTGAGTTCGCCAGCACGTTTGGCGAAGAACTCGGCCGCCAGTCCCTTGGGCGTGTCATGCGCCACGACATGGCTGAACTTGATGACGATCGGTTGTTGCGCGAGGACGCTGAAGGGCGTCGCAGACAGCGCACAGGCAGCCAGACCGAAGAGCAGCTTGGAAAACTTCATTTTTGTCTCCTCCATGGATAATTGATGTGAAATTGGGTACTGCACGTCCTGCAGAAGCCAATATCGCAAGAAACAGCCGGAATGGATATTGTGGAAATCCGTAATGCCGGGAGGAGAGGCCAGCAGACCTGGGGGTCAATAAAAATCATGACTGTTAATGTGAAAGTCGCGTATGCGACTCACGAATCTCCCCTCCCCCTTGCGGGGGAGGGGTCGGGGGAGAGGGAAACAGTCATGACTTTCATGATCGGGAGTGCCTGGAAAAGTCATGATCGTTAACTACGCCGCAGCATCCTGCCGATCAACCCTCCCAGCACCAGACCGGCGAGTCCGGCGCCGCCCGCTGTCCACCAGAGAGCCTCCTTCGCTTCGGCGATCAGCGAATTGGTGAACACGTTTGACGACAGGTGCATCGACACCACTTTCCACTGCCCATCGATTTTCGCCGAGGTCGAGGTCCAGTTCGAATTCAGGGTGAAAGGGCCTCTGGCCACCGGAAAGAACTCATCCACCATCGTCCCGTCGGCGACGGCAACCTCGCCGTGCCCGAAAAAATGGGCCGAAGCGCCGATCTTGGCGGTGGTGAGATAGCGGTCGAGAATACGCTGCTCGCCCTTGACCATGCGATGGTAGTAAGCCTTGATCTCGGCGTGCCCACGCGAAACCTCGCCGTTCAGCCAGGTCACCGTCGCCTCGGGAGCCATCTGGGCAACCATCCGGTCGACATCCTGAGCGTTGATGCTCGCCTCTATTTCCCGGAAAATCCTGATCAACGCCTGGCGATCCGCTGCGTAAGGGTCATTGTCGGCAGCCAGGGTGCTCGCTGGACCCAGCAGGGCGAGCAGGACAAAAAGCAGGTTCAGGATCGAAGGCATGGCATTTCCAGTGATTGAATGGTCGGACGCGACGCATCATAGCCTGCCGCTGCCTCGTTGCACACCTTGCCCTTTCCGAACACCCCTGGCTGTTCAGCCGGCACGCGGTGTGAATGAAAGTGTCGGGAGGAACCGATATACTCCCCTCCCCCCTCGCGGGGGAGGGGTTGGGGGAGAGGGGGATCCATGCTCGCAGAGGCCAGCAGACCCGATTGACGGCCCTGACCATACGCTTTCGCAAGGATTTGACGAATTCGTGTGCAACGATGGCCTCCTCTCCCCAACCCCTTCCACGGCCCGCGCTGCATCGCGGGCCGGCTGCGGCGGCGCGGAGCCGTGCTCCGCGAAACCCCGCCTTCGCCCCCTCGCGGGGAGGGGCAATCACCGATGTCAACGCCTCTCCATCGAACCAGGAGGGGCTTCGACCAACACGTTCAATTGCACCCCCAGCACGCCGCCAGCTTGCCTTGCACCCGTGGATGCGCTATGACTCACGGCCAATGCCATCAAGCCGACCGCGTTTTCCACCTGAATCGGAGCTTCCATGCTGCTTCATGCCTTTCTCCATGCCTTTGAAGCATGGCTCGCCCAGGAACCAACGGGCATTGCCAAACCTGGTTGGCAAATCGAACCCGATCCCCTTCGCCGCCGGGCAGAACCGAACCAGATTCTGATCGGCGTCGGTGCCTGGGGTAGCCGCGAACAAGCGGTTGAACATCCCGGCGTCTGTCTGAACAACAAAGGCCTGGCCGAGCGTTTCGGTGTCGCCGCTGACCCGTCCACAGTCACGGAAATGATCCTGAATCCGCCGCCGGAACTGGCAGCGCATTGGCGGGCCGTGTGGGGAACGGGCATGGAGCTGGGTCGGCGACTGGGCGAACTCACCCTGGTGATTGAAGACGCTTCCCCCGATTCGGTGCTCGCGCTCCTGTTCTGGCTCGCAGTCATGAACGGGGTGCCGGTGGAATCGTTTGACCGGCCCGAGGTCGCGCGTTGGGTCGCCGCCGTGCGACGCTGGGAACTGACGGGAATGGTCGCCGACAATCCGCACACGTCCTGGGCGGCGCTGCTGGCTGCCCTGTCCCACAGCCATTTTGCCCCGCTGCCGTCGGAAACAGGTCGCAGCTACGATTTCGCCGGTGCCTGGCGCGAGGCGCTACAGTTCACCAGCGCCCTGCTGCTGCAAGACATCGCGCCGGACGCCGTACCGGAAATGTGGGAACTGGAAGCCTATCGCCGCGCCGCCGCGCTGCTGCGCAATGAAGAACAGAATTATCTGCGTTCGCTGCCCCGCTCTACCTGCCTGCAACTGCTGGTACCGATGGCCGGGCCGGAACCGCGCAAGGATGTGCTGGTGGATGCCTACCTGACGGTGGAAACCTGGCCCAGCGGCGCCCGCAAGCTGTTCGCCCGGCTGGATCGCAGCCACAGCCCCACGAAGCAGGGTTTCGCCGTGATGGGCGTCTACCGTCCGGACCCGCGCATGGCCGGCGCCGGTGATGACATGGTGGTGTCGGTCAACCCCCTGACCGGCATCAACCTGCTGGATCTGTGGCGGGAACTGGAACGGCTGGAAAACGAACGCTGGGCAGACCAGCGTCCGACCGAGAATGCCCGTCCGATTGCCAGCTATCCGGCCGGCACCGGGTTCACCCAACCCTGGTGGGACGACCACGGCCGCCACACCCTGCTCGCGGCGCCTCGCCGCCTGCCGGACGGTCGTCTGGGCAGCCGGCTGACCTGGCCGGATGTCGTCAATGCCCTGTGGCGGGTGTACAGTCCATTGCGACGCCTGCGCGTCGAAGACGCCCTGCACGCCGGTTCGCCGATTCCGATCGAGGCTTGCGCGCGCAAAGCCTATCGTCATGACGGCGGCGACGGCACGATCAAGTTCCTCCTGGGGATGCGCTGGCTCCCGAACGCCGCCCAGTCGGGCGCGCTGTTCGACCTGCCCAGCGTGCAGCGTTATCTGGCTGCCCTCATCGCCCGCCAGGACGAACAGCAGGCGATCAAGGTCGAGGACTTGCCCGTGCCGGACGAGTTCAACGTACTGCCCCTGCACGGCGGCTTTGCCATCCTCCACGATCAAGGCGTCCTGCTATTCGACGACTGGCGCACCGAACGTCTCCGCTTACCGCAGCTTGCTGAAGAGTTCGAGCGGGTATTCCAGACCCTCGGCACCGGACGCGACGTGGCGAGGGCGCTGGACGCACTGTTTGAAGAGCGCACCTCCGGCAGGAAACCTCGTCCTACCGCCGCCGTGCTGGGTGATCTCGCCACCCTCCGCGGCCGACTGACCGAGGCCGGCTACCAATACCAGCCCGGCAGCCATTGGGCCGACGTGCGTGCCTTCCGGGCCGCGCTGGAAACCCGCTGGTGCGTCGGTGATACCATCAAGAACCTGCACACCCGCGTTTCGCAACTGGAAGACGCCATCCGTACCGCCAGCACGCTGGAAACCCAGCGCCTCACCTATATTCTCTCGACCATCGGTTTGCCCTTCGTCATCAGCAACGCCCTGACCGGCTTCCTGAAACCCTGGCTCGTCGGTCCCCAGCTTCCTCCCGGAGCGCGCGAGGTGTGGGCACCGACGCTGTTCTACTTCGGCGTGGCGTTGATCCTGATCGGCCTGATCCACATCGCTTTGAAACGCTGGCTGTTGTCCGCGCGCAAACGCAGGCAAAAGGTGGCAAGAAGCGCCTAAGCGGTCCTGGAAAAGTCTTCCCACATTCCAGCAGCGATCCGAGGAGGAATTCAGCCCTGTGATTGTCGGAGAACTTATCCGAGACCGCTTAGCGTAAACATGTAAATTGCCTTATGCATCGATTGCTACCAGTGATGAGCCAGCGCCAGAGGCGACTGCTTCCGCCATTCGTTTGGTGTGTCCATAACCCGAGTGATATACGACCGTGATCTGTGTCATCTTTGATCTCCTGCAGTGGTTTGGTAGGTGTTGATTGGGAATGTTCACGCTTCGAGGTCAAAGACCAAGACTTCCGCGTCTTTACCGTTCGTGATTTCAATGCGACTTTCCGCGCTGATCAGGGCGGCGTCGCCACCCGACAAGTGCTGGCCGTTGACCTCGACTGCACCACGTACCACGTGGACATAGGCCTTGCGCTCGGAGTTGATGTTCAGGGTGGCGGATTCCGTGCCGTTGAACAGGCCGGCGAACAAATACGCATCGGCATTAATCGTGACGGAATCTCCTGCTCCATCGGGCGACGCCAGCAAGCACAACTCACCTCGCCTTTGTTCCGCCGGAATATGCCGTTGCTCGTAACTCGGCGCAATGCCGGTCACGTTGGGCGTAATCCAGATCTGCAAAAAGTGCGTGGTCTGGCCCTCGGCGTGGTTGAACTCGCTGTGCGTCACGCCGGTGCCGGCACTCATGCGCTGCACGTCGCCGGGTGGAATACCCTTGATATTGCCCATGCTGTCCTGATGCGCGAGATTTCCCGACAGAACGTAACTGATGATTTCCATGTCGCGGTGGCCGTGCTTGCCAAAGCCGGTGCCGGGGGCCACCCGGTCCTCGTTGATGACCCGCAAGTTGCCCCAGCTCATGTGCGCCGGGTCGTGATAACCGGCGAATGAAAACGAATGGTAGCTCTCGAGCCAGCCGTGGTTTGCGTAACCGCGATCCTGAGACTTACGAACCGTGAGCATGTGAACCTCCTTGTTGATGAGGTGCATTGTGGCTTTTTCAGTAGGGTTGCAGGTGCTGTCAATTTGATGGCATCATTCAAAATAATTGAATGGATGACGCCCTGATGCCGACTGCCCGCGCTGTTTTAACACCCGATGCCCTGGCCATCCTGGAGACCATTGCAAAGACCGGCAGCTTTGCCGCGGCTGCACGGGCAAGTCATATGGTGCCGAGCGCACTGACGTATCGCGTGCGGCAGATCGAAGACGCGCTGGATGTCCTGCTGTTTGATCGCAGCTCGCGGCAGGCCCGCTTGACGGAAGCTGGGCAGGAACTACTGCGCGAGGGTGCGCGACTGTTGGCGGATATCGATGCCGTGGCCAACCGCATCAAGCGGGTGGCGACCGGTTGGGAGCCACAGTTCACGATTGCGGTGGATAGCATCATCGTTCGTGCGACGGTGATGGAACTTTGCCAGTCATTTTTTGCGTTGAAACCGCCGACCAGTCTCAAACTGCGCAGCGAGACGCTGTCTGGCACGCTCGAAGCGCTCGCATCGGGCCAGGCCGATCTGGCGCTGGGCGTGGCCGTACAGGCCGGTAGCCGGGCTGACCTACAGCGGGAGTCGCTCGGTTCGGTTCGTTTTGTCTTCGCCGTATCGCCTCACCACCCATTGGCACAGGCGCCTGAACCATTGACCGATGAAACCATCCGCCCGTATCGTGCGGTGGCGCTTGCCGACTCGACACAACGCGGCGGCGGCCTGACGATCAGACTATTGCCCGGCCAAGAGGTGATGACCGTTCCGGACCTGCCAGCGAAGCTTGACGCGCAGCTTAGAGGGCTGGGTGTTGGCTTCCTGCCGACATGCCTGGCACAGCCCTACATTGATACCGGACGCTTGGTGGTCAAACAAATCGAACAAGGGGAACACCAGCTTCAGTTTTGTTACACGTGGCGCAAGAGCGGCAGGAGCGGCCAAGGGCGGGCACTGCAATGGTGGCTTGAGCAGCTGCAAAGCCCAGTGACGCGGGCTGCGCTATTGACAGAGAGGCGCTCTTGAACTTCATTCAGTTCAGTAGTAGTCCACAGGAATTCCCGACATGAAGAATGTTTTCCGCGACAACCCGACAATCGCTTTCGGTCTCGGTTTGCCGCTTTTGCTGGTCGTGCTGTTCCTGGTGATCTCCGGCATTCCGGCCCTGCTGGTCGCACCGGCGCAGCATGACGTGCTGTACGCCACCAATTACAGCTATTACAACAATGCCCAGAACACGCTTCAGATTGCCGTCGTCGGCGACCGGGTCCAGGTCAATTACATTGGCAGCAATCAGCCCTACCAGAATCCCCGACTCTGGCGCTTCAATCCTAGAACCGGTGCGGTGAAGGAAATCGCCCTGCTCCTGCCGCCGGGTCTCGCGCCGAATACCGGGAGCACCGTCGAAGCGCCGAAGATTCCCACGGTGACGCCGATCGAGGTGCCTGATCTCGCGGGACTGAAAGTTGATTCGTCGAGTCTGGCACCCGATGGCTACGCATTTAGCGCCGGCCCCGACGGCTATTCGGGACGCATCTTTACCGACCTGTTCTATTCCTCTCGCTACCGTTCGCAGGCCGAGTTGGTAAAAAGCGGGCGCAGCATCCGCCTGCCCAATACCGACGGCGCCTACTACGGCAACACGGTTCGCTTCATCGGCTGGGTGGTTTCGCCATGAACGCCCGGACTGGGACGCCACCGTGTCGCTCGACGACAGGAGCATAGTTTGATGAGCTGGCTGATTCTGCTGCTGGTGCTGCTGTTCGTTATCGGCGGCGGTTGGTGGGGCTGGCCGCTGGTCGCCGCCCTGTTCGGCGTCAGGCACGTCACCGACAAACCCGGTGCGCTCGGCAAAATCGCCGAACTGATGCGAACCTATGACATCACGCCGGATGAAGTGGCCGTGGCCTATCGCGACCCGTCACTGATGCCGGCGGCGCCCGCCCGGCGTAGTGGCGGCGAAATCGCCAAGACGCTGTTCACCTATCTTGGCGCGATCTTCATTCTCGCCGGCATCAGCACCTACATCGGCATGTTCTGGAATCGGATGGGCAGTGTGATGCGCATCCTGGTCACGCTGGGCGTTGGCTACACGCTGCTGATCGTGCTGATCTCGGCGCTGCACGAGAAAAAGTTTCCGAAACTGATCCTGCCGCTCGCCTTGGCCACCGTGATCATGCTGACCAGCGGCTGGTTCGTCTTCATCCATGAGGTCTTTCCACGCGGCGACAACTGGCGCCTGGCGGCGCTCAGCGTTTTCGGACTGATGGCGCTGCATCAGGGTGTGCTTTTCCGCAAATATGCACAGACCGTACTGGCCTTTACCGCCCTGCTGTTCGTATACGCCTTCCTGCAAGTCGGTCTCGACATGCTCGACGTCTCACCGGGTTTCAGCGCCATCATTCTTGGCAGCTCGCTGTTTCTGGTGGCGACCGAACTGGAGAAATCCCCCCATCGCAGCCTGTCCGAGTTCGCCTTCCTGATCGCCCTGTGCTGGCTCAACGCCGGCATCTTCGATCGGCTTGCCATCGCATCGACACCCAACTGGGCCGTGCTTCTCACCGGCATGTCGATCATGTCAGCCGCCTACGGTCTGGAAAAAGGCGGGCGACAGGACCGTCTGGCCGGGCTGGGCACGCTGATCGGTTCGGCCATGGCCTACACCGGCCTTTTCGATCTGGTGCACAAGACCGCTGTCGAACCGGCTTTCTTCGCCGTCACTGCCTCGATGCTTTACGCCTGCGTCCTGCTGCAAAGCCGTGCCCTGCTGCTAACGACGGTGATCGCCATGCTGAGCTACATCGGCTATTTCACCACCCAGCATTTCGTCGATTCACTGGGCTGGCCGATCTCGCTGGTCCTGATGGGTGTTGCCTTCATGGGCGTCAGCGCGCTGGCCATGCGGGTGAAGCGACAGATGTAAAGCTACCAGGAGTGGGGTTGGTTGTGTCATGGGGCCGCGCTGGCGCAACCGGGCAGGATCCGGACGAGGAGATACGCTGCCTCGGACAGGCCAGTAAAAGCCGTTTGACGGCGAGGGCTATCGGGCAGCTACAGACTGGAAGCAGTCGTTCAGATTTCGTAGGCCACCGACCCACCGCCGACCTTCGGGCCGATCGTGTCGACGGTCGGCTTCTCGGCCATAGCCGCCGGTGGCACTTCGTCAGATCTCAGGCTGGAGCTGTCAGGAAAGCGGCCGCCCAATGTGCAGCCGCTGCTTATCTGCTAGATTTCAGTCTGCTCTGAAATCTCCAGCGCGTCATCGACCTCGATGCCGAGGTATCGGACAGTGCTTTCCAGCTTGGTATGACCGAGCAGCAATTGAACGGCTCTCAGATTCTTGGTGCGTTTGTAGATCAGCGTCGCCTTGGTGCGTCGCATCGAATGCGTCCCGTAGGCGGATGCATCCAAACCTGCCGCTGCAACCCAGTGATGGACGATTCGCGCATATTGACGCGTCGAAACATGGGGTGACCTGGCGATCCGGCTCGCGAATAGATACTGTTCCCCTCGCAGATGGGACTTCTCAAGCCAGGCCGACACCGCCGTTCTCGTTGGCTCCGTCAATTCGAACTGCACGGGACGTTGTGTTTTCCTCTGGATCACCATGGCCCGGGAAAGCATCTGATTCCCATGGGTGACATCGCGCACACGCAAGCTGACGAGATCGCAGCCCCGCAGTTTGCTGTCGATGGCCAGGTTGAACATGGCAAGGTCGCGGACGGCATGGGCATTCTGAAGGTAGATTCGAATGGCCCAGATGTCCTTCGGCTTGAGGGGTGGCTTCTGGCCGACGAGCTTTCCTTTGTTCCAGGCTTCACGTTTGTGGATAGTTTCCATCACAGACTCCTTGGTTGTTGATCGGAGACTGATTGTTCTACGAATCGCGATGGGGTGTTGGCAAAATCCCATATTGGGACTATAGTTCGTCCCATGCGAATCATTGCCGTCAGCCACCTGCGAACTTTCTGGGAAAACAATCTGGATGCCGAGCAGCCTTTGAAATCCTGGGTTGATGAGGTGAGGAAGGCGACATGGCACCAGCCCGCGGATATCAAGGATCAATACCGGAGCGCCAGCGTTCTAAAAAACCGCCGGGTCGTCTTCAATATCAAGGGCAATGGCTATCGTCTGGTGGTCTCAGTGGCATACCGCTACCAGGCCGTCTACGTGAAATTTGTTGGTACGCATGGCGAATATGATGCGATTGATGCCGAAACCGTTGAGATGGAGCACTGACATGGAGATTCGTCCGATTCACACCAACGCCGACTACAAGGCCGCATTACATGAGGTGTCGGCATATTTCGACCTCGAACCAGACCCCGGCACCCCTGACGGGGATCGATTCGACGTGTTGCTAACCCTGATTGAGGCGTATGAGGCCAAGAACTTCCCCATCGACTTGCCCGATCCGGTGGAGGCTATCAAGTTCCGTATGGAACAAGGTGGACTGACCCCGAAGGACTTGGTGCCGGCCATTGGCCGCCTGAACCGGGTTTACGAAATCCTCGCCCGTAAGCGCCCCTTGACCCTCAACATGATCTGGCGGCTGCACGAGAAATTCGGCATTCCTGCTGAAAGCCTGATTCGCCCGAGTAAGTTGTCAGCCACCGCCTGAGCCAGGACTTCACTGGCAACCCGCTTGCGACTGCAAGCTGTGCGGCAGCGGTAATTCGCCAAAAGATGGGAAGAGCAACGGCAGCTCTTGGGAGCCATTACGTGTGCGTGCTGTCGGCCAATAACTGCCGATTAACAAATCGCCTTATCTGCCATTCAGCTGGCTGGTAGTTGCGTGAAACCAGTCATTGATTGGATCTGCCAGCTTCCCAGGCAAGCATCGCGAGCTTGCGCTCAGTCCCCCAGCGATAGTTGCCCGCATCGCCACTTTCACGGATCACGCGATGGCATGGAATCAGGAAGCCGATGTGATTTGCGGCCAAAGCCGTTCCAACGGCACGTTGCGCACGGGGGCATCCGGCATGATTGGCAAGTTGTTGATAAGAAATCACGCGCCCGAATTCGGTATGTATCAGTGCCTCCCAGACCTTGATCTGGAAGTTGGTCCCGCGCAAGACCAGATGCATCCTGCCGCGGGAAGGCGTGGCAGGGAAAATGTCTTGCAGCAGGTGCTGGGCCTGCGAATCATCCCGATTGAATATCGCGTTCGGCCAATATGCAACAAGCTCAGCCTGCATCGCTTCGTGGTTTGCCATGCAAAACGCGAAATGGCAAACCCCCCGCTTCGTCCAGCCGACAATGGCTTCGCCAAACGGGGAGAAGGCAAAGCCGTTGGTGATTTCCAAACCCTCGCCGCCTGCCTTGATCTCTCCGGGCGTCATGGCTTCGCAGGTCACCATCAAGTCATGCAACCGGCTGGTACTGCTTAAACCGGCGGTTTCGGTCACGGTCAATACATCGTGCGACGACATCAGCTTCTGTTTCGCATACTCCTTGGTCAGATACTGAAGGAAGCGCTTGGGCGATATGCCGGCCCATTCGGCAAACAGCCTTTGCAGATGAAATGGGCTGACATGGGCCGCTACTGCGATCTGCTCCAACGTGGGTTGTTGCTTGGCATTTTCACGAATGAATGTGATCGCGCGGGCGACGAGCGCATACTGCCGCGTCTGCTCGGGGTGGTCAGGCCGCATGTTGTGCTCTTCTAGGCAGCACTGTCGAGATGGAAAAACCGGTCACCAAAGCAGTGCCCACCAATATCGTCAGGCTGCCTGCTAACGTATGCCAGCCGACATGCTCTCCGAGAAACACGGTACCCCACAGAATGCCGAATACCGGGATCAGGAATGTGACGGTGAGGGCAGGTGCTGCACCAATGTCGGCGATCAGTCGGAAGTAAAGCAGATATGCAACGCCACTGCAGACGATGCCGAGAGCAATCACAGAAAGAATGACATGCAGCGGGAGCGTGGTCTGTAGCGGTCCCGATTGCAGGGCGAATGGCACTAGTATCAACGTTGCAGCCCACATGCTGCCGTGGGCGTTGGCAAAAGGCTCGACGGATACTGCGGTTTTTGTATAGGTGGTAGCAATGCCATATGAAAACGCCGCCCCGAGGCCAGCGACAACTGCCAGTATGCCTCCTTCAGGCAACGTGACTGTTTCAATCCCGACTAACAGACTGACTCCGATCACACCGAGCAGCATCCCGAAAAGCGCTTTTGACGAAGGGCGGGACCGTAGCCAGATCGCCCCGATAGCGGCTGCCCATATCGGGGCCGTTGCATTCAGGATGGAAAGCAAAGACGCAGAAACCGTTTGTGCGGCATATGCAAACATGAGGAATGGCAGTGCCGAGTTGAATAGCCCAAGTATGAGGTAATGCTTCCAGTAGCGCGGCGTATTCAGGGTTTTCCCGAGGTAGAACGCCATCATCAGCAAAAATAGCACTGCCAGTCCAACACGCGCGAAAATCAACAGCGATGGCCCCAGGACAGGGGCACCAATTCGCATAAACAGAAATGAAGCGCCCCATATGGCGGACAGAAGTAGTAGGCGAATGAGACTGGCTGTGTTCATGGTGGCATCCAATAGCAGGGGTGCCGACACAATAGATGATTGGTTGTCTCTACATCAATCCGATTCTTGCGCACTTTCACTGCGCCCGGAAAGGTGCTCCTTTGCCATCATTACAAGCGGCAGATGTACTTTGTTACCAGTCACCCAAAGCACAACGAACCGAGAGACTGGATTGGGTCGGATTCACCCGCTCAAGGCGACCGCAGGGCCCCGTAAGCGGACCCTGAACGCTGAGGGGCAGGTCATCGCCGTACAGACGTCGCGCCTGTGAGCCTTCGATGGCCGCTAAGGCCGAACAAGAGACGAAGGTACCGGTACGGAGAACGGCAGCTACCGGAGTGGAGCGGCCGTCTGAATGGCGGCTTCGTGGCATGGCTGAATGGCCGTTCCTGGCCGAAAGTTGCCATCCAGCCATTTTGCCCCACCGTCGACCTGGCTGGCGCGCCGTATTTACCATGACATTTTCCAGCCACGGATTGCACGGAACGGGCTATCCGCACTCTGATCCAGCCAACCGTCGATTGCACAAGACCCAGGACGGCCTTGATCGTCGTTCCGGCCACCCCCGCTACGCCGCCACCGGCATCAGATAGGGCTGCTTGGGCGGTCGGGGTCGTCGGCGCGCCGGCCGTGGGGGCAGCGGCATGCGCTGGAGCACCTGCGC
>WBZU01002391.1_pt1 | contig 13003 bp, 7 predicted proteins | sample 5204311 | NCBI WGS metagenome assembly WBZU01 (sample SAMN12344359, study PRJNA552823) | activated sludge metagenome | biome: Activated sludge suspended growth; feature: Nitrification reactor; material: Wastewater; isolation source: activated sludge from nitrification reactor of wastewater treatment...
CAGGACCCGTGGTCACCCTGCTGACCTCGCGCGTCTGCCCCTGGCAGTGCGTCTTCTGCAACGAGAACTCCTATATCCCCAACATGGGCCGCAAACCCGTGGACCAGGTGATCGACGAACTCAACTTCCTCGACCGCAAGTACGGCGTCAGCCGCCAGACCTACTTCACCTAGAAGGCGAAGTACGGTGGCAGCTCGGTGCCGGAGCTCCGCCGGGTGATCGTGGCCATGGGCCAGCGCATCGAGGTGGGCGACACGTTGGCCAAGGCGCTGCAGGCGATGGGGCGCTGACCGGTTGCGCAAACGAGAGGTCGCCGGGGGCGGCAGCCCGCCAGGCGACCCACGCTGAGCCACCAGTGACGGCGACAATGGCGAGGACTGTGATGGATTGCCGGTTCATGAAGCGGCTTGAATTCACTTGATCCTGGCACGTTCGTCAACATCACGGCGCGGCATGGAGAGCCTTTCTCCGCACCTCAGCACACGATGCCGCTGTCCGAGACGCTGGCACTCGGATACGAAAAGATCCGGCGGCTCGGTATTGAATTCGAACATCTCAAAGTGGTGCGGCACCACCAGGTGAGCACCGCACGCGAATGCCAGCCCGGCCGCCTCGGAGCCGTTCATGTTTCCTGCCACTCGACGTTCGGGGCGATTGCCATTGATGGGCAGCAACATCAAATCGCACCGCGCCTCCGCCAGCACCGGTTGCAAGCCAGGATGCAAAAGGGTGTCGCCGCTGTGGTAAATCACGAAGCCGTGACGCCTGATGATGAAACCGAGAAACTTGCATCGTCCCAGTTCATCGCGCTCCACCAGGTTGTGCGCGGCGGCGATGCCAGTGACGCGCCAGCCCTCAAGCTCCATCTCGCGGGCGTCGTCGAGAGGCACATACTCCACCCGCGCGTCAGCGCCAAGGCGACGGCGCGCATCAATCTCCACAGCGGTCGGCAGAATGAGCCGGACGCCGTTGCTTGCACGTGCGAGCGGGAGCAAAGTTGCCTCGTCAAAATGATCCGTGTGCTGATGACTGGACGTAACAACCTTCACGAAGCCCAGTCGCTCGGGCGGGATGCATCGCTCCGTCATCCGCACGTGCGGCTTGTCCGTCGCTGCATACTTCGCGGTGAGCGAATCGGACAAATAAGGATCGAGCAGCAACCAGGCATCATTTTGCTTCAAAAGGAAGCCACTTTGTCCCAGCCACCACACATGCAAGTCATCGCCACCGGCGGAGAGCATGTCGGCCATCAAAGCATCATCGCGCTGGAGGGGTTGGATCATGGAGTAAATGGAACCGTGCAGGCTGGCACGCGCTGACGATGCAGGCAATCGGCTAACCTTGCCCGAACGAACGAGTCCGGGCCCTCCGGACTTGAGGCGCCGCGCAGGACTTGGATATAATCCTCTTTTGCTTTTCGTGAGGCTCCATGTAACCTCGACCCGCTGTCTTGGCGTAATGCCTGGGCAATAAACCCGCACTCACTTCATGTCAGACGACTCCAATGGCCAGCGCGATCCCGGCAATCCCAACCGCCGAGGTTCCCAGGATCCTCAATTCAACTGGAAAGGCTTTCTTCTCTTCGTGGTCGGAGCGTTGCTGATCGGTTCCGCGCTTCTTGTCCCTAAACTGCCGAGCGCCGGCCGGGAAAAGACCTTCCCCGAATTCAAACAATGGGTGGAGGAAGGGCTCGTGCTGGGCACCCCAAAACTTCCGCTGCAACTCGTCACTCAAGACACCACCCGTGAAGAGCACCTGGAAGGCTACAAATTTGATACGAAAGAACAGCTCGAAGCTGCCAGGAGCCAGTTGGAAAAGTCCGACAAATCGCTGGTCGTCCAGGGAGCCACCCGTTTCAAAGTGCCCGTCAACGTCGACTTCCAGGGAGACGAACTGCGCAAGCTGCTGGCTGACCACGGTCTTTCCGTGACATCGAATCACCAGGACAGCACGTTCAGCGGTGTGCTGATCACCTTCGTGCTGCCAGTCGCGTTGATTACCTTCCTTTACCTCCTGGTGCGCCAGCAAATCAAGAGCGCGGGACGTGGCGCACTAAACTTCGGCAAGAGCCGTGCACGCCTGCTGTCGCTCGATCGGAATCGCATCACCTTCAAAGACGTCGCGGGCGTCGAAGAAGCGAAGGATGAAGTGCAGGAACTGGTAGAATTCCTCAAAGACCCGAAGAAATTCCAACGCCTGGGAGGCAAGATTCCCAAAGGCGTGCTGATGGTAGGCCCTCCCGGCACCGGCAAGACCCTGCTGGCAAAGGCTATCGCGGGCGAAGCCGATGTTCCCTTCTTCAGCATCAGCGGCTCAGACTTCGTCGAGATGTTTGTAGGCGTGGGCGCCAGCCGCGTGCGCGACATGTTCGAACAGGGCAAGAAGAATGCCCCCTGCCTGATCTTCATCGACGAAATCGACGCGGTCGGACGCCACCGCGGCCACGGACTCGGAGGCGGGCACGATGAGCGCGAGCAGACGCTGAACGCCCTGCTGGTAGAGATGGACGGCTTTGACACTCAGGAAGGCATTATCATCATCGCAGCCACCAACCGCCCTGACGTGCTTGATCCAGCACTGCTCCGCCCTGGGCGGTTCGATCGTCAGGTGACCGTGAACTTGCCAGACGTGAAAGGCAGGGAAGAAATCCTGAAGGTCCACGCTCGCAAAATCAAGCTGGGTGAGGAGGCTGACGTATCCAAAATCGCCCGCGGCACACCCGGCTTCAGCGGAGCCGAACTGGCCAACTTGATCAATGAAGCGGCGCTCCTGGCGGCCCGGCGAAACCTGAAAGCAGTGGGCACACCCGAATTGGAGGAAGCACGCGATAAAGTCCGCTGGGGCCGCGAACGTCGCAGTCTCGCCCTGAGCGAAAAAGAGAAGGAAAACACCGCCTATCATGAGGCCGGTCACGCGATCCTGATCGAAGTTCTGGAGAACACCGAGCCGCTCCACAAAGTCACTATCATCCCCCGCGGCCCCTCCTTGGGCTCCACCATGTGGCTGCCTGAGGAAGACAAGTTCACCCACCGGAAATTCGAACTCCTGGACGATCTCGTGGTGGCCATGGGTGGTCGAGTCGCCGAGGAAATCAAATTTGGGAATGTGACCAACGGAGCCATGGGCGACATCCGCCAGGCGACGGCCATCGCTCGCAAAATGGTATGCGCGTGGGGCATGAGCGAGAAGATGGGCATGGTGGAATACGGCGAGGAAGAGGGAACCGTTTTCCTCGCGCGCGATATCTCCCGCAGCCGAAATTATAGCGAGCACACCGCGCAGATGATCGACGAAGAGGTGAAGCGCCTCATCGACGAAGCCTACCAAAAGGCCATGCAGTTGCTCACCCTGCATCGGGACAAGCTGGATGCCATTGCCGCTGCTCTGCTGGAGTATGAGACCCTGGACGGCGAGCACATCAAACAAATCATGACCACCGGTCAGCTCACAAATCCGCCACGGAGCGGCACCGAGCCCCCTCCTCCTCCCCCGCTGCCGAAACCTGCGGAATCGCGACCGCTTCCACGTGAAGACGAAGACGAGGGCGGCCTGGCACCGGGTCTGGCGGGCGCACCTGCCTGAATTAGGGCCATGGGCGCCTCGCTTAGCCCGGCTAAGCAGTATCTAGCCGCTATTTTTGTGATGGACAACGTGATCACAAATTGCTTTTATTGAAGGTCAACTCGCCGCAGTTAGTTCCGTTCTCCCCGCCTATGAGGTCTTGCTCCCGCTCCAACATGCCAAGCCGCTGCCGTCAATCCGCTGTCGCAGCGGTTCTTGCCATCGTTTCCTGGAGCGGCTGGGTTCATGCACAATACGGGGTATCCCCTTCACAGACCGGCATGGTTTTCGAAGACCTGCGGGCACGCGCCGGCGCTAGAAACGCAGCGGACAACGCGCAGCGTTCCGACGGAACCTATGACTTTGGCCCTCAAGGCTCGTTCCAGGCTGGCCAGGATGCGGGGACGCCGCTCCAGAATGCTGCAAGCCAGATTTCGCAAGGCTACTACGGCACCGGCAATCTCATCTACTCCCAACGCCAAGCCGGCGACTACACGCAGTATGCCGGCCCCTATGCCGCCACATCGACTTTCTTCGCACCAACTTACACTTCCGATCCGTTTCTGGGGGGGCGGCGCAATGTTCACCTGGGGCCGGTGAACATCGGCCTGGGCATGACCGTCGTTGGCGAATACAACGACAATGTAACGAGGTCTGGCGTGGATCCGATGAGTGACTTCATCACCAGCGCCTTCCTCAACATCAGCGCCAACTATCAAATCACGCAGAAATCGTCCCTCTCGCTTTCTACAGCGATCGGATTCGACCACTACTTCGACCACCCGGAATTGTCGCCTTATGGCAACGACTTTGTTCTGAACGTCCTGCCTGGCAGCACGATCGCACTCGATGGCACGATCGGTCCGGTTTACGTGGTGCTCTATAACCGCACCTCGGTTCGGCCCGCAGCGCAGAACGATTTCGCTCTGAATGACCGCAGCATCTTCGGGGTCGTTCAAAACGACACTGGACTCGGTGCGAGCTGGAACATCAATTCCCGCACCAGCCTGTCCGTGAACTACATGCATTCCGTGGCGCGCACCATGGACTCCAACCGCGAAGGCGTCGATTTTGGCCGCTATGATCGCGACTCGGACGCGATTCAGGGCTCTCTCGCCTGGACACCTGATGGCATCAGCACTTTTGGCCTTGAGGGCGGCGTCACGTGGATCTCTTATCCCGAGCACTTCAACAACGATGGCACCATTGGTAACATCGGCGTTTTTTGGTCGGCACCGTTGGGCAAAACCACCTCCATCCGCGTGGGTGCCGGGTTCCAGACCTTCAATTTCGACCCTCCTCCCGCATTCAGCGGCAGCCTTGCTGACGATGACCGCCGCGTGGCGGATGCGGAGGCACGGGTGACAAGCCTCAATCAGCAGATCGCCGACACCAATGCCAACAATGCTCTGACCCCAGACCAAAAACAGGCTCGTGTTAACAGCCTGACTCGGGAACTCTCCAAAGCCAATACCGCCGTCACGAGCGCAAAGAGTCTGAAGGATGCCCGCACGGTCGAATTCAACAGCAGCAGTCGGGACAGCAGCGACTTGAGCGACTTCTATTATAACGTCACGTTTTCGAATCGCCTGAGTTCGCGGATTTCTCACGCGCTGACCTTCGGTCACGAATCGTCTCTGAATACGATCTCCAACTACATCACAGCAGACTATGTGAGTTACGGCGTTGGAATCGTTGCGTGGGCCGGCAGCCGCCTCTCACTCAGTGGCTACTACGAGAATGCACAGGATTCAGGCGGACGCCTGGCCGAGGATATCGAGCAATGGGGCTTCGACGCCTATCTCTCGCATCAACTGACACCGCGCCTTCGGGCTGGCCTCGGTTATCACTATGGCATTTCAGATTCGAACCTGCCCCTGCGGAGCTACACCCAGCAGGCATTCAATGTGGATTTGAGCTACGCTCTGACGCGAAAAATGCTGGTCTCGCTCGGCTATCGCTTCCTGACCACGGATGCTGATGACCCGATCTTCAACTACGATCAGAATCGATTCGTGATCTCGGCGAACTACAATTTCTAACGCCGGATTGATCTGGCGGTCAGAGCCAGTTCAGGCCCCTCACCACAATCACGTCATGAAAGTCCAAGCTGTATTCGTAGCTCTGCTGGTTTGCGCTGGCAGCATTGCTTCTGCTCAGAACCCAGGTTACAAACCCCCCGAACTTCCGAAGAGCGGCGCTCCAGGTGGCAGTGACAATTCAGCGGGTGAAGTGAAGGCTGCGGGTCTCGTCAATTCCATGGATCAGTTGGATAACCTGGAGCCACTGGCACCAGACTACATGATCAGTTTCCGGATCATTGAAGATCGCAGCGAACCAATCCGTTTGCGCGTCCAGGACTCGGGTGACGTGCAGGCACCGCACGTCGGGCTTGTTCGTGCCGCGGGAAAGACCTGCCGCTCCCTGGCGCAGACCATCAAGGCCCAGTTGGAGAAGGACTACTACTCCAAAGCCACCGTCATTATTGCCATTGATCAGCGTCCGCCGCCCGGGCAACGCACTCGCATCGGCACCCAGGATTTGGAAACGTTCACCGTGTTCGGCCAGGTAGCCCGGCAAGGCAAATATGAACTCCCGTATGACAGCGACATTACCATCAGTCAGGCCATTTTGATGGCAGGTGGTCCCGCCCAATTTGCGAACCTCAAAAAGGTTCGTCTTATCCGCAAGACGCCCAGTGGCAACAAGACCGTGCAGGTGGACGTCGATGCCATCATGGCCCACGGCATGCTCGATCGCGATATTTACATCCGGAAGGGCGACGTGCTGATTCTGCCCGAGAAGGTTTACAATTTCTAGCATGCTGAGGCCCCTCGTGCCGGGCGGAAAGTAGCATGCAGCCGTTCGCGCATCTGCCAGCGAGACCGATTCCTGGCCTGGGCGCCAGATTCTTCTTCCAGCCAGTTGCGCATCGGGCTAAGATGCTAACCCCGTAAATCGGACCAGACCCCACCAAATTATGGAGAACCAACTGACCCTGCCTGGCCAGTCATCCTCGCTGAGCCGCATCCACGAGACATCTGCGAAATTCCAGCGATACAAGATCCTGCTGCGCCGCCGTTGGTGGTTTCTGCTTCTCACGGCTGCAATCGGCGTTTGCTTTCAGGCCCTGACGATCAGCAACAAGCCCACACAATTTGTTTCCTTGGCGAAACTCGTGGCAGGCGGACGCGTGATGGGCAGCACGGGGGGGCCGCAGTATGTGGACTACTTGCAGGATTTCTACGGAACGATCATCGAGACGCTGGAGAGCGCCGAGATGCGGCACCATGCAGCAGATCGCGTGCGCGCCCTTTATCCTGACATGAAAGTCTCCGAAGCGGATGTTAAGGTTACGCAGAACAAAGGTTCGGCGATTTTTAATGTGGCCGCCTTCGGAACCGACATCAAATACACGCGTGTGTTTCTTGATGCGTTGCTCGAAGAATTCCGCGCATTCCGGGATCAGATCCGAGAAAAACAACGCGACCAGGCGTTGAACGCCTTGATCGAGGATGTCGTGAAGCGCGAGAACAAAGTCAAAGAGGGCCTGGACAAACTCACCGCATTTAAGAAGCAGAACAACGTAGTGACGCTCTCCGATGGCCGTAATCAGGCGGCTGAATTCTTGAAGCAAGTCACTTTGGAAAAGAACCGCCTGCTCATGCAATTGACTGATGTCGACCTCGCCCTCAAAGACGTCGGAAACGCCCTCCAGCAACGTGAACGGACGTCCGGCAGCGGCGGGCAAGGCGCCCAGGCCGCGCCAGCCAATCCCACTGTTACCAATTCCCCACAGGAGTTCACCAGCGCCAATTCAATGCCCAGTTTCAGTCAGGCGGAACGCGACTATCTTGAGACGCGACGCTCCATCACGCTCCTCAAAGCAGATCGCACTGAGTTGCTGAAAACGCTCCGCCCCCTCCACCCGCAGGTTGTTGAAGTCGAGCAGAAGATCACGAAAGCGGAGGCCATCCTTTCCACCTACGAGGAAGAGATTCAAAACCAGATGCGCAGTGCGAAGGCCGGGATGGAGAGGCAGATTACAGTTCTCGATCAAAAGATCCAGGAATTCACGCAGAAGGCAGCCGAGGACGGTGGCAAACTGGCCGAATACGAAAGGCTCAAACAGGAATACGAAGACTCCGATCGCGCCTACAAGGAGATGTTTGACCTCGTCCACAAATTCCAGGTCAACGAGGAAATGTCCAGCGACTACGTTCACATCATGGAGAAGGCCTCGCCTGCCGTCGAGGACATTCAACGCTGGGAACTCCCCATCCTCATGGGATTGGGTCTCGGTCTCGCCATTGGCGCAGGCATTCTCGTTCTGTTCGACCGTCTGGATGATCGCATGAATTCGTTCAGCGAGTTCCAAACCTTGTTCCCGAACGAATCGATTCTGGGCCAGATTCCCGAGCAGCGTCAACGCGGAGACGTGGCACTGCTCCGGGCAAACGACGACCGTCACCTCTACGCGGAGGCATTCCGCAATGTGCGCTCGTCGCTGCTCTTCAAGAACTGGCGCGGACGTCCGCCCAAGTCCATTCTGGTCACCAGCGCCGTTCCTAATGAAGGCAAGACGACAGTGACCGCAAATCTCGCCGTGACCATGGCGCTCGCAGGTGCCCGTGTCTTGCTCGCGGACTGCGACTTGCGCCGCGGCGGCATCGCTGAACTCTTCAAGCTCCCGACCAATCCAGGTCTGAGTGAAGTTCTGCGTGGCAAAGTGCACTGGCGCGACGCCGTGCAGGAAACAGGGACCCGTGGACTTGATCTGCTCGCTCGTGGTGACGTGTATGATCAGACGTCTGAAATGCTGCTTTCCCACGCGGCCGATGAAGTGTTGCGCGAGATGTCCGAAGAATACGACTACGTGATCTTCGATAGCGCTCCGGTGCTGGTCGCTGACGACACGGCAAGCTTCGCGCCAAAGCTGGACACGGTTCTCTTCGTGGTGCGCATGTCCTCCACCATGGCGCGTCTGACTGGGAAAGCCCTCGACTTGCTTTACGACCGCCAGGTCAAAATCGGCGGCGTCATCCTCAATCGCTCGAGCAGCAGCCTCAAAGAATACACATACTACAACTACGCCTCCTACTACTACACGCCCAAGGGTGCCGCTTCGGCTAGCGACTCGTCATCCCCGGCGCCGAAGGCTTGATTCATCGTCGCAATGTTCGCGGGCGGTCGAGGCACATGCTTCGACCGCCCGTTGCTTTGGCTGGCCGGAGCGGAAACAAAATCTGCACAACACTCTTTGTTCCCCTGTGACGTATCCTGAACATCGTTCCGATAATCATGGCCGTTGCTTTCCAAGACTATTACAAAACGCTCGGTGTCGCCCGCGACGCTGATGCTGACGCGATCAAGAAGAGCTTCCGAAAACTCGCGCGACAATACCATCCCGATGTGGCTAAGGACAAAAAAGCCGCCGAGGAGAAGTTCAAGGAAATCAACGAGGCCTATGAAGTCCTCAGCGATCCTGCCAAGCGCGCCAAGTATGATCGCCTGGGCTCACGCTGGCGCGAGTCCGAAGCTGCCGGCGACAACAGATCGTGGCAATGGCACGGCATGGATGCAGAGGATTCGGGTGCCGACTTCCACTTCGGCGGCACAGGCTTCAGCGACTTCTTCGAACAGTTCTTCGGCGGCGCTTCGCGACGGGGCATGCCTCATGGTGCCGCAGGAACTGGTGCTCGCGGCCGGGCGAGAGCCCAACGCGGAGCAGATATCGAAGGAGACATCCTGGTCACTTTGCAAGAGGCCATGCATGGCACTGTGCGGCCCATTTCGTTGCAAACGATCGATCATGCGTCCGGCGAACAGCAAACGCACACTTTTCAGGTCCGCATACCAGCCGGGGTGACTGATGGCACGCGCATCCGGGTTGCAGGACAGGGCGAACCAGGCACGCAAGGCGGCGGGCCGGGCGATCTTTTTCTCCGCGTGCGCCATGCGGCGCATCCGAACTTCACCTCTCGTGAGTCAGATCTCTACTACGAGCTCGATATTGCTCCCTGGGAGGCAGCACTGGGAGCAGAGGTCAGCGTGCCGACGCTGGACGGCAGCGTGACGTTGCGCCTTCCGGCCGGCGCAGCCAACGGGCAGCACTTGCGCGTGCGTGGACGCGGCCTTCCGAAAGGCAAAACAGGAGAGCGAGGGGATTTCTATGTCGTGCTCGCTGTCCAAATTCCCACGCAGCTCTCAGAAGCCGAGCGCGCCGCCTGGCAGAATTTGAAATCGATTTCAGGATTCAATCCGCGCTAATGACACTGGCTGGTGAAAAAGGTGCCGCAAAGGCCGGGGCTGACCAATGAACGGCCAGCCACTGTGCATCCTTCGATGCCTCCGCCACCCGATGGCGCACGCGCCGGGCTATAAAAACGTGATCGCCCTTCATCAGCTTCTGGGTGCGTCCATCAAACCATTCGAGCGATGCCTCCCCTTCGATGAGCATTACCCACTCGTCCGCATCCTGATCATACCAGAATCCGGGCGGACTTGCATGACCGTGGGAGATGATTCGTTCGATTCTAACGCCTCCTGCATCATGCAGCGAGATGAACTCCTCTTGTGGATGTGTTGAGTCCGCAGACATCGCTACTTCCTGGCGACTTCTAGAATCTCCTTGGCACCAGTGCGCAGCACTTCAACACCGCTGATGACAGGCATGTGCTCTGCTTCGGTAGCCGTCGTGACCAAATCGATCAAGAGATCGCCACTGACTTCCACCTTTTCAAATTCTACGACATGGGCCTTTTTGACGCCGCCAGATGCGACCGCGGGATCAAAGCTCTTGAGCACGGTTTTGCCCTGCAATTGAACGTCAAACACACGCTGCCCCGGCTTGTCACCGTCCAACGCAGCAAAGTAGAGGCGCACGGTGTAAGTGGCCGGCTCCTGGCCATTGGCGACTATCGGCAGCTCAGCGTGTGTCAGCCCTCTGATTCCGCTGCTAAACACCCACGGAGTATCATGTCCCGAGACGATATATGAATCGCTGTTGAATGCATAGCTTCCTCCGTCCTTGAGAATCGTGGTCTTGAGTTCCAGCGGCAGATCAATGCCCGCTCGCGAACTCGGACGCGGGTAACCAAGCCAGAGCTTTCCATGGGAGTCGCGCCGGTCGCCAGGCGCAGCAAGATTCAGGGCGAGGTGCTGGACGGGCGACATCGGGCCTTCGGCGTGATACACGCCCCACGCCATCTTGTCGTCGCGCGGTTCGAACACAATGGTGCTGGCGATGCTGAACAAGCAGACGCAGCCCGCGCTCGCCTCCGGAATCATCACCAGTCCATTCGCGGGGATCGTGTTGATCCAGCAGCCCAGGCGTTGTCCGGCGAAGTGTTCCGTGCCTTGGTCCTCATCCCGGTTGTAAAAGGCCGTGAACTTGCTCCGGAAAAACATCATGTTCGGCGTCGCACTGATGGCACCGCAATGGTGGCCAGGACGGATGAATGTCCAGGGCGTCTGTTCGCCGGTGATGGGGTGCTTGCGCATCTTCTGCTGGCCTGTGTAGAGGTCATACGACCACGGTTCAGCGATAATCTCATTGTCTATGATGATGGGTCGGTGACGATAGTTAGCGTCCTTGGCCCAGATCTTTTCGCCACTGTTCGCATCCAGCACCACCAGCCGCCTACGGGCAAACTGTCCTTCCAGGAACTGCTGCCAGTAGTGCCCGTTCGCGTTTGCGCCGCCGAGGACGAGGTGCCCGTTTTGATAGATCATTGTCAGACTCCCACCGCCATCGCCGATCTCGCTGCAATCGGTCACATCCACCGGCTTCGCAAAAATCTGCCTGCCCGTCCTGGCATCCAATCCAACGGCCAGCCGGAGATCAGCCTTCTTGATCCGCTCCTCCGCGATCTGTTGCTCCTTGCCAGTGAGCCTGGCCAGTTCGGTCTTGTCCTGATTGAGCATCACCTCCCGCTGCTCGGGCGTGAGTGATGCGTCGATGAGGAACACGCGACCGTCGCCGATCGCGATGCTCACATGCGATATGTGCTGCCCATGATGATCCCATGCCAGCTTTTGCGTTGCGATGTCGAACGCGAAGATCTTGTCTGTAGAACCAGATGCCGTGGCACCGCGCCGCGTGCGCTCTTCAGCCAGCGCCTTTCGATCGGTGCTGGTGCCGAAAAGCAGACCGTCCTGCACGGCGATGTAGCCCCATTGACGCTCCTCCTTCGGCTTGTCGCCGGGAACCTCAAACTCGTGGACAATCTTGCCGCTTGCGGCTTCGAACTGCACACACTTCTCCTCAACGACCACAAACAACGCATCGTTGGTCGCAGCCATGTTGCCAGGTTCGCGTGCAGCCTTCAATCCGTCCCGAATGGCACCAGGATTCGCCACCTCCCAAAGCTGTTCGCCATTGTAGGCGTCATACGCCATGACGGTTTCGTCTCCTTGAATGAAGAGCCGCCCGTTCACGCTTATCGGTCCAACCGCTCCAGCATGACGATTGACCATCTTGCCTGGACCCGGATCGCCATACCATAACACGCTGAGCCCGCCCTTGATCCGCTGGTCGTTGTTGGATGACGTGTTGGCGGCATTGCCATACTGATGCGACCAATCGCCCGCTCCGGGGAGAGCTGCCAGTGTCAGAATCGTGTAGCCTCCTTTCTCCACCAAGGTTGCCTTTTCATCCAGCAGCTTGGTCGCAGCAATGAATGCACGCGTGTTTGGCCCGCTCTTCACGCACAGCACACCACCCAGCGGCTTCAGGTGTCGTGCCACATCGATCGGATCGTTGGTGATGTCAGCTGCGTCACACGCAATCAGATTGGCAAAGTAGCTGCCATAGGGAATGACCGACAGATCCAGGTGATCGAACGTCAGCCGCGGCCCATAAAGGCCGGAGTCAATGTTGTCCCGCCGTGCAGACGCCACGTTTTCGGCTTTGTCATCCACTCCAAAGACCGTGAGCTGACTTTGCCTGGCGAGTTCATATGCGAAATCGCCCTTCGGACCGCTGTGCAGAACCAAACAGAAGCCTTTGTTGATTCCGGTCAGTTCGAGCATCTTCTTCGCTTCGCCGATCGCAATCATATCCATCGTCTTGTGAGGCGATGCCGCCACCAGTTGCGCCGCCTTGCCGCCGCTGGCGAAGTTGTAGATTTTCCCTGTGCTGGTGCTCACCACGACGTGGCCGTTTGCGACAGCGATCCCGCGGGCGTTTCCATCCACCGTGGCCTCCCAAATCTGCTTTCCGGTCGAAGTGTCGATGGCGACTATCTCCCCCTGTCCTCCGGCGAAAAGCGTGGCACCAGCGAGGACGAGAGCGGATTCGTGTTTGGACGCCAGCTTCCATCTCACGCCCTCATCGCCGAAGTGCTCGATCTCCTTCTTGATGCGCGCCAGGTCATCCTGCCTGGCCTTGTAATCGGCGCGCTGCGGCTCGTATTTTTGTGCCGTGGCAGCCAGCTCCGCT
>WBZU01002393.1_pt1 | contig 12995 bp, 8 predicted proteins | sample 5204311 | NCBI WGS metagenome assembly WBZU01 (sample SAMN12344359, study PRJNA552823) | activated sludge metagenome | biome: Activated sludge suspended growth; feature: Nitrification reactor; material: Wastewater; isolation source: activated sludge from nitrification reactor of wastewater treatment...
CGGGGTGACGACGGAACGGCGGGCCGGCGTCGGGGTCGTAGCGGTCGTGGTACCCCGCCGGGGCCCGGTAGGGCGGGTGGGGCTTGATGTAGGAGACGTGGGCGAACCAGGGCTCGACGCCCCGGCCGTCGAGCCAGTCGATCACCGCCTCGGTGAGGAAGGCGGTCTCGGTGGCGTCGGCCGGGAAGCGGGTGGGGGCCCAGGCCGGCGGGTGGTCGGCCGCGCCCGGGTGGGCGAGATCCGGCTCGAACAGGTCGTCGGGGTCCTCGGGCACCGCCACGCCCCGGGCCGCGAGCCAGTCGGTCCACCGGACCAGGTTGCGGCTGGTCAGCAGCACCTCGGGGCGGAAGCCCGGCAGCACGCCCTCGTAGTCCCGGAGGCGGGGGTCGTCGGGATCGTCGACGGTGCGGGGGTCCACGCTGGTGTCGGTGTAGCCGAACAGGGTCGGGTCGTAGCCGGCCCGGCGGGCGATGCGGGCCACGTTGTCGAAGCGGTCGTCGAGCGGGGCGCCGTTGGCGACCGAACGGTGCTGCATCTGGTAGGTGCCGGTGTGCAGCGACGCCCGGCTCGGGCCGCACGGGGCGGTCACCGACCAGTGGTTGGCGAAGCGCACCCCTCGGGCGGCCAGGCGGTCGAGGTTGGGCGTTCGCACCACCGGGTGGCCGGCGGCGGACAGGCAATCGCCCCGCCACTGGTCCACCGTGAGGTGCAGGACGTCGCGGGCGGGCCGGGCCGGGCGCCCGCTCACGGCGGCGGGGTGCGGGCGGTGCGCCCGTGCAGCTGGTCGGCGATCTCGGCCCACATCCACGTCAGCAGCTCGGTCACCCCCGGGGCCGGGGTGGCCAGCAGCCCGCCGCGGCGGTTGACGTGGCGGAGCTGCTCGAGCAGGACCTGCACGTGGGCCAGCAGGGCGCCGTCGGCCGGCGCGAGGTCGACCTCCAGCCGCACGCGATCGTCGCGCCGTTCGACCGTCGCCCGTCGGAGCAGGTCCCGGAGCTCCTCGAGGTCGGGGAGGAGCGCGGCGGCGAGATCGGCCAGCTCGGGGTCGACCTCGGCCCCCTGGCCCCGCCCCACCAGGACGAGCTGGCACTCGCGCAGCACGTCGGCCAGGTGGGAGACGGCGGCGTCGAAGGTGGGCCCGGGGAGCTCGGCGAGGACGACGCCGACCTTCATCCCCGGCCCTCGACGCGGGGCACCTCGAACCACACGACCTTGCCGCCCTCGGCGCGGGGCTCGACGCCGGTGCGGCTGCTGAGCGACTCGATCAGGACCATGCCGCGGCCGGACAGCGCCAGCGGGTCGGGCACCCGCGACGCGGCGGGCATCCGGTCGCTGCCGTCGGTCACCTCGACGCGGACCGCGTCCTCGCCGAGGGTCAGGGCGAGGGTGCAGGTGGTGCGGGCGTGGAGGACGACGTTGGTGACCAGCTCGCTGACCAGGAGCGAGACGGTGGCCGCGAGGTCTGCGCCGTGCGGCTCGAGCGTCTGCGCGGCCCACCGGCGGGCGATCGCGACGCTCGCCGCCTCCGCGGGCAGCTCGAGGTGCTCGGCCATCGGCGGCACCGTACCCGGCGGTCGGGTCCCGCACCGACGACCTACGGTCCTGCGATGCCCGACGACGACGGCTGGTGGCGGGCGGTGGTCGAGGTGCCGACCGACGCCGCCGAGGTGGTGGCCGACGCCCTGTGGCCGCACGGCCCGGCGGCGATCGAGGAGCAGGCCGCCCCGGCCGGGGTGCGCCTGCTCGCCGGCTTCCCGAGCCGGGCCGCCGCCGACGCCGCGGCGGCCACCGCCCGGGCCCTCGGCGCCCGCGCCCACCTCGAACCGGTGGTCGACGACGGCCTCGACGGGTGGCGGCCCCACGCCCGCCCGGTGCGGGTCGATCGCTTCCTGGTCGTGCCGGCCTGGGCCGGATCCGACCGGGCCGACGGGCCCGACCACACCGACGGGCTCGACCAGACCCATGAGCTCGGCGGCGCCGACGACGTGGTGCTCCGGATCGACCCGAGCCACGCCTTCGGCTCGGGGTCCCACCCCACCACCCGCCGCAGCCTCGCCGCCGTCGGCCGCCTGGTCCGGCCGGGCCACCGCGTGCTCGACGTCGGCTGCGGCAGCGGCATCCTCGCCGTGGCCGCCGCCCGGCTCGGCGCCGCCGAGGTCGTCGGGGTCGACATCGACGACGACGCCCCGCCGACCACCCTGGCCAACGCCGAGGCCAACGGCGTCGCCGACCGGGTGCGGGCCACCACCGATCCGCTGGCCGACGTGGTGGCGGCCGAGGTGGCGACCGGGGCGCGGTTCGACGTCGTACTGGCCAACCTCCTCGCCCCCACGATCCGCGAGCTGGCCGGGCCGCTGGTGGCGGCGCTGGCGCCGGCGGGTCGGCTGGTGGCCTCCGGGCTGCTCCGGGACCGCTGGTCGGAGGCGACCGACGCGCTGGCCGGGCTGCGGGTCCTCGAGGTCGACGAGGAGGACGACTGGGTGGCGGTGGTGCTCGGCCGCTGACGGACCGGCCGAACCCGGGCCGGCCGAACATGGGCCGGCCGAACACCACCGGAGGCGGGTGGCTACCCTCCTCGCGATGGCCGTCACCCCCGACGTCGAGCAGCCGTTCGCGCTCGTCGGCGGCCGGGTACCCGACGACGTGCTGGCCGTCGTCCCCGATCGCGGCGGGTGGGTGAACTTCGTGCCGGAGGTCGACCCCGGCCACGAGGTGGCGCCCCGCAGCCTGTTCGCCACCATCTTCTCCAACCGCGGCAATCCCGTCCCCCTGGCCACCTGGTCGGCCCCCGACGACGAGGGGGCCCGGCCCACCCTCGGCATCGAGCACGGGTGGGGCCCGGGGGCGCTGGCCCGACTGGAGGAGGCCGGCTCCCCGCTGCCCGAGGGCTGGCTCAAGCTGACCGATCACGCCCGCCGCGGGCTGGTGGTGACCGCACCGGTCGACGTCGATCGGGCCGAGGCGATCCGCTGGCTGCTCGAGGCGGCCACCGCGCTGAGCACGGTCCCGCTGACCGGCTCCTGGCTGGCCCGCGCCTTCCTGCCCCGCTGACGCGGTCGCCCCGCTGACGCGGTCGCCCCGCTGACGCCGGCGACTCAGTCCAGGCCGGCCTCGGCCCGCTTCACCAGCTCGTCGAAGGCGTCGGTGCTGAGCTCGCCGCTGCCCCGGGCCACCACCCGGCCCTCGGCGTCGACGGCCACGAAGTACGGGAAGCCGCTGAGCCCGAAGGCGGTGGCCGCTGCGCTCTCGGCCGAGTCGACCAGGACCGGGAAGGGCCAGTCCTCGTCCTCCAGCCAGGTCTGCGGCGGGTAGTTGCCGCGCGCCTCGGCCACCGCGGTCGAGATCGTGGTGAGGGTGACGTCGTCGGGCAGCGGGTCCTCGGCCAGGTGGGCGGCGATGCGGGGGACCTCGCGCCGGCAGTGCGGGCACCAGTGGGCGACGAACAGCAGGATCTGGGCCTTGCCGGTCGGCTCGATCGTGATCGGGGTGCCGTCGAAGGACTGGCCGGTGACGGTGGGGATCGTCTCGCCGACGGCGGGGTCCTCGGCGGCGGTGCCGTCGTAGGCGGCGAGAGCGGGGGCGGCGTCGGCCCCGCTCGCCACCTCGACGTCGGCCACCTGCTGGCCGAGGGCGGCGCCGTCGGCGGCGGTCCCGCTCCCGCCGTCGTCCTTGGAGCCGCGGGCGGCGAGCACCGCCACCACGCCGGCCAGGACCACGAGGGCGAGGGCGCCGTACCAGACGACGCGTCCGGAGCGGCTCGAGCCGGGGGGCGAGGCGGGGCTGCTGGTCACGGGACCTCCAGGGTCGGGTGGGCGGTGGGCCCGGTCGGTCGCGGTCGGGCGACCGCGAGCAGGACGAGGATGAGGGCGAACCCCGACAGGGCCATCCCCGGGATGGTGAGGTAGCCGAACCGCTCGACCCAGATCAACGAGCACGGGTTGGCCGGGTCGCACGACGAGGTCTCGAGGTTCGGGTAGCGCTCGACGAGCAGGTGGTAGATCGACACGCACCCGCCGACCGCGGCGAGCGCGGCCGCCACCGGGCGAAGGCGGGTGGTGCGCAGCAGCGCCGAGGCGCCGAGCAGCACCACCTGCGGGTACATGGCGAAGCGCTGGTACCAGCACAGGCGGCACGGCACGAAGTGGGCGACCTCGGACAGGTAGAGGCTGCCGGCGGTGGCGGTGGCCGCCACCGCGGTGGCCAGGCCGAGGGCCTGCGGGCCCACCTCGGCGGCCAACCCAGCGCGGGCTCGGGCCAGCGCCGGCGACCACCGCCCGCCCACCGCCAACACGATCGCCACCGCCACCGCGGCCTGGGCGGCCGTGGCGAGGAGGGCGAAGAAGAGCGTGGCGGTGTCGGTGGTCATCGGAGGGTCGGGCCGGTGGCCGGGTCGGGTCGGGCCGGGTCGGGTCGGGTCGGGTCTCAGTCCAGGACCGTGCGCTGGAGGCGGTGCAGCGACCACCAACCGAACGGCACCGGCAGCCAGTAGGTGACCAGGCGGAACAGAAAGACCGAGGAAAGGGCGTCGGCGGTCGGCACGCCCACGCCGGTGAGCGCGGCGGTCAGCGCCGCCTCGACGGCGCCGAGCCCACCGGGGGTGGGGGCGGCCGAGGCGACCGACGAGGCGGTGAGGTAGAGCAGCCCGAGGCGGGGCAGGGAGATGCCCACCTCCAGCGCCCGGCACGCCCCCGAGAAGGCGGCGATGGTGGCGATCTTGGAGGCGAAGGTGGTGGCGAACAGCGTCACGAACCGCCCGGGCTCGCCGGCCAGGCGCCGAAGCGTCCGCCACACCTCCCGCACGGTGGTGGTGATCCGGCGGGCCACGAGGCGCTGGCCCCACGGCGTCAGCCACACCAGCCCGCCGAGCACGGTGACCACCGCCAGGGCCACCGCCACGGTGCTGGCTCGCGGCGCCCGGAAGTTCAGGCCGGCGGTGGACGAGCCGGTCCACACCGCGAACGTGATCAGCACGATCACCTGGGCCACGCCGCTGGCCACGCTGGTGAGCGCCACGCCGGTGGCCGCGGTGCCGAGGTCGGCGCCCCGCCGCTGGAGGTAGCGGACCCGGAGGGCCATGCCGCCGGCGTTGGCCGGCGTGAACCGGTTGAGGAACGACTGGGCCAGCATCAGCCGCACCACCTCGGCGAACGGGAGGCGCTGCGGCACGACCGACACGAAGGTGCCGGCCCCGGCCACGTAGGGGATCGCGGCCAGCGCCACCAGGCCGGGCAGCGTCACCGCCGGCACCGCGTCGAGCGCGGCGCGGATCTCCGACCAGCTCGAGGCGAACGACAGCACCGTGTAGATCGCCACCACCCCGCCGACCAGCCCGGCCAGGTGCCGGGGGGTGATGCGCTCGATGTCGGCCAGCTCGTAGCCGGCCCCGCCCGACGCGGCCTGGAGCCGGGACCGCACCGCCGGCAGCACGTGGTCCTGGCCGGCGACGGCGGCCCGGACGTCGGCGGGCAGCGCGAGGGGCTGGACGAGCGGGAGGGCGGCGGCGAGGTCGCGGGCGCCGAGGGCCCGATCCGCGGCGGCCACCGACCGCTCGGCCCCGACGACGAGGGCGAGGCTGGTCACCAGCCCGGCCACGTCGGAGGCGAGCTGCTCGGGCTCGGCCTGCTGGACCGACCAGCGCAGGTCGAGCACGGTCACCGACCCGTCCGGGTCGAGGACCAGGTGGTGGGTGGAGAGCCAGCGGTGGGCGATGCCCTGGTCGTGCAGCAGGCCGACCTGCCGCCACACCTCGTCGAGGACGGCGTCGGTGACCTCCTCCGCTTCGACGGCGTCGAGCCGCCGGCCCTCGATCGGCTCGAGCACCACCAGGCCGTCGCCGTCGGGGGTCGACCCGGCGGCCAGGACCGAGGCCACCCGGACCCCGCGGCGGTCCGCCAGCAGCGACGAGTAGGCCTCGTGGCGGGCCAGCCGCTCCGCCGACCAGCTCGGCCGGGTGTCGTCGAGGTCTTTGACCCGGAGCTGGCGGGTGATCCGCAGCAGGACGTCCGCATCCCGCTCGTCCCGGCCGAGCAGCTTGACGAAGGCCGCCCGGCCGCCGGCGGTGGTGGCCCGGAAGGTGCGGGCGTGGCCGGCCCCCACCGGCCAGGGCTCGATCTCCGACGCCGGGAACCCGGCGGTGGCCAACCCGGCGAGGACCGCCTGGCGGCTGGCCCGGCGGCGGGGCGAGCCGCCCACCACCAGCGCCACCGACCCGACGGCGGCCCCGAGCGCCAGGGTGACCGCCAGGTTCAGCGGCACGGCCACCGCGGTCACGATGCGGCTGAGCACCGCCAGCGCCAGCCCGGCCAGGGCGACCCGGCGCCACCCGCGGGAGATCACCGGCCCGGCCACGATCAGCGCGGCGGTGAGCCCGGCCAGGTAGGCGCCCGAGGGGAAGGCGGCGCCGGTGATCCACGACGGCCGCTCGGCCAGCAGGACCACCCGGTTGGGGACCGCGTTGTCGAGGCGGGCCTGGAGCGCGGCCATCACCAGGCCGGCCGCGCAGGCCGCGAGGGTGGCGGTCCAGAGCAGCCGCGCCCGCCGGCCGAGGACGACGAAGAGGACCACCGGGACGGTCAGGGCGAGGATCTGGGTGGTGCCGAGGATCAGGTCGCGCACCCAGCCCGGGAGCTGGTTGACCAGCTCGACGAGGTCGACCGCCACCGACCGGGCCTCGGCCGAGTGCCGGAACGACAGGCCGACCGACGCCAGCAGCACCCCGGTGGCCAGCACCAGCCGGACGACGTCGGTGGGATGGCGGCCCCAGACCGGGCCGGACACGAGGTCGTCCGCATCCGGGCCGCGCACCGGTCGGAGCACCCGAGAGGTGGAGGGCGACGTGGCGGCCATCGCTGCGCAGTCTGCCCCGCGCCCCGCGTCCCGACGGGCGGCAGACTGCGCCGATGGCCGCGCTCCCGGTGCTCGACGTCGCGCCCCTCCGTGCCGGCCGCGGCCCGACGCCCGGCCCCGGCGAGGCCGAGGTGGCACGGGCGCTCGACGCCGCCTGCCGTGCCACCGGGTTCTTCCTGATCACCGGCCACGGGGTGGACCCGGGCCTGCTCGCCCGGCTCGACGCCGCCGCCCGCCGGTTCTTCGCCCTCCCCGAGGACCGCAAGGCCGAGGTGGCGATGGCGCGCGGCGGGCGGGCCTGGCGGGGCTGGTTCCCCGAGGGCGGCGAGCTGACCGCCGGGCGCCCGGACCGCAAGGAGGGCCTCTACCTCGGCCAGGAACTACCCGCCGACGACCCCCGGGTGCTCGCCGGCCGGCCGCTGCACGGGCCGAACCTGTTCCCCGACCACGACGTCGCCGACCTCCGCCCCGCCGTCCTGGCCTGGATCGACGAGATGACCGAGCTGGGCCACGCCCTGGCCCGCGGCGTCTCGCTCGGCCTCGGCCTGCCCGCCGACCACCTGCGCCGTCATCTGACCGCGGATCCGACCGTGCTGTTCCGGATCTTCCGCTACCCGCCGGCCGCCGACGACGAGGGGTGGGGGGTGGCCGAGCACACCGACTACGGCCTGCTGACGATCCTGGCCACCGACGGCCGGCCGGGCCTCGAGGTCCGCACCGCCACCGGCTGGCAGCCGGTCCCCGCCGTCCCGGACGCGTTCGTGGTCAACATCGGCGACATGCTCGACCGGCTCACCGGCGGCCGCTACCGATCGACGCCCCACCGGGTCCGTTCCCAGCCCGACGACGCCGACACCGACACCGACGCCGGGACCGCCGCCGCCGACCGGCTCTCGTTCCCCTGCTTCTTCGACCCGTCGTGGGGGGCGCGGGTCGCGCCGCTGCCCCTGGCCGGCCCGGTGCCGGCCGACGACGCCGCCACCCGCTGGGACGGCGAGAGCGTCCACGGCGCAGCCGGCACCTACGGCGAGCACCTGGTCAGCCGGGTGGCCCGGGTGTTCCCCGAGCTCGGCCTCGAGGTGCTGGGCCCCGACCGGGGCTGACCGATCGAGGGGCGCGGCGTCGCCGGCCGCCCGGAGGCGGCCGGCGACGGCGATGGGGTCAGGCGCCGCCGAGGCGTCGTCGGCTGCGGACCAGGACGGCGCCGCCGAGCAGCAGGCCGAGGCCGATCATCGCCAGCGGGGCGGTGTTCGAGCCGGTGGCCGGCAGCGGGTTGGCGGTCTCCGGCGAGGTCTCCGAGGACACCGCGGGGGTGTCGTCGTCGGACTCCGAGGAGAGGGACGAACCCGGCACCGAGTCGTTCGGCACCGTGGTGGCCTCGGCCGCCCCGGTGGTCGTCGTCTCGTCCACCACCGTGGTGGTGGTCTCGCCGGGCACCGTCGTGGTCGTCGCCTCGGTGGTGCTCGGTCCGGTGGTGGTCGGGCCGGTGGTCGTCGTCGATCCCTCGGGCACCGTCGACGTCGAGGTCGTCGAGGTCGAGGTGGTGGTCGAGGTCGACGTCGTCGTCGGCCGGGTGGTCGACGTCGTCGTCGCCTCGGTCGTCGACGTGGTCGTCGTCGGCCGGGTGGTCGACGTGGTCGTCGGCTCGGTGGTCGACGTGGTGGTCGTCGGCTCCGTGGTCGACGTCGTCGTCGGCTCGGTGGTCGAGGTCGTCGTCGACGGCTCGGTCGTCGTCGTGGTCGTCCCGGTCGGGATGGTGGTCTCCGGCACCGTCGTCGTCGTGGTGGTCTCGGGGACCGTCGTCGTCGTGGTGCTGGTCGTCCCGGTCGGGATCGTCGTCGTGGTGGTCTCGGGGACCGTGGTCGACGTGGTGGTCGGCGGCGGCGAGTCGACGACGGTGACCGGCTGGTCGTCGTCGTTGTCCTCGGGGTGCTCGTCGTCCTGGTCGTCCACGGAGGTGGGGACCTTCGCCTCGTTGACGACCTCGCTGCCCGCCGGCGCGGTCACCGTGAGGACCAGCACCAGGGTGCGGGCCCGACCGGGCTCGAGGGTGCCGTCGAGGACGGTGGTCACCTGGCCGCCGGACTCGCTCCACCCCGGGTTGTCGTCCTCGGAGAAGGCCAGCCCGGCGGGGAGCACGTCGGTGACGACGAGGTCGTCCACGGCGAGCGTCCCGACGTTGGACACCGTGATGGCGTAGCGGACCGTCTGGCCCGGCTCGACCTGGTCGGCCTGGCCGTCGGCGAGGCCCTTGTCGACGACGAGGTCGAGGTAGGGGTCGACGAAGCCGAAGTCGAGGGTCTCGTCCCGGTCCTGGTCGTCGGTGAGGGCACCGGACACCGCCGAGCCGGTCGACGAGTCGACGGCCGGATCCGCGCCCTGGCCGGGCGTGGTGGCCGAGCGGCCGTCGAGGGCCGGCGAGCCCTCGTCGATGATCACCGTGTAGGCCTGCTGGGCCCCGAGGACCGGCAGGTCGTCGAACGAGTAGTGCCCGTCGCCGTCGGTCGTGGCCGCCCCGACCGGGTCACCGTGGACGTCGGTCACCGGGTCGCCGGTCGGGCCGCGGAGGGTGAGGGTCACGCCCTCGATGCCGGGCTCGCCGTCGTCCTGGATGCCGTCGCGGTCCGTGTCGAGCCAGACGAAGTCGCCCACCGAGACGGTGGCCGGCGGCCCGACCGGGACCACCCAGCCGAAGTCGAGGGAGTCGTCCCGGGCGCCGTCGACGGTGAGGTCGCCGGAGTTCGCCGAGCCGGTCGACGAATCGACCCGCTCGTCGGTGCCGGCGCCCGCCTCGGTCGGCTCGAGGCCGGCCAGGGCGGCCGAGGAGCCGTCGATGGTCACCGTGTAGGACTGGCCGGCGGGCAGGACCGGGAGGCGGTCGAAGGTGTAGCGACCGTCCTCGTCGGTGGTGGTCGGCAGCACGGGGTGGCCGTCGATGTCGACGACGGTGCCACCGCCGGGGGCGGCCAGCGAGAGGCTGACGCCCTCGATGCCGGGCTCGCCGCCGTCCTGGATGCCGTCGCGGTCCTCGTCACGCCAGACGTAGTCGCCGACCGAGACCGACTCGGTGGGCGGCTCGACCGGCGCCGAGACGAAGCCGAAGTCGAGGGTGGTGTCGTGGTCGCCGTCCTCGACCAGGTCGCCGGAGGACTCCGAGCCGCTGGAGGAGTCGAAGGCCGGGTCGCCGACGTGGGCCAGCGTGGGCACGTAGCCGTCGAGGGCCTCCGAATCGGGGTCGACGGTCACCGTGTAGGACTGGTCCGGGCCGAGGGCGGGCAGGTTCTCGAAGGCGTACCAGCCCTGGCCGTCGGTCTCCACCGGCTCGACCAGGTTGCCGGACACGTCGGTGACCGACTCGCCGTCGGGGCCGGTCAGGCGCAGGCGGACGCCGGGGATGCCCGGGTCGGCGTCGTCCTGGATCCCGTCGCCGTCGACGTCGAACCACACCCGGTCGCCGACCGACACGGTCGGCACGGGGGCCACGAAGCCGAAGTCGAGGCTGGCGTCGCGGTCGCCGGCCACGGTGAGCGGCCCGGACGCCGCCGAGCCGGTCGAGGAGTCGACCGCGCCGTCGGCGACGGCGTGCTCGGGCGAGGGGGTCAGGCCCACCAGCGAGGGCGAATCGCCGTCGATGGTGACCGTGTAGGACTGGCCGTCCTCGAGGAGCGGCAGGTCCTCGAAGGAGTAGTGGCCGTCCTCGTCGGTGACCGTCGGGCCGACCGGCTGGCCGAGCACGTCGGTGACCTGGCCGCCGCCGGGGCCGGTGAGGGTGAGGGTCACGCCGGCGATGCCGGGCTCGTCCTCGTCCTGGACGCCGTCCCGGTCGAGGTCACGCCAGACGAAGTCGCCGACCGACGCGTTCGACCGCAGGTACCCGAAGTCGAGGGTCGCGTCGCGCTCGCCGTCCTGCTGGAGACCGGTCGAGCTCTCGGCGCCGGTCGAGGAGTCGACCGCACGGTCGGCGCCCTCGCCGGCCAGGGTCGGCTCCAGGCCGTCCAGGGCCGGGCTGAGCGGATCGACCGACACCGTGTAGTGCTCGCCGGCGGCCAGCACGGGCAGGTGGTCGAACGTGTAGGCGCCGTTCTCGTCGGTGGTGACCGCCGCGACCGGGTCGCCGAGCACGTCGGTCACCGCGCCGTCGGGGCCGGCGATCGCCACGGTCACGCCCTGGATGCCGGGCTCGCCCGGGTCCTGGATGCCGTCACGATCGGTGTCGAGCCACACGAAGTCGCCGACCGACACCTGCTCGGGCACGTAGCCGAAGTCGAGGGTGTCGTCACGGTCGCCGGCCTGGGTCAGCGACCCGGAGTCGGCCGAACCGGTCGAGGAGTCGGTGGCGTCGCCGCCGACGCCCTCCTCGGTCGGGCGCAGCCCGTCGAGGGCCGGCGAGTCCGGATCGATCGTCACCGTGTAGTGCTGCCCGGCCGGAAGCGGCGGGAGGTCGGTGAAGGTGTAGGCGCCGTCCTCGTCGGTGACCGCCGGGCCGACCGGGTCGCCGTGCACGTCGGTGACCGGGCCGTCGGGGCCGGTGAGGGTGAGGGTCACGCCCTCGATGCCGGGCTCGCCGGCCTCCTGGACGCCGTCGCCGTCGCGGTCGAGCCAGACGAAGTCGCCCACGGTCACCGTCGCCGGGACGAACCCGAAGTCGAGGGTGCGGTCGTGGTCGCCGTCGTCGGTCAGGTCGCCCGAGGCGGCCGAGCCGGTCGACGAGTCGGTGGCGCGATCGCCCACCCCGGCCTGGGTGGCCACGTAGCCGGCCAGGGCCGGCGAGTCCTCGTCGATGTGGACGGTGTAGGACTCGCCGCCGGCCAGCACCGGCAGGTGCTCGAAGGCGTAGGCGCCGTCCTCGTCGGTGGTGGTCGGGCCGACCGGGTCGCCGAACACGTCGGTGACCGGATCGCCGTCGGGACCGGTGATCGTCAGGGTGACCCCTTCGATGCCGGGCTCGCCGCCGCCCTGGACCCCGTCGCCGTCGGTGTCGACCCACACGAAGTCGCCCACCGACACCGCCTGGGGCAGGTAGCCGAAGTCGAGGGTCGGGTCGCGGTCGCCGTCGTCGGTGAGGTCGCCGGAGGTCGCGGTCGTCGTCGACGAGTCGACAGCGCGATCGGCGCCCTCGCCCTCGGCGGTGGCCAGCAGGCCCTGGAGGGCCGGCGAGCTGCCGTCGACGGTGACCGTGTAGTGGTCGCCGGCGGGCAGCGCCGGCAGGTCCTCGAAGGTGTACGCCCCGTCCTCGTCGGTCGTGGTGTGGTTGACCGGCTCGCCGTACACGTCGGTCACCGGGCCGCCGTCGGGTCCGGCGATGGTGAGGGTCACGCCCTCGATGCCGGGCTCGCCGTCGTCCTGGATGCCGTCGCGGTCGGTGTCGAGCCACACGAAGTCGCCCACCGACACCGCCTGGGGCAGGTAGCCGAAGTCGAGGGTGTCGTCACGGTCGCCGGAGTGGGTCAGCGGGCCGGAGTCGGCCGATCCGGTCGAGGAGTCGGTGTCGCTCCCGCCGACGCCCTCCTCGGTCGGGCGCAGGCCGTCGAGGGCCGGCGAGTCCGGATCGATCGTCACCGTGTAGTGCTGCCCGGGCTGGAGCGGGGGCAGGTCGGTGAAGGCGTAGGCGCCGTGCTCGTCGGTGACCGCCGGGCCGACGGGATCGCCGTGCACGTCGGTGACCGGGCCGGTGCCGGGGCCGGAGATCGTGAGGGTCACGCCCTCGATGCCGGGCTCGCCGTCGTCCTGGACGCCGTCGCCGTCGCGGTCGAGCCAGACGAAGTCGCCGACGGTCACCCGGGCCGGGACGAACCCGAAGTCGAGGGTGGGATCGCGGTCGCCGTTCTCGGTGAGGTCACCGGAGGCGGCCGAGCCGGTCGAGGAGTCGGCGGCGGCGTCGCCCACGTGGGCCTCGGTCGGCACGTAGCCGGCCAGCGCCGGCGAGGTCTCGTCGACGGTGACCGTGTACGAGTCGCCGGCGTCGAGCAGGGGCAGGTCGTCGAAGGAGTAGTGGCCGGCCTCGTCGGTGATCGCCGGCTCCACCTCGTCGCCGAACACGTCGGTCACCGGGCCGCCGTCGGGGCCGGTGAGGGTGACGGTCACGCCCTGGATGCCGGGCTCGCCGTCGTCCTGGACGCCGTCGCGGTCGGTGTCGAGCCACACGAAGT
>WBZU01002260.1_pt2 | contig 12990 bp, 7 predicted proteins | sample 5204311 | NCBI WGS metagenome assembly WBZU01 (sample SAMN12344359, study PRJNA552823) | activated sludge metagenome | biome: Activated sludge suspended growth; feature: Nitrification reactor; material: Wastewater; isolation source: activated sludge from nitrification reactor of wastewater treatment...
CACGCACTGAACAGCCAGCGCCAGCCCAGCGCCGGGTCATCCGCCACATAGCCGGCGTAACCACCCATGATCTGGCCCAGATAGATGCCCATCTGGTGCACGCCCACCGCGGTGGAGCGCGTGCCGCCGGAGTGGTAGTCCGCGATCATGGCCAGAGCGGCGGGAATGTAGAAGGCCTCGCTCAAACCCATCGCGCCGCGCACGACGATCAGTTGGTCCAGCGTCGTCACATGACCCGTGAGCCACGTCACCACGGACCAGGCGAACAGGCTGGCACCGATCACGAAGCGCCGGCTGAAGCGATCCGCGATCCAGCCGCCAACCGGGCTGAGGATCGCATACGTCCATTTGAACCAGGCCAGGACGAGACCCCAGTCCGCCTTGTTCGCGATGCTGGGAATGTCCGCCACCATCGAACTCTTCATCGTGGCCAGCATCTGGCGGTCGAGATAGTTCAGCAGCGCCACTGGAAACAGCAGCAGCACGGTTACCCAGGCGAGAGAGCGGAGATTCATGTCGGGAGTATAGAGGGAGGTTCGGATCAAGCTGCTGCCCAGCGGCCAAAGATGCCGCACGGCAGCACTTTACCATCGGCCTTGATCGGGAGACCGACTTCACCTGCGGTCACCACACCCGGATGCTCGCGCAGAAGTTCATGCAGCAGATTCTCCAGCACGGTGGGGGAAAGCCCCGTCGTGTAGGCATTGACCAGAAAGAAGAGCGGACGGTCCGCCAGCAGCGCGCGGCACTCGCACAGCAAATCCCACAGGTGCGTTTCCATCTTCCACAACTCGCCATCCGCGCCGCGGCCATAGCTGGGAGGATCCATGATGAGCGCATCATACTTGCGCCCGCGCTTCACTTCGCGCCGCACGAACTTCAGGCAGTCATCGACTATGTAACGGATCGAATCCCGGCGCAGCCCGCTCGCTTCTGCATTGTCCGCGCACCAGTCCACCATGCCCTTCGCGGCATCGACATGGCAGACCTGTGCGCCGGCCGCTGCTGCCGCCACGCTGGCCGCGCCGGTGTAGCCGAACAAGTTCAGCACGGATACTTCGCCATTCCGCGCGCGCGCTGTTTTGATTTGTTCGCCGCACCAGTCCCAGTTCACCGCCTGTTCGGGAAACAAGCCCGTGTGTTTGAAGCCAGTCGGCTTGATGCGAAACGCGAGCTGCTTGTAGCGCAAGGTCCAGCTTTCCGGCAACCGCCGCCGGAATTCCCAGCGCCCGCCACCTTTCTCGCTCCGATGATACAGCGCATCGTAGTCGGTCCATGGCTTGCCATTGCGTCGCGGCCAGATGATTTGCGGATCGGGCCGCACCAGCGTGTAGTCGCCCCAGCGTTCCCACTTCATCCCATCACCGCAGTCCAGCAGCTCATAGTCCTGCCAGTCACTGGCCAGCAGCATGCGCGGCGCGTGCCCCTGGGGATGGGACGGTTGTGACGGTTCAGACGTATCACGCATAACTCACAGCTTCAGAACTCATGGCGCCACGTTTACTCCTCCTCCTCTTGATCCACGACTTCAGGATGCAATCCCGTGCCCGGCGGCGGAGTCTGTGGCGGCTGGGGCAGCATCGCGGGAGACACCGGCACAGCAGCTGGCACTGTAGCGGATGCGGCTGGCGGTGCGGCAGGCTTTTCACCTGCTGCGCGGAGACGCACGAGATTGCCTAGCGTTTGAAACCAGAAGCTCGCGCCCATGGAGGCGGCGAGTGCGGAGAGTATCCAGCCCGGCAGCGCCAGGAAGGGCAGCGCCGCCACGTAGGCGATCTCGCGCTTCCCCCATCCGAGTGGAATGCCCAGCGTATCGAGCTTGGAGAGCGCCGCGTTGTATTGGTCGAACTTCACGTTCATTTCATCGGGCACGGACAGGTGCACCGGCACGGCTCGCGGCGCCTCGCTGGCTGGGCCCTGGGCCGGGGACTGCATCACCGCCGTCGTCGCGGCACGGTCGATTTCCGTGCGGGCGAACTCCGTCGCGCTGTCCGCCAGCCCTTTGCGCAGCGTGGGATCGGTGGCCAGCGTGGCGATGATGCGGATCGTGTCCACATTGCACCACACGGCCATGATGAAACCGGTGAGAAACAGCACCGTGTGCGAAGTGCGCCGATACCAGCCGGTGGCGCGATCCATTGAATCATTGAACCACTGCTGCAGCCGCAAATGAAAGCCAACTCCGGAGTCCATGCAGCTATCGTGCAGGGTCTGCAGAGTCTGGCGCAGAGGTTCGTTCTTCACATCTGCGATCAGCGTTTGCAGATCCGCATCCCGTGCCACGGTGCCATTCCGCAGGTCGCCGTCTCTGAGCAGATGCATGATCGTGTCCGCGAACAGGGCTGGCGAGAGGTAGGAAGGAAAGGCCGCGCGCAAGCCACCGCCGGCATCCGCTGTTTGCGCGCGTTTCACCATGCGCTGCATGGCATTTGAATCGGTGAGATCATGCTCGGCCGCCCCCATGCCCTGGATCAGCGGATGCCGCAGCAGTGCCACGGCCGGATCATGATCCTTGTCCGCCGGCAGCAGACCGCGCACGGCATTCCAGAGGGTGCGTCCACGCTGCGCCCACATCGACATCATCAGCTCTGTCGCTGCGGACACCAGCACGCTGAAGATGCCAAAGATGAACGCCAGGCTGATGAGAACTTCGAGAAACGCTGCCATGCGACGGCATCATAGAGCGGGACGGCGCGCGAACTCCACAGGAAAAAGTGAAGTCCGCGCGGGTTGCGCACGGGGCGCATGCGAGCACTGTGTGCGTCTGTTGAAGGACTTCTTCAATCCATCCCGCAAACCCAAGAAACCGAAAAAGCCCGCCTACGCATCCTCCACGGATTGGGCGAAGGTGAGGGGATTACGCGCCAAGGCCCTGGCTGAAGAGCAGGCCCAGGAGCCTGACAAACTTGGCGAAGCCTTGGGCAAAGCACACGCGGAAGTGAAGCGAGCCAAACCCAAAGTGGCACGGTCTGGCAAGACGGAGGCGGCTGTTCGGGAACTGCGCGCGGAGACCGAAAACGCGCATGCCAGCATCGTGCGATCCGTCGCGCGCGCCGGGGAGTTTGTGGATCGTCTGGCGGCGTTCGGTCGCAAGCCTGTGGTGCTCGATCACGTCACGCCGCGTGCGCAGGGTTTCGCTGCCGCGCTGCTCTTGCACGCGACTCCGAGGGACAGGCGTGTCTGGCTCGTGTGTGCTGATCCGCGCGCGCAGGATCAATTGCACGCGGAGCTGGCTGTCTGGTCCACGGGCACGCTCTACTTTCCCAAACAGACCACGGCTGTGGCAGGCGCATTGCCTGATCCCGACGCCATCGCCGAGCGCATCAGTGTGCTGGCCGCCATGCGCGCAGGTGCCGCGCGATCGATTCTGCTTTGCGCGGCCAGCCTGTATGAGGAAGTGCCCGCGCTGGGTGATCTGGATCAGCAGCAGCAGTTCATCAACGCGGGCGAGCATCTGGACTCCGATGCGTTCCTGCAAATGCTCGCGGATGCCGGCTATGAACGTGTGCCGCAGGTCACTGAGCGCGGTCAGTTCGCGCGCAGAGGCGACATCGTCGACTTCTACGGCTGGCAGGCGGACGAGCCACTGCGCATCGAAGTGTTCGACAACACAGTCGAATCCCTGCGTGCGTTCGACGTGAATGACCAGGCCAGTGTGCGCAAGCTTGATCGCGCGGGCTACATCCTGCAGCTCAGCGAGAAGACAGAGATCGCGTCGCGCCTGCACGATCACATCGCGGAGAACGATCTCGTTGTCGCAATCGAATGCGAGCCGGACATTCCCTGCGCCGCCCGCATCACATTTGATCGTGCCAGCGATGAGGGTGCGGAGGACTTCAGCACGGCGATTCACGACAATCCGCTCGGCATGTTCGATGCCAGTGACTTCGTGCTTCAGGAGGCGCGACGTTCCCAATTCGACAAACAGGTGACGGAGTGGCAGGCGCAAGGCTGGAAGACGGTGATCTTCTTTGCAAATGAAGCCGAGCGCCAGCGATACGAGGAACTGGCCGGCGCCGAGCACCAGCACGTGCAGCGTGTGCTCGGCATGCTGCATCGCGGCTTCATCGTGCCCGCGGCAAAACTGGCCGTTCTCACCGGCGCGGAGATCTTTGGCCGCCATCAGCTCGCCCGGCGAATCAAAGGATCGAAGCTCGACGAAGCGCAGGTGCTGCGCCATGCGCGCGATCTGGTTCGCGAACTGCGTGAGCACGATCTCGTCGTGCACCAGGAGCATGGCATTGGCCGGTTCGCAGGCATCGAAGTGCGCGACGAAAAGGAAGTCATGGTTCTCCGCTTCGCGGACGAGGCGCGGCTTTACGTCCCGCTGCCGCAGGCGCACATGGTCAGCCGCTACGTCGGTATCGGCAACAAAGCGCCGCAGCTCAACAAGCTGGGCGATACCCGCTGGGCGCGCACGCGGAAGAATGCCGAGCGCAGTGTGGAGGAGTTTGCCGCGCGCATGCTCTCCGTCGCCGCCGAACGGCGCGAGGCGCGGGGCATCACGCATCCGCCCGACACGAAATGGCAGGCGGAGTTCGAGGGCAGCTTCATCTACCGCGAAACACCGGACCAGCTCCGCAGCGTGGAGGAGATCAAGCGCGACATGGAGCAGGAGCGTCCGATGGACCGCCTGCTCTGCGCTGATGTTGGCTTTGGCAAAACGGAGGTTGCGCTTCGTGCCGCCTTCAAAGCTGTGATGGGAGGCCGCCAGGTTGCCATCCTGGTCCCCACTACCGTGCTGGCCGCGCAGCACTACCAGACGCTGCGGGAGCGCATGAGCGAGTTCCCCGTGAGCATCGAAATGATGTGCCGCATGACGCCGCCGGAAAAGGAGCGCGACATCGTCAAAGGCCTGGCCGATGGGAGCGTCGATGTTGTGGTCGGCACGCACCGGCTGCTGTCGAAGGACATCATTTTCAAGAACCTCGGCCTCGCGGTCGTGGATGAAGAGCAGCGCTTCGGCGTGAAGCACAAGGAGCGGTTCAAGGAGATGTTCCGCCTCATCGATGTGCTCACACTCAGCGCCACGCCGATTCCGCGCACGCTTTATCTCGCGCTCATGGGCATGCGTGACATGAGCACGATCGAAACGCCGCCGCCCAACCGCCATGCGGTGCAAACAACCGTCTGCCCCTATGATGAGCGCGTGATCCGCGAGGCCATCAATGCCGAACTCGATCGCGGCGGCCAGGTGTTCTTCCTGCACAATCGCGTGGCCGACATCGAGCAGGTAAAGGCAAAGATCATGCTGCTCTGCCCGCGTGCGCGCGTGGTGATCGGCCACGGCCAGATGGATGAGGGCATGCTGGAAGTGGTCATGCACAAATTCGTCACCGGCGAAGCGGATGTGCTGGTCTGCACGACCATCATCGAGAGCGGCGTCGATGTGCCGAATGCGAACACGATCATCATCGATCGCGCGGACCGCTTTGGCCTGGCCGATCTCTACCAGCTTCGCGGTCGCGTCGGGCGCGGCGACCAGCGCGCGCATGCATGGCTGTTCCTGCCGCGTGATTTCACGGGTGGAGGCGATGCGCGCAAACGCGTTAACGCGATCAAGCAATACACCGCTCTCGGCTCCGGCTTCAAAATCGCCATGCGCGATCTTGAAATCCGCGGCGCGGGCAACCTGCTCGGCACCGAGCAGAGCGGTCACATTGCCGCTGTCGGCTTCGATCTTTACTGCCAGATGCTGAAGCAGGCCGTAAACAAGTCCCAGGGCCGGCGCACCCAGCGATTGATTGATGTGCCCCTGCGCGCCGACTTCCTCTGCCTCAGCGAGAGTGCCTGGCAGAATGCGCTGCCCGGCATCGAGCCTGCCTTCATTCCGCAGGACTACATCGAAGACGCGAAGCTGCGCATCCAGGCTTACCGCACCATCGCCGAACTCAGCACCCGAAAGGAGATCGATGACCTGGAAGCCTCATGGAAAGATCAGTTTGGCCGGCTGCCTCCGGCCATGACGAACCTCCTCCTCTGTGCGGCGATTCGCCTCGCAGCTGCGCAACACGGCGTGACCAGTGTGGAAATCAAGGGGCGCAAACTCATGCTCCAGCGCGGCGCGGGTTACGTCATGGTGAATGGCAAATTCCCGCGCCTCGGCGAAGAAAGCTCCGGCGTGGAGCAGCTTCGTGAGGCGCTGGAATTGTTGCGACGGCTGTGAGCAGCATCATCTATCTCCAGGACGTGAGATCATCTTCGGTGTGCGCCTTCTTGTCCCGGCCTTTGCTCCACACAATCACGCTGGTGCGCAGTTGTGCGGGCGCAGTGCTGGCGATGGTGCGGTCATCGCTGGCTTTGTCCGGGTTCGCGATCCGGCCATCACCATCGGAGTCCAGCACCACGATGTAGGGCTCACCCCATGGATCCACGAGACTGAACTGGTCGTCGTCACCGGCCAGGCCGTTCACTCCGCCACGCGCCATCCGCGGTTCCATGTAGTGTCGCGCAGCAGGATTCAGGTTGTCCGGATTGTCCCCCAGCAGCGTCTTGAGCAGGGCGCAGCCTCCGGCGAGGTCGATCTCCTTGTCGCCGCCGGCACCAACACGTGCGGGCAGCCGGTTGTAATCTGCTTCGTAGTTCTTAATCGCGAGCGTGACATCTCGGATGGCCGCTCGAGCCTCCAGATTCCGTGCGCGGCTGGCTACCACATTGGCGGCCACCATGGTCAATCCAGCAAGAATGGCCACGATGGTGATGACGACGAGCAGCTCGATGAGCGTGAATGCCCTCCTGCAGATGCAGGCGAGTTTGGCTTTCATATTGGTGAAGGACTTGCGTGCGGCAGTGCCCGCCGTGGTCTATGGCAGCCGACGCACGTAGTCTCTGAAATTCCCGCGTGAATGTCAATCCTGATCAGCATCCATCCGCCCTGTGGCGCATCTCCGCCGACACTGGCGGCACGTTCACGGATTGCTACGCGCTTACGCCGGAGAATAGGGAAGTGCGCTGCAAGGTGCTGTCCAGCGGATGCCTGCGCACACAGGTGATGCGCGCTGATGGTGCCGACGTGGTGGTCGCTGATGACTGGTCGATGCCGGACGATTTCTTTGCCGGCTTTCAAATCCGTGCGGTGACCGACGCATCGGCGCTGCTCGTTCGCGCATGGTCGGCATCCACGAAGATGCTGACACTGGAGCATGTCGCGCCCGCATCGTGGCAGCCTGGCACGCTGCTGGAACTCAGCACCGGCGAGGAAGCGCCGGTGCTCGGTGCGCGGCTGCTGACGGGCACGAGACCGGGCGCCTCATTCCCGCCCATGCGTTTTCGCGTGGCCACCACGCGTGCCACGAATGCCTTGCTCGAACGCAAGGGTTCGCGCGTGGCCTTGTTCATCACGCGTGGCTTTGGCGATCTGCCGGTGATTGGCGATCAGCGACGCGCGGATTTGTTTGCACTGAAGCACGAGCCGCGTCCGCGGTTCCACGAGGAAGTTGTCGAAGCAGATGAACGTCTCGATGCATCTGGCAGCGTGCTGGTGCCGCTGAATGAAGCCGCCGTCATCGAGCATGCGCAGCGGCTCGTGCAGCAGGGTATCACCCATGCGGCGGTGGCGCTGCTGCACTCGCATGTGAATGCGGCGCACGAGCAGCGTGTGGAAGCATTGCTTCGCGATGCGGGCTTCGTGCATGTTTCTGTCTCGAGCGAACTCGCGCCCTTCGTGAAGCTGCTGCCACGCGCGCAGTCTGCGATTGCGAATGCGTATCTCACCGGACCGGTGCAGAGTTTTTTGCGAGGTGTCGCCACGCCGCTCGCATCGTCGGGCATCCAGGTAATGACCAGCGCGGGTGGCCTCGTTCTCGCGGAGCAAATTCATCCGAAGGACATGCTGCTCAGCGGTCCCGCAGGCGGTGCCATCGGAGCGGCGCGGGCGGCGATGAGCATCGGCCACACGAAGATCATCACGCTCGATATGGGCGGCACCAGCACGGATGTCGCTCGCATCGAGGGTGGAGCGCCCGGTTACCGTTTCACGCAGAGCATCGAAGGCATGAGCCTGCTCTCGCCCTGTGTCGCTGTGGAAACGGTGGCTGCGGGCGGCGGCTCGATTTGCGCATGGACGGCATCGGGTCTCGCGGTGGGACCGCACAGCGCAGGCTCGAATCCGGGCCCCGCATGCTACGGTCGCGGTGGTCCTTTGACGATTACCGATGTGAATCTGCTGCTCGGACGCTTTGATCCGGCGCGCGCACCGATTCCGCTGAATGCCAGTGCCGCAGACGCCCGATTGCGCGAATTGCAGGCTGCCATCCAACACGAAACAGGCAGCATCATGCCGCGCGAAGAATTGTTGCGCGCGTTGCTCAGCATCGCCGTGGAGCACATGGCCGCGGCGATTCGCCGCATCAGCGTGAGCGAAGGCTATGATCCTGCGGACTATGCGTTGCTGGCATTTGGCGGGGCGGGTCCGCAGCATGCGTGCGCGGTTGCTGCGCGACTGGGCATGAAAACCATCCTCGTGCCGCGCAATGCCGGCATTCTCAGTGCCGTCGGTCTGCATCAGGCTTCGCCGGAGATCGTCATGGAAAAGCAGCTGCTGCAGCCGCTGTCTGATGTCTTGTCACGGGTGGATGCCTGGGTCGCGCAGATGCACGCAGATGCGACGCTTCCCGACAGCACACGCACGGAGATCGCGAGCCGCATTGCCGAGATGCGTCTGCGCGGGCAGGACACGCCGCTGCAAGTTTCCTTCCGCGCAGCGAGCGAACTGCCCGCTGCCTATGCTCAGGCGTATGCGCGCCTCTTCGGCTACACGCCGCCGGCGGATCGCGTGATCGAACTGGTGAGCCTGCGCGTCGTCGTGCGCGAATTGGGGAGCACAGGCGTCACGCGTGTCGGTTCCGGCATTGTGCCGGGACCAGTCGAGCGTGGGCGAGCACCAACCGAGGACATTGAGAACACGCACACCCTTCGCTGTCTCCAGGATGAATTCAGCACCCTCATCGCGGAGCCGGGCTGGTGCGTGCAGCGGATCGATGGATTCGGTTACGTGTTGAAATCAATGGACACGAAGCCGGCGCTCGCTTTGCAACATGCCGCGACGGTGCATGAACTCGCTCGGCACCGGTTCCACAGTCTCGTCGATGACATGGGCGCGTTGCTTCGTCGCACGGCGATCAGCACGAACATCCGCGAGCGCCTCGATTTCTCCTGCGCGCTGCTCGATGCGCAAGGCACGCTGATCGCGAGCGCACCGCACATTCCCGTGCATCTCGGCGCGCTCGGCGTGTGCGTGCGGGAAACGATGCGAAAGGTGGGAGCGCCACGTGCGGGCGACACCTGGATCACGAATCATCCCGCGTTTGGCGGCAGCCATCTGCCGGATGTGACGCTGATCACGCCGGTGTTTGATGATGCGAAGGCATTGCTCGGCTTCGTGGCGAATCGTGCGCATCATGCCGAGATTGGTGGCATCACGCCGGGATCGATGCCTGCGACGGCGAACTGTCTTGAACAAGAAGGCGTCGTGATTGCGCCCCGGCATCTCGTGCGCGCGGGCGTGGCATTGTTTGACGAGATTGCCATGCTGCTGCAAACGGCGCCGCATCCCACGCGCAATCTTGCGGACAACCTCGCCGACCTGCACGCACAGCTCGCCGCGAATCGCATGGGCGTGGAGCGCCTGCGCGAACTTGCACGCGAGCTTGATACAAGCGCAGCGATGCAGTCCATCCTCGATCAATCCGCGCAGGCGATGAAGCGGCGCATCGCGCAAGTGCCCGAAGCCACGGCCATCGAGGCGCTCGACGATGGCTCCATGATCTGCGTGAATCTTGTTCATTCGGACAACCGGGAACCAGGAACCGAGAACCGTGAACTCACCATCGACTTCACCGGCACCAGCGCCACGCATCACCGTAATCTGAATGCGACACGTGCGATCGTGAACAGTGCGGTGCTCTACGTGCTGCGCCTGCTGTTGCAGGAAGATCTGCCGTTGAACGAAGGCCTGCTGCGGCCGATCCGGCTGGTGCTGCCGGAAGGCACGTTCCTTTGCCCGATCTTCTCCGGCGATGCGAGCCGCGATCCTGCCGTGGTCGGCGGCAATGTGGAAGTCAGCCAGCGTCTCGTGGACACGTTGATCAAGGCATTGCATCTGCAAGCGTGCAGCCAGGGCACGATGAACAACCTGCTCTTTGGCAACGATCGCTTCGGTTACTACGAAACCATCGCCGGCGGTGCGGGTGCGGGCCATGGCTATGCTGGTGCGAGCGCGTTGCACACGCACATGACCAACACCGCGATCACGGATCCCGAGATCGTCGAGCAGCGTTATCCCGTGCGCCTGCGGAAGTTTGCGATTCGTCGCGGCAGCGGCGGCGAAGGACGCTGGCCTGGCGGCGATGGCGTGGTGCGCGAGTTCGAGTTCCTCGCCCCGCTCACCGTGTCTTTGCTCACGCAGCATCGCGTGCAACGACCGTTTGGCATCGACGGTGGCGGCGATGGCATGAGTGGTCAGCAGTTGCTGAAGCATGGCGATGCGTGGCAATCCTTGCCTCCGAGCGCGAGCATCGATGTGCAGCCCGGCGACGTGCTGCGCATGGAGACGCCGGGCGGTGGCGGATGCGGAGCCGTCGGGTAGCACACGATTCCTATGGGCAAACGCTCGCCACCCATTAACTCTCTGCCCATGCGCATCCTCCACACCGCTGACTGGCATCTCGGCGCCCGCCTCATCGAGCGGGATCGCCTCGCCGAGCACGCGGCCTTCGTGGACTGGCTCATCGAAACCCTCCGCACCGAAAAAATCGACGCGCTGCTGCTCAGTGGCGATGTCTTCGACGCGGCGAACCCGCCGCAGGATGCCGTCGCGCTCTACTTCGATTTCTTGAAGCGCCTCGCCGATCTCAGAACCGTGAAGGCCATCATCACCGGCGGCAATCACGACTCCGCCTCGCACCTCAACGCCCCGCGTGATCTGCTGCGCCGCTTCGATGTGCATGTCTTCGGCCACGCGGGTGCGGACAACCTCGTCGATCTCGGCGGCTGTGTCGTCGCCGCCGTGCCTTTCTTGCGCGAGCGGGACCTCCGCCAGGCCACCGCCGGTGAAACGATCGCCACCGTTCACGAGCAAGTCCGCACCGCCATCCGCGATCACTACGCCGCGCAGCTCGCCGCCGCCCGCACGCTCGCGCAGGGACGGCCCGTCATCGCCATGGGCCACCTCACCGTCCTCGGCGCCATCACCAGCGACAGCGAGCGCGACATTCACATCGGCAACCTCGGCTCCGTCGGCGCGGATGTGTTTGAAGGCTTCGACTACACCGCCCTCGGCCACCTCCACCGCCCGCAACGCGTCGCCGGCCACGAAACCATCCGCTACAGCGGCTCCCCCATCCCCCTCAGCTTCTCCGAGGCCGCCGATGCGAAGTCCGTCGTCATCATCGATATGCAGGGCATGAAAATCGAATCCTGCGCCATCCCCGTCACCCGCCAGCTCATCCGCGTGAAGACCGCGCGTGCCACGCTGGCCGCCGATCTCGCCAACGTGCCCGCTGGAGCCTGGGCGGAGGTCACCGTGAAGCTCGACGCCCCCGAACCCGATCTCGACCGTCAGGTCCGCGAAGCCGCTACCGGCCGCTTCGAAGTCCTCAAAGTCCTCGCCGACCTCCCCATCTCCGAAACCGCCCCGTGGCAGGCCAAAGCCCCCACCCTCCACGACCTCCAGCCCCGCGATGTCTTCCGCGAACTCCTCACCGAAAAACAAATTGAAGGCGAAGAACTCAGCGCCGTGTTTGATGAACTGCTGGCGTTGAGGGAAGTGAAGGTGACTGGGTGATGATGAACTTAGTGTCCAGATAGTGTGCCTAGTTGATCAACTACGGAAGCCGATTGAATAATCAACTTCTCGAAGAAACTGCCACTCAATAAACCATGTCATACTCTACACCACATACCGCTCGCGAATATCTCAAGGCCGCATGTCTATCAGTATGCCACGATTACTCACTGCGATGCCAGCATCGAAATGATGCTCGGAAGAAGCTTATTGTGAGCGAAACGCGCGAGATCGATCTCTGTTCGAAGATTGCCTCCTTCTTCGGTGCATCAGCGCATTTGGCTGCTCAGGGGACCGACGACATTGACCTCATTATCGATGGCCCAACTATTCGTGCGGAAGTTAAGTATTTTTTGCCTCCGGCAGTTGCCTGGACGGCAATCAGGGATGACTGGGATTGGCTATTGGCACCTTCAAATGCGAACAACGAGTTCGATAAGCGAGCATGGATTGCGTTCTTTCCCTCGATTTCCTGGCACAGGTTTACCGCATGCCTGAGTGTCACGAAGGGCCATGGCAATCAATTCTCACTGCTCGATTTTGCGCCGTTTACTCCATTCACTCAAACCGAGATGCCAGCCAATGGAACAAATCAGCGTCTTTGCTACAAGCCTGTAGATCTGCGTTTGCGAGATTCAGTAATTCAGCTGCCTGGTGGAAAGCGTGTTCGTGTGGAAATTGTTGGCGATTTTACCCATCCCATTTGGTGTGCAGTCTATACCCGAATTCCAGGTGCCTTCGCTGCTGTTGAGGTTCCAACCGTGACAATCGATGACAATCCAATTCAACGGCCCGCGAACGGTTAGACTCCCCCATGCGCCTCCTCGCCGTCCGACTTCAGAATCTCAACTCGCTCAGCGGGGAGCATGTCGTGCGATTTGATGAGGCACCGTTGAGCGCGGCGGGGGTGTTTTTGATTACGGGTCCGACGGGAGCGGGAAAATCGACCTTGCTCGATGCGATGACGCTGGCGCTTTACGGTCGCGCGGCGCGTTACGGGAACGAGAAGGCGGATGAGATGATGAGCCGGCACACGATGGAGTGCTTCGCGGAGGTGGACTTCGAGACGGGCGGGCGTCGCCTGCGGGCGACTTGGAGGCTCGGGAAGACGAAGTCGGGCAATTTGAAGCCCGTGCAGCGCACGCTGGCCGATGCGGACACGCTGCAAATCCTCGCTGACAAAGGCCGCGAGGTGGATGCGATGATCG
>WBZU01002397.1_pt1 | contig 12989 bp, 11 predicted proteins | sample 5204311 | NCBI WGS metagenome assembly WBZU01 (sample SAMN12344359, study PRJNA552823) | activated sludge metagenome | biome: Activated sludge suspended growth; feature: Nitrification reactor; material: Wastewater; isolation source: activated sludge from nitrification reactor of wastewater...
CCTTGCGCGGCGCGCGCTGCCGACCGCGCGCGGGTGCCTCATCCGAGCCAGCGCTCGCGCCGCGCGACCGCGTCGGGCGTCGCCGCCTCGTCGAGCGCGAGCCAGACGGTGTCGTCCGGCGCCGGCGCGAGCTCGAGCGTGGTCTCGACGAGCTCGTCGCGACGGAACGCGTGCACCGCGACGCGGTCGCCGGGGCGGCCGTCGCGCGCGTACGCGTCGAGCCGCTCGGCCGTGGCCTTGAGGCCGTCGAGCGCGACCAGCACGTCGCCGGCGGCGAGGCCCGCGGCCCGGGCGGCGCCGCCTGTGAACACGTGCTGGAGCTTGAGTTCCGGCGTGAACGTCGCGCCGAGCGCGGTTCGCGGCGCGACCCCCTCGCCGGGCTTGCCGCCGCGGTCCTTCGGTCCGCGCGAAGGCCGCAGCGACAGCGTCACGCCGTGCGATGCGAGGAGGCGCGCGAGCGGGAGCTCGTCGGTCCCCTCGACGTAGGCGGCGAAGAACGGCGAGAGGTCGCGCCCGGCGAGCGCGGAGGCGAGCCGGGCGATGCCGTCCTCCGGGACGCCGACGCCGGTCTCGCCGTGGCGCCGCCACAGCTCGCGCATCAGCGCGTCGAGCGAGCTGCCGCCCTGCCGCAGCGTGAGGTCGAGCGCGAGCGCGACGAGCGCGCCCTTCGCGTAGTAGCTGACGCCGGCGTTGGGCGTGTTCTCGTCGGGGCGGTAGTACTTGATCCACGCGTCGAAGCTCGCGTCGGCCGCGCTCTGCACGTGCCGTCCCGGCGTGCGCTGCACCGCGGTCGCCGTGCGGCCGAGGAGCTCGAGGTAGCTCGCCGCGTCGATCACGCCGCACTTCAGCAGCGCGAGGTCGTCGTAGTACGAGGTGATCCCCTCGAACGCCCAGAGCTGGCGCGTGTACGCCTCGCGCGCGAGGTCGTAGGGCGCGAAGGCCGCGGGCCTGATGCGCTTGACGTTCCAGCTGTGGAAGTACTCGTGGCTCGCGAGTCCGAGGAAGCCGCGGTAGTCGTCGGTCACGCGCTCGACGCCGGGCGCCGGGAGGTCGCGGCGCGAGCACAGGAGGCTCGTGCTCGCGCGGTGCTCGAGCCCGCCGTAGCCGTCGCCCACCGCGGTCACCTGGAACAGGTAGCGGGGGAACGGCGCGGGCGAGCCGGGTGCGCCGCCGTAGAGGTCGCACTGCCACTGGCAGATGCGCGCGAGGTCGCGCGCGAGGCGCGGCGCGTCGAAGGTCGCGCGCCCGCTCACGACGACGTCGTGCGTCGCGCCGCCGGCCTCGAAGCTCGTGTGCGCGAAGTCGGCCATCTCGACCGGGTGGTCGACGAGCTCGTCGTAGTCGCGCGCCGCGTACATCCCGAATCCCCAGGGCGCCGCGCCCGCGCGCGGCAGCGTGGTCGCCACGCGCCAGCGCGCCGCGGCCGGATCGCGCGGCGCGACGATCTCGACGGTGCAGGGCGCCGCGGCGCGGCCCTCGGGGCAAAGGAAGACGCTGGTGCCGTTGAAATAGCCGCGCGTCGCGTCGAGGTAGGCGGCGCGCACCGACAGGTCGAACGCGTGGACCTCGAGGGTGACGGTCAGCGGCCCGTCGCACGGCGCCGCTTCCCAGGTGTCCTTCGCGACCTTCGCGATCGCGACCGGCCGTCCGCCCGCGGACGCGCGCGCGGCGACGACGTGGCGCGCGAACTCGCGGATCAGGTAGCTGCCGGGCGTCCACGTCGGCAGCGCGAAGCGCTGCCCGCCGGACGCGGGATCCTCGACGGTGCAGTCGACCTCGAAGCGGTGCGCGAGGATCTCGCTCGGGACGATGCGATAGCGGGTGGGCTGCAACGGGACGGGGGCCGTCGGGGCGTGGAGGCGGGGGCGGGCCGGCGCGGCGGTGTCCTGTCCCGGCGGGCGAGGCGCGATTATAGGCCGACGGCTTCGACGGCCGGCAGGGTCGGTACAATTGCCGCACTGGCCCGCGCCTCGCGGCCGTCCGCGCCGTGACCTCGTTGAACGACCTGCCGCTCTCCGCCGCCGTCGCGTCCGTCTGGACCTACTGGTTCATCGTCGGCGCGATGTCGTGGCGCGTCCGGCGGCGGACGCGCCGGCTCGCGGGCGTCCTGCCCGAGCAGAAGCTCGAGCAGGCGATGTGGTACGTCTGGGTGCCGCTCGTCGCGCTCTGGATGGCGCTGCCGATGATCGCGGCCGGCAGCCACGCGCCGCAGCTCGCGGTCCCGGGCTGGGCGCGCGAGGGCGCGTACGGCAACCTGCGGGGGCTCGCGGGGATCGTCGCCGTCGTCGCGCTCTTCGCGACGATCGAGTGCTGGAAGCGGATGGGCCGGAGCTGGCGGATGGCGGTGACGCCCGGCGAGAAGACCGAGCTCGTGACGACCGGCCTCTACCGGTCGATCCGCCATCCGATCTACGCGCTGTCGATCCTCATGATGACGGCGACGGCCGTCGTGCTGCCGACGATCCCGATGATCGCGGTCGCGGCCGTGCACGTCACGCTCATGAACCTGAAGGCGCGGAACGAGGAGCGCCACCTCCTCGCGATGCACGGTGAATCGTATGCCGCCTACCTGGCCGCCACCGGCCGCTTCCTGCCGAGGCTGTTCGCGCCGCGCGCGTAGCGCCGGCGCGCTGGTCCGCGCGACGCTCCTCGCCGCGGCGCTCGTCGCGTCGGGCGTAGCGCCCGCGCTGGCGCCGCCGCAGGACTGCGCGCGCGTCGACACCGCGACCGCCGCGGCGCTGCCGGCCGACCGCGCGCCGCGCGTCGTGCTGCTGCAGGGCTCGCTCGGCATCGTGACGATGGCGCCGATGGGCGAGTTCCTGCGCGACATGGGGTATCCGGCGGCCGCGCTCGTCGACCCGCGCACCGGCGAGATGACGACCGACAGCGACCTCGACGGCCGCACGCTCGCCGGGATGCTCGCCTGGCAGTACGAGCGCGACGGCGTGCGCCCGATGATCGTCGGCCACAGCAAGGGCGGCGGCGTCGTGATCGACACGCTGCGCGCGCTCGCGGGCGCCTACGGCGACGACCTCGCGCTCGTCGACCCGCGGACGCTCGCGCCCGAGCCGCGCACGCGCTACCTCGATCCGGTCACCGGCGAGGCGCACCGGGTCGTCGACCTCAGGCTGCCGTTCGCCGCGGCGATCGCGACCGGGCGCCTGCCGCGCATCCTGCGCGGGCAGTTCGAGCTCGCCGCCGTGCTGCGCGACGTCCCGGACAGCGCCGAGCGATTCGTCGGGTTCGCGATTCCCTACGACCCGATCGCGGGCACGTTCGCGGGCGACGAGGATCCGTACCGCGCGACCGGGCACGCGAGCGTGCGAAACGTCGTGCTGCCGGCGACGACGAGCCACATCGCGGCGCCGCGCGCCGCCCACCTGGCGCACGACCCGGCGACGCGCGCGTGGATCGACGCCTACCTCCCGGGTGCGCAGCGGCCGGTGCCGGAGGGCGTCGACACGACCAACCTCGTGCAGGCGGCGGAGCTCTGGTACGCGATCAAGCGCGCGTGGTGCGGCGAGGCGCAGCGGGCGAACGGGCACGCGCCGGGAGCGTCCTGACGTGGAGGGCGCGCTCAACCTGTTCCAGGCGACGATGCTGCGCTGGCGCTCGCGCCATCCGTACAATGCGACGCACGTCGCCCTCGTCCCGCACGCGCTCGACGCGGCCCGGCTGCGCTCGACGCTCGCGTCCGCGCTCGAGGAGGCCGGCCTCACCGGCTATGCGCTCGACGCCTCGCGGGGGCGCTACGCGTGGCGGGGCGGGCCGGCGTCCCTCGAGCTCGAGGTCGCGCCGCGGCCGGCCGACGCGGGCGAAGCGATCCGCGCATCGATCGAGCGCTCGCTTTCGCGGTCGTTCCCGCGCGAGGGCGCGTACGTGCCGTTCGCGTTCGAGGCGATCCCCGACGAAGCCGGCTTCTGGCTCCTCCTCGTCTACGATCACGTCGTCGCGGGCGGGGATTCGGCCGCCGCGCTGCTCGGCGCGATCGCGGCCCGCTACGCCGGCGGAGCGGCGCTGCCCCGGCTCGAGCGCCACCCGGCGCGGTTCCGGCGACTGTTTCTTCGTCACCCGATGCAGACGGCGCGAGCCGTCGCGGGCCTGCCGCGCTTCGCGATGCGCGCGCGGCGGGCGCGGCGGCCGCCCGGGCTCGAGGTGCGCGAGGCCACGAATGCATTCGTGATGGCGAGCCTCGACGCGGCCGCCGTCGGGCGCATCGCGGAGGCCGCGAAGCGCTGGGGCGTCACGCGGAACGACGTGCTGATGGGGGCGCTGATCCGCGCCGTGGCGGGTCTCAAGCCTCCCGCGGCCGGGGACGCGCGCCGCTACGAGGTCGCGGTCGCGTCGATCGTGAACATCCGCGGCGATTGCGCGCAGCCCGCAGGCCGGACGTTCGGACAGTTCCTGAGCTCGTTCCGCGCGTCGCACCCCGACCCCGTGGGCGCGAGCCTCGAGGCGGTCGCGAGGGCGGTGCACGCCGAGAGCCGCGACCTGCGCTCGAGGCGCCGCTACCTGCGCTCGCTCATCGCGCTGGCGATCTCGGGGCTCGCGTGGCGCGCGGTGAGCGACGAGCGCCGCGACTCGCTGTTCGCCAAGCACTACCCGGTCTGGGCCGGCCTGACGACGCTCGCGGTCCCCGGCGTGTGGGACGCGATCTCGCCCGACGCCGGGCGGCTGCCGGTCGGCTATCGCCGCGGCGTGTCGACCGGGCCGCTCGCGCCGATCGTCGTCGCAGCGACGTTCACGGGAACCTCGCTCGAGCTCGGTGTATCCTTCCGGCCCGCCGCCGTTCCTGCCGCCGACGTGCGCTCCGTGCTCGACCGCTACCTTTCCACGCTCGACGCGCTCCGATGACACCTGCCATCGTGTCCCTGATCCGAGCCGCCTGCATCGCGGCGGCGATCGCGCTCGCCGGTTGCGCGACGCAGCCGGTGCCGGTCGCCGTGCTCGAGCCGAAGGCGGGCGATCACACGGTCCTCAAGGCGCTCGCGCTCGACCGCGCGCTCGAGGACCGCATCCTCGCGCTCGATCCGGCGCGCGTGACCGCGCAGGACGTCGCCGAGTTGCTGTCGAAGGGGCCCGCGCCGCGCGTCATGCTCATACACGGCGGCGTCTATCCGGTCCACCTCGCGATGGCGTCGTTCGGCGAGTTCCTCACGAAGATGGGCTACCCGGAGGCGAAGATCCGCGACCCGGGGAGCGGCGAGTGGTCGTACAGCCCGTACTCGACGACCGACCGACTCGCCGGCATCCTCGCCTGGAGCCACGAGCAGGACGGCATGCGGTCGATGATCGTCGGACACAGCCAGGGCGGTCTCTACGCGGTCAAGATCCTCAAGGCCTTCGCCGGACGCTACGGCGACCGCATCGCGGTCTGGGATCCGGTCCGCGACGAGGCGCAGGCGCGCACGACGATCGTCGACCCGCTGACCGGCCGGGAGCGGCCGGTGGTCGGGCTCACGATGTCCTACGCGTCGGCGCTCGGCGCGGGCGGCTGGGCGCTCGTGCTGCCCAACCAGTGGGACGAGTTTTCGACGCTGCGCCAGATCCCCGACACGGTCCTTGAGTTCACCGGCTACTTCATCGCGCTCGACTTCTTCGCGCTGTCGTTCCCGGGAAACCCGCTCGACGTCCCGTACGAGGCGAACGGGACCGCGACCGTGCGCAACGTCACGCTGCCGGCCGCGTACAATCACGTGTTCGTGCCGGTGACCGCGGACCTCGCGAACCAGCCCGAGGTGCGCAAGTGGATCGACGAGTACGCGCCGGGGCGGCAGGCCGAGTCGTTCGATCCGCCCGAGGTCGCCGGCGGCGCCGTGCTGTGGGCGGCCGACGTCTGGTACAGCATCAAGAAGCACTGGGTGATCGAGGCGCAGCGGCTGATCCGGGCGCGGCGCGCGGCGGCCGAGGGCGCCCGACCGGCGGGCGGGTAGAATAGCGGCCGCCGCCGGGCCTCCCCGGCGTCCGGTCACCGCTCCCGCTCCCATGCACGCTCCCCTCGCCGGCAAGGTCGCCCTCGTCACCGGAGGCGCGCGCGGCATCGGCCGCGCCACGGCGCTCAAGCTCGCCTCGGCCGGCGCCGACGTCGCGATCAACTACTACAACAGCCACGAAGAGGCCGAGGCGCTCGCGGGCGAGGTGCGCGCGATGGGCCGCGGGGCGGCCGCGATTCAGGGCAGCGTCGGCGATCCCGACAGCGTCGACGAGCTCTACGCCGCGTTCGACCGCTCGTTCCCGCGCCTCGACATCGTCGTGTCGAACGCCGCGTCGGGCGTGCTGAAGCCCGCGATGGAGATGAAGCTCAAGCACTGGCGCTGGTGCATGGAGATCAACGCGTTCGCGCTCGCGCTCCTCGCGCAGCACGCGGCGCCGCGCATGAAGGAGGGCGGGCGGATCGTCGCGATGTCGAGCCTGGGAGCGTACCGCGCGATCCCGAACTACGGCTTCGTCGGCGCGTCGAAGGCCGCGCTCGAGGCGCTCGTGCGCTCGCTCGCGCAGGAGCTGGGCCCACGCGGCATCCGCGTGAACACCGTGAACGCGGGCGTCGTCGACACCGACGCGCTCGGCTACTTCCCGAACCGCGACGCGCTGCTCGCCGAGTACGCGGCGCGCACGCCGGCCGGGCCGGTGCTCACTCCCGCGGACGTCGCGAACGCGATCTACCTGCTGTGCCTGCCGGAGGCCGCGATGATCAACGGCACGACGCTCTTCGTCGACGGCGGCTTCGCGATCTCCGGATGAGCGCGCAAACGAGCTCGGGGCTCGCCGGGCGTACGGCGATCGTCACCGGCGGGAGCCGCGGCATCGGCCGCGCGATCGTCGAGCGGCTCGCCGCCGACGGCATGGACGTCACGTTCTTCTACGTCGGCAACGAGGCCGCGGCGAACGAGGTCGTCGCCGCCGCCCGAGCGGCCGGACAGGCGGTGGCGGCGGACCGCGTCGACATCCGCGATCCGGCCGCGTGCGTCGATGCGGTCGAGCGCGTGATCGAGCGCCGCGAGCGCGTCGACGTCCTCGTGAACAACGCGGGGGTGATCCGTGATAACCTGCTGGTCGCCCTCGAGCCGGACGACGTGCGCGCCGTGCTGGAGACCAACGTGACGGGGCTCTTCAACGTCACGCGCGCGGTGGCGCCGCACATGACCGCGCGGCGCTCGGGCCGGATCGTCAACCTGAGCTCGGTCTCCGCGACGCGCGGGGGCCGCGGGCAGACGAACTACGCGGCGAGCAAGGGGGCGATCGAGGCGTTCACGCGGGCGCTCGCGGTCGAGCTGGGGCCGCGCCACATCCGCGTCAACGCGGTGGCGCCCGGCGTGATCGAGACCGAGATGTCGAAGGACGTGCGCGAGCTCGCCGGCGACGACGTGCTGAAGCGCATCGTGCTGCGGCGCTACGGCCAGCCCGGGGAGATCGCGAACGCCGTGTGGTTCCTCGCGTCCGACCTCGCGGCCTACGTGACCGGCGCCGTACTGCACGTCGACGGCGGATTCAAGATGGAGTGATGGGGATGAGCCAAATCTCGCAACAGGATGTCGACGCGGTGTTTCCGAAGGTCGCCGAGACGATCGCCGATGCGCTCGGCTGCGACGTCGACGAGGTGAAGCGCGACGCGTCGCTCATCAACGACCTGGGCGCCGAGTCGATCGACTTCCTCGACCTCGTGTTCCGGCTCGAGCGCGCGTTCAAGGTCAAGATCCCGCGCGGCAAGATCGTCGAGGACTCGCGCGGCGCACTCTCGGAAGCCGAATTCGAGCAGAAGGGGCTCGTCACCGACGCGGGGCTCGCGCAGCTCAGGGCGTTCCTGTCCGAGGTGCCCGCCGACCGCTTCCGCCCGCCGGTGAAGGTCGCCGAGATCCCGCGGCTGTTCACGGCCGAGACGTTCTGCAAGCTCGTGATCCGCGCGCAGCGCGCCGCGCCTCCGGCGGCCTGACCGACGCGCCCCGGCGCGCCGCCCGCGCGGCCCCGGGGACTCCCGCGATGTCCGGGCGCTTCCGCGCGTTCTCGTTCGTCGATCGCATCCTCGCGCACGCGCCGGGCGGCGTCGTGCGCGGCCGCTACGCGATCCCCCCGCGCGCGACACGCTTCCCCGCGAGCCTCGCGGCCGAGGCGATCGGCCAGCTCGCGGCGTGGTCCGCGATGCGCGCGCTCGACTTCCGCGTGCGCCCGGTCGCCGGGCTCGCGGGCGAGACACGGTTCGGCCGGCCCTTCGGCCCCGGCGACACGCTGGACCTCGAGGTGGGCCTCGAGAGCGCGACCGAGAGCGACGTCGCGTACTCGGGGCGCGCGCTCGTGAACGGCGAGATCGCGCTCGCGCTCGACCACGCGCTCGGGCCGATGCTGCCCGCGGAGGAGTTCGACGACCCGGCCGCGCTGCGTGCCGATTTCGCGATCCTGACGACGGCCGGCGCGCCGCCTAACCGCTTCGAGGGCGTCCCGGCGCCCGACCTCGCGATCGACGCGCTCGAGCCCGGGCGCCGCGCGCGCGGCACGCTCGCGATTCCCGCCGAAGCGCCGTATTTCGACGATCACTTCCCGCGCAGGCCGGTATTCCCGGCGACGCTCCTGATGGACGCGCTCGGTCTTCTCGCGACGACCGCCGCGGGCGCGGGCTCGCGCGTGCTGGGCATGCAGGACGTCAAGGTGCGCGCCTTCATGCCGCCGGGCGAGGCGCTCGCCGTCACGGCGGAACTGTCCGACGACGAAGGCGCGCTCGCCGGCCGGCTCGTGGCGAAGATGGGCGGCAAGCCGGCCGCGACCGCGCGCATCCTCCTGGAGCGGCAACGATGAAGAAGCGGGTGGCGATCACCGGGCTCGGGCTCGTCACGCCCGCCGGCAACGACGTCGCGTCGACCTGGGCGACGCTGCAGTCGGGACGGAGCATGGGCGCGCCGATCACGATCTTCGACGCGTCGGGGTTCTCGACGCGCATCGCGGCCGAAGTGAAGGGCTTCGATCCCCGGGCGGTCATCGACGACCGGCGGCTCATGAAGTTCGCGAACCGGTCGCACGCGTTCGCGATCGCGGCGGCCGACCAGGCGATCGCCGACGCCGGCGTGCGCCCGACGCACGCGACGAGCGCGCGCTGGGGACTCGCGGTCGGCACCGGCATGATGGGGATGGCGTGGCCCGACCTGTCCTCGCTCGCGCTCGCGGCCGCCGACGGCGAGGACGTCGATCCGGTGCGCCTGCAGGCGAGCGACACCGGCCGCGACCCGATGGTGTTCTGCCGCGCGCAGACCTCGGCGGGCCTCTCGCTGCTCGCGCGGCGCTACGGGATCGGCGGCTACGCGACGAGCGTGCACACCGCCTGCGCCTCGGGCGGGCAGGCCGTCGGAACGGCGATGAAGCTGATCCGCCGCGGCGCGGTGGACTACGCGCTCGCGGGCGGATTCGACTCGATGGTGAGCCCGGTGGGGCTCGCCGGCTTCTGCCTGCTGGGCGCGGTCTCGCCGGACAACGACGCGCCGTCGCGCGCGAGCCGCCCGTTCGACGCGACGCGCAACGGCTTCGTGCTGGGCGAGGGCGCGGGATTCCTCGTGCTGGAATCGTGGGAGCACGCGACCGCGCGCGGCGCGCGGATCTACGCCGAGCTGGCCGGCGACGGCAACTCGCTCTCGTCGTACCGGATCACCGACTCGCACCCGTCCGGCGACGGACCGATCCAGGCGATGCGCTGGGCGCTCGCCGACGCGGACGCGACGCCCGACGACGTCGACTACGTGAACGCGCACGGCACGTCGACGCCGATGAACGACCGCAGCGAGAGCGCGGCCATCCACGCGGTGTTCGGCGCCGGCGCGAAGCGCGTGTCGGTGAGCTCGACCAAGAGCGCGATGGGCCACCTGATCGCGGCGGCCGGCGCGGTCGAGGCCGCGGTCTGCGCGCTCGCGATCCGCGACGGCGTGCTGCCGGTCAACGCGAACTACGAGAACCTCGATCCCGACTGCGACCTGAACCTCGTGGTCGGCGCGCCGAGGAAGCAGTCCCCGCGCGTCGTGCTGTCGAACTCGCTCGGGTTCGGCGGCTCGAACAGCTGCCTCGCGTTCCGGCATCCGGACTTCGACGGGGGGCGGCGATGAGCGCGAGGACTTCGGTCGTCGTCACCGGCGCCGGCGCGATCTGCGGCGCCGGCAAGTCGCCCGCCGCGATCATGGACGCGATCCTCGAAGGACGCAGCGCGCTCGCGCCGATCGCGTCGTGGGACGTCGCGCACTGGCCGCGGCCGATCGCCGCCGAGATCGCCGACTACAACGCGGCAGCGCTCGCCGGCGACCGCAAGCTCCTGAAGCTCATCCGGCGCACCGACGTCGTCGGCCTCTACGCGGCGGGCGAGGCGGTGCGGGAGGCGGGGTTCGTCGCGCACCGCGACGGGCTCGACGAGGCCGCGGCGGCGGCGTTCTCCGAGCGCACCGGCCTCTATGCGGGCTCGGGCGGCGGCAACTACCAGAACCAGTACGACTACTTCCCGCTGATCGTGCAGGCGGGCGGCGCGCTGCCGGCGTTCGGCAGCGAGCTCGGCAGCACCGTGAACCCGATGTGGCTGCTCCGGTCGCTGCCGAACAACGTGCTGTGCCACGTCGGCATCCGGTTCGGCATCAAGGGACCGAATGCCTGCATCACCAACCATGCCGTGGGCGGGATCCTCGCGATCGCCGAAGCCGCCGCCGGCATCGTCAACGGCGAGGCGGACCGCGCGGTCGCGGTCGGCCACGACACGCCGATCGAGCCGCAGAACGTCCTCTACTACCACGGCGCGGGGCTCCTCGCGCGCGAGGCGCTGAAGCCCTTCGACGCGTCGCGCGACGGCAGCCTGATGGGCGAGGGCGCGGGGGCGCTGATGCTCGAGAGCGAGCGCTCGGCGAGGGCGCGCGGCGCGGCGGTGCTGGGCCGCGTGCTGGGGTCGGGCCACGCGACCGAAGGCGAGGGCATCCTCGCGATCCGCGAGGATGGCGAAGGGCCGGCGCGCGCGATGCGCGCCGCGCTCGCGGACGCCGGCGTCGACGCCCGCGACGTCGGCATGATCGTCGCGCACGGCAACGGCACGCCCGCTTCCGACGCGTCCGAGGGGCGCGCGATCCTCGAGGTGTTCGGCGGCGCGCCGCCGCCGGTCACCGCGTTCAAGTGGTCGATCGGCCACCTGATCGCGGCCGCCGGCGCGATCGAGACGGTGCTCGCGCTGGAGGCGCTCAGGCGCCGCGTCGTCCCCGGCATCCCGGTGCTCGAGCGGATCGACCCGGCGTGCGGGGCGCTGCCGGTGTCGCGCGACACGCGCGCGCCGAAGTCGGACGTCGCGCTCGTGCTGTCGCGCGGCTTCGGCGGCACCGACGGCGCGCTCGTCGTGCGCGCCGCCTGACGCTGCCGGTGGCCGGCGCCCCCCTCGCCGGCGAGCGCTGCGGGATCGACACCGTCGCGATCGCGCGCGTCGCGCGGATGCTCGCCGCGAACGACGCCGCTTCGCTCGCACGGCTCTTCTCGCCCAGGGAGCTCGCCGACGCGGGCGAGGGCCCGGGCCGCGCCGCGTCGCTCGCCGCGCGCTTCGCCGCGAAGGAGGCGTGCCTCAAGCTCTTCCCGCGCGAGACCGCGCTCGAGACGATCGCGGCCGCCGACTTCGCGGTCGAGCGCGACGCGTACGGCGCGCCGCAGGTCGTGCCGGGCGCCGCGGCCGAAGTCGTGATGGGCCGCTACCGGATCGCGCGGATCGCGCTTTCGATGTCGCACGACGAGACGAACGCCACGGCGGTCGCCGTGGCCGAGCGCGCGGTGACGGAGGCGCCGGCGATCGGCCGGCTCGTTTACCGGTGCCTGCCGTTCCGGCGTCCGGTCGTGCTCGAGAACCTGCGCCGCGTCTACGGCGGGCGCATCGACGATGCGGAGATCGTGCGCCTCGCGCAGGCGCACTACGCGCACCTCGCACGGCTCGTGGCCGAGTTCCTGCGTTTCCGCTGGCTGTCGGACGAGAAGAAGGCCGCGCTCGTGCGCGTCGAGAACATCGACCTCGTCCGCGCGGTGCACGCGCGCGGCAAGGGGGTGCTGGTCCTCACCGGCCACTTCGGCAACTGGGAGGTCGCGACGATCGCGGGCGTGCGCCAGGTGCCGGAGGCGCACGGCCGGTTCCACTTCGTGCGGCGCGCGATCAAGCCGCGCTGGCTCGAGGCGCTGGTGACGAGGCGGTTCCGGCGCGCGGGGTTCGGCGTGCTGCCCAAGCGCGGGTCGCTCGACGCGCTCGTCGAGCGCCTCGACGCCGGCGACCTCGTCGTGTTCCCGTTCGACCAGCACGCGCGCGGCCGCGACGGCGTCGCGGTCGAGTTCTTCGGCGAGCCGGCCGGCACGTTCCGCAGCCTCGCGATCATCGCGCAGGCGACCGGCGCGCCGGTCATGCCCGCCGCGTCGTGGCGCGAGCCCGACGGCGCCCACGTGCTGCGCTTCGAGGAGCCGCTCGAGCCGATCGCCTGCGAGGATCCGAAGGAGGAGTTGCTTCGCAACACGCGCGCCTACAACGCGGCGCTCGAGCGTCTCGTCGTGCGCCACCCCGAGCAGTGGTGGTGGGTGCACCGACGTTGGAAGCCGGCCGGCGGGAAGTAGGTCGCGGAGCAGCGGCGGGGTAGTGGGTCGGGCTTCAGCCCGACGATCTTCGCACGACGAACCCAAGGCGTCGGACGAAAGGCGTCGGACTGAAGTCCGACCCACAAGGGACGTCGCGCGGAAGAGCGCGCTGGCGAAGCGGGGTGCGTGCGGCCGGGCTTCAGCCCGACGATCTTCGCACGACGAACCCAAGGCGTCGGACGAAAGGCGTCGGACTGAAGTCCGACCCACAAGGGACGTCGCGCGGAAGAGCGCGCTGGCGAAGCGGGGTGCGTGCGGCCGGGCTTCAGCCCGACGATCTTCGCACGACGAACCCAAGGCGTCGGACGAAAGGCGTCGGACTGAAGTCCGACCCACAAGGGACGTCGCGCGGAAGAGCGCGCTGGCGAAGCGGGGTGCGTGCGGCC
>WBZU01002398.1_pt1 | contig 12989 bp, 8 predicted proteins | sample 5204311 | NCBI WGS metagenome assembly WBZU01 (sample SAMN12344359, study PRJNA552823) | activated sludge metagenome | biome: Activated sludge suspended growth; feature: Nitrification reactor; material: Wastewater; isolation source: activated sludge from nitrification reactor of wastewater treatment...
TGTCGGGCGGCAAGGTCCTCGGCCTGTTCAACAACGGCAACATGACGACCGAGTACAAGCCGCTGTTCGCCCGCACCTCGGCGTTCATCACCGCCAACAACCCGACCACCGGCCAGACGCCCGGCGCCCTCAACGACATCAACACCCAGGGCGGCAGCGCCACCACCCGCTGTGACGAGTCGCAGCGCTCGGCCACGAACGAGCCGTCCCTGCCGGCGATGACCAAGAAGGCCATCGACCTCCTCGACGACGATCCGCAGGGCTTCACGATGCAGGTCGAGGGCGCCTCGATCGACAAGCGCGATCACGCCGCTGACGTGTGCGGCCAGATCGGGGAGACGGTCGCCTTCGACGATGCGATCGGCGTCGCCCTGGAGTTCCAGGCCTCGCACCCCGACACGCTGATCCTCATGACCGCCGACCACGCGCACTCGTCGCAGATCATCAACGCCACGGCGGTCCCCGCGACGGGGTCGGCCTTCGCCACGCTGAACACGGTTGACAACGCGCCCATCCGCGTGTCGTACGGCACGTCGGACACGGGCGCGGGCGCGACCACCAGCGGCTCCCAGACCCACACCGGCGCCGAGGTGCCGATCTGGGGCGCGGGCCCGCAGGCCGCCAACGTGGTGGGCACGCTCGACGAGACGGACATCTTCTCGATCCTCAACGGGAAGACGCCGAGCAAGGTGGGCACCGTGGGCACCCCCGGCCCGGCGGGTGCGCCCGGCCCGGCCGGCACGCCCGGAGCCGCGGGCCCGGCCGGCGCGGCCGGCGCTCCCGGGGCGAACGGGACCAACGGGACCAACGGCACGAACGGCGCCGCGGGCACCAACGGCCTCAACGGCGCGGTCGGGCCCACGGGCGCGACCGGGGCCACCGGGGCCACGGGCGCCGACGGCAAGAACGGGAAGGTGACCTGCAAGGTCACGGGCAAGAAGATCGCCTGCACGGTGACCTACGCGTCCTCCCGCAAGGCGACCAGCGCCCGGCTCGTGAAGTCCGGGCGCACGGTGGCCCGGAGCACCCTCAGCCGCGGCAAGGTCACGTTCACGACGGCGTCGCGTCTGAAGAAGGGCACCTACACCCTGGTGGCCGGCGGCAGGAACGTCCGGCTCGTGGTGCGCTGAAGCGGGCACGGCGACCGACGCGCCAGGGGCGGCCCACGGGCCGCCCCTGGTCGTCAGGCCGGCCGGGCCGGGTCCGGCTCGACCTGCTCGACCGTGCGCACGCGGTTGCGCCCGGCGTGCTTGGCCGCGTACAGGGCCAGGTCCGCGCTGTGCAGGAGCGTCTCCGGCGAGTCGCCGTCGGCGGGGAAGGTCGCCACCCCGATGCTCACGGTGACGGAGCGCTCCACGCCCGGGTGCGCGATCGCGCCCACCTCCTCGCGGAGCTTCTCGGCCACGACCACCGCGCCGTCCCGGTCGGTGTCCGGCAGCAGGACGACGAACTCCTCGCCCCCGAAGCGGGCCTTGAAGTCGCTGTCGCGGGCCGACTCGCGGATGACGAGGGAGACCCGGGCCAGCACCTCGTCGCCCCGGTCGTGCCCGTACCGGTCGTTGACGAGCTTGAAGCGATCGAGGTCGAGCATGAGGACCGAGAGCGGCATCCCGGAGCGGCGCGCCTGGGCGACCTGCCGCAGGAAGGTGTCGTCGAGCGCCCGGCGATTGGCCAGCCCCGAGAGCGCGTCGGTGAGGGCGAGTTCCCGCGCGTCGGACAGGGTCCGCAGGTTGGCCAGCAGCGGCCCCGCGTAGCCGACCGTCTCGGCGAGCAGCCGCTCGTCGACGGGGCGCAGGGGCTCCTCGTGGCGCACCAGGAGGGCGCCCAGCGCCCGGGCCCCGACGCGGATCGGGATGCACCGGGCCCGGCCCGGGCCGCCTCCGCAGACGTCGCAGTGCACGAGCTGCAGCTCGTCGGGCCGCTCGTGGTGCACCTGGCCGATGCGCAGCGCCACGCACCCGTCGGAATTCGGAGCCCCGGCGCTGATGTCGCTTCCGGCGAGCGCGCGGTGGTCACGGTCCACGACCGTCACCTGGCTGCCGGGGATCTCGGTCTCGATGTGGCGGACGACGGTGTGACGGGCCTCGGCCTCGCTTTCGGCGAACTGCAGCACCTGGGCGAACTCCCGGCCCTTCTCGACGTATCGCTGCTCGGTGGCATGCCGCACGCGCTCGTCGTCCTGCTGGCGCTCCTTGCCGCGGCGCTCGCGGCGCCGCTGGGACTGGATGACGAAGATCGCGGTGAAGGTGATCGCGAATGCGATGACGGCCGCCACGATGACGCCGGTCCGCGACGCCGCCGCGAAGTCCCGCGACTCCTGGCCCTCGGCCGCGCGCGTGTACTGCGCGTTGGCACGCCGGAACCGCAGCATGAGCTGGTCCCGTTCGAACTCCGAGGCGAGAGTCGGGCGGGCCGCCGGTTTGGCGCGGGTGCGGATGATCGCCTGCTGCGCGCTGGCCTGCCACTGCGCCGCGGCGTGCCGCTGCCGCACGAGCAGGGCCTCGCCGCCCGGGATCGCGGACGCCTCGCCCTGGGCCCGCTGGAAGGTCCGCGACAGCAGGCGGGAGCCCTCCACGTACGGTGCCAGCTCCGACTCCAGCCCGGTCAGCGCGAACCCGCGCAGGCCGGTCTCCCGGTCCACCTGCGCCACGAGCAGTCGCTGCGCGTTGTCGGTCCGCGTCTGGGCATGGTGGACGGAGTCGCGCACGGCGGAGAACGCGACGAGCAGCACCACCACGAGCAGGGTGATCCCGGCGAAGGCGGCCGCGATGCCGCGCGCGGAGCCGAAGCGCCGTGTCCGTTCAGCGGGAGGCGCCATGAGCGTCTCCTGAAGCAGCCGGAATCACGATGCTCCGCATTCTGGCGGATGCGGCGGCGCCAGGCTCCGTACTTCTCCCCCGCTCTCGCCCTGCGTGCGTCACCTCACAGGGCGCGGGCGCCGTCAGGCCAGCAGAGTGGGGTCGACCGGCGGGACGCCGTATGCCTCGCGCAGCTCCCGCAGGCCGGTGCCCGTCGCCGCCCAGAAGTCCCAGTCGGCGTCCACCACGTCCACCGTGGTGGCGGCGCCGCGATCCCAGGCCGTCCAGAACTTGTGCGGCTCGAAGGCGCCGGTGGAGCTCATCGCGATGTCGTTGAGCTTGATCCCCAGATGCCAGCTGAACAGGACCGGCAGCACCTCGGCCGCCATCGGATGGTCGGGGTGCATCGCGCCGATGAAGGTCGAGACGCACAGCTCCCCCTGCTGGGAGGTCGAGTACCCGCTGAGCACGTGCGAGCTGTCGTGCGGCGTGGTGAACCCCTCGGCCAGGCCGTTCGGGTTCCCGGGAAAGGCGAATCCGTTGCGCCGGAAGTGGTCGAAGAAGGCCCGTCCGAACGTGCCCGTCGGCAACTCCTCCAGGGCCAGGTACCGCGCCTCCAGCGCCGGGTTCTCGCGGCCGCCCCGGTAGGGCAGGAACGGGGCGATGGCGTCCTCGTCCAACCCGGCGAGGTCCAGGTGGGGAAAGCTCTCGGCGTTGCGGCGGATCATGCACGCGGCGGCGGCCGCGACCTCGTCGGCGGCGGCGCGGGAGAGGATGTCCACGAAGCCCGGGTGCTGCCCCAGCGCGTCGGCGTAGGCGCGCACGAGGTCCGTCTTGCCCAGGTCGAGCCGCCCGTCGACGAGCGACATCACCGCGACCATCCGCACCGCCTGCTCCGCCTCGTCCTCGCTGAGCGTCGCCGCCGCGAGCTCGGCGGGCGTGACGGGGGGCACCGCGGCGACGTCGAGGTCCATGCGGCCGAAGGCGATCTGCGCGGTCGCCTGGAGCGTGCGCCGGTCGGCCTCGGTCAGCGTCGCGTGGTGCGCCTCGCCCACCCCGCGCATCGCCCCGAGGATGGCCAGCGCCTGACGATCGTCGACCCGGAGGATCACGGGGGCGATCATATGCGCCAACATCGCTCCCCGCACAGACACAGTGTCGGATTCCTGACACTCGGGGCACGTCGTGTCTGGCATCGTCCAGCGGGTGCCCACGCTCAGCAGCCTCACGGATGCTCCGCGCGCCGCCCCCCTCGTGGAACGCGAGTCCGAACTCGCGGTGATCGGCCGTGCGATCGCCGCCGCCGAAGGCGGGACGGGCCAGACCATCGTGGTGGAGGCCCCGGCCGGGCTCGGGAAGACGGCGCTCCTGGACGCCGCCGAGCAGCAGGCGCGTGCCGCGGGATGGCTGGTCCGGCGCGCCGCGCACGGCCCGCGCGAGCGCCACTTCCCGTACGGCATCGTGCGCACCCTGCTGGAGGCGCCCCTCAACGACATGGACTCGGCCGAGCGCGAACAGGCCCTGGCCGGACGCGGGCGCGCGGCCGCACGACTGCTCCTGCACGGGGAGTCCCCGCCGGACGAAGCCGCGATTGCCATCGGGCACAGCGTCGTGTGGCTGTGCGCCGCGCTGGCCGACCGGCGTCCGATGGCGCTGCTGGTGGACGACGCGCAGTGGGCCGACCCCGAATCGCTGAAGGTCCTGTCCTATCTCGCCCGGCGGATCTCCGACGTCCCGATCCTGCTCTTCGTGACCGCCCGCGCGTTCCTCACCGACTGGGACCCCGATGCGGTGGGCATGCTCGGCGGGGTCGAGGGCGCCGTGGTGCTCACGCCCCAGCCGTTGAGCCGCGGCGGCACGGGAGAGGTCGTCAGGCGCGGGGCGCCGGGAGCGCCCGCCGAGCACTGCGACCGCTGCCACGCGTCGGCGGCAGGGAACCCCTGGCTCGTCATCGAGCTCGCCCGTCAGCTGGCCCTGGGCGGCCCGGATGCCCTCGATGACCCGGCGACCCACGGCCTGCCTCTCTCCCCCGACGCCCGCCTGCGGTTCCGCCGGCGCCTGGCCGACCTCTCCCCCGCCAACCGCGCGGTGATCGACGCCCTGGCGATCCTGGGTCGCGACGCCGACCACCACACCGTCTCCACGATCGTCGGGCCGGGCGCGGGCGACATCACCGCCGCCCGCGGCTGGCTCGCCGCGTTCGGGATCTGCGCCCCCGACCGCTGGCGCCTGGCGCATCCGCTGCTACGAGCGGCCGTGCTCGCCGAGATCACGCCGTTCGAGCGCGAGCGCCTGCACCGCGAGGCGGCACGCGTGCTGCAGGAGGACGGCGCCCCCGAGGAGGTCGTGGTGTGGCACCTGCTGCGGTGCGGCCCCGCGCAGGACGGCGCCTCGAGCGCCGTGCTCCAGCGGGCGGCCACGCAGGCCGCCGAAGGCGGTGATCCCGAGCGGGCGGCGACCCTGGTGGCCCGGGCCCTCGACGAGCGGGCGCCGGGAGACGACCGGGCCGCCATCCTGGCGCTCCTGGGGACCACGGCCTTCCACGCCGGAAAGGACGCCCATCACGTGCTCCACCAGGCCCTCGCCGTCAGCGGAGATGAGGAGACCCGCGTGGAGATCCTGCAGCGACTCGGGGCGCTGCAGGCGATCCAGCCGACCGGCGCATCGCTCGGCGGTGTGCTGCAGGCCGGCGAGCAGGTGGAGGGCGATCCCGAGCTCGAGCGCGCCGCCGAGATGGCGGCCCTGGACGCCCTGCTCACCCACACCGACCGCCACGCCGAGCGGGCCTCCCGCGTGCTGGCGATCGACCCGCAGGCGGTCCCGGCCGGGGAGCTGCGGGCGTGCGCCCTGGCCCACCGGGCCTGGCTCGGCGCGGAAACGGGCATGTTCGACGCCTCGACCTGCGCGGAGCTGGCACAGGCCGCGCTCGCCGGGGATGTCCTGCTCTCCCTCGCCGATCGACGCGCCGGCTTCCACCTGTGCGTGCGGGTGCTCCTGGTCACCGACCGCATCGAGGAGGCCGAGCAGGCGATCGACGCCCTGCGGGGCGCTGCGCAGGAGCAGGGCTCCGCGGTACTCACGGCGATGGCCGCGTGGTATGCCGGTGAGCTCGCCCTCTGCGTGGGCCGGCTCGCCGACGCCGGGCGGGAGGCAACCCGTGTGCTGGAGCTGCTCCCCGAGGCGGGCCTGGTGACGGCGGCCGCCACCGAGGTGCTCGTGTGGTCGCTGGCCGAGCGCGGGGACGTGGCGACCGCCCACGACGTCCTGCGTCGCCGTCCCGAGATGTGGGAGGGATCACACGGCTGGGAGACCGGCGTGCGCCACGCCCGCGCGTGCGTGTTCCTGGCCGAGGGCGACTACGAGCGGGCCGCCGACTGCGCGCGCGAGGTGGGGGCGCGGCGACTGGCTCAGGGGCGCGGCAACCCCGCGTGGACCCCGTGGCGCTCCACCCTGGCGATGGCCCTGGCCCATCTGGGCAGGCTCGACGAGGCGATCGCCGTCGCCGACGAGAACGTCGCGCTGGCCCACGCGTTCGGCGCCCCGACCCCCCTGATGACCGCACTCCTGGCCCGGACGGTGTGTGAGCCGCCCGGGGAACAGCGCGCCGCCCGCGCCGCGGCCGCGCTGGAGATCCAGGCCCCCTCGGTCATCGAGCGCGTCCAGCTCCAGATCGAGCTGGGCAGCATGCTCGTGCGCCTCGGCCGCCGCGTGGAAGCGCGTGACGCGCTGCAGCCCGCGTTCGCCACCGCCGACGCGGCCGGCGCGGTGATCCTGGCCGAGCGGGCCCGTCGTGAGCTGGTCGCCTCCGGGCTGCGCCCGCGCAAGGCCGCGCTCGACGGCGTCGCCTCCCTCACCCCGCGGCAGGCGCAGGTCTGCGGGCTGGCGGCCGGCGGCAAGAGCAACCGCGAGATCGCCCACGAGCTCTTCCTCAGCGTGAAGACGGTGGAGACGCACCTGGCCGCCTCCTACGAGAAGCTGGGCGTGACCGGCCGCGGGGAGATGGTGAGCGCGCTCGCCGCGTCACCCTGAGGTCGGCGCGGACCTAAGTTCCGGGTGGCGTCCCGATTGTCGGGGCTCGGGGCGGGCGGTCCACTGGTGGCATGTCCACCTTCGCCCGACCATCCTCATTCGACCAGACGCCTGACCCCGAGCCGCCCCAACCGTCGGCGCGGATCGACCGCCGCAGGCTCGCGATCATCACGGCCTGCGCCGGCGGCTTCCTGGCCTTCCTCGACACCACGATCGTCAACACCGCGTTCCCGAGCATCACCGGCTCCTTCCCCGACGCCAGCCTCTCCGAGCTGTCGTGGGTCCTGGACGCGTACTTCATCGTCCTCGCCGCGCTCCTGGTGCCCGCCGGCGGTGTGGCCGACCGGCTCGGCCGCAAGCGCGTGTTCCTCGCCGGCACGGCCCTGTTCGTCGGCGCCTCGGTGCTGTGCGCCGCGGCCCCCAGCTGGGAGTTCCTCGTGGGCGCCCGGGTGCTCCAGGGCATCGGCGCCGCGATCGTCGTGCCCGTGTCCCTCGCCCTGATCCTGCCGGAGTTCCCCGTACGGCAGCGCGCCGCCGCGGTCGGCACCTGGGGCGCCTCCGCCGCCCTGGCCGCGGCCGGCGGCCCCGCCCTCGGCGGCGTGCTGTCGGAGCTGGCCGACTGGCGCTGGGTGTTCCTCGTCAACGTGCCGCTCGGGCTCGCCGTCTGGGCGATGGCCCGGCGTTCGATCGTCGAGAGCGTCGACGAGAAGACCACGGGACTCCCCGACCTGGCCGGCGCCGCGTGCGCCATCGGTGGGCTCGGCCTGCTGGCCCTGGCCATCGTCGAGGGCGGCAACTGGGGCTGGACGAGCGGGCGCATCCTCGGGGCCGGGGCCCTGTCGGCGATCCTGCTCGTCGCCACCGCCCGGCGCTGCCTCTCGCACCCCCGCCCGATCGTCGACCCCGACCTGATGCGCGTCCCCAGCTTCCGGCGCGCCAACGTCGGGATGATGCTGCTGGGGATGGGCTTCTTCTCGACCATCCTGGCGAACATCCTCTTCCTCACCACGGTCTGGCAGTACGACATCCTCATCGCCGGCCTCGCCGTCGTCCCCGGGGCGATCGCCAGCGCCATCGCCTCGATCCCGGCCGGCCGGCTGGCCGACCGCCACGGGCACCGTGTGGTGATCGTGCCGGGCTGCCTGCTCTACGTGGCCGGCATCATGGTCGTGCGCACCGCCGGGCCCGACCCGGACTTCCTGGGCACGTGGCTTCCGGCGATGGCCCTCAACGGCGCGGGGCTCGGCATGGCCTTCCCGACGCTCGGCGCCGCCGCCCTGGCCGACGTCTCACCGGCCCGGTTCGGCTCGGCCAGCGCGATCTCGTCGGCCTTCCGCCAGTTCGGCGGGGTCCTGGGCACCGCGGTGCTGTTCGCCGTCCTGGGGACACCCACGTCGATCGGCGAGGCGCTGACCGCGTTCGACGAGGTCTACCTCGTCAGCGCCGTGTGGGCGCTCGGCGCCGGCGTCTCGGCTCTGACCCTGCGTCGCGGCCCGGCCGTCGTCCCGCAGCCGGCGACGTGAGGCCGCGCGGCGGGGCCGTTCTCCCCGGCCCCGCCGCGCCCGGCCGCCGTGAAACCAGTGGCGCTGCATCACCGCCACGCCTAAGTCCAGGGTGGCGTCCCGATTGTCGGGGTCGCGTCTCGGGTCTTCACTGACCTCATGCACCCGAAACCGACATCCCCCATCGTCTGGCGGTCACTCCTCGCCGCCCTCACGCTGCTCCTCCTTCTCACCCCCGTCTCCGCCCGCGCGGCGGTGACGCAATCGGAGATCACCACCCCGGCCGCGCCGTTCTACGACCGCTACACGCCTCCCAAGAACGGGCCCGCGACCGAGTCGTTCCTCGTCACCGGCAACACCAACGGCACGACCGGCGACACGATCGACCTGCGCTGCGTTCCCGGGCCGGGGCACCCCGGGCCGGTGCCCGTCGCCGCCAACGGCACCTTCTCGGTCCGCGTCCAGATGTCGGCCATCGGCTCGCAGGCCTGCCGGCTCCGCGCCGTGCCCACCGGCTTCAACGGTCCGGACGTCACCCCGTTCAAGGCCCAGTTCGTGTCCCTGACCCAGTACGACGAGGCGTCCCGGGCCACGCCGGTGCACGCCGCGGCCGGTCTGCGGTCGATGAACTTCAGCGTGGTCACCAGCCACCGGCGCGGCGTGGCCCAGGTCTTTGCCGCCGAGGACGCGGGGCTCTACGACTTCCGCGCCGTCCACACCGACACACTGGTGCCGTACAACCTGGCCTCCTGGTACCGGGGCGGCACCATCTTCGAGCCGCTCACCAGCGCGCACACCGGCATCGAGGTCGACGGGGCCGCGGCGTACGGCTCGGCGCGGGTGCCGCTGTTCGACTACGACGGCGCCGGCCCCGCCCCGGTCAGCGCGCCGAACGGCTTCACCGGCGTGCAGTCCTCGGTGTCCGTCGACCGGCAGTCCGGCGACGTGCTCGTGGTGGAGTCGGAGACCATCGGCCGCTGCTCCGGCTCGAACGACAAGAACCCCACCGCCGGCCAGTGCACGGCCATCGTCTCCACAGGCATCCGCCGCGAGCGGACCTACCGGCTCACCCGCGAACATGCGCTCGCCACGTTCCAGGAGACGTGGACGAGCACCGACGAGCGGGCCCACCGCGTGCGCGTGCGCCTGCAGCACGGCGTGAACGGGATCCAGCTCTCGGCCTGGCGGGTGTCCGGCGAGGATGCGTTCACGACGGCCACGAACGGGGACACGCGCACGCCGACCCGCGGGGGCTCCCTCATCGCCCGCCCGGTGGGTGGCGACGACCCGAACGTGGCGCCCGGCGGGATCGCATTCGCCGGCGCCGCGCCGACCCTGACCTTCGGCGATGCCATCAGCGTCGGCGAGGTCGCCGAGCTGGACGTGCCGGCCGGGCGGTCCGTGAGCATGGATCGCACCTTTGCGACCGCGCCGACCGTCGCCGGCGTCGAGGCGCTGCTCCCGCCCCCGGAGCCGCGCTCCCCCGACACGCCGGCGCGGCGCGTCACCGCCGCGCTGGCGGTGACCGATCCCGCGGAAGGGTCGAGCACGACGGCCGCATCCACCGTGGTGAACGGCGTCGCCCTGGCCGGGGACGACAGCGCCGCCCTCACGCTCACGGTGGGGGACCGTCAGGTGCCCATCGGTGCGGACCACCGGTTCAGCGCCGCAGCCGATCTCGTCCGCGGTGTCAACACGATCCCGGTGGTCCTCACTCCGCAGGGCGGCGACCCGGTCACGCGCACCGTCACCGTGCGCCGCATCGACGTCTCGCGCCCGGTGCGGCCGTGCATCGTGCCGGCCGTGCGTCGCGGCGCGACGGTCGCGGCGGCGCGCACCGCGCTGTCGAAGTCGGGCTGCCGGGCCAAGCGGCACCTGCTCAGGGGGCGCTCGACGGTGCGCAAGGGCCGCGTCGTGCGGCTCAGCCTCAGGCCGCGGGCGGTGCGGTCCCCCCTGACCCTCGTGGGGATCGTCGTGAGCAAGGGCCGTACCGCCCGGGGCTGAGGCGGCCCGTCGACCTGCGGGCCCGCCGTCGTGGCGGGCCCGCACGGCCCGGCTCAGGCATCCCCCTGCGGCAGGGTGGGCACCTCCGGGCCGAGGTCGCGGTGCACCACCACCGCACGCCGCAGGGCCGCGCTGCCGAAGCGCTCGCGCACCCCGTCGATGGCCTCGTCCAGGCCGGCCCGCCCGCCGTCGATCGGCAGCTCGAGCTGGGCGCCGTCGTCGTCGCGCAGGTTCGACAGGCTCACGCCGACGAGGGTCAGGCCCTCGTCGGCGATCCGCGGCCCCGCCTGCGCGTAGAGCTCGCGGACGACCCGCAGGACGCTGTCCGTGCGGCGGGTCGGCCGCGTGAGCGAGCGGGAGCGGGTGGCCCGCGTGTGGTCGGTGAAGCGCAGCCGCAGCGTGACCGTGCGGCAGGCCAGATCCGCGTTGCGCAGTCGACGGGTGATGCGATCCACGAGGGCGACGAGGATCGCGTCGAGCTCCGCCGGGGTGCGGGCGCGGCGCCCGAGCGCCGACTGCGAGCCGATCGAGCCACGGCGCCGGCCGCCGCGGACCGGCCGCGTGTCGCGGTTGTGGGCCAGCGCGTGCAGGTGCCGGGCGCCGTGGCGCCCGAGCACGGTCGCGAGCTGTCCCGGGTCGTAGGCGGCCAGCTCCCCCACCGTGCGGATCCCGATCGCGTGCAGCCGTTCGGCCGTGCGCGGGCCGACGCCCCAGAGGCATTCGACGGCCAGCGGGTGCAGGAATGCCCGTTCGCTCGCCGGGTCGTCGCCGACGATGAGCAGGCCGTCCGGCTTGGCCATCGCGCTGGCCACCTTCGCCAGGTGCTTGGTGCGCGCGACGCCGACGGTCAGCGGCAGGCCCACCTCCTCGCGCACCCGCCGTCGCAGGCGGGCGGCGATGTCGGCCGGCGTCCCCGCGAAGTGCTCCATCCCCCGCACGTCCAGGAAGGCCTCGTCGATCGAGATCCCCTCGACCACCGGCGAGGTGTCGCGGAAGACGGCGAACACGGCGCGGCTCGCCGCGCTGTAGGCGTCCATGCGCGGCGGGACGACGACCGCGTGCGGGCACAGCTCGCGGGCGCGGCCCCCGCCCATCGCGCTGCGCACGCCGTGGGCCCGGGCCTCGTAGCTCGCGGCCATGACCACGCCGCCGCCGACCAGCACGGGGCGCCCGCGCAACGCCGGGTCGTCACGCTGCTCCACCGAAGCGAAGAAGGCGTCCAGATCGGCGTGCAGGATGGTCGCGGTGATACGAACGTATGTTCGCGTCAGCCGGCCGCGCTGTCAAGGACCGCAACGCGGCCACCGCGTCGGTGTCAGTCGACGACCCGCGTCTGGATCTCGGCGAGGTACGCCGTGGCGAGCCGGCCGAACTGCGCCTCGGTGAGGGCGATCGGGTCGCCCTCGGCCAGCTTCGTGACGGAGCGCTCGGGGATCCACTTGATGACCTTGTTGGCGCGCAGCACCGCGCCGTTGCTCAGCAGGGAGTCGGCCAGCAGCTCGACCTCGGTGACGGGATTGGTGTCCTTGCCGGAGACCGCCCGGACCCGGTGGACGAAGTAGCGGTCCAGGACGAGGGTGAGGTTGTTGAAGAAGAGCGGCTCGAAGGGGACCAGCGCCGCCGCCGCGGCAGGGTCGTCCGTGGCCTTGACGAGCTTGCGGTACGCGGCGACCTGCCGGCCGACGGCCGACCGGGCCTGGTCGAGCTCCTCCTGGGTGTACGCGTTGCGACCGAGCATGGGGGTCCTTTCGTGGGGTTCTGGCCCTGAGACGAACGGGCGGCGGGAGAATCGACACCGTGCGCTCAGCCGCCGTGCCGGGCACGCAGCCGCAGGAGCCGGGAGACCGTCACCACCTGCAGGTGGCGGCGGCGCAGGGCACGCAGGATCGGCGCGAGCGCCTGCACCGTCCCGGGGTGGGCGCCCTCGCCGTCGTGCATGAGGATGATCGAGCCGGGGCGCGCGCCGCGGACGACCCGCTTGTAGATCGTCGCGGCGCTCAGGTTGTCGTACAGGCTGTCCCACGAGTCCACGTCCCAGCCGATGGTGAGCATCCCCAGATGCCGCGCGCGGCCCAGCAGCGCCCCGTCGACCGACCCGTAGGGCGCGCGGAACAGGCAGGGCGTGTACCCGGTCGCCCCGCGGATCAGGCGGTTGGTGCGCGCCAGCTCCGCGCTGGAGGGGAAGTGGGGATGGCTGTAGGAGTGGTTGGCCAGCTCGTGTCCCTCACGCAGCTCCTGCCGCAGGCGCCGGCGCTGGCCGTCGATGAACTGCCCGCGGAGGAAGAAGGTGACGTGCACGTGCGCCCGGCGCAGCCGGGCCAGGATGGCGCCCGTGTACTGCGTGGTCGGGCCGCCGTCGAACGTCAGAGCGACGACGCGACGGCCCCGCCAGCCCGACTCCCGGTACGACGGGCCGGCGGGAACGCACCCCGTCACCCGCGCGGTGACCGCCGAGGGTCCCGGCGCCGCCGGCGCCCCACCGGCCGCGAGACCGACCGCGGCGACGGCCGCCACCAGGGCGGCGGCCCCTCCCGTGCGCACCAGCGTTCGGCGCGGCACTCAGTAGCTGCGCGGAAGCCCGAGGGAATGCTCGGCCACGTAGTTGAGGATCATCTCGCGGCTCACGGGCGCGATGCGGGTCAGGCGCGCGCCCCAC
>WBZU01002403.1_pt1 | contig 12977 bp, 13 predicted proteins | sample 5204311 | NCBI WGS metagenome assembly WBZU01 (sample SAMN12344359, study PRJNA552823) | activated sludge metagenome | biome: Activated sludge suspended growth; feature: Nitrification reactor; material: Wastewater; isolation source: activated sludge from nitrification reactor of wastewater...
ATATCGGATTGCAGAAGGACCCATATCGACGCCTCTTCTGTCTGCACCAAGATCCATCGGAAATCCGATTAATCCGATTTTCTTGTTCAGCATTTTATTTTTACTTATCATATGTATTAATATACAAAACGCATACTTTAATTTTAAGGAAGTAAGTAGAATATATTGAATGTTAATTTACAAAGATTTATTTTAAATTTTAAAATAAGGTATACAAAAAATTGGATCTACAGGAATTTAAACATTCAATACAGATTCGTGTCAGAACTTTTGAAGTCGATGCACAGGGAATAGTAAATAATATTTATTATTTTAAATATTTTGAAATCGGAAGGGTGGAATACAGAAGAAATTTCGGATATAAAATGCTTAAAAACGGAATTTTTAATGATGGTTTAAAAGTTGTAGTTGTTCATAACGAAATAGACTACAAATCTTTTGCATACCTTGATGATCTATTAAACGTTTACACCAAAATTCCCTGGATAAAAAACTCAAGCTTTTGCATGGAACAATTAGTAACAGAACATAAAACGAATAAATTTATATGTTCCGGAAAAGGTATTTTGGTAAATATTGGTTTAAATGGAAAATCTAAAAAACTACCCGGAAAATTCGTAAATGAAATCAAAAATTATGAAAAAAATCTAATTATAACTAAAGAAAAATGAAAATAAATATATTCAAAATTAAAAATAACTTAAGATTAATAGTAATTACAATTGCAATTGGTTTAAGTTCAATTTTACTTCAATCGTGTGAGCAGGATTTTGTAAATACAACGGATGAATCTGATTTGTTTCCTCCTGAAATTGACGCGATCTTTAATACTTCTTATACCTCCAGCAATATTACCTGTAACACACCATCCTGTCATGCCAGCGGAAACAGTACCGGCTTAGATCTTCAAAGCTGGAAGAATACCATGAACGGATCAAACAATGGAACAATGGTGATACCATACAATGGATTTTGGTCTCATATGACATCAGTTGTAAATTCCGATACCAATGTTGCTCCTGTCACAACCATAACTTTACCTGAATATCATAAACTGGATTCACCTAAAGTTGCTTCAATCATTAACTGGATAAACGAAGGAGCTAAAAGCAAAAAAGGAGAAGTTGCTTTTACAAATGTATCAAACAGCGAAAAAGGGTTTATAACAAACCAGGCTTCTGATCTTGTTGCTGTAATAAAACCTAATGAGAAACAGGTAATAAGATTAATTCCTGTTGGAGGAAGCGGTATATTAGACGCTCCCCATTATGTAAAATTGAGCCCGGATATGAAATATTTTTACGTGAGTCTGATTCAGGAAGGATATGTGGAAAAATATGATGTGACAGATTATTCAAGAATAGGCAGAATGCAGTCCGGTCAGAGTCCTGCTCATATTGAAATTTCGCCGGATGGAACAGCCGGATATGTCACAAATTTTGAATCCAGCGGATCTGTTACTACTACCAGAAAATTCAATACTTCAACTATGCAGATAACTGATGTTTTCACTGAGCCAAGGATGAAGGGACCGCACGGAATGGCATTATCAAATGACGGGAGTATATTATATGTGACTTCAGAGATAGGGGAGTATATATTCAAGATAAATACAGCAAATTTCTATGCAAGTGACAGTACCTATATAAAATCTCCGATAGATCCTTCAGTACCTCCATCAGGAAACGGAACAAGCAATTTCAGGCCATATCAGGCATTACTTTCCCCGGATGAAAGCCTTCTTTTTGTTTCATGCAGAGGGTCAAGTCAGGTGAGAATTTATAATACTTCTGATCTGGAACAGGTTAATTCTATTTCTTTAGGATCCGGTGCATTCCCTTTATTAATGAAATTTACACATGACGGAAAATATTTATTTGTCTGCAACAGAAATAATAATACAGTATCAGTCATAGATAGAGTATCTCAGACTTTGATAAATACAATTACAGGTGTGGGAATTCAACCGCATGGAGTAGACTTCTCTTCCGACGGTAGTTTAGCTTTCATTGCTTGTGAAACTCAATCAGGGTTTGACGGACATCATCCTACTGTAGGAAGTAAAAAGACGGGAGTTACAAGAATCATTCAGATCCAGGGATCCAATTTCACATTACTCCCAAATACAAGAATGGAAATGGGCTCATTTCCTGCAGGTATAGAATTTGTGAAGTAACAAATCTGCTTATAATAATTAAAAAGCCCGCTATTATTTTTAATAGCGGGCTTTTTTTTAAATCTGTTTATTATTTTGTGAACAACATTTTTCTCACTTCAGTTTTTTCATTTGTTTTAATTCTGTAGAAATAAATACCGCTTGGAAATTCAGCAGCATTAAAGTCTACGGAATGTTCACCGCTATCCTGATTTTGCTCTACTAAAGTTGTGATCTGTCTACCCAGTCTGTCATATACACTTAAAGACACATAAGTGGGTTCCGGTAAAACATAAGTAATGGTCGTAACAGGATTAAACGGATTGGGGAAATTTCTTATGTTAAAATAAGATTCCTTACTTGTGGTATTTCCGGCTTCAAATTCAGTAAAAGCTTCCTTATTAGGAATCTCAGAAATTAATGCTATTCCTGATTCAAAATTGGAATCTTTATAATTACTACCTGATTCAAATTCGAGCTGAATACCAAAAGCCGGGTCTTCTGTTATCTCAAAACTATCTTGTTTTTTAGAGATAATAACAAAGTTTTCCTGATCCAGCTTAAACTTAATTTCTTTCCAGCCATCAAAATTCAATGAAATCGGCTTAGATTCCAGCATAACATCTACATTTTGATCATAAAAAGTATTATTGTCAGTATCATAAATTAACTGCAGCTTAACATTTGCGTCATTATTAACTCCTTTAATCATAATATTAACATAGTTACCTGCTGTAAATAAATACGACTTTTTTAACAATACTTTACCTATGTAAGTATTCTTTTTGATTATTTGTTTTGAAATAATATCCGAAAAACCGTTTTCTTTATTATCTTCGGTATGAGAATACTTCATTTCTACTCCTCCCCAGATCCAGTCGGGCATTGCTTTCTTAGAGAAGTCATCAATTATTTCACCTTGTGAAAAAGAATTTTTAAATAAAAGGAGAGATATAACAATAACTATATAAAAACTTTTAGTTTTCATAAACATTCGAAATTAATTTTGATTTAAATAAAGTCTTACTTTATAAGAGTCATTCGTTTGACGGATGTATAGTTATTTACTTGTAGTTTATAAAGATAAATACCTGCAGATAGATCAGAAGCATCAAACTGCTTACTGTACGTACCTGATTCCTGGTTTTCACTTACAAGTGTTCTAACTACCTGTCCAACTAAATTGTACACCTTTAAAGTAACAAATCCACTTTGATTGATTTTGTAACTTATTATTGTGGCCGGATTAAAAGGATTTGGAAAGTTCTGAAATAATTTATAATCATCAGAAATTTTAGAGAAACCAATTCCTTTTAAATTTTTATTGAAGTGATTTTTAGCTTCAGCATTTAAATTAATGCTCAGACTGAAAACCGCTGTGACCAATAATATTTTAAGTAATGATTTTTTCATTTTTCCTATACAAAAATATATGTTCTGAATTTAAAAAGCAAGATTGGAAAAAATATATTTTAAAAAATTCCGGGAGGATTATAATCCTCCCGGATATTATAAATTTGTTATTTGATTTCTACAGCAACTAATCTTACAGTACCTTGTGCATTTTTCACTTTAAGAATTACAACGTCACCTTGATTTTTCTTACTGATAATTGAATTTAAATCATCAATACTTTCAATTTTTTCTTTATCCGCTTCAATGATTACAAGTCCCTCAGAAAGTCCTCTGTCAAATCCTTCTGAAAATCTCTTTACAGAAGTTATCAAAACTCCATTTCCAACATCAAATTTTTCTTTCATGGAGCCTGAAAGTGGTGTAACTGTGATTCCAATGGATTCAAAACTTTTTGATGTCATATCAGTTGAATTTTCCTGCGGGGTAGTGTTTTCTGCAGTCTGATTTGAGTTATCAACTTTAGGTTTTAAGATCACAGTCTTATCAATAATTTTACCATCCCTGTAAATTTTAAGAGCCACTTCATCACCCGGATGGTGTGAGCCGATTATTGTCTGTAATTCATTGGCAGCGTTAACATCCTTTCCATCAACTGTGAATATCACATCACCAGATTTCACACCGGCTAAATCACCTGCACCGCCTGCAATTACATCCTGTACTAAAACACCCTGAACTTTACTTAATCCAAGACCTTTTGCTTCCTTGATATCTACATCCTTAATTGTAACTCCGATATAGCCGCGTGTAACTTTTCCGTTTTTCATCAGCTCAGATGCAACGTTCTTTGCGAGATTAATAGGTATTGCAAATCCATAGCCCTGATAATACCCGTTTGTTGTCTTGATAGCAGTATTAATTCCAACAAGATTTCCGTTAATATCAACCAAAGCACCGCCGCTGTTTCCCGGATTAATAGCCGCATCGGTCTGAATAAAATTATTTATTGCATAATTGTCATTTCCCAGCTGAATATTTCTTCCTAATGCTGATACAATTCCAGCAGTTACTGTACTGTTCAATCCAAGTGGATTTCCTATTGCGACAACCCATTGACCCACCTGTACTTCATCTGAGTTGCCGATCGTTGCCACCGGTAAATCACTGGCATCAACTTTTATGACTGCAACATCAGTATTGGGATCTACTCCAATCAATTTTGCAGTAAATTCTCTTTTATCTGTAAGAATAACCTTTATTCCGTTTTCTGAAGCATTTTTTACCACATGATTATTTGTTAAAATATAACCGTCTTTGCTGATAATTATTCCGGAACCACTGCCTCTTCCTGGTCCTTCTTCCGGCATTTTGAATTCCGGTGGAAGATTAAATGGCATTTGAAACTGTTCATTTTCTTTTTTGCCTTGTTCATCTGAGCCTGTTGTAACTTCAATATAAGCAACTGTAGGAGTTACTGTTTTTGCTATTTCAACAAATGCATCATTTAAACCTTTTAATTGGGGATTAGCATTTTCTATTGGGGGAGCAGTTTTAAAATCAACCTGCGGTCCGGCAACAATTTGCTTTACATTGCCGAAATTAGCGATTAATAAACCGCCAAATGATAAAGCTGCGACTAATAATAGCCCGGCAAAGATTATTGATTTTTTTGTCATTTATTTTATCTCCTTAATTTTAATTTAAACTATTTCTTTCGATGTAATAATAATTATTCCGTAATTATTTTTCTCAAATATAATAATTTAATTCCTGAAATACTTTAGTTGATTTATAATAATTTGCTCCTGATGTATGTTTCATTAAGAATCTTTCATATGAATTAATAAGATTACCGGTGATGGTATTGTTAATTTCAAGTTTTTCCAGTTCCTCAATTGCGCACTTCTCGACTTTTAACAGGGAACTGATATGAGAATTACTCACATAGAATTCATTATTCGTAAAAAAAGTTTCATTATTTGATTTCGAATCCGTAAATACAGGACTAATTCCAAGAATTTTAGAAAGCTCAATTTGAAAATTTAAAATGTATATTTCGAAATTAGCTACAGAATTGTTTAACATTGAAATTGAACTTAATAAAATATCAAACAGATCCCTGTTTACATCGTTATTAACTACTGATCTGTTCAGAATTTCTATTATTTTAAATGAAGCCTGTAGTTTATCAATATCACTCTGGATATTGGTGAATGATTTAATGTATTCTGCATTTGATATCAATTGTAGTTCTCTGCTTTCTTTGAGATAAATCACTGCTCTTATATAGTTCATACTTTCCAGAGTTCCGCAGAGTTTTGATTTGTAATTTCTTGCACCTTTGACAATTGCATTTAACTTACCGAAATCTTTTGTAAATAATGTTACGATCTTACTCGTCTCACCGTACTTTATTGTCTTTAAAACAAATGCTTCAGTCTTTGCAATTGGCATTTTAAGTTTGTTTAACGTTTCAAAGTTTATTAAGTTGCAAAAAGATCACATATTTACTTCTTCGAAATGTGTAAGTTTCTTGAATTCAATAAATCTTTTCATGATTTTTTCCTGGCTCAGATCTCTGATTCCGTCCAAAGAAAATTTTTCCACAGCAAGAGAAGCCATTGCGCTGCCGTAAATTACGGCAAGTTTAAGATTTTTCTCGGAAATATCATCAGTCTTTGCAAGCCAGCCCATCATTCCTCCGGCAAAAGTATCACCGGCTCCTGTCGGATCAAACACTTTCTCAAGCGGAAATGCCGGAGCTGAAAAAATAATATCTTTTGTGATCAATAATGCACCGTGTTCACCTTTTTTGACAATTACAATTTCAGGTCCCATTGACATGATTTTTTTTGCTGCGGCTACCAGGTTAAATTCTTTGGACAATTCTCTTGCCTCGCTGTCATTTATTACAAGTAGTTTTACAAGTTTTAATACTTCCAGCAGATTATCATAAGCTCCTTCAATCCAGAAATTCATAGTATCACACATTATTAATTTGGGATTATTGATTTGCTTCACTACTTTCTGCTGTATTAGCGGGTGAAGATTGCCAAGACAGACATAATCACTGTTTCGGAACTTCTCTGAAATTACAGGATCAAATGTTTCAAATGCATTTAATTCCGTAACTAATGATTCCCTTGTATTTAAATCAAAATCATATTTGCCGTGCCAGTGAAAAGTTTTTTTGCTTTCAGAAATTTCCAGTCCGGAAATATCTATTTTTTTAGATTTAAGAAATTCTATTTCAGATTCCGGAAAATCATATCCTACTATTCCAACCAATCTGACCGAATCAGTAAAATAACTTGCTGCCGTAGAAATAAATGTTGCAGAACCGCCTAAAGTCCGTTCAGCTTTTCCAAACGGTGTTTCTATTGTATCCAGTGCCAGAGAACCTATTACTAAAAGACTCATTTTATTTTTATATGTAAGAATTATTTTGAAAGGCAAAAATAAAGATTAAACAATGCTTATTCAAGATTATAATTATAGTCCTCAGTAAAGATTCATTATTTCAACTTTGTAATGAGTATTCAATATAATGTTATTAATTTGTGTAAATAAAAGTATACTTTTACTGCAAGTTATAAAATAAAAATTCTGTAATCTTATTATTTAAAATTTTTAATATGAATGAAAAGCAATTATATAAAAAGAAAGTAATATTTTAAATACTGAACGTTGAAACTAATTAATTTTATTAAATTTAAGAATATTGTTTTCAAAGTGTGATTTTTTATAACAGATATTACTTTGCTATTTCAAAATTAAAGAATTATTTTGATTTACAATAAATTATAATTAAACTATGAATAACAGCAGTAATAATAACGATAATGCACTACCTCAGCAGCAAATAAATATTGAACTCGGAGAAAAGGAAGCAGAAGGCATTTATTCGAATCTGGCCATAATATCTCATTCTCCGGCTGAATTTATAATAGATTTTACTAGAATTTTTCCGGGAATACCGAAAGCCAAGGTACATTCGAGAATTATAATGACACCTCAGCATGCTAAATTATTTCAGAATGCCCTTAAAGAGAATATTCAGAGATACGAAAATCAATATGGAGAGATTGCGATTCTTAATGATCCTAACAGCGGGGGAATGGGATTTCAGATCCCTGTAAATCCTAAAGACGAAAAAATCAATTAAATTATTTCCAGAAAATATTTTTCCGCATCAGGTTAATCATTGCAAGCGAAAAGAAAAGTATATTTGCAAACCATGCTGTCAGTACCGGGCTCAGCTCACCGTTGTATCCTAAAGTCTGGGAAACTTTTATAAATCCAAGATAAATAAAAGCAATTAAAATGCTGATCCCGAACTGAAGTGCAACTCCTGTTTTTCTGTTTCCCGAACTTATGGAAAGTCCGAAAAAGATTATGATTAAATTTGCAAATGGAAATGAAATTTTAGAATAATAATCTACTTTTGCTTTGGATACATTTTGTCCGCTTTCTTCCAGTGATTTTATAAGATCTTCCTGATCACTTAATAATAGTTCATCCGGTTTTAACTGCTTATTTAAAATTTGAACAGGGGAGAGGTAAATTCTGCTGATCTCAGGTATATCAGACACATAAATTGAGTCAAAAAATGAAATTTTTTCGAAAGATGCAGAATCGAATTCCCGTTTAGTGACATTAATTAATTTCCATTCATTTCTTATTGAATCCCATTTCATTATTTTTGCATCAAACCTGAAATCCAGACTGGATAGATTGTTCTTGTTAAAAATCTGAACAGATGTGTTCGTACCTGCTTTATCTGATTCATTGTAACTTCCAATAGATATTATGTGATTATCAGAATCCTGTATGTGAAGGTTTTGTATTAATCCCGCTATTTTATTCTTGTCAAGATATTTTCTTTCAAAATTAAATTTAGCGGAATTTGATCTCGGGACGATCCAACCATTAAAGTATATGGAAAGTATTGTCATAAACAGTCCAAAAATCATTAAAGACAATGTAATACGGAAAAGGCTGATTCCGGATGAATGTATTGCTGTCATTTCAGAATAATTGTTGAACCTGCTTATAGTAAACAATGTAGCCAATAACATGCCGACAGGTGTGATCAGCTTTAATATTTCAGGGATAAAATATATATAATACTGAAAGATAAGACCCGTGGTTAAATTTTTATCTATAAATTTATCCAGATTCTCAAAAAGATCCACAAGAATAAAAATTATTATAAAGCAGAATATCCCGAACAGAAAATTCTTTACGAACTGTTTTAAAATGTATATATCTAAAATTTTTAACATTTTATATTAAATGAAAAATATTTCAAAAGAAATTATTTCGCTCATAGAAATTACCTCGTTTATCGCTGCTGATGATTTAGTTAACACTAATCAAAAGATCAGTGAATATAAATTAAATGATCACTCCGGATTAAAGCTCTATGAAGCAATTCTCCAGTCTTATCTTTTTTGTGGTTTTCCGGCAGCAATTGAATCTTTAAGATTATTCCGGAATCACTTTAAGGACTTCAGCTTTAAGAAATCTATATATGATCTGAAAAAATTCAAAGCTGAAGGCAAAATTAACTGCAAGTTAATTTATAAAAAGAATTATAAAAAGTTAATTGAAAATATGAATCATTTCAGTCCGGATCTCAGAGAATGGATGATAATTGAAGGATATGGAAAGGTCCTTGGAAGAAAAGGATTAAGTCTTATTGAAAGAGAGTTTATAAATGTATCAATTCTTTGCACAAGACTTTATCTGAATCAACTTCATTCACATATGAAAGGCTGCATTCATCTGGGTGCGGATAAGAATAAGCTAACAGAACTTCTAAATGCAATAAAAGGAAACTTACCGGAAAAGAATGTAAATAGCGCAATGGAACTGATCAGTAAACTTAAATAATATACAATTATCTGTTACATAATATGTATTATGTAAAGTTAAATTTATATTGGTTTTTTTTCTTTTTAATTCCTGTAGAAAAATTCTGTTCCCCTTTCAATTCATTCGTTTATTTTTACGAAGCTAAAATTTAATTGTACTTTAAATTTTATTATCAAAGAATCAGAGATATTTTATTATTGTTATATTTCATCTGGTATGATTTAAATTTGGAATCCAAACATTATTTTTATTTTGATATGATAGCGATCTTTCATTAAAAATTAAAAGTAAATATGTTTTATTTGTAGATTTAAATAATTATTTTTGCACTATTATGATTGAAATAAATTATTATTTAATAGTAAGCGCAATACTCTTCTGTACAGGTGTGACGGGAGTACTGATAAGAAGAAATGCAATAATTATATTTATGTGCATTGAGCTGATGCTTAATGCCATAAATCTCACACTTGTAGCTTTTTCCTCTTATTTAGGAAATATTAACGGGCAGATCTTTGTATTCATTGTAATGACTGTAGCAGCTGCCGAAGCTGCTGTTGGACTTGCAATTGTTATAGCTCTTTTCCGGAACAAGGAATCTGTTAATATCGACGATATTAATATTCTGAAGTGGTAAATTAATTTCTATTAATTTAAAATCTAAATGTCTAATTCATTTTACCTCGTTACATTATTACCTTTAGCAGGCTTTTTAATCAATGGACTTTTCGGTAAGAAAATCAGAAATGAAAAAATTGTAGGAGCTATTTCTACTCTCGCGGTTTTCATTCCGTTTTTGATAGCAGCTTCGACTTTTTTCGAGCTATTGTCTATGGAGCCGGAATCCAGAAAGATCATTCTGAATTATTACAACTGGATCACAGCAGGAACATTTACAGTAAATTATTCCTATCTTATAGATCCCCTTTCGATTTGTCTTGTTCTGGTAGTTACAGGTGTCGGAGCCCTGATTCACCTTTATTCAATTGGTTACATGCACGGTGATCCCGGATTTGCAAAGTTTTTTGCCTTTCTGAATCTGTTTATTTTTGCAATGCTCAACCTCGTCTTAGCAGACAATCTTCTTCTGGTTTTCCTTGGCTGGGAAGGTGTTGGTTTATGTTCATATTTCTTAATAGGTTTCTGGTATGAAAAGACTTTTACAGGTGATGCAGCTAAAAAAGCATTTATCATAAACAGAATTGGAGATTTTGGATTTATGCTTGCAATGTTCTTTATTTATACTAATTTTAATACCCTTGAAATTTCTAAATTCATAGATGGAATTGGAGGATTACCTGTAGGTGATGTGCTACTTCTGACAATTGCATTATTATTGTTCCTTGGCGCAACCGGAAAGTCTGCTCAGATTCCCCTGTTTGTCTGGCTTCCAGATGCTATGGCCGGTCCTACTCCTGTATCAGCGCTTATTCATGCTGCTACAATGGTAACAGCCGGTGTTTATTTAATAGCACGAACTTCTCTTTTATATGCAATGTCTCCCATAGCTGAAAATGTAATTTTCTATGTGGGTATTTTAACCGCTTTTATGGCTGCAACAATAGCTTTAAAACAGAATGATATAAAGAAGATTCTTGCTTATTCAACAGTTTCCCAATTAGGATTTATGTTCATTGCTCTGGGAACAGGTGCTTACTGGATAGCAATATTTCATCTTATTACCCACGCTTTTTTCAAAGCACTACTGTTTTTAGGCAGCGGATCTGTTATACACGGAATGCATGAAGAACAGGATATCCTGAACATGGGTGGTTTGAAAAGTAAAATGAAAATCACTTTTGTTACTTTTTTCATTGGCTCTCTTGCTATATCAGGTATCCCTCCCCTTTCAGGATTTTTCAGTAAAGACGGTATAATCTTTGAAGTATTTAAGGAAATGGGAATTCCGCTTCTTGTATTAAGTTTATTAATTGCAGGAACAACAGCCTTCTATATGTTCAGATTAGTTGTATTAACTTTTTACGGAAAACCCAGATATGATGAGAAGCATCTCCATCCTCACGAGTCTCCTGCTACTATTACTATTCCATTGATCATTCTTGCTATACTTTCAGTGATAGGCGGCTTTATAGGTATTCCGGAGGCATTCGGATTTCCGACATTATTGAAAGAATGGCTGGATCCAATATTTGCAAAGTCTACAGCGGTTTTATTAACATTACATAATAACCCTGAACCTTCGCACACAGTAGAATTTATTCTGGTTGGACTTTCCATCCTCGTATCAGTAATTGGTATATTTCTGGCTTTCAAAATATATTCTAAAAAGACCTCATTTGAAGCTGCTTCCGGGTTGGGTAAAGTTCTTGAAAACAAATATTATGTAGATGAAGCTTATGACAAAGTAATAGTTAACCCGATTCAGAAAACATCCGAAGGATTTTTATGGAAAATATTTGACATAAAAATAATTGACGGCGCTGTAAACGGAATTTCAAGATTTATTTCTAATATAAGTTTCGACTGGCGAAAGCTGCAGACCGGTGTGATTCAGGATTATACCTCTGTATCCGTTGCGGGAGTGATATTAATTATATTATATCTGCTGTTTATTTAAGTCTTTTTTTTATTAAAAAAAGAGGAAATGCATTTATGTATTTCCTCTTTTTATTTTATTGAAATTATTCAATTAAATTTTATTAGACTAATTACTACTTCCCGTTCTTTTTCATAACATAAGCAGAAATATCGGCAATTTCCTGATCAGTAAGTGAAGGTGCATGGAAAAACGGCATAGGTCCGTTTCCAAGACGGACATTATAAACAATGGATTTTATGTTACCGTCAAAATCTTCTAGTATCCCGGGCACTTTCTTAACAGTAGAATTTTCCCCGTGACAGAAACCGCAGGTATTCTTAAAAGACTGTTCACCTTTTACAGGATCACCGCTGAGTTCCATAATTTTTTTCTGTTCATCCTTCAGTTTTACTTTATCTTTTTTAGGAAGGGCTATAGTTTCATATTTTATTTCTGCAGGTGAATTTGGAGTTTCAACTGATGCATAATAATCATTTAATGACTTTATCTGCTCAGCTGTCAATGGAGTTTTCATTTTCTCATAATTTTCCCAGCATAAAGTTGCGCCTCCGGCTGTTTTAATGACTTCTTCTCCGGTGATCAGTCCATTAAAGGTTGATGTTCGCTTATTTGCACCCTGTATATTAGTGAAGTATTTTGTAAGAGGATTACTGTTATTTGTACCATCGCTGTGACAGTCAGCACAGGCAATGTTATTTTCAGATGATTTCTTATAAAATAATTCTTTTCCGGCTGAATTATTACCTGTTTCAGTTGTGGTTTTTGTTTCTTTTTTTGGTTCTGTCTTTTCAACTTTATCCTTAGTAACAGGTGCCTTTTCTTCTTTATTGCAGCTTACGGCTATCGCAGTAATTAACATAACAGAAATGATGTAAATGAATGGTGTAAGTGATTTCTTTGTGATCATTAATATTTATTTTATTTATGAATTAATTTTTTTACAATATAATTATTTTTTATCAGACTTTCCCAACATAATGCTTAGTCCCAGATTAATGCTCCACCAGTTCACATTTTTATTGTTTCCCT
>WBZU01002404.1_pt1 | contig 12976 bp, 15 predicted proteins | sample 5204311 | NCBI WGS metagenome assembly WBZU01 (sample SAMN12344359, study PRJNA552823) | activated sludge metagenome | biome: Activated sludge suspended growth; feature: Nitrification reactor; material: Wastewater; isolation source: activated sludge from nitrification reactor of wastewater...
TGGCTGACCAGTGCGGCCGCCTGATGCGAACGCATGCCGCTGCGGCAGATGAACATCAGCAGTGATTCGCGATCGGTCTGCTGGGTCAGTTGCGCCAGGAAATGACTGTTGGGCCGGTTCTCGGGGTAACTCATCCATTCGATCTCGACGGCGCCGGGGATGCGTCCGACCCAATCCCATTCGGCACGCGTGCGCACGTCGACCAGTCTGGCGCCGGGCGCCAGTTGCCAGACCTTGTACGCCTCCTCCGGGGTCAGCGCGCCGGTGTACGGGAGGCCAAGTTCGTGCCCGCGTTCGCGGGCGAGTTGCAGCAGATCGGTCAATTTTCCCATGGTGTTCCGCTAGAGTGCCTGTGTTGAAGGACGCCCGAGCAGGCGTCTGATGAATCTCGGAGTATAGATCAGTTGTATCGTTCGCAGGGCAGGGTGCTTTTTTTGTGGGGCACCATGTTGGTGCGTGATCAGGTTTGGTGCGCCGACATGGTGCGTCAAAAAACCTCAAGAACGCGCCAGAACCTTGTGGCACAATGAAAATCCACCGGGACAGTGATTGGCACGTTTTCTGCTAATCCCCCCCGCACCCCTGTTTTTCTACTATCGCCGGCGAGTCCGGCACCTCTTCAGGAGATTTTGCAATGGCAAGCCCGCAAGACGTAATCAACATGGTCAAGGAAAACGAGGCGAAGTTCGTTGACTTCCGCTTCACCGATACGCGTGGCAAGGAGCAGCACGTGACGGTTCCGGTCAGCGCTTTTGGCGAGGACAAGTTCGAGAACGGCCACGCTTTCGATGGTTCGTCAATCGCTGGCTGGAAAGGAATTCAGGCTTCGGACATGCAGTTGATGCCCGATCCGAGTACCGCCTATGTCGATCCCTTTTTCGATGAGACCACCGTGGTCATCACCTGTGATGTGGTCGATCCGGCCGATGGCCGCGGCTACGACCGCGATCCCCGTTCGATTGCCAAGCGCGCCGAGGCCTATCTCAAGTCGAGCGGCATTGGTGACACCGCCTACTTCGGACCCGAACCCGAATTCTTTATTTTCGATTCGGTGTCCTGGAGCGTCGACATGTCGGGCTGCACCCTGAAGATCTTCTCGCAGGAAGCGGCCTGGACGAGTGGCGAAAAGGGCGACAACGAGGGGGGGTCGGGTCACCGTCCGGGGATCAAGGGGGGGTATTTCCCGGTACCGCCCGTCGATAGCCTGCACGACATCCGCTCGGCGATGGTGCTGACGCTCGAATCGGTCGGGGTGCCGGTTGAAGTGCATCACCACGAAGTTGCGACCGCCGGTCAGTGCGAGATCGGCACCCTGTTCAACACGCTGGTCAGGCGCGCCGACTGGACACAAGTGCTCAAGTACGTGGTCCATAACGTGGCGCATCAGTACGGCAAGACCGCGACTTTCATGCCGAAGCCGATCGTTGGCGACAATGGTTCGGGCATGCACGTCCATCAGTCGATCTGGAAGGACGGCAAGAACCTGTTTGCCGGCAATGGCTACGCCGGTCTTTCGGAATTGGCACTGTTCTACATTGGCGGCATCGTCAAGCACGCCAAGGCACTGAACGCGATCACCAACCCCGGCACCAATTCGTACAAGCGCCTGGTGCCGCACTACGAAGCACCGGTCAAGCTGGCTTACTCGGCCAAGAACCGTTCGGCCTCGATCCGCGTGCCGCATGTCGCTTCCGACAAGGCCAGGCGTATCGAAACCCGCTTCCCAGACCCGATCGCCAATCCCTATCTGTGCTTCTCGGCCTTGTTGATGGCCGGTCTTGACGGCATTCAGAACCGCATTCATCCGGGCGATCCGGCAGACAAGAACCTCTATGACCTGCCCCCCGAAGAAGACGCCAAGATCCCGACCGTTTGCGCCAGCCTCGAAGAAGCGCTTGAATCGCTGGACAAGGATCGTGACTTCCTCACCCGTGGCGGAGTCTTTTCCGATGACTGGATCGACGCCTTCATCGAACTCAAGATGGACGAGGTCAACAAGGTGCGCATGACCACTCACCCGGTCGAATTCGATCTGTACTACAGCTGCTGATCGGGCAGGTGCAGAACAGAGGACGGGCTTGCCCGTCCTTTTTTTGTCTACCGATCGACTTCCTGCCGCGTTACTATTGGTTCGATCCCTCTCCTGGCGTCGCCGGATGTTCAGGAAGAGGGTCGCCGGTTTCCCTCCGCGGCGACTGGCTGCGACCAAGGAATACGACGACGATGAAACTGCCAGGCCTGTGTCTTTCGATTGGACTGCTCGCTGCAGTATCGGCGCACGCGCAGGACATCTACAAATGTGCCGACCCCGACGGGCGGGTGACCTACTCGAATGTGCCGAGCAAGAGTTGCCGGAAACTCGTCCTCGATCCGGTCAACCTGGCGCCGGCGGCCAGGCCACCGGCTGCGGCGACGAAAACGCCGACGCCAGGCAATTTTCCGAAGGTGGACGATCAGACGCAGAAGTCGCGTGACGGCGATCGTAGACGCATTCTCGAGAACGAACTGGCGGCAGAACAGCGGAATGCCGAACAGGCGAAGAAGGAACTGGCCGAACAGGAAGGCATCGTTCTGCCGAGTGAGCGCATACAGGGTGGGGCGATCAGTGGCGGCAAGGTGCAGGAGCGGATCCAGACCTACAAGGACAAGGTGGCCCTGCATCAGCGCAATGTCGAGGCCATCCAGAAAGAAATCGCCAATCTGCGCTGATCGTCATGATCGTCAGGGCCTACCGCCCTGCAAAGCCCATGCCTGAACATTCGGGAAATCCCTTTGCCGGTCTGGATCTGCTGTCGTCAGCAGTGGTGCTGCTTGACGCCCGCCTGGTTATCCGCTACCTGAATCCGGCAGCCGAGAACCTGCTGGAGATCAGCAACAAGGTGTTTGCTGGTTGCCCGCTGGAAGGTGTCATGGAGTGCCCGCCGAGGTTACTGGCGGCACTCGACAGCGTGCTCAACCAAGGCTGGGGCTATACCGGGCAGAAAATCGGTTTGCGGCTCGTCGGTGGCGAGCTTCTGCAATTGAACTGTACGGTTAACCCGGTCGATTCCCCGGAGGCCAGCCTGCTGGTCGAATTGTGGCCGATCGATCAACAGTTGCGAGCGACTCGGGAAGAGCGTCTGGTCGAGCAGCAGCAGGCCAGTCGCGAGTTGATACGCAACCTGGTGCACGAAATCAAGAACCCGCTTGGCGGTATCCGTGGTGCGGCGCAATTGCTGGAGCGCGAGCTCAACCAGCCGGGCCTGCGCGAGTATACGCAGGTGATCATCAAGGAGACCGACCGCCTGCAGGATCTGATGCGCCGCCTGCTGTCGCCGCATCGGCCGATGCAGCCGGGGCCGGTAAACATTCACGAGATCCTGGAACGTGTGCGCAGCCTGCTGACTGCCGAGTTTCCGACCATCCTGAGCGTTTGTCGCGACTACGATACCAGCCTGCCGGAGCTGGTTGGTGATCGCGAACAACTGATCCAGGTCTTTCTGAACATCGCCAGGAATGCCGCGCAGGCGATTGACCGGCAGGCTGACGGGAGTGTCACCGTGCCTGGGCTGATTACGCTGCGCACCCGGGCCGCGCGCCAGGTGACCTTGTTCAAGCGCCGCTACCGGCTGGCGCTCGAAGTCAAGGTCATCGATGATGGCCCGGGAATTCCCGAGGATATTCGCGAACGCATGTTCTATCCGCTGGTTTCCGGTCGCCAGGGCGGTAGCGGCCTCGGGCTGACGCTGGCACAGAGTTTTGTGCAGCAACACCAGGGGACGATTGATTGTGAAAGCCAGTCGGGACAGACCTGTTTCACGATTCGCCTGCCGCTCGTCTGAGCCGGCTGGCAGGCTTCTTGCTAGCAAACGATGATACTTGACAAGTCGCCTGAGGAATCGATGAAACCGGTGTGGATCGTTGACGATGACAAATCAATCCGCTGGGTTCTCGAAAAGACCCTGGCGCGCGAAAAAATCGCTTTCCAAAGTTTTGCTTCGGGAACTGAAGCACTGGCGCAACTCGACGCTGGCGGCGAGGCGCCACAAGTACTGGTTTCCGACATTCGCATGCCGGGTCAGTCGGGACTGGAACTGTTGCAGGTATTCAAGGAACGCTTCCCGACGCTGCCGGTGATCATCATGACCGCCTATTCCGATCTGGAGAGTGCGGTATCAGCGTTTCAGGGAGGGGCCTTCGAGTATCTGCCGAAACCCTTCGATGTCGATCAGGCGTTGGAACTGATCCGGCGGGCGATTGGCGAGAGTCTGCACCAGAGTGGTGCGCCGAATAATGAAGAATTGACGCCGGAGATTCTCGGTCAGGCCCCGGCGATGCAGGAAGTCTTTCGCGCCATTGGTCGCCTGAGTCAATCGAGCGCGACCGTTCTGATTACCGGCGAGTCGGGCTCCGGCAAGGAACTCGTGGCGCGCGCCGTGCATCGCCACAGTCCGCGTGCCGACAAGCCGTTCATCGCCATCAATACCGCGGCGATTCCCCGTGACCTGCTCGAATCGGAACTTTTTGGCCATGAACGGGGTGCCTTTACCGGCGCGGCGGCGCAGCGGCAGGGTCGTTTCGAGCAGGCCGAAGGGGGCACGCTGTTCCTCGATGAAATCGGCGACATGCCGGCAGAGCTGCAGACCCGGTTGTTGCGGGTGCTGTCAGACGGCCATTACTATCGGGTCGGCGGTCATTCGCCGCTGAAAACCCGGGTTCGCATCATTGCCGCGACGCACCAGGACCTCGAAGCGCGAGTCAGCCAGGGACTTTTTCGCGAGGATCTCTTTCACCGCCTGAACGTCATCCGCGTGCGCCTGCCGAGCTTGCGCGAAAGACCCGAGGACATCCCGATCCTGGCGCGCCACTTCCTGCTCAAGAGTGCCCAGGAACTCGGTGTCGAAGGCAAGCGCTTTTCCGAGGCTGCCCTGAAACATTTGTGTTCGCTCGATTTTTCGGGGAACGTGCGGCAACTCGAAAATCTCTGTCACTGGCTGACGGTGATGGCGCCGGGGCAACTCCTGGAAGTCGCCGACCTGCCGCCGGAACTGCGCGAGGCCGGGCCGGCGACGCCGGCCAACGACTGGCAAAGCGCGCTGGCGAACGAGGTCGAACGTCTGTTGGGAAGCGACCCTGGGCAGGTGCATGCGAAGTTGACGCAGGCCTTCGAACGCGTCCTGATCAACCGTGCGCTGGCTCATACCGGTGGGCGGCGAATCGAGGCTGCGCAGGCTCTCGGCATCGGCAGGAATACCATCACCCGCAAGATTCAGGAACTTGGCCTCGATGGCAGCGGTGCTGGCGACGATCGGGACGGCCCTTCTGCGCGATAAGGCGATTTCTGCGAATGGATATCCGCTTGCCGACTATTGCCAGGTACCGTTCCCGCGAAAGCGGGAGTCTACCGGGGCAGGGAATCGCGAGGAATGGCTGGGAAGGTATGGTGAGAGAAGCAGGGAGACTTGCCGCCCGAGAGGCGAAGGGGGCAGGAGTCAGAGCCTTCATGGTACGTAGTAAGGTATGACCTTTGGGCAGTTGCTTCAAACCAGTCCGACAATCAGGCCATAGGGGCTGCGTGTCAAGGCCACGGTGACGATGTAGGCAAATGCAGTGAGTGCGGCAACCAGAAAGACGGCTCTCTGTGCCTTGCTGGGCGCGCGTTTGAGGGCCATCGTCCCACAGCCGATGTAGATCAGCAGACCAACCAGCTTGGCGGTCAACCAGGCGGCGGCGAAGGGATATTGACCACTGAGCACGGCCAGGGCGATCGCACTGGTCAGCAGGACAGTGTCCACCAGATGAGGTAGCACCCGCACGCTTGGTCGCTGCAGCCAGGGGGAGTCCGCCAGCATCCACAGACCACGCAGGAGGAAGCCAGCGCCGCTGAGCATGACACAGCCAATGTGCAGGTTCTTGAGCAACAGGTAGCTCATCAGGAGCCCTGCCCGGCGGGCTTCGATGCCATCCCGGCAGCGATCTTCAAGCAATGCTGCCGGTAGCAGGCGAGGGCGCTCAGCAGGTTGCGCAGCAGACTGGCATTGGCCATCAGCAGCATCAGTCCGGCCGGATAGGTGAACCATCCGGGCCAGAATGCTGCGGCCAGCAGCAAGGCTAGCGCCAGGAAGTGGGCGTACATCTGCCGGTCGATCTGACGCATGGCAATGACCTTGTTCATGTTCGGTGCCAATACCCGTCCACCCCCCAGATTCTGCAGGTGCAACCAAACCAGAAAAGGAACGATCTTGTAGAGCATGCCGATCATCACCGACAGACCCCCGCCAAACAGTACCAGCACACCGCAGAGCAGCGGCCATTCCTGATGCTCGGCGAGTAGCGGCAGGTGGTTTGCCGCCAGCGACAGCACGCAGCTGGCCAGCGTGCACAGCATCGCCAAGCGCCAGTAATGCTGGGTCGCGTCGAAGCGGGCACGTTTGCTGCGGCTCTGGATTTGCAGCGTCAGCACCGCCAGTGCAGCAACCATTAGCAGCACGGCATCTGCCAGCAGCGCCGCCAGCCATGCCCAGCCTAGGCCATCCGCAATACTCCACAGGCACAGCAAAGCCATCAGGGAGCCGGCAAAGCGATTCGCAAACCAAGTCGGATAAGGCGGCGTGATCTGGAACATCGGTACGACCACGAAGGCGATGCTGGCCAGCAAGAGGATGCTCCAGCCGACGAGGCCCCAGGCGAGGTGAATCGACGTCAGTTGCAGCAGTGATACTTCGAACGATCCGGCGAGGGTCATTGCCAGCAGCATTCCAAGGCCAACGGTCATCCCCAGACCGGGCAATGCCAGCTTCAGGCCGCGAATGGTGGGATTGCTCGATGCGACCCCGTACAAGGCATGGCCAGTGACGCCAAGGAAGAGTGCCACGCCGCTGCCCAGCAGCAGCGCCGCCAGGCGGAATGCGAGAGGCTCGGAAGTCAGAAAGCCTGCAGCCAGCAGCAGCACTCCCGGGGTGATCGCGGCATGCACCAGGGTCGCCAGCAGCAGCGGTTGCGCGATGTTCGCCCCGGCCACGACCGGCAGAATCTGGATCATCGCCCCAAGCATCACCTGCAGCATGAATCCGGCGCTGATCAGATGCGTCAGCGCCAGCGCTGCCGGTGTCCAGCGCGAGGCGAACAGATCTGGCCCGCTCCACAACAGGAGCATGCCGGCGAGCAGGGCGAACAGCGGGGCCGTGAGAAAAAAGCGAAACGGGGCGGAAAACGGTGGCGCCTGGTCAAACGACAGCAGTGCCTGCATTTATTGTTTATGCTGGATCAGCACTTCCACCGTGCCGTCTGGCCGGTATGCCGTCTGCCAGGAGAAGCCATTGATTTCGAGCGCCCGGTAGAGCGGGTAAGGTTCGCGGGGGAGCAGCACCAGGAGTTTCTGGGCTGAACCCAGTTGACCGAGCGCTTCCATGCTGCGCACCATCGGCTCGGGTGGTTCGAGGCCGCGCGCGTCAATGACGATATCGGCATCGACCCTAGTCATGTCGGGACTTTTCTGGTCCGGCGAGCCGCTTCTGCAGTTCCGGCAGCAAGGCTTCGATCTGATCGGTCAAATGCTGATCACACATCGGATAAAGCACGTTCTCTTCCTTGAGGTTATGTTGCTGCATCATGACCAAAAGCGTTTCGGCCGTGCCAGTATAATCGTCAAAGTCCTGCTCGACCAGCGCCGCTGCGGCGGCGGCGAGCAGTTGTTGCATCTGTGCGTGCTCGCCGCGCATCACCTGCGTAGGCCCTCGGTACATGCCGGTGCTCTGTTCGAAGAGCGGAAAGAGGAGCGACTCTTCGGCCGCAAAATGATCCTGCATCGCTTCCTGAAAAAGACCGAAATCGGTCCTCGCCCGTGCCCAGTCGCCGCTGGCGACAGCCTGCTCGACGGCGACCATCAGATGGTCACAAGAGCGATGATCGTTAGCCATGAAATTCGTGATCGTGTGCATGCAGAGCCTCGCTGGATTAACACTATCATTGTCGGGCGGGTGCTTGCCGCCAACCATGACCAATATCAATTAGAATGAATACTCTGTGGAGGAAATGCCATGTTCAAACACATTCTGGTCCCTACCGACGGGTCCGAACTTTCCCAAGACACTGCCCGACGGGCAATTTCCTTCGCCAAGGAGACCGGGGCGCGCATTACGGCGTTCTTCGCCAAACCGGAATACCCGGTCACTTATTATGGTGAAGGTGCGCTGATCGACCCGACGACCCCCGAGAAGTTTGCCGAACTTGCCGAGCAACAAGCTGAGCAGACGCTGGATTTCGTCGTCGAACTCGGCGCGGCCGAGGGTGTCCAGGTCGCCAAGCGATCGCTGACCAGTGACATTCCCTACCAGGCGATCATCGATGCTGCCACCGAGGCAGGCTGCGACCTGATTTTCATGGCCTCGCATGGTCGTCGCGGCATCACCGCGCTGTTGCTCGGCAGTGAGACCAACAAGGTACTCACGCATTCGAAGATTCCGGTGCTCGTTTACCGCTGATTCCGCCAGGCCTGCCTGGAGGAGGAGGGAAATGGTCGGGCGCCGTGTTGGCAAGGGTGGCTGCTGGCGTTGCGGCTGGATAGCGATTCGGCAAGCACTCTGCCTGTTTTGCTGCTCGCTCTGTGGGCCTGCACTGGCGGTCGATGTCGGGCTGGCCGGCGTGTTTCCAGGAAAGGCTTTGCTGACCATCAATGGGGGAGCGCCGCGAACCGTGGCCGTCGGCGCGAAAACCGACGAAGGCGTCAAGGTGCTAGCGGTCGATAATGACACCGCCACCATCGAGACCGACGGAAAGAAGCGTATCCTGCGGGTTGGGCAGAATGTCGCGTCGCAACCCGCAGGTGAGGGAGGGGGCAAGGCGGTCCTGACTGCTGACGGCAGTGGCCATTTCCTGACCACTGGAAACATCAACGGAACGACCGTTCGCTTTCTTGTGGATACCGGCGCCACCATGATCTCGCTCGGTGCCGGCGATGCGCGGCGCATCGGGATTGACGCCAGCAAAGGACAGCGGGGGGTTACCAGTACGGCCAATGGCCCTGCCTTGGTGATTCATATCAAGCTGGATACGGTACGGGTTGGCGAGATTGTCCTGAATAATGTCGATGCCCTGGTGCATCAGCAGGACATGCCGTTTGCCCTGTTGGGCATGAGTTTCCTGAACCGGATGGAAATGCAGCGCGATGGTCAGACCATGACTCTCAGGAAGCGCTACTAGGAGAAGTTGAAGATGCCTCACCGCGACAAACAAGGATCGATGTTGGGCCACGAGCTCGAGCTGTTGATGAGCGAGCGGCAGAGGCTGCTGCAGGTCGTCGGTGCAACGGCTGCACTGGTCGCCTCTCTGGATAGCAATGTGCTGCCGCAGGGAGCCATCAAGTCCGCGAATCTGGTTTCGAGCACGCTCAACGCCCTGCCCGAAGAAACCCTGCGCGACGCGCTTGCCGCGGTGTGTGCACAGATCGAGGAGGAAGAGCGTGTTGTCAGCAGCTGATGCCTTGCTTGCGCCAGTGGTCGGGCCGGCAACGGGCAGCGGTGCTGTGGACCTCGACCGTATACGCCAGTTCCTGCACCGCGAGCCTTCACTGGCGACAGTGGTGCTCGAAGACGGTATCGGTGACGAGGAGTTGCTACCGGCTGCCGTGCTCTTCCCGATCGTTCGGCGCATCGGAGGGCCGACCGTATTGCTGACACAGCGCACTGCGCATCTGAAGGATCATCCAGGCCAGATCAGTTTCCCGGGCGGGCGGTGCGAACCAACCGACGCTTCGCCGGCGCATACCGCCTTGCGTGAGGCTGCCGAGGAGATCGGCCTGGCCGCCGCGCATGTCGACATTGCCGGCTACCTGCCTGAATACCTCACCAGCACCGGCTTTCGGGTCACCCCGGTGGTGGCCCTGGTGACCCCACCTTTCGAGTTGCAGCTTGACGCGTTTGAGGTCGCCGAGGCATTCGAGGTGCCGCTGGCCTTTCTGCTGGACCCCGCCAACCACCAGCAGCATTCGCTTCATTACCGTGGCAGGCTGCGCCACTATACGGCGATGCCGTACGGGGAGTATTTCATCTGGGGAGCGACGGCAGGAATCATCCTGTCTCTCTGGCGAGCCCTCGCCAGAAGGTGATCAATCGAGCACCATCGCGAGTTTCACCAGAAACTGTTTGGCTTTTTTCGGGTCGGGCGCAGCGCGCAGCGCAGCGCGGAGTTTGCCGATTTTCTGCCGGAGGTCGGCGGCGGTTTGTGCCTGTTCGACCTCCACGATCAGCGCGTCGGCCTGCGAACCCAGCAATTCCTGCAAAGCCCGGATGGTGTAGCTTTTGGCAAGGCTGATGTCTTCCCGGTCGGCCGGTAATGGCCGAACGACCGCTTCGGCCGTTTTGTGTACTGGCGCCTGTACCTGCACGAACCCGCCATTCAGCAGGGCGGCCAGTTGCTTGGCACCTTCGGTAGCGGATGTGCCAAAAGCCAGCAACTGGTTTCCGGTACGCTGCCCATCGACCATGATCAACATGGCTCGCATGCGAAAAGGTAAGTGGCTCGCGCGGGTAGAGATCTCCTCAATGCCTTTGGGCGTTTTACTGAAGACTGACGACAGATCCATTTCCGCCATTATACTGACATTCCGCTGGCGCTTGGCTTACGCGAAGTGACGTCGGCGTGAATTCCGCAGAGAGCGATTTTGGAGGCCTTGCACAGCGAACCTTTGCTATCATTGGCCGGCTGCCGGTGCGGCTCGCTGCTGCGGTGGTGGTTTTGGATGAGGCTTGCCAGTCTGGTAGGCGATTGATCGATTATCTACAGGAGTTTCTTCATGAGCAGAGAAGTCGTTGTACTAAGCGCGGTCCGTTCAGCCATTGGCACCTTCGGTGGTTCGCTTGCCAACATGGAGCCGCATGAGTTGGCCGGCACCGTGATGAAGGAGTCGATCGCCCGTTCCGGTGTCGATCCGCAGCAAATCACTTACGTGACGGTTGGTAATTGCATTCCGACCGATTCGCGTTTTGCCTATGTGGCCCGCGTTGCCTCGATCCAGGCTGGATTGTCGATGGATTCGGTGGCCATGGCGGTCAACCGTCTCTGTGCATCGGGCCTGCAGGGCATCGTGACGACGGCTCAGAACATCATGCTAGGCGACGCCGACTATGGTATTGGCGGCGGTGTCGAAGTCATGTCACGTGGTTCCTACATGCTGACGGCAATGCGCAGCGGTGCCCGCATGGGTGACACCAAGGCCATCGACATGATGGTCGCCACGCTCAACGACCCGTTCGGTGCGGGTCACATGGGCGTCACTGCCGAGAATCTCGCCAGCAAGTGGCAAATCAGCCGTGAAGAGCAGGATGCCTTGTCCGCCGAATCGCATCGCCGTGCGGCCGCGGCCATCGCCGATGGCCGCTTCAAGTCGCAAATCGTTCCGATTGTCCTGAAAACCCGCAAGGGCGATGTCGTGTTCGATACCGACGAGCATGTCAAACCGGCGACGACGATCGAAACCCTGGCCAAGATGAAGCCGGCCTTCAGCAAGGACGGAACGGTAACCGCCGGCAATGCTTCCGGAATCAATGACGGAGCCGCCTTCATGGTGCTCACCGCTGCCGACGTCGCCGCCAGTGCTGGCCAGAAGCCGATTGCCCGTCTCGTTGCCTACGCCGTTGCCGGTGTGCCGAACGAAATCATGGGCGAAGGTCCGATCCCGGCGACCAAAGCAGTGCTCAAGAAGGCCGGCCTGACGCTCGATCAGATGGACGTCATCGAGTCGAATGAAGCCTTTGCCGCGCAAGCCATTGCGGTCAGCAAGGGTCTCGGTCTCGACCCGGTGAAAACCAACCCGAATGGTGGCGCGATCGCTCTCGGCCACCCGGTTGGCTGCTCGGGCGCTTTCATTGCGACGAAAGCGATCTACGAATTGCAACGTATCGGCGGTAAGTATGCGCTGGTCACCATGTGCATCGGTGGCGGGCAGGGCATTGCGGTGATTTTCGAACGTGCCTGACTTTCGCTGTCCGAGTAGGTCGCGTTAATGTGAAAGTCGCGTATGCGACTCAGGAAGCTCCTATCCCCACTCGCGGGCGACGGCGGGGTTTCGTGGAGCACTGCTCCGCGCCGCCGCAGCCGGCCCGCGATACCAGCGCGGGTCTCGTGGAAGGGGTCGGGGGTGAGATGGGGAATTCGCAGAGCATGCTCTACGCCCATCGAACGATGCCAGCGTGCAAGCGGGAATGCGCCCTGCAAGGGCGGGGTAAACCGGGACCGCCAAGAAGAACGGGCACGACCCGGCCAAACCTGCAAAGCTGACACCGATGCCATGCTCCACACCGTGCCGGGCACGGGTGCAGGGAGAGTCTTTCATGCACGGCCTCTGCCTGTCGATAGAACATTGGCGTAACGGGAACCGCCCATGGAAGCTCTACAGGCGGACGCTTCCTTTGCCATCGCTGCCGACCCAGGTTAAATTACCTCCTCCCAATGAACTCAAGGAGACTTTCATGCGCATCGCTTTGCTCATCGCCACGCTGACCACCACCCTTGCAGCCGCACCGGCGTCGGCTGACGCCCTCTGCTCGGTTGGTGACAGAGCCCAGGTCAGTTGGAAGGGACAGTGGTACCCGGCCAGGGTGACCAAGGTCAATGAAGACCAAACCAAGTGTTTCATCCGCTATGACGGCTATGGTTCGGAATGGGATGAATGGGTGGCTTCCGACCGCATCAAGGTGTCAGGCCGCGCGATGCCCGGATTCCAGGTTGGTGACAACGTACAGGTCAAATGGAAGGGGGAGTGGTATCCGGCCAGCGTCATTTCAACCAAGCCGGACATGTGGAAGATTCACTACGATGGTTACGCCGAATCGTGGGATGAATGGGTCGCAAGGGATCGCATCCGGCATCGCTGATCTCCTCGAAAACCGGCCCCCTCCACGATGTAGCTGCCGGTTTTTTCTTTCCTATGAGCCTCTTGCAAAACTCGCTATTCAGCCGAATTTTTCCGTGCAAGCGGGGTTGTCAATGGGGTGGCAGG